>ENA-UOJC01000144-UOJC01000144.1-human-gut-metagenome-genome-assembly--contig:-C104-NODE-144-length-126651-cov-29.650716_pt1 | contig 126651 bp, 114 predicted proteins | sample MGYA00242339_ERZ723886 | MGnify/ENA metagenome assembly ERZ723886 | reverse complement strand
GCTAAAAAGGATATAAGAAGCTCGCTGCTTCTCGGCTGCGCACTTGCAGAGGCGACCGCTATTTACGGTCTTATCGTAGCTATCCTTATCATCTTCTTCCTGAAGTAATAAAACAAAACATCTTTATGAAAGGAGCATAGCTATGATAAGTCTTGATATAAGTTTGGTATGGGTAATAATAAATCTGCTGGTACTGTATCTGCTCCTTAAAAAGTTTCTTTTCAAGCCCGTGTGCAAAATGATGGACGAGAGGTCTGCAAAGATACAAAGCGACCTTGACGGTGCGGCACAGGCTAAGGCGGACGCTGAAAAAATAAAAGCTGACTATGAAGCTGAGATAGCCGACGCACACAGTCAGGCTGTTGAGATAACAAACAAGGCTAAAGCACAGGCTGGCAGAGAATGCGACCTTATGCTTGAAAATGCAAGAGCCGAGTCTGCTAAGATAATGAAAGAAGCTGAAAAGTCCATTGCAAACGAAAAGGAAAAGGCTATGGACGACGCAAAATACCAGATCGCAGACCTTGCTATACTGGCGGCTGCTAAGGTCATTAAGAAAAATGTGGGAGGCGACTCCGACAGAGAAACTGTTGATGAATTTCTCTCCGAGGTAGGTGCTGCCAAATGATCTTTTATCCCGAGGAAGTCTGCGGCAGAGTGCTTTTTGAGCTTTCGCCAAAGGCTGAGAGCGTAAAGGCTTCAAGAGAGCTTTTTGAAAGCTGTGACGAGCTTAAGGACGCTCTTGCAAGCCCTGCTGTGGAAATAAAGGAAAAGGAAAAAGTTATAGACAGGCTTTTTCCTGAGGACATGAGAAACTTTCTCAAGGTCATGTGTCAGTGGGGTCACATGGATAACATCATGGACATTTTTGACGCATATGACGATGAAGTCCTCAAAAGCAAAAATATACTTAAAGCTGAGCTTTACTGCGTCTGCCCGCCTGAAAAGGCACAGACGGATAAAATAAAAGAAACGCTGAAAAAGAAATACGGCGTGAGCGATGTTCTGCTGGAAGTGAATACCGACGAAGCCCTTATGGGCGGCTATCGTCTTGAAGTGAACGGGGTCGAGTATGACAAGAGCGTTCAGGGTATGATAAAAGCTTTGCAGAACAGGATATCAGGGAGGTGAACGGCTTGGCAGGTTCAAGCAGAAGCGATATTATCTCGGTGCTTAAAAGTGAGATAGCTGACTTTGAGGCGAAAACTCAGGTCAACGAAACAGGCAGGATAATATCCATAAATGACGGTATCGTAAATATTTACGGTCTTAATCATGCAATGTATGGTGAGCTTGTTGAATTTGAAACAGGCGTTAAAGGAATAGTTCAGAATGTGGAGAGAAAAACTCTCGGCTGCGTTCTTCTTGGCTCTGACCATGGTCTTACGGAAGGTTCAAAGGTAGTCAGAACAAAGAAAAGGGCAGGTGTCGGCGTTGGCGAAAAGCTTCTGGGCAGAGTTGTTGACGCTCTGGGCGCTCCTATCGACGGCATGGGCGAGATAGAGTATGACGATTATTACCCTATCGAACGTGAAGCCGCAGGCGTTTGCAACAGAAAGTCTGTTACAGTGCCTCTGGAAACAGGTATACTTTCTATCGACTCAATGTTCCCTATCGGCAGAGGTCAGCGTGAGCTTATCATAGGCGACCGTCAGACAGGTAAAACTTCCATTGCTCTTGATACCATTCTTAACCAAAAGGGCAAGGATATGATATGCGTATATGTGGCTATCGGACAAAAAGCTTCCACAGTTGCAAAGTTCGTTGAGGATCTTAAAAAGCATGGTGCTATGGATTATACCATAGTTGTAACAGCTATGGCCAGCGACCTTGCGCCTTTGCAGTACATATGCCCATACGCAGGCACAGCAATGGCTGAATATTTCATGGATAAGGGCAAGGACGTTCTTATAGTATACGATGACCTTTCAAAGCACGCAGTTGCATACAGAGCAATGAGCCTGCTTCTGAAACGTTCTCCGGGACGTGAGGCTTACCCTGGAGATGTATTCTATCTTCATTCAAGACTTCTGGAGCGTTCATGCAGACTTGACGACGCTCACGGCGGCGGTTCTATCACTGCCCTGCCTATAATCGAAACACAGGCGGGCGACGTTTCCGCATATATCCCTACAAACGTTATTTCTATCACAGACGGACAGATCTTCCTTGAAACAGAGCTGTTCTTCTCAGGCGTAAGACCTGCTGTAAACGTTGGTCTTTCAGTATCCCGCGTAGGCGGTGCGGCACAGACCAAGATAGTAAAGAAAGTATCAGGCAATCTGCGTATCGACCTTGCACAGTTCAGAGAAATGGAAGTGTTCACACAGTTCAGCTCTGAGCTTGATAAGACAACGCAGGAGCTTCTCGACCATGGTCACAGACTCGTTGAGATACTTAAACAGCCGCTCTATCACCCTTATTCAATGCACGAGGAGGTAATTATCCTCTGTTGCGCACAGCACAAGCTTTTGCTTGACGTGCCTGTTAAGGAGATAAGAAAATTCACTCTCGATATGCTTTCCTACTTTGAGGCAAATCACAGCGATATCATTGCCGAGATAAACGACAAAAAGGTCATGACAGACGAGCTTGACGCAAAGATAGTTGCTGCCGCAAAGGAATTTAAGCAGGGCAGATAAAGGCTCTGCACCGAAAGGAGGCATAAGGCATGGCAGGAATGAGAGAGATAAGAGAAAGGATCGCAAGCGTAAGCGAGATCATGAAGATCACAAACGCTATGTACCTTATCTCTTCCTCAAATCTGAAAAAAGCCAAGAAAAGGCTTGAAAACACCGAGCCTTACTTTGAAAAGCTCCAGTCTACCATTCACCACATACTGCTCCACACACCTGAGTTCGAGCACAAGTATTTCGACCAGCGTGAGGAGAAAAAGCCTGAGGACAAAATGATAGGCTACATAGTGGTAACAGCCGACAAGGGTCTGGCAGGAGCTTATAACCACAACGTTTTAAAGCTTGCAGAGCAGGAAATGGCTAAGCACAAGAACACCTGCCTTTTCGTTGTGGGACAGATCGGAAGACATTATTTTTCAAGAAAGAACGTGACCATCGACGCTGAGTTCCTTTACACGGCTCAAAATCCTACCCTTTACAGGGCGAGGGCGATCGCCGAAACTGTCACAGATCTTTTTGAGAGAAAATATCTTGACGAGGTTTATGTTATTTACACCAAGATGATAAATTCCATGGATATGGAGCCTGAGATGCTCAAGCTTTTTCCGCTGGAGCGTGAGGACTTTGAACACCCTCTGCAAAAGCAGGATCACGATATCGTAACATTCAGACCAAGTCCTGAAAAGGTAATGGATCATCTTGTGCCGAACTACATGAAAGGTCTTATATTCGGCGTTTTGGTAGAGGCGTTCTCCAGTGAGCAGAATGCCAGAATGACCGCCATGAGCGGTGCTACCACAAGTGCTTCAGAGATGATAAAGGAGCTGTCATTGCAGTATAACCGAGCAAGACAGGCGGCTATCACACAGGAGATAACCGAGATCGTCAGCGGAGCAAATGCTCAAAAGGACGAGAGTTAAGGCTTTCGGGAAAGGTGTTGAGATTAAAATGGAAAAAGGAAAGATCGTTGAAATAATGGGACCTGTCGTTGACGTTGAATTTGAAAACGGTAAGCTACCTATGATAAAGGACGCTCTTACTGTACAGCTTGACGGCAAGACAAAGGTCATGGAAGTGGCTCAGCAGCTTGGCAACAACACTGTCAGAGCTATCATGCTTGCTTCAAGCGACGGACTTGAAAAGGATATGGAGGTCACTGCCACAGGCGCTTGCATAAAAGTTCCTGTAGGCGACGCTACCCTTGGAAGAATGTTCAATGTCCTTGGTGAGAGCATTGACGGCGGCGAGCCTGTCAAGGCTGATGATTATTGGGAGATACACAGAGAGCCGCCAAAATTTGAAGATCAGAAGCCTGCAACAGAGATCCTTGAAACAGGCATAAAGGTAATAGACCTTCTTGCACCATATGCAAAGGGCGGTAAAATAGGTCTGTTCGGCGGTGCAGGCGTTGGTAAAACTGTGCTTATTCAGGAGCTTATCACAAACGTTGCCACAGAGCATGGCGGATATTCCATATTCACAGGCGTTGGAGAGCGTTCAAGAGAGGGCAACGACCTATGGCACGAAATGACAGACTCAGGCGTTATCAAAAAGACAGCCCTAGTGTTCGGTCAGATGAACGAGCCTCCTGGATCAAGAATGAGAGTTGCTCAGACAGGACTTACAATGGCTGAGTATTTCAGAGATAAGGAACATCAGGACGTACTGCTTTTCATAGACAACATATTCAGATTCGTTCAGGCAGGCTCTGAGGTATCTGCACTTCTTGGCAGAATGCCGTCAGCCGTTGGTTATCAGCCTACCCTTGCGAACGAAATGGGCGCTTTGCAGGAGCGTATCGCTTCCACAAAGCAGGGCTCTATCACATCTGTTCAGGCTGTATACGTCCCTGCGGACGACCTGACAGACCCTGCACCTGCTATCACGTTCTCGCATCTTGACGCAACAACGGTGCTTTCAAGAAAGATAGTTGAACAGGGTATCTATCCTGCCGTTGACCCACTGGAGTCAACTTCAAGAATACTTGAGCCTGACGTAGTAGGTCAGGAGCATTACGAAGTTGCAAGAAAGACTCAGGAGCTTTTGCAGAAGTACAAGGAACTTCAGGATATCATTTCTATCCTGGGCATGGAAGAGCTTGACGACGCCGACAAGACGGCTGTTTACAGAGCAAGAAAGATACAGAAATTCCTTTCACAGCCTTTCCATGTTGCAGAGAACTTCACAGGCATAGAGGGCAAATATGTTCCTCTGAAAGAAACAATCAGAGGCTTCAAGAAGATAATAGACGGCGAAATGGACGAATATCCGGAGGCTGCATTCCTTAACGCAGGCACTATCGACGATGTTATCGAAAAGGCTAAACAGCTTGAAAACGAGTGATGACCCTCACCGAAAGGAGAAGCTGAAATGGTAAAGACATTCAAGCTTGAAATACTTGCCAGCGACCACGTTTTCTATTCGGGAGAATGTGACGAGCTTATATTCCCGGGTCAGGACGGCTCTTTCGGAATACTGCCTAATCATCAGCCCATGTTAACCTGTCTTAACGCAGGTGAGCTGCGTTACAGAACGGGCGACCAGTGGCACTATGCGGTGGTAAGCGACGGCTTTGTGGAGATAATGCCGTCATATGTGACGCTTCTTGCGGACACCGTTGAACGCCCTGAGGAGATAGACGAAAAGCGTGCCGAAGCCGCCAAGGAGAGAGCTGAGGAGAAGCTCAGGCAGAAGCAGAGCATTTCAGAATATTATCACACGCAGGCAGCTCTCAGCAAGGCTGTGGCAAGGCTTAAGATATCAAGCAAGTATAACAAGCACAAGATAAATATTTAAGTTCACAAAAAGTTTACATTGAAAGTATAACAGACTCTTGACAAAAGGTCAAGGGTCTGTTATAATATTAGAGCATTCGTATCTAAAGACAGTTGGCAGCAGGAAACTGCGGAAGTCCAGCCGAGGAAAGGAATAGCAAAGTAATTATGACTTTGTATCTCTTTTGTCTTGCGACGAAAGGGATTTTTCTTTTGTTAGTTTACGGTTTGCGTAAATTAGTTCAAAGAGGTGAAATTGAAATGCCAAGCGAAAAGACATTGTCCGCAAAGAAGGAAAGAGTTGCACAGCTCGTTGAAATGCTCAAGAACTCTGCTGCAGGCGTACTCGTTGATTACAAGGGTATCACTGTTGAAGAGGATACAAAGCTCAGAAAAGAGCTGAGAGAGGCTGGCGTAAGTTATTTCGTTGAGAAGAACACTATCCTGAGATTTGCTCTTAAGGAAGCTGGTCTTGACGGTATCACAAACGTACTCGAGGGTACAACAGCTATCGCTATCTCTAACGACGACCAGACAGCTCCTGCAAGAATACTCGGTAAGTTTGCTGAGGACTGCAAGGACGAAAAGTTCTTCCTCAAGGCTGGTTACATTGGTGAGGACGTTTACGACGAGGCAGGCGTTAAGGCTCTCTCGAAGATCCCTTCAAGAGAAACTCTGCTCGCACAGCTGGTTGGTTCCCTTCAGGGTCCTATCCAGAAGCTTGCCGCAACACTTCAGGCTGTTGTGGACAAGGACAACGAGGCTGCATAATTTATATGCCGCTTAACGAATGGGCTTTGACCCGAAAAATTATTTAATAAAAAGGAGATTTTTATCATGGCTTCAGAGAAGATTATGAATTTTGTAGAAGAGATCAAGAAACTTTCCGTTCTCGAGCTTTCAGAGCTTGTTGACGCTATCCAGGAAGAATTCGGTGTAACAGCTGCTGTTGCTGCTGCTCCAGCTGCTGGTGCTGCTGGCGCTGCTGCTGAGGAGAAGACAGAGTTCGACGTAGTTCTGACTTCATTCGGCGATGCTAAGATGGCTGTTATCAAGGCTGTTAAGGAGATCACAGGTCTTGGTCTTAAGGAGTCTAAGGAACTCGTTGAGAGTGCTCCTAAGGCTATCAAGGAAGGTGTTTCAAAGGCTGACGCTGAGGAGATCAAGACAAAGCTTGAGGCTGCTGGCGCTTCTGTTGAGCTCAAGTAATTCTGAGTTTACACAAATAATTAAAGGACTTCGTAATGAAGTCCTTTTTTTGTTGAAAAAATTCATAATGAGTGAAACTGTTTTGTATAGGTGGAACAGCTCAATTTCCGCTTTGGTTTAGAATATCTAGCCCAACAGAACTGTTATACCGCCTGACTGATTTGTCAATAGCGAAGCTTAAACATATACAAATAAGTATGTGATATGTATATTTATAAATAGTCGAATTTTTTTAAAAAAAAGCCTTGACAATAGAAAAAATAAATGCTATAATAATTAAGCTGAATGACACGGAACACAAACAAAACGAAAGAGTTCAGCGAAAAGAATAGCAAATGCGGCAGTGCTGGAATTGGCAGACAGGCACGTTTGAGGGGCGTGTGTCCTTGACGTACGGGTTCAAGTCCCGTTTGCCGCACCAAAGCAAAAAGCTCGGAGACAGTGTAAATACGCTGTTTCCGAGCTTTTTGTTTTATTTGGAACTTCATTGCCCTACTTTTCCCCGCACACCTCACTCTTGAGTTTTTTCGCCACCTTGAAATACTCATGCATTTTCACGTCCGCAGGGTCTATCTGCAATGCAAAGGATATCCTGCCAAGCAGCGAATTTATGTACTTCTCAGGCGTAATGTCAGCACCTTTGAAAAACAGGCTTTGGGAAACTCCGTATTTCTCACAGTAATATATTTCCTGACGTATCTCCCGACGCTGCTTCGACGAGATCTGCGCCTTTTCGTTGACTACTATCCCCGTTACCTGCTGACGTTGCGATGAGCCGATAAGCGTCGTTTTTTTCATGTTCAGCTTAAACCCCATTTTCCGCAACGCCCTGCTCACAAGTTGCGTTATCTCTTTGGCGTTAAGTTCAGCTTTTCTACCTGAAAATGTCATATCATCACAGTATCTTGTGTAATTTATGCCACGCTCTCCACACCACTTGCCTATCCTCTCATCAAACCTTTTCATCACCAAATTCGATATCTGCGGAGATGTTGGCGCACCTTGTGGCAGTATGCTGTTATGAGTGCATATATTTGTCAGCAGCGTTGTAGCAGGCTTAGAAAATCCAAGCTCGCACATGACCCCATAGACCTTGCCAAAATCAATGCTGTCAAAAAAGCCTGAAACATCGAGTTTAAGCACTCTCTGTTGACCAATATGCGGCTCTGCATTTTTCAAAAGCGAAGAGTTTTTGCAATATGCAGTGGCATACTCAGATACGGACAGCGTGTAAAGATACCTTTCAAGTATCCTTCTTTGAACGAGCTTGAGATATTCGTTCGGCACTTTTAACACCCTGTTTTTATGCCCTCTGCCACGATGTATTATCACCTTGCGGTAATTTGAATAACACTTTTTCTGATTTCGTTTATGATAGCGTATTCGGTTGTTGCTAAGCATATAAAGCTTTTTTAAAGGAACATCAAGCTCCTCTGAGATCCTTATGATATCATTATCAATATCATTCATTTTGTCACCTCAAAAAAATAATAACAAGCGTCAGCACAAGATTCAAATGCTTTGGAGCCGAATTTTATTTAATGGAATTAAATCCGATTCGGTGAAAAAGCTTTTGATAAAGCTACTATTCCCTGAAACTTCCACAGCGACTCGCTGTAGTTATGCGTTTTGCAATATCGCTGTTGACGCTTGTCATATTTTATCAAACCATGTTATGTACTCATGATAAAAGCACCTTGTTTATTTTATGAGATAATTATATCACGCGAAATGCACAACAATTGGTGCATCTCGCAGAGTACAACGAAAAAAAATGGCTGTATATAAACACTCTGATATCATTTTACCAATTTATGCACAGCACGTCAATGGGTTATCCTGACATTTTGCGCCAAACGCCAATATTTTGTATGAATACACAAAAAAACATCAAAAAAGGAGTGTTTTCGCAAATTTAGAAGTTCCAATTACAGAGAAGTTTTTTTCAACAACATTGTTCTACCTATTCCAACACCATCTTTTACAATTGCAACATATGGTTCACCTTGGTGAAAAAAATCAATCTTTCCAATTAAACCTGATGCACCATATACATCGTATGCACCATTCTTATCAACAGCCTCAGATAGTTTCAAATTAGAGATACCTTTTTTCGCATACATCTTCAAGTCTAACCCGCATAAACCCATCTACAAACCCGAATTTGTCGCGTAAGTATCGTAAGAATTATTAATGCAGATTTGAGGGCTAAGCGTTTTTGGCTTATAAAGTCAAATAAGTGTCTTGTAATGGACTTAAAAAGTGTGCTTGCCCTTGTTGTTGACACGCCATGTGCTTATGTGCTACAATTCAGCAAGTAGGAAACCAATTCATAAGCGACCTTTCCAACTATTTTGACGTCGAGCTTATCAACCGCTTCTCACAGAAATACACTTTCAGCGAGATATCAAGATCGGTGTACAGAAAGATAGTTGAAAAACGGCTTGCGAGCGAAATAAAAGTCATCAAAAGGCTTCGCACTGAGCTGAATATAGACAGCCTGTTCAGTGCAGATGAGCTTGCAAAGGCAGTAGATAAGATAACAGCCGACACCTACAACATCAAATCAGGTGCAAGACCTGCCATCACAGCAGTAAGCAAGTTCATTGACAGCAAGCTCCTTTCACACTTCTCACGCATGGCAAAAACATACAGGCCAAACCAAAACTAACGCTTCGCCATACAAAAAAATCAATGACCGCACCTTTCACGGGCGCGGTCATTTTTTTTATTCTGACAATTTTACTCTTATTAAACAGATATAAAGAAAAGAAAGATAAAAAAGCTCGAATTATATTATTAGGATATGTCACACCCACAAAATATCACGCTAAACAGCCGATATCAAAATGTGATTTTTGCATTTGATGTGCGGGAATTGGATTTTTTCTATATGATCTTACCGTCAGACACTTCGATAACACGACTGCATTGTTCTGCGACTTTTGGATAGTGAGTAACGATAACGACTGTTTTTCCCTCTTTGTTAAGGCGTTTGAAAAGCTCCATTATCTCGGCCGAGGTCTTTGTGTCCAGCGCTCCTGTAGGCTCGTCCGCAAGTATCATGGCAGGCTCGTTGACAATTGCTCTGGCTATAGCAACACGCTGCTTCTGTCCTCCCGAAAGCTTGTTGCAAGGCTTCTTAGAAAGATCCCCCATACCAACAGCTTTTAATGCTTCAAGAGCTTTTTCTTTTTTATTCTTTATCTTTTTCTTTGCAAAATCCAATGGAATCAATACGTTTTCAAGGGCAGAAAAATCCTCAACAAGTGCAAAGTCCTGCATTACAATGCCTATCTTTTCATTCCTTATCTGTGCATACTGCCCCTCCGATAAATTTTTTACCAAAGTGCCGTCAATTGTGTACTCACCGCTCTGATAGCTGTCTATGCAGGCAAGGATATGCAAAAGTGTGGATTTTCCTGCGCCTGATTTACCGATTATCGCTACCATTTCACCGTCTGATATCTCGCATGATACCCCATGCAAAGCCTCATATTCATTGGCTTTCTTTGGATTATATATCTTTATTATTTTATCAAGCTTTATCATTATAATGCCTCTCTTATTCATTTATCATCAAGATCTCATTTGGTGTATTTCGTCTCATTATAACGCCCGGTATCAAAAGTGAGATCAGAATGTTCAAGATAACGATACATACACAGCCAATCAAGTGCAGCCAACCAAAACTTATCACTGTATTTCCCATAAATTTGCTCATAGTAAGAACATTTGAAATACACACTGCAATGGCGGCTGCCATAACTGCGGTCATAAGATCACACACAAGATCTATCTTGATATATGCGTTCCACTTTGCTCCGCAGAGATAATAGATACCATAATCTCCAAGTCTCTTTTTTATGTTCACTGCCGAAGCCGAAACTGAGCTTACAATAACAAGAACTATCACGCATATAAGCATTGGAACAAGCTTGATAAGCTGACCATTAATATAGACAAGCGAATTTTCTCTGAAATCCTCAAAGTCAAAAACCCTGCCATAATCCCTCAGATATAATTCAAGCTCCTTAAAACGCTCATTGCTTACATTATCCTTTAACGTTACTATTTGATTGCCACAAGGATATATTTTACAGTTTATATCTTTAAGACAGTCTGTCGGAACTATCAGCATCATGTTGCCATGCTTATTGACATTAGCATAAAGATCTCTGAAATCAGGCTTTTCTTTTATACTATCCTCAGTGCCTAAATATGCAGATGAAAATCCCAGCAACTGTGAGCCGTCAGCTATGACACCGACAATTTCCACCTTGTTCTTAACATACTCATACTTATAAGGATCAGCATAGTCAAAATCCTCATCATCAGGGGACATCTCCCCTACTTTCTCTTTGTGCATAATGGTAACTATGTCACCCGTTTTGTAGTTGCTGTTTTCAGTCACAACAGCAGGTATCAAATCTCCGTTAGCCGACGCATTAGACAGCCATTTTCCCGAACTCATCTGCGGCGTAAATGACTTTATCATATCTTCAGATAAAGCATTAACGCTCATTCTATCGTCACCAAGTCCATTAGATAGATCTTTTGATGACGGAGAATAATACAAGCTTGTATCATATCCGCTTGTCACCGACTCCACATCATCAATATTTTTAAGCTCACTGTCAAGAGGAGCAGTATCATATATATTACATATATATAGTCCCTTGCCATCAGGAAAGTATTTCTTTACAGGAGTATACATCTCTATTCTTGAAAGAACAGAAGAAACAGCCGCCGACATTATAATAAATGCAATGGCGAGCTGAACAGCGATAAAAATATTGCTGTAGATATTTCTTGCAAATTCTTTTAAACCATATTTTATCATATTATTTTCCCCTCTCTTTCATCATTTTCACAGGGGATCTTTTATTTGTAAACAATATCACAATGTTAAGGAACAAATAAATAGAAATAATATATATTCCAAATATGGTCATATATACCCTGAAATTATATGCGACCTTGATATACTCAAAAAACAAAGTAAGCTTAGGAAGCAGCGCATAATTGAATACCAATGCAAATATCACATATATCGTCACTGATATCATACCTATCTCGGCTATATACATCCGTCTTATTTTATTTGACGTGCAGCCACACAGCATGAATATAGCAGTCTGTTTAGCACGGGATCTTATTATGTATCTGAAAAGCATTGCAAGATTTATTGCAGAAGCTATCGCAACGGCTACGGACATAAATATAACGGAATTGTAGAATTTTATTTCAGCCATATCGATCGTGTCTATCGGAGGAAAATTAACATTACACGTTAAAACTTCGCTGAAAGCTTTTTTCAGCTTAAAAAAGCTTTCTGTATCGAGAGCATTGTCATCAAGAAAACTTATGCTTGAAATAGTGCAGTTATCACCCAACGTTTTAAAAGGCACCTGAAATTCCTCTTGTACAGTATTACCGAATATGCCTATGACCTTATAGCTTTTGCCAAGCAGTTCAACATTCTTGCCGATCATATCGTCTTTTGCGCCGCTAGGCAGCACGACCAAATTTTCGTCTGAAGCATATTCTTCCTTAGTAAAATATCTGCCTTTGCGTATACTCATGTTGTCGACATACGATTCGTATAAACTATAATCATTCAGCTCCTCATCATATTGAATGCGCACCGCAGACATAAGATACGGTTGACCGCCGTCAAAACACTCATCAATTTTAAGCTCGTTCTGATCAAAATTTATACTAAAATACATACCCGGCATTGACGCTTTAGAATTATCATCAAGCTTGTCAAGCACCTCCCGAAGCTGAACAGGAGTTATAGAATCTGTTCCAAAATAAGACAAGATCCTGCCATCACTGTCTTCCTGAGTATCTATTATATCGCCAAATGAAAAAGTATAGTTAAATACATACTTCTTTTGCTTTTCAAAATCCTTGCTTGCTTTAAAATTCTGAAATGCACCATGTGAAAACAATATTATAAGCACATCAGTAACGGCGCAAACAATAAATAGAATAAAGATAAGTACATTCTTTACGGCAAAATTTTTCAGGTTAATAAAAACGTATTTCATTTAGTCCTCTTAATATTACTTATTTTGATTTATACGATAACATACATTGTCTATAGCAATCTGATTATCCTTATCTGTTCTAACTTCTACACGATGGATATAATAAGCATATGACTGACCATATACCTCTTTGGTTGCTGACGTAGTTGCTAATGCAGTAGTAACAGCCATAGTGCTTACAATAGCCAATGCAACAATTCCCGTAACAATTTTCTTAATAATCATACTTATTTCCTTTCTCGTTTCGCAATAAATCACGAATTTTTAATTTGTAGACTTAACTGAATTTGCCATACGAACTATGTCACTTTCGCTCGCATTTCCAACGATTGAGTATGAAAAAGATTTATCTGTCCAAACAAGAATAATATCATTTTCAGTTATTGAAATATATCCGTCATATTTACCTATTTTTATTTGCCTTGCGCCTAAATCATCAATATCTATATTCATTCCAGCCGATATATCATTTTGAGTGAATTGAATTTGCTCTGTGCCGTTTGTATAAGTCACAATGTGTGTAAAATCGTCTATAAAATCTTCTGACAATACATAACCGCTAGGAATGAAGTCAGGAGTCATAACATTGTTGGCAACAGACAAACTATTATCTTCAATATCACCATCTGCAAATCTTACACTAGAATGAGATGCCCCTTGTGTCACAAAAATTCCAACAAACCATTCACGCAGCTGCGGTACGGCGGCGACTGTCACAGAGCCGACCGCAAGCACCGCAGCTATTATCGCCGCAGCAAATCTTAGAGTGATCTTTATATGTCTGTGACCGCTTTTTCTGTTAGTTTTTATCAGCTCGCCAATTCTCTGCTCATATTTTTCCGAAAAATCATGTGGAATTTTCTCAACAGCCAAATAATCCTTATAGTCTTCATCAATTATGCCTGTTTTTATTGCCCGTCTTAACTTATCATTCAAAACGATCACCACCGATCAAATCTAAAATTTGTCTTTTGGCTTTGTTCAGATAATTAAATACCGTTCTCTTAGAAATGCCCATGATCTGTGCGATCTCATCAGCGGTCAGATCATAATAAACCTTATATGCTATCACAGACTTTAGTTTATCATCCAGCTTTCTTACCGCATCTATAAGCAGATCTAAGTCAATATCATCATAAAAATCCTCACTCGGCTCATCTTCCACCTTAAGATCAAATATAGACGATGCTGGATTTTGATTTTCCTTATTGTAGATCGCATAACAGGCGTTTCTAATAGTTCTAATAAGATATGCGTCCATATCGTGCAAAGAATAATTGTGAATTTTTTTAAAACATTTTGCGATGCTGAAAAAAGCATTTGCACAAGCCTCTTCTGCCAGCGCAGAATTATTCAAGATCTTGTATGCAAAAGCATAGGCTATCTGACGATTTCTGTAATAAAAATCTTCAAAAGACGTCTGATCCTTATCGTTGTCTATCAAGGTCATACATACAGCTAACATTTGATTCCCCCTGAGTTACTTATGTTACTAAGTATAACACATATTGACATACTTTTCAAGATACCAACAAATAAACTTATAACCCGAAATTATAATACATTTTGCAATTTATACTTGTATAAAACTAACATGATTGAGCCATTCAATTTAGTTAAAGCTACAAAAATTCAAATATAAATCAACAATATGATGCACGAAACGACTACTTTCGCTATTATTTATAGTGTAAGACTAAAATAAATTGGTATTAGCAAACATATTAATATCCGCTATTTTCTTTGTAACGTATGGTTCACTCTTGCTTTTCAACCATAAGATCTATGGCATTTATCAATTCAAAAAAATCGAGAATAACAAATTAGTTTTGGTCAAAGAAATAAGGAAGTCATACTATGATTCAATAATCGATCAAAAAAAGGTCTTTTCAGAAATTGAAGAAAACTCCAAATGCAAAATTATTCAATAAGATAGACATTACCTTGAATCTAATAGCCAAACCTGAAAAAGCCAACCGCACCCAAATGGATGCGATCGGCTTTTTTATCTTATTCTATTTTTTTCTACCCCAGCTTCAAAACATTCAGCAAGAATATCCAGCTAGTTCCATAGTAAGCCACAACTGCCACCAGATCGTTCAGCGTGGTTATCATAGGGCCTGACGCAACGGCAGGGTCTATCTTTATTTTCTTGAAGAAAAGCGGTGTGAGCGTTCCCACTGCACTGGATACTATTATGGCAAGTATAAGTGAAATGCCTATACAGCCCGACATTGCAAAAGAGTATACCAGCCCCTTGCCCTTGAAGAAGAAAATATACAGCCCCACTGCTATGAACGACAGCACGCCTATAAGAGTGCCGTTTAGAAGTCCAACTCGCATTTCTTTTGACACAAGGCGAAACTTCTGCTTTGCAGTAAGGCCTCCGTCTGTAAGCACACGGATAGTCACTGCAAGGGATTGTGTACCAACATTTCCTGCCATGTCAAGTATCAGCGATTGAAACGCCACAATAAGAGTGAGCTGTGCAACAACTTTCTCAAACGCTCCCACCACTGTTGACACCACCATGCCAAGTCCCAACAGCACAAGAAGCCACGGCAATCTCTTTTTCACACTCTGCAACACAGGCTCGTTAAGATCCTCCTCTGCAGAAAGACCACCAAGCTTTGCATAATCCTCGCCCATTTCATCATCTGACGCCTCGATGATATTTTGCGCCGTGATAACTCCCAGCAGTCTGTTTGAATCGTCAAGCACCGGTATAATATACTCTGAATAATCCTTCAGTTTTTCGATACAATCGGCAGTCTGCTCGTTGGCGTAAACATATGGGAAAGAAGTTGCCGTTATGCTCTCAAGTTCCACCTCGCTGTCAGCCGTGATAAGATCCTTCAGATCTATAGCTCCGCTGAAAACCTTATTTTCGTCCACCACGAACAGCGTTGAGATGTTGTCATTTTTTCTCGCCTGACTAACAAGAGCGTTCATTGCCTGCTTTACAGTCATGTCTTCGTCAATGATAATGCAGTTCGTAGTCATTCTGCTTCCTATCTCTTCCTCATCAAATGAAGCGATAAGCTTGAGTTCACTGCGTACATCAGGTGCAACAGCGTCTATAATAAGGCTTCTCCTGTCCTTATCTGTTTCAGACAGAATATTCACCGCTGTATCAGTGTCAAGCTCCGATATAAGCTCCGAAGCCTTGTGGATATCCATTTCCCTGAGATACTCCCCTGCCTGCTTTTCGTCAAGATATTCAAATATCTCTGCCAGCATTTCAAGACTGCACACACGATAGAATTTTCTTCTGTTGAGAACAGAAAACGTACTTATTACCTCTGCGATATCACTGCCATGATAATCGTCAAGCTTGTTCATCATGGCTTTCGGGGAATCATTGCTGTTGATGACAGCGGTTATCTCGTCGCAGTGAATGTTCTTTACTGCGTCCTCGTTTAAAATTACATTTTTGTTCAGTTCATTTTTCTTCATTTGCTTGTCCTCCGTTTCATTTTTTTATGACGTGAGGGACAAACAGGCATAAAAATGCCCGTGCATGACAGGTCACACACGGGCAGATATATCAGATCACAACGAATAAAACGGCAACGCAAAGCGAAGCCCGTCGGCTGTGTTCACATATATACATAATCGCCCGTTAGACCCGCAACTGTCGCAGTTTGCCACTTTATTCACCTCCGTATTATCTTAGTCCTTTGATATTATACCATTTTAGCAAAGATCTATCAACACCCAAAATCTTATTTTAATATTAAAAAGCTGTTAAAGCAATGGTGCAAATATCCTTAGCACGCCGTCAATGATCCGTCCAAAGAAACCACGCTTTGTGTCCTCAAGCGTGCGCTGTCTGCACTTGCTCTGGGTTTCAAGAATGTCAGCCTTAAAAGTCTTTATTATAGACGAATCATAGAATATAGAACTGCACTCAAAATGCAAAAACAGACTTCTATAGTCAAGATTTACCGAACCAAGAACCGCAAGCTTGTCATCGCATATACAACCCTTTGCATGAACAAACCCAGGGGTGTATTCATATATCTTCACTCCTGCCTCGATAAGCTGACGATAATAGCTTCTCGAAAGCCTGAAAACCACCTTTTTGTCAGCGATACCTGGCATTATGATGCGCACGTCGACCCCACGTTTAGCCGCCCTTATAAAAGCGTCAAAAAGGCTGTCACCAAGCATAAGATACGGTGTGTAGAACCACACATAATCGCTTGCGGCATAGAGCATCTCAGAAAAAAACGTGTTGCTCACATTTTCGTCCACCATAGGGGAATCATAATAAGGCAAAACATAGCCGTCGCCACCCTTGCCCTCTTTTTCAAAGCTCTCCCCCACAAGGTCATGAGGTATCATGTCATTTGAAAAAGCGTTCCAGAACTCCATAAACATATAGGTGTAGCTTTTTACGCCCTCGCCTGTTATCTTAAAGCCGATATCTTTCCAGTGACCATATTTCGAGCCTATGTTTATATACTCGTCCGAAAGATTTATTCCGCCGCTGTATGCAACTCTGCCGTCCACCACCATTATTTTTCTGTGGTCACGGTTGTTGAGCTGTGATTTTATAAAAAGGAACGGATTGAAAGGCACACATTTTATACCTTTCTCCCCAAGCTTCAAAGCGTCTGCAAGAGAATATGTTGCGATACTTCCAAGGTCGTCATACATTATCCTGACGTCAACGCCCTGAGCTGCCTTTCTCGCCATAATATCAACCACAGTGTTGAGAAATTTGCCGTTTTGCAGAATAAAATACTCTGCAAAAATATATTTCTCAGCCTTTTCAAGCTCCTTGCACATATCAGCGAACATTTCCTCGCCCACGGAAAAATACTCTGCGCTGTCAAGCTTCACCATAGGAAAACCCGTTGCATCGCTTATCCTTTTCACCGATTGAGCAAGCCTTTTGTCCTCACGTTCAAGCTCCACTATGCACTTTTCCCCGTCAGAAAGCTCATAGTCCATGTGAAGCCTTGCCTTTGTGATATTCTTTTCAAGCTTTTTCGCAGTATTGTTATTGCCAAAAATTATATACATAACTGCACCAAGCACAGGAAAAGTAAGTATCACAATAAGCCAAAGGGTCTTGTAGCTGCTCTCCTCACGCTTTGTGTTGATATAAAGTACAAACAGAAATGACAGCACAGTAAGCACGATGCTGAGAAGCCCTGCCGCCTTGCTGAGCCATTTAAGTATGAGAAGATACCACAAAAACTGCATCGCCACAGGAACTATCACCGCCACCACTCTGCCTGCTATTTTCTTTACATTGTTCCACGTCAACTCCGTTTCGCTCCTTTCATTTATCATCTTAGGGTAACAAAACACTATCATTATGCGATATTACCACTATTATAACAATTTTTTTAACATAAGTCAACGCCATTGATTTTATTATTAAAAAGTGTTATATTAAATATGAGATATGTCCTGCTGATAGCTTTGTCTGTAGGCGGACGAACAGTGTTCGCCCCTACAAAAATAATATAATTGATAACGGAGGTAACAAAATGTGTACTGCGGCAACTTATAAAACGAACGATTTTTACTTTGGAAGAACTCTTGACTATGAAAGCTCCTACGGCGAGGAAATAGTCATAATGCCAAGAAACTTTCCCCTTAACTTTGTTAATATGGGCAGGATAGCTACCCATTATGCGGTAATAGGCACAGCTCATGTCGCTCAGGATTATCCTCTTTTCTATGACGCAGCCAATGAAAAGGGTCTTGCCATGGCAGGTCTTAACTTTGTTGGCAATGCCTTTTACCGTGATGATATCGACGGCAGGGACAACGTTGCGCAGTTTGAGTTTATCCCATGGATACTCTGTCAGTGTGCAAACGTGACAGAAGCAAGGACGCTTATAGAAAAGATAAACATAACCAAAACTCAGTTCAGCCCGCAAATGCCGTCAGGTCAGCTCCATTGGATAATAGCAGACAAGAACGATTGTATCGTAGTGGAATCTGTAAAAGAAAGCATAAACGTCTATAACGATCCCGTGGGAGTGCTGACGAACAATCCACCGTTTGATATGCAGATGTTCAGGCTCAACGATTTCCGTGGACTTTCCCCTAAACAGCCTGAAAACACATTCTCTGATAAGCTGGACCTTACTTCCTACAGCCGTGGCATGGGTGCAATGGGACTACCCGGTGACCTGTCCTCACAGTCAAGATTTGTAAGAGCCGCATTTGTGAAAATGAACTCACGCTCCTCCCCTGACGAGCAAAGCAGTGTGAGCCAGTTCTTCCACATTTTAAACTCAGTTGACCAGCAAAGGGGCTGCTGTGAGGTGGCAGAGAGCAAGTATGAGATAACCATTTATACAAGCTGCTGCAATACTGACAAGGGCATTTACTATTATACCACCTACAACGGACATCAGATATCCGCTGTTGATATGCACAAAGAAGACCTTGATTCCGCCAAGCTTATTGCCTACCCTATGATAACCAACGAAATAATAAACTTTCAGAACTAGCAAACGCTCCGTACAAAATCTGTACGGAGCGTTTTTATTACTCAAATCTGAAATATTCAAAATCGAAATTGCTTCCCGGCAGGAACGCAAATGAAACCTTCTGTTTGCCGCTGATACCTGAGATATCAAAGCTCCTCTGGGCATAATTTTCGCTGTCATCTGTCCTGAACTCGCAGAGTATTCGGTTTTCGTCCTCGCTGCCGTTCAAAATAAGATGTATGCTGTTGAGTGCAAGCGGTGACTTTCCACTTATAACGAGCCTGCTCGGCTGTTTTTCAGAGAAATCGAACTCGCCGAAATCAAGCATAACATTGTTGCCTATCTCGGTCACATACTTTTCGCCCTTTGTGAACTTGTCACCATAAATGTTGTCAGCATCAGCCGCATTATTCACCGCAAACTCACGGCTCACCTTTTCAAAGTTGAAACCGCCCACTTGGAAACCGTCCTCAGTGAGGGTACAAAGGGTCTCAATACCCTTGAGCTTTCTTGAAAGCTTGAAAGTTTCAGGCTTGAAGATCATCCACTCAGGCTCTTTGTGATAACAAAACGTGCCAAGAAGCTTGCCGCTCTCCTCAGGTATTCCGTCATAGAAGCTTATTTTAACAGGGTCAAGGGTGTTCGCCCATATCTGCACCGTAACAGTGTCAGAGCCTGAACTGCCGAAGTCAAGATTATCATATGCCGCCCATGATGTTACCTTGCCCATTGCAAAGCCTACACCCTTCTTCATGCCGCTTGAAACGTTGTCGCTCGCCCTTGTGAATAGTCCGCCGATAACAAACTGATATGGGTCGGTAAGTGCGTTTCCAAGTCCCTCAGCGGTGAATTTGAGCATAGATATGATGTGATAACGCTCAGTGCCGTTTTTGCACATTGCACGAAGCCAGAAGCTTCCATCACCCTTTGCTTTCACCTTAATGCTGTCTGCTGTTACCTCGCACTCTGCAAGATTAGATGTTATGCCCTTTTCATTTGTCACCCTGAACTCGATATCCTCAGCATAATCCGAATTGACAGGGAGCGCCTTATATTTCACCGTTATCTCAGGGTTATCCTTGTCAAGAGTAAAAGTATCAGTATAAAGTTCTATCTTTCTAACAGGTATCTCGTCTGTCCTGCCACACTCGGTAGGAGCAAAGCCCACGTTTTCAAGCGACGATGTACCGCTGTCATATTCCGCCTCAACAGCATCAAGGGTAACAACACAGTCAGGCAGACCCTTTGATGTAAGCGTTACCTTTATCTCCCCCGTCTTATCAGCCACACCAATAACAGCAAGCATTTTTCCTGAGAAAAGTCTGCGTGATGTGCCTTTATACTGGTCATAGTCTGTGCTGTCGCCGTTGTCAAGACCCATAAGCCTTGCCGCACCCTCAACGCTGACGTTCACACGGTTGTTGGCGTTTGCGCAGAAAGTGCCGTCCTTGTCAAATGCGGATATCTCAATATAAACAAGGTCAGAGCCGTCTGCAAGTATCTCCGTCTTGTCAGGGGCAGCTTCTATTCTAACAGCGTCCCCGAATGAACGCTGCATATCCTCTGCGATGATATTTCCATTCTCGTCATATGCAACAGCTTTAAGCTCGCCCTTTTCATATGGTATGATATAGTTCGCTGTCAGCTCCTTGCCATGCTTGTGGTCTATATCATATGCACCCATTGAAACGCCGTCCTTGAAAAGCTCAACTCTCGGAGCATTTGAGCAAACTCTCACGTCACAAGGAAGTCCGTCGCTGAAATCCCAGTATGGGAAAATATGCACGAATGGCTCGGTCTTATAGTCTGTCCACTCTGCACGGAAAACATATGCACTGTCCTTTGCAAAGCCTGCTGTGTCGAACTGACCGAAGTAGGAATTTTTCGTGCTGTATGGAGTAGGCTCGCCTATGTAGTCAAAGCCTGTCCAAATGAACTGACCTGCACAATATTCTGCGTCACGGTCAGGGATAATGCAAGCTTCAGTATTTTTTGCGCCCCAGCCTGTGCAGCTATTGCCCAAAGATGAACACTGCTCGTCATCATCAGTTAGCAAGGTTTCAGACAGTGGGAAATGATAAATTCCACGGCTCTGAACAACAGAAGCCGTTTCGCTTCCGTATATCATCCAGTCAGGGTGAGCGGCGTGGTGTTCCTCATAAAGTCTTTCACCGTAGTTATAGCCTGCAAGCTTGAGAATATCAGCGCATTTCTGACCGTTCTCCCACTGCATATAGTTAGAGCCGAATGTGACATAGCCGTTGCCCTCAGGGTCATGGAGCCTAACGAGCCTTTTAAGCCAAGCCGTTACCTCCTGACCTCTCTCGTCAGCGTGAGTGTCAAAAATCTCATTTCCCACACTCCAACCTATGATAGAAGGGTGGTTTCTGTCACGGCGCACCCATGAAGCAACGTCCTTTTCTACCCACTCATCAAAAAATCTGGCATAGTCATAGTCGGTCTTTGACCTCTCCCACATATCAAAGCCCTCAGAGAGAATGAGCATACCTGTTTCGTCAGCGATGTCCATAAACTCCTCTGCAGGCATATTGTGAGAGGTTCTGATAGCGTTGATGCCCATTTTGCGTAGCTTTTTAAATCTTCTCCTTATAGCCGCAGGATTGGAAACTGCCCCAAGACAGCCGTTGTCATGATGTTCGCATGAGCCGTGGAGCTTAACGTGTCTGCCATTGAGATAAAAACCGCTGTCGCACTTGAATTTGATAGTCCTGAAGCCGAATTTCTGACTTACACGCTGTACACAGCCGCCGTCCACAAGGATTTCCGACGCCATGGTGTAAAGCACAGGCGAGGTGATATCCCAAAGCTCAGGGTCTTTCACTGTCATGGTCTGAGCGGTGAGAGAATAGCTCACGCCTTTCACACGCACAGCCTCAGGTATGCAGGAAATATCCGCCCCACAAGCGTCAGACTCATAGCTTGCCACCTCTTTGCCGTCCTTGTCGAGGATAGTGTTTTTAATGCGTATGCCACCAAGAGGAGTACCCACAGGTCGGAGCATCTCAGCCTTCACAGTCACCTGCCAGCCGTCCTCCTGCTTTGACGTGGTGATATAAATGCCGTCATTGCCGAAGCGTATCTCAGGGCTTTCGCAAAGCCAAACCTTTCTGAAAATGCCTGCTCCTGAATACCACCTGGAGTTTGGCGCGTGGTGATCCACACGGACAGTAATAATGTTCTCTCCGTTCTTGACAAGGTCGGTGATATCGAACATAAATGCCGAGTAGCCGTATTTCCACTCCCCTGCCAAAGCACCATTCACATACACCTTGCTGTCCATGTAAACTCCGTCAAAGCGGATAAAAGTGCGTATGCCCTCTTTCTTTTGATAAGAAAAAGCCTTTCTGTACCAGCCTGTAGAAGTTTCATATAGGTCATTTGTATTATAAATAAGCCAATCGTGAGGAATGTCCACAGGCTTGAAAGCAAAGTCCTCTGAGTAGTCAGAGCCGAAAGCCGCCTTGTAAAATTCCCAATCGTTGCAAAAAAGCTTTCTGTCTGAGTGTGTTTCACAGATATCCATAAAAACTCCTTTATATTTTACTTATCTGAATATGAAAATGTGCATTTATCAAAGGCTTTTCAAGCTGATATTTCTCCGCAAGCCTTGGTCCGCAGGAGTTAGAACCTACCCCTGCCATTGCATAGTCAACGCAGATAACATTGCTCTCGCACCTTTCAAGCTCATAGTTATGTGCCTTTGCCGCAAGCTCATCCTGCGAAAACTGAGAAGCGTTGAATGAAAACTCCTCTCCCGCAGTGAACATCACACTTGTGTCCTTACTGCTCACAGTGAGATATCTGCACCCATAGTGCGATGAATTTTCCTGCGGTCTTATATAATCCTCGTGCATATCCCCGATATCAGCCGCAAATCTGCCCACATAGCAAGCCTGACGCTTGTCAATGTAGCTTTCTGTAGGACCATATCCGAAATATTCCGCCCTTGAAAAATCTTTTGGCATGAAAAGCCTTATACCGAACCTTGGAAGCATATCTATCTTATTTGAAAACTCCGCTTCGCATTTTATGTCAAGCCCACTGCCGTCAATAACATAAACAGCTTTCAGCCTGCAAAACGGCTGTTGTATGGACCAGCCAAAAGACTGTGTGACGCTTATCTCCGCTCTGTTCTCGCTCGCTGAAAGCTCACAGCCGTAGCTTTTCACATCAAAGTCATTAAGATGCACCTTGTACCAATTGTACTTCATGACATCATTATCCGTAGGCGCACGGAAGAAGTTATACTGCAAAGGTCTGTCAAGAAGCTCTCTGCCGCCGAATTTCACAGAAATAAACGCCGACTTACGCTTGTCAAAGCGGTAAACAACATCTCCCACTGTCACAGTGATATCAAGAGGCGTTTCCACAGCCTTAACATTTTCTTTCACCTCAGCGACCTTATAAGTCTTGCCCTCTGCTATCCTAAGCTGATCAAAGCACACCTCATAGCCATTTTCACAATAGTCAGTGTCCTCCTTTGCAGTGAAAATAAACCTTATGAATGTTTCATTTTCATACTCCGCTGTATCATTGGGAACATTCACCACAGTGTTTCCCATAGGCTCGATGTCAAAATCCACCCTGCCGATATGTATAATACCGTTTTTGTCCGTTATCTCATAGCGGCAATCGAGAATATCCCCAGCGTTCACAAACTCCAGCGTGCTTGAAAAAACAAAGCTTCCCTTGCTTTCCCCTTTTGTTACTCGCACAGGTCTGTATACCTGCTTTACCTCTAAAAGTCCGGTGTGGGGCGTTCTGTCAGGATAAACAAGACCGTCCATGCAGAAATTGCTGTCATTGTGTCTTTCCCCAAAATCTCCGCCGTAGCCGTATTTTATCTTGCCCTCAGCCGTCTTACCAAGCGGTACAGAATGGTCGCACCACTCCCACACAAAGCCACCGCAGAAACGCTCATTGGAATAGAACACATTGTGATAATCCTCCAGATCTCCCGGACCATTTCCCATGGCGTGGCAGTATTCACACTGCACAAGAGGTCTGTTTTCCTCAGGCTTTTCAAGATAGCCTTTCAGCCCGTTTAGATCCCAGTACATACCCGAAACTACGTCAAGCACGCTGTCGGAAGTTCCGTCAAGGCAGTGTGTGCTTTCATAATGCACAAGCCTTGTATCATCAAGCCTCTTTATAAGCTCAGCTTCATCAAGCATATTTTTGCCATATCCGCTCTCATTACCCAGCGACCAGAACACCACGCAAGGGCGGTTGATGTCACGCTTTACAAGACATTCCGCACGATCTTTTATGGCATTGCCAAACCTCTCGTCAGAGGCAAGCATCGCAATGCCGTTGTAATCTGAATAGTCCCACTTGTAGTCATAATAGACCTCCACACAGCCATGTGACTCCAAGTCCGCTTCATCAATAACATAAAGCCCCAGCCTGTCGCAAAGCTGATAAAACATAGGGGAGTTAGGATAATGTGACGTTCTCACAGCGTTTATGTTGTGCTTTTTCATAAGCACAAGGTCAGCTCTCATCTGCTCATAAGAGGCATAATATCCCGTGTCAGGATAGCTGTCATGACGATTTACACCCTTGAACTTCACCGCCCTGCCATTTATCTTAACAACGCCCTTATCCACCTTTACATCTCTAAAGCCAACCTCCTCGCCGATAACCTCGTCGCCTGCATTGATAGTAAGCCTGTAAAGATAAGGTGTTTCAGCACTCCAAAGCTTGACGTTCTCTAACTTTATCTCAACGCTCTCACCGTCATAAGCCGAAAACTGAGCCATTGTAACACCATCATCATCGCAAAGCTTTGCCGAAACATCACAGCCGAATACCGTAAACTCCAGCCTTGCAGAGCCATTTTCACCGAGAATAGTTTTCACGATATAATTTTCAAGACGCATTTTCGGTCTTGACAGCACATAAACATCTCTGAAAATTCCCGAAAGCCTTATCTTGTCCTGATCTTCAAGATAAGTTCCGTCGCACCATTTCAGCACAGCGGCAGTAATGATATTCCTGCCCTCAGCAAGATACGGCGTGATATCAAACTCAGCCGTAGCGTGAGAAACCTGTGAATATCCCACAAAGCTGTCGTTCACATACAAATAGACACAGCTATCCACGCCCTCGAACACAAGCACCCTGTCCATGCCGTCAGGGGAATAATCATATTCACGCTGATAAACTCCCACAGGTATATCGTCAGGCACAAAAGGCGGGTCAAATGGTATTGGATAGCACACGTTAGTATACTGCGGCTTGTCATAGCCGTAAAGCTGCCAGTTTGACGGCACCGGGATAGTGTCCTCAAACTTTTCGTGAATAAAATCGTCCTCTAGCTCTACTATGCTGTCATAATAGCGAAAACCCCAGTTGCCGTTTAAAAGCTCCATTCGCTGAGAATTTTTACGGTCCTCAAAAGGATCCTGCCCCTTTGCAAACGGCACAAAATAGCAGTGCTTGTCAAGCGTGCCAATGTGCAGCGCCTGAGTATCCTCATGATATATCATTTTTGATCTTGGCGAATTTTCCGCCGCAAGCTTTAAAATATCCATAGATGTTCTCCTTTGCAAGTTTATAAATTACTGTAATTATTTTATCAGCTATTGACAGGCAAGTCAATGAATGATATTATTAATTTATAACAATATGAATATGGAGTTGATATTTTTGTTCTTTGCCGATTATCCTATCCTGGGAAACGAAAAGTCCCTGCCACTATATCTGCAAAATATGGGTCATCATCACTGTCAGGATCACATTATAAGACCCGAGGGCTATCACTATGACCAGATACTCTACTGCACCAAAGGCAGCGGCACGCTTATCTTTGAGAATAAAGCCATTCCCATACCACATGATACTGCCATATTCATACCCGCTGAAACGCCCCACGAATACTATCCAGAAGAGGATATATGGGATATCCACTGGATAGTCCCCTGCGGATATGCCGCCAAGGATATCCTTACCCAGTTCGGCCTTACCGAGCTTAAAACCTTTCACCTCAGCGACACAAAAATGCTCGAGCATATTTTCCGCAAAATGCACAATGCTCTGCGAACCGACAGTATTTTCGGCAATTACAAAGCCTCTGGCTATTTGTATGATTTTCTTATGGAGTTTTACCGCCTTATCGCCTACAAAGACCCTGCCACGTCAGTATCCTCCGCCCTTATGAAAGCACTGGACTACATAAACTACAACTATTTTTCCCCTATCACAATGGACGAGCTTTGCAGTGTGTCAGGAGTAACTAAACAGCACCTTTGTCTGCTTTTTCGCAAAAAGCTCAGTATGCGTCCAATGGAATACATCGCAAAACGTCGTATCCAAGAAGCCAAAGCCCTGCTTACCGGTACAGAAAAAAGCATCGAGCAGGTAGCCGAGGAAACAGGCTTTTGCTCAGAAAGCTATTTCTGCAAGCTTTTCAAAAGATACGAGGGCATGACCCCCTCCGCTTTCCGCCAGATCAAATAACAACAAACAAAAAAAGAGCCGCCCAAAGGCAGCTCAATTATGCAGAAAAATTAGCCCTGCTCCTTCATCTTAGCGAAACACTCGCTGCAGTAAACAGGTCTGTCCTCTCTTGGCTTGAAAGGAATAACAGCCTCGCCGCCGCAAGAAGCACAAGTTGCTGTATAAGTCTGTCTTTCAGACTTTGTAGCAGCCTTTCTTGCATCTCTGCAAGCTTTACATCTCTGTGGCTCATTTACGAAACCTTTCTCAGCATAGAACTCCTGCTCTCCTGCTGTGAAAACGAACTCGTTTCCGCACTCCTTACATACTAATGTCTTGTCTTCGTACATGGTTCTTACCTCATTACATAAAATTGTGCCTAGTCGGATTTGCACCGACACCTTTGAATAAACAACGCTCTGCTATTAAGCTATACGGCCATATTCCTATCTCAACAGTGATCTCAATTTCCGTCTGACTCTCTGCATTGCATTGTCTACCGCCTTTTCCGACGTGCCCAAGCCTAATGCTATCTGATTGTATGACATTCCTCTCAAAAACGATTGAAATACCTGCCATTCCTGCTCCGAAAGAGCAGAAGTGATCTTATCATAAAGCTCATTCAGCTCCTCACGCTCCACTACGACCTCCTCAGGTACAGTGCCACCACCGCCAAGAATAGCCTCAAGGTCAGCTTCCTCGCCGCCTGAAAGAAGTGCATTTCTGTGAACAGACGAAATGATCTTATTTTTTATACATTTTGTAGCGTAAGTTGAAAACTTCGCATTTTTGTCTTCACGATAGGTCCTAACCGCACCCAGAAGCCCCATAAGCCCCTCTTGGACAAGATCCTCGTGAACCTCGGTGCCATATTTTTTTGCCAGAAACTCCACCGTACAGATATATCTCGCAATAAGCTCACCGATAGCCGTTTTGTCACTCTGTGCATTTAGCACAAGCTGCTCATCTGAAAGCTTTTTCTGCTGATCCTGCCGATCGCCTCTCAAAAAATACCGCCCACCTAATCGTAGAAATTACCGCAAAGCCCCATTCTGACGCCACTGCGTAATGTTATAATACCATTTTAGACCATAAAAGTCAAGAGAATTGACGAAATCCGCCGTCCCTGTGAAAATATTTGTAACATACCACAGTTTTAAGAATGTATTCTTGTGATTTTCAACAAACAAAAAGTCAGCCGTGTCGAAATACACGGCTGACCGCAATTTACGTAACTTTGATGTTATACACGGCAGTATTTTGCTCTGCCATCGCTGAAAATATCCCCTCCGTGGCAATCGTCAGCCACAACAAGAGGAAAATCCTCAACGTAAAGTTTTTTCACAGATTCACAGCCCAGCTCCTCAAAAGCCACTACCTCACAAGACTTTATGCAGTTGCAGGAAAGTGCGCCCGCACCGCCTATAGCACAGAGATAGACCGCACCATTTCTTATCACGGCGTCCCTTACCTCTTGTGATCTCTCGCCCTTGCCGATCATTCCGCCAAGTCCAAGATCAAGCAACCTCGGTGCAAACCTGTCCATTCTTCCTGAAGTGGTCGGTCCGCATGAACCGATAGGCTTTCCCTCAGGTGCAGGAGTAGGTCCGGCATAGTAGATAACAGCGTCTTTCAAAGGGATAGGAAGCTCCTTTCCCTCGTCAAGCAAAGCATTGAATCTTTTATGTGCAGCGTCCCTTGCAGTGTACACAACGCCCGAAAGCAATATCTTGTCACCGCATTTAAGCTCTCCGCTCACCGCTTTAAGCTCCTCGGAACGAACCTTTCTTATTTCCGACATGACAAACTATTATTCAGCGTCATCATCGCTTACAAGAGAAAGACCATCGTCAATAAGATCTCTTGCAGTGTTTACAGCACCGATACTATTGCCATACAGATCGTTAAGTGATGTAACGAGCTGCTGAACAGTTTCGCTCAGACTTGTGAATTGTGTCTTAACAGACTCTCTCAGATCAGCAGACTGTGCTCTGATATTCTTAGCTTCGTTCTTAGCGTCGCTTACTACCTTTGCAGCCTCAGCATTTGCCTTTGATGTTACGTCAGCAGCTTCTGCGTTAGCCTTAGATGTAACAGCCTCTGCTTCAGCGTTAGCCTTAGAAGTTACCTCGGCAGCCTGCTTGTTTGCAGCGCTTGTAACAGCTTCAGCCTCCTGCTTAGCGGCAGCCGTCATTGCAGCAGCGCTTGACTTAGCTGTCTGAAGTGTAGTATCAGCCTCTGTCTGAGCATTTGTAACAAGCTTCTGTGCCTGTGCGTTTGCGTCAGCAAGAACCTGATCCTGAAGCTGCTTAGCTTCATCTTCCATCTGCTTAGCTGCCTTCTTAGCTTCCTGAACGACCTTATTAGCTGTGTTCTGAGCTTCCATGAACACGCTTCCAAGATCGAATGCAGGAGTGGCTGTGCCGGCATTAGCCTCAGCAGTTTCGAGCTTCTCTTTAAGATCCTCGATCTCCTGCTTCTGCTTTTCAAGCTCAGCATCCTTTTCAGTTACCTGCTGCTCATAGTCAGCGATACGAACCTTCATTGTATCAGTATTAGCCATAAGCTCGGCTATCTTGTTTTTAGCCTCTTCTACCTTTTTCTCAAGTTCCTTCTTGCCCTCGAAGTCCTGCTTCTGAGCGCCGCCCTGTTTCTCAAGACGTTCGATAGTTTCGTTCTGGTCATTGACCTGAGCCTCAAGAGTATAAATTTTAGAAGTAAGGTCGTCTACATAAGCAAGAACGTCCTGCTTATCAAATCCGCCGACTCTAACCGTTCTTAAATAACCATTACTAGCCATTTCAATCCCTCCACATTAGTGATTATCTCTATTATACAATAAACCACGTTATTTTTCAACTGATTTAAGCCGTTTTCAAAAATTTCATTATTCCATACAAAATAGCAACTGAAATTTATACAAAATGTCTTAAAATCATATTTATCACAGAATAATTATATCAAATTTTCCGTAAGATTTCAAGTGCTTTTGCGAAAAATTTTCAATATCATGATAATTTTCTGAGAATACGAAAATATCTTTAATTATGTAAACGTTTTCCGACTTTGGTTCAAACAAGGCGGACAGCGTAAACGCCGATCCGCCTTTGAAAGCATTATTACTTGTTCTTGAAGATATTGAAGATATCGTCGTAATAATTTGGATTATCAGCAGCCTTAACGCCAGCCTTGTGCATCGCTTCAGCGTCAGCCTTTGCGTCGTCAGCCTTCTGAGTAAAATTTGCAGTATATGTTGTCGCAGCCTTTGGTGCAGCAGCCTCAGGAACGTCATCTCTGTCAACAAAGTCAGCAGCGATAACAGTAACGTCCATAGCGTCCTTGGTATCAGGATTTGTACCGTTACCAAAAATGATCTCAACGTTATCGTCAGCAGCGTCTGCAATAGCAGCAGTAAGCTCGTCCATATCACTGATAAGGAGATCCTCGCTCATTGTAACGTTTACGATAAGTCTTCTCGCACCCTTGATAGAAGTTTCAAGAAGGTCGGAAGAAATGACCTGATTGATGATATCCTGTACCTTATCCTTGCCCTCGCCGTGGCCGATAGCAATATGCGCTCTGCCTGCACCCTTAAGAATAGTAGTAACGTCAGCGAAGTCAACGTTGATCTCATCATGTCTTGTAATGATCTCAGCGATAGCGATAACGTCTGTCTTAAGAACTTCATCAGCGATAGCATAAGACTGCTTCATAGTAAGGCGCATCTCGTTTGTGATAAGATTCTGGTTAGGGATAACGATAAGAGCGTCAACGTGCTTGATAAGAGCCTCGATACCCTTTTCTGCTCTCTCCATCTTCTTTGCGCCCTCAAATTTGAAAGGCTTTGTAACAACTGCGATAGTGAGCTTGTCAAGTGACTGTGCAATCTCAGCAACTACAGGTGCAGCACCAGTACCTGTTCCGCCGCCCATACCTGCTGTGATGAATACCATATCAGCGTCCTTGATAGCGTTCTCGATCTCGTCCTTGCTTTCCTGAGCGGAAGCCTCGCCGATCTCAGGCTTTGCACCTGCGCCCAGACCGTGAGTAAGCTTCTCACCTATCTGGATCTGTGTGTGTGCAGCTGACTTATGCAGTGCCTGGATATCAGTATTAACAGCGATATATTCAACATTTCCCTCGATACCGGCCTGTGCGATACAGTTAAGTGCGTTTCCACCGCCGCCACCGACACCGATTACCTTGATCTTTGCGCCTACGACTGGCTCTTCAACATACTCGTAACCCATAATAGAACTCCTCCTAAAAGCGAATTTTCATACTTCTCCGTATTTTTACATATCAATTTATCAAATCAAAAATAAAATGCAAAAAAGCCTATGTGCCGAATATGCACATAAATAGATACAATAATATATTATCATACTTTTGTCAAAAAGTAAAGAACTTAAATGAAACCATTATAAATTTTTTATTAATTATCAATAAAACGACTGATTTTTCAGTTTCATTTGTGTATACTATACAATTAGTTATCCTGACCCCTACCAATCTGTGTTCGTCTGATCGTCCACATAGCCGTTGTCAGCATATCCATTGTCGGTATAGCCCTGATCGCCGCCGTTATCATATCCCCAGTCGGTGTTTCCGTTCTCGTTTGTCCACTGATCTGTGCCTGCATTGTCAGCATCATCATTGCCGTCCCATGCGTTGGTATCGTCGCTGTAGCCTTGGCTATCGTCCCCTGACCATGAGTTATCACTGTCCCATGTGTTGCCGTCATCAATATTAGTATCAGCCGATACCGCACTGCTGCTGTCATCTGGCTTTGCAGAACTTGTGTCGTCAGGTTTTGACGACTCGTCCTGCGATTTCGGAATAGCCGAAATGCCGCTGTCAGCACCATTGTAAATAAGAGTACCCTCGTAATCGTCAGTAATGCTCTTGTCAATTACCGCCTTAAGATATGTAAGCTTGTATTCCATATCCACCGAGCTTCCAAGCTTTATTTCAAGCCTGCCGTCATACATAAGCTTGATATCCGAACGGGTGGTCAGGTCAATAGAGTCTATATTTTTAAATTTCAGATCATGAAGATCATTCAGAAGCTCTTTAAGGATATCCGCCTTAAATGAATCCTCCGAGGCAAGCTTGTCGCCCTGACTAAGGCTTTTAAGCTCAAAGCCCTTTACAACAGGTATATCCCCTGTCGGAGCAGGATTTTTCGTTTCAAGTATCTTTCCCGAAGCAGACAGCACATAGTATGAATTTTTATACTCGATATCAGCCGCCTTTTCGGCCTCTGTGCAGGTTATAACAAGTGTTGACGGAAATTTCTTTGTGACCTTGACATCATCAAGATACACAAGAGTATCTTTCAAACGCTTTTCAACTATATCCGTATTCGTCCTCACAAGGTTTTGTCCCGTTGAAACGCCGCCCACGCCAAGGATCTGATCCTGCTCGTAAAGGGTAACGCCCTCTATTTTTATCTCCGACACATTAAAAAACAAAAACATACTCAGCACCAGCAGCAGCGCCGCAGCCGCAAAAAAGCTGGCAACATACACATTGCGCATATTCACTGTCTGCCGACGTGCCGCAGGCCGCTGTGAGTTCATTCTGTTTTCCTTGTAAGTTCCGTTCATTTTCCTCTTTCCTAACTGCTAGTAATTTACACGTTTTATGTTTCCGCCCAGAAGCGTAAAAGCATTTTCAATGCAGTCATAGCCCCTGTCCATAAGCTTTATATTAGTGAGAGATGTTTCTCCCTCTGCCGAAAGCGCCGCTACAGCCAACGCCGCACCGCCTCTAAGGTCAGGCGCACGGACTTTTGCTCCGTAAAGCTCCTTCACGCCCTCGATAACAGCCACTTTTCCCTCTGTCTTTATATCCGCACCCATTCTCACAAGCTCGTCAACATGGCGGTAGCGGTTTTCAAAAATATTTTCCACCACCACACTGGTGCCTTTTGCCTTAGCAAGTGCCGCCGTGACTATCGCCTGAGCGTCCGTAGGGAATCCCGGGTAAGGCATAGTCCTCACCGTCCGCACAGCTTTTAGCTGTTTAGGCGCTTTTATAAATATCCTGTCCTCATATAGAAATACCTGACAGCCCATTTGCTCAAATATAGGTATGACCGCACGGATATCCCCCGCCCTTGCCCCAAGCAGACCTATCTCACCGCCTGTTGCCGCCGCCGCGCTCATAAAAGTCGCCGCAACTATCCTGTCGGGCATGACAGAGTATTCACAGCCGTGTAGCTTTTCCACACCGCTTATTGTTATCGTTCCGCCCCCTGCGCCACTTATCCTTGCACCGCAGCAGTTCAGAAACTCCGCAAGATCGCATATCTCAGGCTCTCTTGCCGCATTGTATATCACCGTGTCGCCCTTTGCCAGAACAGCCGCAAGCATGATGTTCTCAGTTGCTCCCACAGAGGGGAACGAAAGGTCTACCCTAGCCCCTCTAAGCCCTCTCGGGCAGGTGCAGCTAAGCACGCCATACTCCTCGTTTATCCTGACGCCCATTTTTCTAAGTGCGCACAGGTGCATATCTATAGGTCTCGGACCAAGCTCACACCCTCCCGGGAATGACAGCCTGCATTCACCTGTTCTTCCAAGAACAGCTCCCAGAAAAACGATAGACGAACGCATCTCTCTCATAAGCTCATCTGGCACAAAGGTCTTTACAGCGCCCCTTGCGTCCACAGTAACACAGCCGTCCTCACGGCTGCACCTTGCCCCAAGCACCGACAGAATGCGGCAAGCCGCAAATACGTCCGAAAGTGCAGGACAGTTATGTAGCCTGATCTCTCCGTTTATAAGAACACACCCTGCCAGCAGCGGCAGAGCTGCGTTTTTTGCTCCCTGAACGGTTATCTCTCCGTTCAGCCTGCTTCCTCCCTGAATGATAAGCCGTTGCATAAGCGTCGCTCCTTTTAAGGTTTTGACTTATCTTATGCAGGACCGCCCATATAGGTTAAAGCTATTTGTTGATATATATCTCTGTAGCGTTTGAAACAGGCATAAAAGCAGGCAAACAAGGCAGATATGAGTCCTTGCCTATCTTCTTTTTCATATCCTTAGTTGAAAGTATCATGCCGGTAACACAATCGTCAAACGTACTATCGTCCATATCAGTGATATTCACAAGTATCCTTACAGTGACCTCCTTACTGGAAAACGGAGGAACAGTGTCGCCTATGACCTCACCGTCGCTGTTTGTTGTAACGCTGGTCGCATAGCATACCGCGTTGTCATATTCAGAAGAAACATGGCTGATCTCATACTGCGGTATCTTTATCTCAAAAGGAGACGGGTTTTTAATATTAAACACTATATCTGCAAAACGGTAGCTTGAACTCAACTCAGAACCAAAAGCTTCTTCGTTGTATACAGAATAATTTGACAGCGCATATGTTTTAAAATCCGTCATACCCATTGTTTTGAACACGTTGTCGTCATATCTAACCACGCTCTTGTCTGCGTCGTTGAAAAACAGCGGAGGGAAGAAGAACACCATAAGCACAAGCACGATAATAACAGCCACAACTGTCTTTATTATCTTGCTACGCTTTACATATGAATCTCCCACCTTTACTCCCTTGCTAAGACCTTTCACCGCCTGCGCAGGCATAGCCGCAGCGTCCTCAAGGAAATCGTCCTCATCGTCCTCTTCCTTGTGCTTGGTAGGGTCATCGTAAGTCTTTGTGGCACGGTCGAACTCCCCTGCCTTGTTGAACTTTTCTCCGTCAAAAATCTCGTCGGCGGTGCGGTTCACTCCGCTGCCCTTGAACTTTTTATCTGACAGCTTTTTTATCTTGTCAACATCAGGCACTTCAATGCTATCCATTGAAGCCCTCTTGTTATACTGTCTGTAATTCTTATCCATTATTTTATCCCCTTAAATTTTACGTTCCTTATCCCTTAATAAGTGGCTCTAAAGCCTTGAATATCCTGTCCTCAGTATCGGCAACATGAAGCTTTGCAGCGTTTTCCGAGCACTGTCTGAGCTTCTCAGGGTCTTCTATAAGCCCCTTTACAGTATCAATGAAAAGCTTTTCCGTCAAGTCTTTTTCTTCGATAACAAAGCCTGCTCCTGCGTTTTGCAATACCATGCCGTTGTAATACTGATGATTTTCAGCCACCATAGGCGACGGGATAAGCACAGAGGCTCTGCCCATTGCTTCAAGCTCCGCCAGCGAAGCTGCTCCGCACCTTGATATAACAAGGTCAGCCGCAGCCATTGCCACAGGCATATTGATATAATCCTTTATGATACGTCTGCTGTTGTTGATATCTATACCCATAGCCTCCAGCTTTTCAGGATAGTCCTTATATCCCTGATAAGTGCCGTAGGAATGTATATGACAGACCTTAACATCATTGTCCTGATACCATTTCAAAAGCTTTGCGATATTCTCATTAAGCACTCTCGCACCCAGACTTCCGCCTGTTGAAAGCACACATATTTCATTTTCATCAAAGCCAAGCTGTTTTTTAGCCTCCGACTTTGACATGGTGTTGAAAGCTCCCCTTACAGGCAGACCTGTCACCACCGTCTTAGCATTTTCGGGCATATACTTTTCTGCCTCTTTCACAGTGAGCATAACAACGTCCGCAGACTTTGCAAGTATCTTGTTTGTTACGCCCGGAAAAGCGTTCTGCTCGTGAATAGCCGTCTTTATGCCCATTTTAGCGGCTTTTCTAACTATAGGTCCTGAAACATATCCTCCGGTTCCTATAACAAGATCAGGTCTTGCTTCCTTTATTATCTTCTTTGCAGTGCTTCCTGACTTTACAAGACACTCTGCCGCATGGATATTTCTTTTGAGATTTACCCAGTTAGGCTTTCTCTGAAAGCCCTCTATCTTTATAGGATAGAACTTATATCCTGCCGCAGGCACGAGCCTGGCCTCAAGCTTTTCAGGATTTCCCGCAAAGCTTATCTCAGCGTCAGGATAATGTTTTTTTATGATCTCCGCAATGGCAAGAGCAGGATTTACATGACCTGCCGTACCTCCGCCTGCAAGTAAAACTCTGAGCATAGAACTAATACCTCTTTACTTTTTTTTGATGCACTGACGTGAAACGTTGAGCATGATACCCATTTCTGCAAGCTGTATCATCAGTGCAGTACCACCGTAGCTGAAAAACGGCAGTGAAATACCCGTGTTAGGGAAAGCGTTGCAGGCTACCATAATATTGAAAAGCGCCTGCGAGCCTATCTGTATTGTTATACCAGCCGCAAGAAGCATACCAAAACGATCCTTGCTTCTTGAAGCGATCATGAAGCCCTCGATTATAAAAAGCACAAACAGCAGTACCACTACCATTGCGCCCACGAAGCCAAGCTCCTCACAGATAATAGCGAAAACGAAGTCGTTTTGCGACTCAGGCAGATAGTATTTTTGCCTTGACTCGCCAAAGCCCAGTCCGAACCAGCCGCCCGAGCCTATAGACAATAGAGATTCATAGGTCTGGAAGGTCTTTCCGCTAGGGTCGGATTCAGGATTTTTCCAGCTCTGTATACGATCTGAAATATAAGAAAAGCCTGAGCCTGACGCCATTTTATATATCAGCAGCAGCACCCCAAAAACAGCACACACACCGATAAATTTCCAGAAAGTCTTTTTTGGCATACCGCTTATGAACATCATAGACACGCCCATGATACCCACCAGCATAACAGCCGACATATGCCTCTGAAAAATAAGCACCAGCGCCACCGCGCCCATTATCACAGTAAACGGTATAATACAGAATTTCCAATCCTTGAACTTAGGATAGTTCACCGACATTATGTATGCGAAAATAATAATGAACGTTACCTTCAGAAGCTCCGACGGCTGAAAGCTGATCGGACCTATTTGTATCCAACGCTTTGCACCGGCAACGTCTATTCCGAAAAGAGCTGTATAAAACGTAAGAAGATAGGTGGCGATAAATGCAATATATGCTATCTTAGTGTTCTGAAAGAAGTGATAATCAAGATAGCTCGTGGCAAACATCAGAAGAAGACCAAGTCCGGCAGACTTGAGCTGGCTCACCAAATAATAATATCCATCGTTATATTCACTCAGCCCCCACGCATAGCTTGCAGAAAACATCATCAGAAGTCCGAATACAAGCAATACCATTACAAGAATGAAAAACGGCTTGTCTATCTCCGTAAGTATAAATCTGAATCTATGTTTTCTTTTTGCCTGTGCCACAGGTTGTTTAAGAGGAACGTGACTATTATACACTATGCTTCCGTCACGTTCACGTCTAGGACCTCTTATAGCCAAACAAACAACCTCCCAACAAAATCTCTATATGAAAAACTTTCCCGAATATATCAAAAACGCTATCGCCGCCGCAGCCCCTGCCACAGACATCACAGCGAATATCCCGATCACGGCATGATCCCCATGACCCTTTTTCTGCAAATGCTCATGAAGCGTGTAACCTTTCATAAGCAGCTTTTTTCTTGCCTTAAAAACGATATACTGCAAAAGCCCACAAGCTCCGTCAACGACCACAGCCGCACCTGCCAGCAGGAAAACGAAATATTCTCCCGAAAGCAGCACCGCCATAGTCATAAGACCACCAAGCGCCAGCGCACCCGACTCGCCCAAATAAAGCTTCGCAGGACTGCACCCCCAAAAGAGAAAACCTCCTGCCGCACCCATTGTGCAAACAGCAAAAAGCTGAGCGGCGTCAGAGCCTGCCCCTGCCGCAAGACCGCTTGACAGCCCTGCCGAAAATATCAAAGCCGTTACAGCACACAGCCCGTCAGTACCCGTGTCGGTCTTACCGCCTGCGCAATCGTGTATCTTTACCATGTTTATCCCCACTGTCATAAACAACGGAAAAAGCGGATAAAAAAGCCCGCCGAACTGCACATAGCCCAAGTGAAAAGGCATAAGCACAGCCGTCTGCACTCCTCCGCAGTATCTAAGCCCCACGCACACTCCAAGACATATAAGATACTCCATACATATCTTGTAAAAAGGCTTCATGCCTATGCCAAGCTTTTTCTCCTTAACATAGTCCTCCGAAAGCCCGATAGCCGTGAGCATCAAAACTCCGCCCAAAGCGATAAACACACGCCTTGAAAACTCTCCGTTCTCAAAACTCAGCACCGCCTGCGAGTCATAAAATATAACTCCCGTAACAATGCCGAATATAACGCAGAGCATTATGACAACTCCGCCGAATTTCGGCTCAGAGCCGTCCTTTGCGAACCTGTCGCCTATATAAAAATCGAATTTGCCTGTTTTTATCCTGCGGAAATATGGTATGAACACTCTGCCGAGAACATATCCCAGCACCATTTCACACCCCAGTATCACCGCCTGCACGCTCCAGCTCATTTTGTCAGTGCATTGAACACTTCTTCAAGCTTCATTCCTCTGCTTCCCTTGAAAAGTACAGCGTCACCCTTTGCAACTACCTCTTTCAAAGCCGCCGCAAGGTCATCTCTGCTTTCAAAGTGCCTGCAATTTTCCTTTGCAAAGCCCTTTTTCTCAGCACCCTCTATATAGCACTTTGAGTCCTCGCCAAAGCAGTAAAGCAGGTCAGCCTTTGAAGCCGCAACATACTCTCCCACATTTCTGTGATAGGTCTTTGAGTTCTTGCCAAGCTCCAGCATATCTCCAAGCACGCAAATGCGCTTGCCCTCCGCCTGTGCCTGTGAAAGCACCGAAAGGCTCGCTTTCATTGAGTCAGGCGCAGCATTGTAGCAGTCAACTATATATGTAACTCCGTCAATGACGGTAACATTCTGTCTTAAACCCTCCGGTTTGAACTGAGCAATGCCCTTTACGATATCCTCAGGAGGAATATCAAGCGCAAGACCCACACAGAACGCCGCAAGAGCGTTCTTTACATTATGTTCTCCCAAGCAGTTTATCTGGGCGGCTATCTTTCCGCCCTCATAGTTTATAGTAAATGTTATGCTGTTGTCAACAGTCTTAACACCGCTTGCATAAACATCGCAGTCCTTCTTTGATACAGAATAGTAATAAACCTTTCTGTCAGAATGTAACTGCACCCCTGCAAGCAATTTATCATCACGGCAAAGTATCAGCGGAGCGTCATAAGCCGCACCGTCAAGTATCTCAAGCTTCGCCTTGAGAATGTTTTCCTGCGTGCCGAGATTTTCAATATGTGAAATGCCAATGTTAGTTATAACAGCCACGTCAGGCTGACATGACATTGACATTCTCGATATCTCGCCCTGATGCGACATACCCATTTCGATAACAGCCGCCTCATAGCTGCTGTCAAGACCGAAAAGCGTCTGCGGCATACCTATCTCATTGTTGTGGTTGCCCTGAGTTTTCAGCGTCTTGTATTTCTGCGCCACAACAAGGGCTATCATATCCTTAGTGGTGGTCTTTCCCACGCTTCCTGTTACGCCAACTACCTTAACATCGAATTTAGACCTGTAGTATCCCGCAATGTCGAGCAATGCCCTTGCAGTGGAGTCAACGATCATACATCTTGCACCCTCCACAGGTCTTTCCGTAACAACAGCCTCCGCACCAAGCTCCATAGCCTTTGCGGCAAAGTTGTGTCCGTCAAAATTCTCACCCTTTAGTGCAATAAAAAGCGAGCCTGGCTTTATTGTTCTCGTATCGGTGGAGATATCGGAAATTTCAACGTCAGCAGGATAGCCGTAGCTTCCATGAACCGCCGATATTATCTCCTGTAAGCTTAATTTTTCCATTTTAATTCTTATCCGCCAATTTCTCGGCAGTATCTCCTTTCCCTTTTCTTATAAATATATCTTTATCGCAAAACCGCCCACAGCCGCTTTGCATATCACGGGCGAACACTGTTCACCCCCTACATTTTTCTCTTATCTGCCCTCAGCTTCAAGCTCTTTAAGAGCGTCCGCAACGACTTCTCTCTCGTCAAAATGTATCTTCACACCACCTGCAAGTATCTGATAATCCTCATGACCCTTGCCGGCAAGCACGATGATATCGTCCTTTTCCGCATGATGTATAGCCCAGTGGATAGCCTCACGCCTGTCAACGATAGTTATGTAAGGAGTCGTCTTGCCCTCCAGACCTACCAGAACGTCGTTTATAATATCCTGCGGATCTTCATTCCTCGGGTTGTCGGAAGTGACGATAAGAAAATCAGCATTGTCCGCCGCAGCCGCAGCCATAAGGCTTCTCTTTGAAGCGTCTCTGTTTCCGCCACAGCCGAAAAGGCATTTTACCTTTCCGCTTGCACTGTTCTTTATAGCCGAAAGCACGTTCACAAGTGCGTCAGGAGTGTGAGCATAGTCGCATATAACAGTGAAATCTCTGCCCGTCGGAACTATCTCCGCTCTTCCTCTTACGCCCTGCATAGTGCCCAAAGCTCTGATAGTCTTGTCAACGTCAAATCCAAGGGTCTCACAGCAGGCAATAACAGCCAGCGAGTTTGAAACGTTGAAAAGTCCGGGCATATTGAATGAAACATTGTGCTTTATCTTTCCGTCAGTGAAAACATACTTCACACCGCTTGCTGAAAGCAGGATATCCTCTGCTCTGAAATCAGCCTTTGTACAGCATGAATAAGTTTTCGCAGGACAGCTTATCTCTTTGAGATACCTTCTGCCGTATTCATCATCAATGTTGATGATAGCGTTGTCAGATATAGTGAAAAGTATCTTCTTGGCCTGATAGTAATTTTCCATAGTACCGTGAACGTCAAGATGATCCTGCGTCAGGTTAGTGAAAACGCCTACCTTATAATGACAGCCTGAAAGTCTTTTCTGCTCCAAGCCCTGCGAGGAAGCTTCCATAACAACATAGTCGCACTTCTCATCAGCCATTTTTCTGAAAAGCTCATAAAGGTCATAAGGCTCAGGAGTCGTTCTTGCAGTAGGATAAACGTCGTCGCCTATCTCGTTCTGACAAGTGCCGATAAGACCAACCTTACAGCCGAATGAAGAAAGCACCTTCTTTATAACAGTTGTGATAGTCGTCTTTCCGTTAGTGCCTGTTACACCGATAAGAGTAAGCTCCTTTTCAGGGTGACCGAAAAATGCCGCACACAGCAGAGGGAAAGCCTCTCTTGTGTTCTCCACGATTATCTGACAGTCAAGCCCCAGATCTCTTTCGCAGACTACAACTGTACAGCCCTTTTCTATCATGTCCTTAGCAGCGTCATGTCCGTCAAAGGTCTTTCCTTTTATGCACACGAACATCGAGCCTGCCTTGACAGCCTTTCTTGTGTCGCTCGTGACGTCGCTTATCTCCATATCAGGCAGAGAAGTTTTCGCAACGTCCTTTATGATATCATATAGTTTCATAATTATCATTCCTTATCATGGTTTCTTACTGTGAGCCTACCGAGGTCACTGCAAATGTTACTGACACAGCCGTTCCCATTGGAACGCTCTGTCCTGCTCCCACGCTCTGATCGGACTGTGCAACTGCACCCTCCTCCTCATAGCCTGAGCCTTCCGCTGTCAGATTAAGACCGTACATATCAAGCGTAGCCTTTGCCTGCTCCTTTGTAAGTCCTTTAAGTTCAGGCACCGTAACAGTTTCTTCCTTGGCGTTTGCTTCTGTGTAAAGCACGACCGATCCGCCATGCTCTATCTTTGCGGCAACAGGCGTCTGCTTAACAACAGTGTCGCCCTCACCCTTGACCTTGACCTCAAGTCCAAGATCTTCAAGTGTCTTTTTGGCTTCCTCAACAGTATAATACTGAACGCTAGGTACTGATACCTGCAAGTCTGCAAGCTCGCTTTCGTCATACTCAGGGAAGATCCCCACATAAGGCAGAACGTCTGAAAGCACGTTCACGCATATAGGTGCTGCCACCTGGCTTCCGTAGAATTTCTCGCCCGTCGGGTGGTCTACCATTACGAGCATTACTATCTCCGGATCGTCAGCAGGAGCGAATGCACAGTATGAAGAAACATACGTCTGACCGGTCGAGTCCTCGTCCATTTTCTGTGAAGTACCCGACTTACCGCCTATCCTGTATCCCTTTATATAGCAGTTAGAGCCAGGCTGACCTTCAACAACGCCCTCGAGTATCTCTCTCATAGATGCTGAGGTGTCCTCAGAAATGACCTGACGTCTTACAACAGTGTCCATTTTCTTTACAATGTTGCCGTTCTCGTCAGTTATACTGTTCACTACCTGTGGTGTAACAAGATAACCGCCGTTTATAGCCGCCGAGTAAGCTGTTATCATCTGTATCGGCGTTACCTTATTTGTCTGACCGAATGAAGATGAAGCAAGCTGAACAGGGCCCATGTTGCTAAGCGGCATACTGATAGAATTTGATTCCGCAGGCAGGTCGATACCTGTCAGCTCGTTGAAACCGAACGCATTGTAATACTGACAGAACTTTTCAGAGCCAAGCTTCATGCCTATCTGAATGAATACAGGGTTACATGAGTTTAGCATTGCCTGGGCAAGATCCTGCGAACCGTGGTCGGTAGTTGACCAGCAGTGGAAAGTCGTGTCCTCCACCTGTATCTGAGTGCCGCAGCCAAAAGTATCATTAAGAGTGATAGCCTTTTCTTCCAAAGCCGAAGCACCTGTTATGACCTTGAATACAGAACCCGGATTGTATGTTTCTGAAACCGCCTTGTTCTTCCACTGAAGCGACCATGCGTCAAGCTGTTTCTGCTTGTAATCGTTTGAATCTTCATCAAGCCCCGCAAGCTCCGCCGCCGTCTTTTCATCGGAGATAGCTGCAGGCTCGTTAGGGTCATAAGGATCAGAAGTCGCCATTGCGTATATCTGACCTGTCTTAGGATTCATTATGATACCGCAGGCTCTGTCAGTAGGCTGATTTTCCTTAACTGCCTTTGCAAGCTCTTTTTCAAGGATATACTGAATGTTGGCGTCGATATTCAGATTAAGATCGTCGCCGTCCTGAGCGTCATAGCTCTGCTTGTATCTGTATGGTATCTCAGTTCCGTCGCTTGCCTTTGCAGTGATTATCCTGCCGTCAATGCCACTGAGATAATCGTCATAGTAAGCTTCAAGACCATATATGCCGTTGCCCTCATAGTCCGTGTGACCAAGAACAACAGAAGCAAGAGTGTTCTGTGGATAAAGTCGTCTTGTGGTAGGGTCGCACCTTACGCCGTCAATGCCAAGCTCCGTGAGCTTATCCTCGATAGCCGTGGAAACGGTCTTTTCCACCTCTTTTTTCAGCACGATGTACTGAGTATCCGTCTTAGTGAGTTTTTCTCTCACAGTGTTAGTGTCTATTTCAAGATTGAGTGCCAAAAACTCCACAAGCTCGTCAAGACATTCGTCCCCTGATTTCGTTGCGTCAAGTCTTTGCTGATATGTAGCCTTCTTGGACGCGTCGTCCTCTTTGGCTATATATCCTTTAAGCTCCTCTATCTTCTTGTCGTTGTCATCAAGCTTTTCTTTGAGCATAAGAGGGTCTGCATAAACAGTATAGACCGTTGCGCTCTGAGAAAGCACCGTTCCGTTTGAATCATAAATAGTGCCTCTTGACGCTGAAACAGCCGTGCTTTTAAGCTGCTGAGCGTTTGCAAGGGACTGCCACTTCTTGCCGTCCTTTATAGACACCGAAAAGATGGTCGCAACCGTATATATAAGTATCGCCGCCACAGGCAGGCTCAGCCAAATATTCAGACGTTGTTTCATTCTGGCACTTGGTCTGTCGGTCATAAATATCTCCTCTCAGGACATCACCGCACATACAAAATCTTCAATAATTTAGCATGATACGGCAAATATCGTATTTTCACACATACAAATTAATAGAACAAGAAAGCTAAGCACAAATATCTTGTCCCTAACTTTCCCCATAATTATTTTATTCACTAAGCCCCGATATATTCCAGAACAGAGCTGAACCAGTGTTTTATCTTAACGAACACATTGTCGTCCTCGGCCTTTACCACCTTTGCCACCGAGTCTGACTCCACAGTTACATACTCTATCTGAGATTTATCCAGCTTTTTAAGTCCCAGCTCATTCTCAGCATACTCCTCGACCTTTGACATATTGGTCTTCTGAGCAAGCTCTGACTGTAAGCTTACATTCTCTCCCTGAAGCTGAGCAAGCTGTTCCTCCTGTCTGGTCTGCTCCGAACACAGGCTTGATATTTCGACCCTGCCATATATCATCGTTCCAAGAACAACAGCCACCAGCAGACAAATGCCTATCACAGCTACTACCGATACGGTTTTCTGCTTTAGTGCAGGGTTTTTCTTATATTTTATGGCTCTCTGAGCCTCCGCCTCCTGAGCGTTGTCATAGGCACTGTAATCAAATGCCAAGTTATGTACCTTTGCCATTGCGGTAAAACACCTCTCACGATCCACGGGCAAGCCCGTTATTTACACATTCCCAATTTCACACAAATTTCACTCAGTCCTTGATCTTCTCGATCACCCTGAGCTTAGCGCTGCGGCTTCTGTTATTCTCCGCAAGCTCCTTTTCATCAGCCTCTATAGGCTTTCTGTTCACAAGCTTTCCCCTAGGCGTTCTTCCGCATATGCACTGAGGAAAATCAGGCGGACATATACAGCCCTTGCAGAAGCTCTGAAATCTCTGCTTTACCAATCTGTCCTCCAGCGAGTGGAAAGTGATTATGCAAAGCCTGCCGCCCACGTTAAGACAATCGAACGCCTTGTCAAGAGCGATATTCAAATGTTCAAGCTCCTTATTTACCTCTATCCTGATAGCCTGAAAAGTCTTTTTGCAAGGGTTTTTCTCACGCCTTGCCTTCTGCGGAACTGCGCTTTTTATTATCTCGGTAAGCTCCATAGTTGTCTCTATCGGTTTTTGTTCTCTGTATTTTACTATCTTAGAAGCAATGCTTCTTGAAAACTTTTCTTCGCCGTACTCGAAAATTATCCTCGCAAGGCTCTGATAATCATATCCGTTCACAACGTCCTTGGCGGAAAGCCCCTCCCCTGACATTCTCATGTCAAGAGGTGCGTCATTGTGATAGGAAAAACCTCTCTCCGCATTGTCAAGCTGATAAGAGGAAACGCCCAGATCCATAAGAATGCCGTCAGCACCGCTTATGCCGAGCCTTTCAAATATCTCGTCTATCTCAGAGTAGTTCCCTCTCACAACAGTCGCAGGATAGCCTGCCAACCGCTCAGTCGCAGTTTTCACCGCCTCGGGATCTCTGTCTATAGCCACAAGCCTGCCGCCCTTTTCGCCGTCAAGCCTTTTAGCGATCTCTCTCGAATGTCCTGCTCCTCCGGCAGTGCCGTCGCAGTAAATGCCGTCAGGTCGAATGTTCAGACCATCCAAGCACTCATCAAGCAGTACGGGAATGTGGTTAAATTCCATTAAAAATCAAGCCCCTCCAGAGCTTCCATAAGCTCGTTATCATCAATGCTGCTGTTGAAATCGTCCCAACGCTTTTTATCCCATATCTCACATCTGTCAGATACTCCGGCCACAACGATCTCCTTTTCAAGCCCTGCCACCTCTCTCAGCGACTGCGGAACAAGTATCCTGCCCTGCTTGTCAGGCTCGACCTCGCATGCCCACGCCATAAAGCTTCGCTGTAAAGCTCTCGCCTTAGCCATAGGCAGACTTCTGATCTTTTCGGCTCTTTTCTCGAAATCCTCAAGGGAATAAACGAACAGACAGCCGTCTATACCTTTAGTTACAATGAACCGCTCGCCGATAAGCTCTCTGAGCTTAGTAGGAAAAGTCATTCTTCCTTTAGCGTCCATAGTCTGATTGTAAGTTCCTTTAAGCAAGCACGCCAGCAAGCCGTTCACCTCCCTTGACCGAGTTAAGCAATGAAATGCCACTTTTGAAGCACTCATCACCACTTTTTTGCACTTTTAACCACCGTACAATAATTATACACTATATTATAGAAAATTGCAACAGTAATATTTCCCAAAGTGAATTTTTGCAAGGGATTTTTCTTGGACACTTGGTCAATTTAAGAGAGATTTTAGGGGGATTTTGTAACTTTCACCTTTTAATTTGTCACCGTCTTGTAATTTGTAAACTTTTAATTAATTTTACGTCATACGATATCTTGTGGTACTTTAAACATTTGCGCCTGTATAAAGATAGCAGATATTTCCGCGAAACTCACACACATTCACATCGTATTGACCTTATAAAGTTATTGTAACACAACATATAGTATACGTCAATAGGTTTTGCGAAAAAAAGCACAATTATTTCTGACGCTGTGACAGAAAAAGCAAGAAGGGTGATGAACGGTAGAATATAGTGTCGCAAAAAGGTTAAAATTCGGTAACAAGGAAATTTGTTTTCTAATTTAATTATTACACTATCCGATTTTGTAAATTTTCATTGCTTAGATAAAGAAAATAAAGTTTGAAGAGGAATGGAGCATGAGAGAGGGTTTTTAACGTTAAAACAGCCAAAAATAATAGTAAAATTGCACAAAACCGCAAAATAAAGTGGCAAAAAAGGCAACTGCAAGGGTAGAAATACAATATGCAGTAAAAAAGCGGACGCACCGGGGTGCGTCCGCCAAGCCTCAGTTATTTACTTGCAAAAATTCTCAATGTATCTGTCGATACACTGCGCCACGATCTCAGTAGCGTGTTCACGATCCTTAACATCATCGACCACAGTGTCCTTGTGTTCAAGTGCCTTGTATACCGAGAAGAAATGACACATCTCATCAAAAATGTGCTTAGGCAGCTCTGAAATGTCCTTATATATGTTGTATGTAGGATCATTGAGCGGAATGCAGATTATCTTCTCGTCAGCTGCACCATTGTCAAGCATGGAGATAACGCCTATAGGATAACAGTCAACCAAAGACAAAGGCGCAAGCGTTTCCGAGCAAAGCACAAGTACATCCAATGGGTCGCCGTCCTCTGCATACGTCCTAGGGATAAAACCATAGTTTGCAGGATAGTGGGTCGACGTGTAAAGTATCCTGTCCATTCTCAGAAGACCCGTGGTCTTGTCAAGCTCGTATTTTACCTTTGAGCCTTTTGGTATCTCTATTACCGCCGTGAATTTTTCCTTTGTTATCACCTTTGGTGAAATATCGTGCCAGATGTTCATGTACATTCCTCCTGTATTTTCATTCAGCTTCGTACATACCCTCAGACTTTAGATTTTCAGGTATGTCAAAAACCGTTTCGCCGTCCGCCTCAACGCATGAGATACAACCGGCGTTGTCCTCGTTTATCAAGTCCCACAGTGTTACAACTTCATCTTCGCCCACAACGTCTATCCCAAGTCTGTCAAAAAGCTTCTCAAGCTTCTTTGGATTGCGTGAGTATATCTGAAATTCCTGATAGTCTGTGAAATATATCTCCTCGTCATTCTTGTGCGAACCAAATCCAAATCTCGATACTCCGTCATTTACAAGCACAGTGCCGTAACGCTTCATTATGGCAAGGGCGACCTCTTTCGTGCAGTTATCAAGATAATAAGTCTTGTATCCATCTCTCTCGCTGTCAGGAAGCTCCAGAAAGAAGAATATAGGCTCAGCGAGCTTCTCTATCACACCGCAGGCGACCTTCGCCATGATGTCACAACTCAGCACACCCCTTATATTATCCCCCTGAATGTGGCAACAAGACCTCAGCTTTTCCGCTCCGCCCACAGATACGCCCTGACAGAGGGTAAAATTATCTTCCATAATATCCTCCGTAAAATAATTTTATTACCAATAGTATAAACCATTTTCGCAGATATTTCAAGTATAACCTATGAATTTACATTAAAAGTTTACGGCAGTACAGCCTTTCAGCCATACCGCCGCTGGAAATCACAAAATTCAGAAAAAGAACAGCGTTCTCACGCATATTTCGCAAACAGCCTGTTACTTGCCTCTCTGCTCAATAATGCCGATCATCTCGCCCACATCTTTCATACCCGAAACTTCGCCCATTTTGAACCTCATCTTGAACTCGTCCTCCACCGCACCGATAAGAGTGATATGCTCGATAGAGTCCCAATCCTCGATATCATCAGCCGTGGTGTTCTCGTCCACCTCCAAAGTATCATCATCAAAAACATCTCTGAAAACATCATCAAGTCTTTCAATTATCTCGTCCTTGCTAAGCATAATGCTCCTCCTTCACCTTTATAACAGTATTTTTATCCTCATACCCCTCAACTAAAAGCCGCCAAGCCGTGTTGCCCTCTTCGTCCTGAGATATCTTCTCAAAGCCGAAGCTTTCATAAAGCCCTGCCACCATTTTATTTTTCGCCGTAGGGTAATAATGCCCGTATATCTCCCTTATGCCACGCTTTTTCGCCTGTTCCACCAGACTATCCAGCATAGCAAGCTCCATATCGCTTTTCAGCACACGGCATGACATCAGCCAAAGCTCGATATCAAGCCTGCCCTTGTCCTCGCTGTCTGTCTTTCCGATAGTCACCGCCACAACGCCGTTGTCACCGAATTTGTCATAAAGCTTTCCATACAGCCTTATGTATTCATCAGAGTTATAGACCGCCTCCATTTGCTCCGCAGTGTATCTCTTTGTGGTGAGATTGAACTGATTGCTCTTGTTGGTGAGCTGAGTTATCCTTTGCAGATACAAAGGCGAAAAATCCCCTATCTCTGCCGTCATTTCAAGACTCAAAAGATAATCATGATAATCCGCAAACCTGCTCTGCGCCTTTGCACGCTGAGCGTTCGCCCTGTACATATCATTGCGTTTGAGATCGTCCTCCGACAGCGTAACAGTTTCAAAATATCCCGAGCGGTCAAGCACTCTTATGTAGTCCGTGACCTCCCCTATCTCAGGCACAGCCGTTCCCCCAAGCTGTCCCCTGACTATCTCCCTCTCCGCAGGGTTATCGTCCACAAAAACAAACGCCTCAGAAAGAATGTTAAGCTCCTCCGCCGTGTCAACGATATTTTTGTCCTTTGGCAGCCAGTTGGCTTTTATCGCCACAAAATCATCAGGCCTTAGCACGCCCTCAGGGTGGGAAAGCCCAGCCAAAGCGTTCTCTTCCTCGTTTTTGGAGCATACCGTCAAAAGCACGCCCAAGTCCTTGTGCGCCTTAACATACTGCTGAAACTCAAAATAAGCCATTGCCTCAGCCGTTTCCTTGCCTATCTCCAGATTTTCCACACCGTCGTCACCAACGATGCCGCCCCAAAGAGTGTTGTCAAGGTCAAGAGCCAGCGCCTTTTTGTTCTTGCCAAAGATAGCCTTTATAATATTCGCCACCTGAAAAGCCAGCTCAGGTATAGCCTCGATATTGAGAGCATATTTGTAGAGATACCAATATTTCGGCTCGCTCCACTTTTCAAGCCCATATGCCGCTGACAGCCAGTTTATATCATTGAGATAAACCTCAGGCCTCTGGGATATCCTGTCATACAAAGCCGAATTGAGCCTTGTGACGAAGTTCACCTTTCCACGCCTGTCGGAAGCGTCCATGTTTCCCATAAGGCGGAAAAACGGAAGCTCAAAATTGTTCTGTATCACAGGACAGCCGAAATGCTCTTTCACTCCGTCCCAAGCCTGAGAAAGCCTGTCAAGCTCAGCGTTCAACCCCTGCTCTATCTCCTCTTCACCCGACCTGGGGGTAGGTGAAAAGCTGAGGTTTCTAAGGCTCGTGTGTATATAAACGATATCAGGTTTAAAGCGGTCAAGCTCCTCGTTTGAGAACACAGCGTCCTGCCAGAACTGTCCGTATTCCGATCGATAGAACTCACATTCAAAGCCCATGTCAAGCAAAAACAGCTCCAATACCGACACAATATCGTCCGTAGTCGAGCCGCCCAGCACAGCCACCCTCTTTTTCAGCCGCACCGCTCCGTCGCCCAAAAGCTGCCTTTTCAGCGACCTTTTCTTTTTCATTATAAACCCATTGTCAAATGGATACTCCAACTCTTTCATTCTTTTTTACCTTCTCTTAAATAACTCTCAGCCCCTATGAGCCTATCACTTCTTCCTGCTGTACCTAAAATCGCAGTATGATGCACCCTCAGCAATAGTCCCCGTCCTAACGAGTTTCATGTTCATCATGTCCGCCAGCACAAAGTCCATTTTGCATATGTAAGCCGCCAGCTCAGGACACCCCTCGTCCTTGCAAAGCTTGCACGCCCCACATTCGTGATAATCATACCCAAGGTCATATTCACCATTGCCCGGCAGAATATCCACCACCCAATCGTTCTCATATAACCTCTTGTGACTGTCCTCCGACCATTTCAAACGCCCCGGCATCTTCTTAGGGTCAAGATAACTGTCCACATCACCCATGACCTTGTGAAAAAGCTTTGAAGCGCAAAGCCCGTCACGGAATATCTCGTAATTCTCCTCCGCAGACTTCCCGGTGCTCCTGTTCATGGCAATGTAATAGCTCGCCATAATGTACGAACTCAAAAGCTTTGACTTGCCAATATCCTTAGCCCTCGCAACTATCTTCCCATGTTCTTCCTCTATCTTCTTAGCCACCTCTTTAGGAAAGCCTCTCCTTTTAAGCTCCGCCTTTACCACACTGTGATAAAAGTGAAATATCATCTTCACACCAAACGTATTTTCCATATTTTCACCTTTCTATCTGTTAAACAACGCCAACTCTATTCCCGATTATCCATATTGTAAATAACGCAAGCAAACCCGGCTATCACCGCAAACAGTATCGCACCGCCCATTTCCTCCTGCAATGCTGCCCCAACAAAATAGCCAGCCATAGCCGCAAAAAACATGATAACAACAGCCGCCACCGTCCTAAATTTTTTCATAACGCTCAACCTCCAATCTATCACATATTATCCAAAGCCATACGGCAAACCTCGTCCATTAGTTTCACCTTACCCAAACCTACAGCACGCAAACCACAAACCAGTACATATAAGGTACCAGCGTCATAATGATATCATAAACTGCAAGAATTTTTCCCGACAGAGCATGACCATTCGCCGTACCCTTTTTCCAAACCAACAAACTGTACAGCCCGCTCACCGCAATATGTATCAAACCACAAGCAAAAATTATCCAATGAAAAACATTGTCCTGAAACTTCCCCTCACTGCCTGTCAGCTCAAAGCTAATGATTATCACCCAGCCCAAAAGGTCATTTCCCAGGCCACTGATAACATGAGTCGCTATAGCCAAAAATTTCCTCATAAGCATACCCCCTATGCCAAAAGCATCTATTTTTTATTTTCTGATAACTCACATTTTATCATCACTCTGCACAAGATTTGCCCCACAAATTTGTGCAAACAAATGATTTATCTTTTAATTTGGCAACATTTCTGCAATTGTTGCATTTTTTATGCAACAAAAGGGGTGATTTTCGGGATAAGTAGAAAGCGTTTTGATACTTGCGGGCACGTACAAGCCCTGCGACTTAGTGAAACCGAGGTGCGTTTCTGGAACAGGCTGTAGAGTACTTGTGTCAAAGCGTGGGTGTGCATTGCGGTATTTTGTGTATACGCAACCAAGGGCATAATACCCAATGTCACACCCCGAACGCAACTTGAAAATTGAATATAAATACAGCTAAAACACGAAACCTATGGCAACGCATTTGTAGGGGACGGCGCCCCCGACGTCCCGCCCCTCCGACATTTCGTCTGCAATCTCATTTGTGTTATCCACATAATGTTTTCTACATGAGCTCTTGATAACTCCTTCGAGCGGGCTGTCGAGGGCGCCAGCCCCTACAATGCTGGAATTGCATAATTTCAGAACACAGGCGAACGCTGTTCGCCCCTACAAATATTTGGGTAAGTCCTACCTCCGCAAAATCGCTCCGCTCTTTGCGTATCTACGTTTTGCTATGGGATAGAAAAGCGGTGCAGATTTAATTCTCCGATATCACTTTCATCTAATATCTGACTTCTATATGCTATTTTTCATTAAATCTGCACCTTGTCGGCTAGCGCCGAATGAGGCTCTGCCTCAAACTCCGACAGGGCTTTGCCCTGTACCCACAATGGGTTTCACCCCTTGACCCTGACCAGGGACGTGTCCCTGGACCTTTTGCTCGCTTCGCTCGGTGCTTTATTTTACTTTATGCTTGCAATTTACTTTGGTCTGCTTTGCCCATTCCTCATTCCTCATTCCTCACTCCTCACTTAATCCACTCCTCACTTAACTCTACTGTATCCTAATATTATTCAAACAATCCACCTTACTAGGCGTTGAACAGCTCGTCAATGATATTGCAAACAGCAGGTCTGTGCAACCCACTTCTTTACAAAAATCAATAGCGTTTATATCAAAATATCTGAAATCACAAACATAGATTTTTGAGAAGCCATGGGTGAAAAATGGTATCAGAGCATTTCCAAAGCTGTCTTTGAACACCACAAGCACTCTGCCATTGTCCACGCCCGTGTCTATCTCAGCTATCTCCTGATCCACGTTGAGTATCGCAGAATAGCAGTTCACGCCCTCTGCATAGTCAAAAAACAGCGTAGACTCCACAGGGTTTTTAAACTCCGTATCATAATACTTTACCGTCAAATCATCATTATTGTCAGGCTTATAGTAAATGAACTTGTCAGGATATTTTTTCAACTCACTGTTGTAATTGCTGTAAGCATACATCGTTCCCACAAAGCCGTCTATCTCCCATTTATCGTAGGTATCAAGGTCTGGAAAATCTATTCCCGACTGATCGGCAAAAACCTGCGCCGCATAATATGCTCCCAAAGGCTGCCAGTGATGATCCGTTCTTGAGTAGATATATTCCTTTGTATGCTCAGCCAGAGAGTCATAAACATCAGTGTTGATTATTCCGTTAAGACCTGCGGCAATGTTGTCGATATTGTCTTTCTGATCTGAAACAGCGTCCTTGAGATTGTTCGGCATATAATAAGCCGCCGAAGTCGGGATAGACATATTGTATACGTTCACGCTGTCCCCAAGGTCAGCCTTCCATTTGTTTATGGTGTTCGCATACTTGTCGCCGTTCTCGAACGTGCCATAGTATGCACCCATTGCACGGACGTTTTCGCCCTTGCCGGATACTATAACGTCACCCTCCCACTGACCGTCGTCAAGATTGTCAGGCACGTCAACTACCTTTTCGCTTTCCGTTGATTTTTTCGTAGTTGTGCTTGTGTCGGTGGTCTTTGTATCCGCAGTGGTGGTGGTCCTCGAACCTGTAAAAGCCGTTACAGTTGTTGTTTTTGCTATCTTATCCTGATCCAGCTCTTCTTTTTCCACCGTTTTGAAATCGCCCGTTATAACAGTATCGTTGAGCTTTATTCCAAGCATATTCGTGAAATCAGAGCAGAAAGATTTAAGCTTTTCTCTGTTTGGAACAGTGTCGGTAAAATATTCGGTTATTCCGCTTGTGAAGTCACCGTCAAAATATGATGACAGCGAAAATTTCGGAAAAGTCGCAAGGTTTCTGTTTTCTGACTGTATAAAACCGCTTTCACGCTTCATCACAAGCAGTGCCGCAAACACGCCGAAAACAATAAGCAGACAAACAACAGAATTTATAACATTAAACTCCAGCTCGTGAATATTGTTTTTCTTAGCCTTTTCACGTTCCTCACGACGTTTTTTTGCCTTTTCGATGCCTTTTCTGTAAGCTTCCTCTGCCTTAGCGTCGCTTTCTTCTTTTTCCACAGGATCAGGTTTCGGCTCAGATTTAGGCTCAGCCTTTTTTTCAGCTTCCCTGACAGGCTTCTCCTCTTTCTGAACAGGCACTCTGACATTTATTGTCGCCTCTACCCTGCTGGGCTTCTGAGCATTCTCAGGCTTTTTCTCAGGGCTTCTCTTGTCGATTATCTCGACCCTTTTTCCTGCGATAACAGGGCCTTTATCCTGTGCCGCTGCGTCATATTCCCTATAATAGCTGTCAGGGATCTTCAGCACGAAATTCTTCTTATTCGGCAGCTTTTTCACAGTTCCGTCTGCTGAAACTGCCACAGATATCTCTTTTTTAGTGCCGTTTATGTGATTTTTCTCTTTGGAAAATGGTATAATGACCTCATTATCAGAAGCCTTTTCCTCAGCATTTTTCTCCTGAGCTTTTTGTACAGACTGAGAATTTTCAACTTTTTCGGCTTTTTTCTCAACTTTTTTCAATGCTTCTTCATTATCATCATCAGTATTTAGCCATACGCTTTTCTTTGGCTTCAAAACAGGCTCGTCCGTCCAAATGCTGTGGCTGAGAGCCTTGTTTTTTCTGACTATCTTTTCCACTATCTCGTCATGGACAGTGGAGCTTTTCTCCGTTTCGTCAACTTTTGCCATGCTGACAGCTTCAGGCTTTTTCTTTTCCTCGCCTATGGGCTTTCCACCGAAAGTAACGCTGTCAAGATACTCTGTATAGGCTTCTGAAAGAGCCTTTGTATCAGGCAGTTTGAAGTCCTTTTCAAAATCTTTATTATTTGCCATACTCTTTCACCTGCCTAAAATCTGAAATACAAGAACGGATTGTTTGTTGTGTTCACAAGCAGAACGCTTGAGAGAACAAGTATCGCCGCATTGCATATGATACCTGCTGACTGCATAAAATAGGCTGTACCCTTTGCAGAGAGCGCCTTTTCTTTGATCTTTGGTATAACAGGCATTGTGAAAAGCACTGCCGCTGCAAAAAGCCAGATATTGTTCATGAAAAGGTGCTGTGTAACTGTGTCGGTCAGCTTGTTTCCATTTGCGCCAACAAGTGCCTTGAAGAACGTACCCAGCGAGCCGAGGTTCTCAAAATAGAATATTCCGAAGCCTATGAAAATAACAAGCTTTGTATAGATATGTGCAAGGGGTACAGGCATTTTCTTCATGCGCTTTTTGCCTATGAGCATTTCAAAGAATATGAACATTCCATAGTAAAGTCCCCAGAAAACAAAGTTCCAGCTTGCACCGTGCCAAAGTCCTGTGCAGAACCAAACAAGGAAAAGTCCTCCGTATTTTCTTCTTTTGCCGAAGATAGGGAGATAAAGCACATAATCTCTGAAAAATGAGCTAAGGGAGATATGCCACCTCTGCCAGAACTCTGAGATAGTTTTGCAGATAAAAGGGTATTTAAAGTTCTCATCAAAGTGGAAGCCGAATATCCTGCCAAGACCGATAGCGATATCTGAATAGCCTGAGAAGTCAAAATAATACCACAGACCCACAAGAATTGCGCCAAGCCATGTGCCTGCCACAGAGAGGGTCTTTATATTTTCATAGCCGTTTGAAGCAGAGCCGAAAAGGGCTGTTACAATGGTGCTGAGATTATTTGCGATAATGACCTTTTTGCCAAGTCCGAGGATTATTCTTGAAAAGCCGTCGGAGATATCCTTGGCGGTGGTCTTTCTTTCATTTATCTCCTCGCCGATAACGGAGTATCTTACGATAGGTCCTGCAACGAGCTGTGGGAACATGGATACATACAAAAGAAATCTGCCGAAGTTTTTCTGAGGCTTGACCTTGCCCCAATAGCAATCGACGGTATAGGAAATAGTCTGGAACGTATAGAAAGAGATACCGATAGGCAAAACGATATTAGGCACCGGTATGCCTAGACCGAACCAATTGTTGAGATTTTCCACAAAGAACGCCGTATACTTGAAACCGAACAGCACCCCAAGGTTAAAGACAAGCGACCATGCAAGCGCCGCTTTTGCCTGCCAGCCTTCGGGGTGTTTTTCTATCACCCGACCATTTATGTAGTCCACAAGGGAGGAAACTATGAGGATACTAACCCAGACAGGCTCGCCCCATGCGTAAAAGATAAGTGAAAACACCACCAGCACTGCATTTCTTATGGCTGTACTGCGTGTGATAAAATAGCATATCAGGCACACAGGCAGGAAAAAATACAAGAAAAATAGATCTGCAAATACCACAACAAAACTCCTAACAAAAATTGATAAAACAGCCATTGTCGGCTTATTCCGACAAAAGGCGATACACATTTAAGTATATCACTGAACACACTAAAAGTCAATTAAAACAGAGGTCTGCGGAAAGTTTTTCGGTTATGCACAAAAAAAGCCGCACAAATTGTACGGCTTAGAAATATCTAAAAATCATGTGCAAGTGACCGATAACGGGCAAACAATGTCCGCCCCTACAGAAAGTCACGCATTTACGCTGTTTAATACTTTATTTTCAGGGTCTTGCCCGGAACGCTCACGCCGTCTGACAGAGTGATAGGGAGCTTTTGCTCCTCAGAGAAGCCGATAGTTTCGCCGTCTTTAAGCTCAACGCCCTCAGAAAGCACATACTCGGAGATAGAAAGCAAAAATCCAAGCAGGTCGTTAGGCTGTTTTGGAGAGTCAACTATCTCCATTTCCTCATATCCGAAAAATCTCATGCCTGATGTGAAAGCGCAAAGACCTGTTTTAGCAAGATACATACCTGTGTAGATAAGAATAGGCATCGGATATTCGCCGTCTTTGATAGTTTCAGCAAAGTTCACATAGAAATTCTTCTCATAAACTGTCGGGTCTTTATAGATACCGATAGCGTTATCGAGCTTGAGCAGAGAGCTTGCCACCTTTGCAAAGAGGATAGCCTGCTCAACAGCGCTTGTTTTATTCATTACAGCGAGCATAACGTGCGCCTGATGCTTAGCGACCTCGTTTGCGCCCTCTTTCCAGAGAATATTATACTTTGCCGCATTTTCAGCTTCCTTGTTAGGAACTGGGTTAGGCATAAGTGAGCAGGCGACCACCATATCGCCAACCTTGAATACCATAGCGTTGTCTTTTACATCGTCCTGCGGAACGATGTTCCAATCGTCTTTCAGAAACTTTTTAAATCTGAGCCAATCCATGTTAGCGTCTGTGTAGAGAACGAAGCCTGCAAGGACGTTGCCTTCCTTTTTATCGTCCTTGGTTTCCTGAACGTTTTTGTTTTCTTCTGACATTTTGTTACCTCCATAAGATAAAGTCTGTTGAGGTCATTATAGCACACTTGGGGAGAAAATGCAACAGGGGGAGGTAAATGAGGAATGAGGAGTGAGGAATGAGGAATTATGGTATCGCCTGCGGCGATGATTTTTTTGTCCTTTCTTTATCACCCTTCCCCTAAATAATTTGTATACCATGTACCTGCACAAAAACGCCGTTCCGACTTCTCGTCAGAACGGCGTGGTTATTATTCTGTTACCGCTGTTTCCTCAGCCTGCTGTGTTTCAGGCTCGTTGAAAGGCAGTTTCACTGTTATGGTAGTTCCCTTTTCAAGCTCGCTTTCAAGGGATATCTCACCGCTGTGATATGCGACTATATGCTTTACTATAGAAAGCCCTAAGCCTGTGCCGCCTATCTTCTTGGAACGGCTTTTATCAACTCGGTAAAAACGTTCAAAGATTCGGCTTTGATGTTCGTCGGATATGCCTATGCCAGTGTCGCTGAACACTGCAAAAGCTTTGCCGTCCTCTATGCCGACCGTTACTTTCAGGCTTCCGCCCTCATGATTGTACTTTATGGCGTTGTCCATGAGATTTAAAAACAGTTCTGTGATGTAGCTCTGATTGCCGTATATCTGAACAGGTTCGCCCTCAATGGTCATTGTGACCTCTCTATTATCTGCCTTGTGACGGAGTATCTCCTCTACGTCATTGGCGGTTTTCAGCAGGTCTATCTTATCGTTTAAAACGTGTTCCTGCTCCTCTATCTGGGAAAGCCTGATAATATCGTTTATAAGATACAAAAGTCTTTCGCTTTCACGATATATCATACCGCCGTATTTCTTCACGTCCTCTTCCTTGGTGAAAATGCCGTTTTCAAGAAGCTCGCCAAAGCCTTTTATGGTGGTAAGCGGAGTTTTAAGCTCGTGAGATACGTTGGCTGAGAAGTCACGGCGTATCTGCTCGCTTTGTATCTCCTCTGTTACGTCAACAAAGAAGATTATGATACCAAAATCAAGGGTATTTTCGCTGTAGACCTTATTTGCAAAGGTACGGTAAAAACGGCTTTTTTCTGTGATGATACCTTTTGCTGCACCGCTTTCCTTGGCTTCTTCAAGCAGACCTATTATCTGCTGATCGTTTGTCATATGGTTTATCTTGGTATGCTCCGTAGGATCAAAGCTGTTGCCGAGAATTTTCAAGGCGCTCTTATTTACCGAAAGCACTGTCATGTCCTCGTCAAGAAGTATCATGCCCTCAACCATATTTTCAGTGATAAGTGATATTTTTTCTCTCTCTGCCTTTATTTTATTCATGTTCTTATGTATTCGTCCCATAAGAACGTCTGCATTTTTTATGATAGGTTCAAGTTCTTCATAAGGCGTTTCAAACTGACCGATATTCTCGTTCCTAAGATCAAGCTGTTTTACAAGGGAATTTATCGGCTTTATCATGCTTTCTGAAAGCTTTATGGAGATTATGGTGGTGATAAAGATTATCCCTCCTGCGAACACCACCAGCATTGGTATCACTGCAAGGAACACCCCTGCAAGGTTTTCCTTATCTGTAGAAAATCTCAGCACACCGCCGTCATATTTTATGGCATAATAATATGTAGTATATCCAAGGGTTTTGGAAAATCTTGTGAATTCGCCCTCGTCATTTGCCATAGCCTCTTTGAACTCTTCACGGTCTGAGTGGTTTTCCATTTTGGCGGGATCTGCTTCAGAGTCATATTTTACACTGCCCTGTGCGTCGATGAAGGTGACACGGACATCATATTCTACTGATCTTTCCAAAATATCAGCCATTTCTGAGGGTTTATTGTTTCCTGCGGCAACGAGCTTTGCAGCGGATTTAAGCTCATTTTTAGTGAAACGCTGATAGGTAGAATAACCAAGAGAGCCTGCTACTAAAAGGAAAAACAGCACTGTACATGAAACAAGTATCGTCATGACTTTATAGAGTTTTTTCTGCATATGCTGTTCCTCCTTATCTGAAAATTTTTATATTTTGTAGCCTATGCCACGGACTGTTTTGATAAGATCCGTACAGCCTGCGGCTTCAAGCTTTTGTCTGAGGGTCTTGATGTGCATATCAACAGTTCTTGTTTCCCCTGCAAACTCATAGCCCCAGACCATTTCCATAAGCTTATCACGGCTCACGGCTATGGACTTATGGCGCATAAGATACATCAAAAGCTCAAATTCCTTATAGGTCAAAACTACTTCCTGACCATTATAAGAGCATATACGTCTTGAAGCGTCAAGGGATACGCCCTGTTCTTCTATTACGTCAGCCTCGGCGTTCTGCTTGCCTGCACGTCTTAAAACGGCTTTTATTCTTGAAAGCAGTTCCATTACGCCGAACGGCTTTGTTATATAGTCGTCTGCGCCCATTTCAAGACCTGACACCTTATCAAGCTCGCTTGATTTTGCGGTGAGCATTATAACAGGAACGTCCTGAGTGTGGCTGTCTTTTTTGAGCTTTGAAAGTATGGAATATCCGTCCTCGTCAGGAAGCATTATGTCAAGAAGCACCAGCGAAGGCTCTTTGTTTCTTATCTCTTCATAAAACGGTTTTGCTTTTGGAAATGCTTTCACCTCATATCCGCCTGATTTAAGTGCGCAGGATATAAGCTCTCTTATTCCGTCATCGTCTTCTACACAATATATAAGTGCCATAGATCTTACCCCTTTTCGTTAAAACTCTTTAGCAGGCAGAGCGTATTTCTCGCTGTAGCGTTTGACCTGTCCTTCAAAGCCCTCGCCTGAATTTTTAAGCATCTGAACATACTCGTGGACATCAAAGCTTTCGTCATTTTCCTGTATAAGACAGACCGCTATATTTGAGCAATGGTCTGAAACTCTTTCCAAATTTGTGAGCAGATCGGAGAACACAAAGCCCATTTCTATGGTACACTCGCCTGTTTGAAGCCTTTTTACATGGCGGTTTTTAAGCTTTGTTCTTATCTTATCCACCACTTCCTCAAGCGGTTCAACTCTTGTGGCAAGCTCCAGATCGTGCTTTTCAAAGGCTTCCATGGCGATATCCAAAACATCTCTTACAGCACTGCACATGACTTTTACTTCGGCTGTTGCCTGTGATGTAAAATTCAGATCCTTCTGCTGTTTTTCCTCGGCAACGGACACCATATTCATGGCATGGTCGGAGATACGCTCAAAGTCGCCTATGACATGAAGTATAGTTGAAACTGACTGAGAATCCTTTGCAGAAAGATCTCGGCTCGAAAGCTTTACAAGATATGTGCCGAGTCTATCCTCATAGAGGTCGACGGCTGCTTCATTTGCTGCTATCTGTTCTGCCTTTTCCTTATCGTACTTATCGACGCAGATGCTCATTGCCATGTCTATGCTTTCTTTTGCTATCTCGCCCATGCGGTTTGTAAGCTCTCTGCACTTTTCAACTGCAAAAGAAGGTGACTGGAGAAATCTTTCGTCAAGAAGCTTGAACTGCTCTTCGATATTGTCCTTATTTCCCTCACCCTCTTTGTCTTTGACAGTGAGGTAGGCAAGCTTTTCAAGGACTTTGATAAATGGCAGAAGTATGATAGATGTTGACAGGTTGAATATAGTATGCACAATAGCTATCTCCTTTGCGCCCACAACTCCGTCAACGAACGAGAAGCCGATAAAGGCATTGAGCAGATAGAACACTGTAAGGAAAAGCACTGTTCCTATTATATTAAAATAGAGGTGGACAACTGCAACACGCTTTGCGTTCTTGCTTGTGCCTATTGATGAAAGCAGTGCTGTTACGCAAGTACCTATATTCTGTCCTAAAATTATAGGAAGCGCTGAGCCGAAGGTTATTGCACCTGTGGCTGAGAGAGCCTGCAAGATTCCCACTGACGCTGAGGACGACTGAATGATAGCGGTAAGAAGTGCGCCTGCAAGAACGCCCAGAATAGGGTTTTTGAACCAGAGAAGCACTTCTGCGAACTCAGGAACGTCTTTAAGAGGTGCGACTGCACCGCTCATTGAGTCCATTCCGAACATGAGCACTGCAAAGCCTACGAGTATAGATGCGATATCCTTTTTCTTATCGTTTTTTGAGAAAGTCAGCATTGCAACGCCTATTATCGCAAGGATAGGCGAGAACGAGGACGGCTTGAGCATATTGATAATAAAGCTGTCGCCGTTAAGTCCTGACAAAGACAATATCCACGCTGTTACGGTAGTACCGATATTTGCGCCCATTATAACGCCTATGGCGGAATGGAGCTTCATGATGCCTGCGTTTACAAAGCCCACCAACATTACTGTAGTGGCTGAGGAGGACTGAATGACCGCTGTTACAGAAAGTCCAAGCAACATTGCCTTGATAGGGTTTGAGGTGAGCCTTTCAAATATCTTTTCAAGCTTTCCTCCTGCGAGTTTTTCCAGCCCGTTACCCATTACATTCATTCCGTAAAGGAACATTGCAAGACCGCCTATAAGGGTCAGAACATTAAAAATCGTCATACTGACACTCCCTGATAATAATTTTACACTATTGTTACAATGTTTACAATGAACATTATACAACATAATTGTAAAATAACAAATCAGGCTGAGTAAAATCTGAGTAAAATCGTACAAGAAGAGCAAAAAGGCGGTATTTCCGCCTTTTATAATGATATTTTACATGATCCTTTCTGTTTTATGGACGCCTGTTACGGAAAATACCACCCATTCTGCGATATTTACCGCATGGTCACCGATACGCTCGAAGTATTTTGCCACCATAAGGGTATCTATAGCTTTTTCACCGTTTGCTTTATCGGCGGCTATCTCGTCAATTATCTTATCCTTGGTCTTTACAAAAAGCTCGTCTATTTTATCGTCAGAGCTTATGACCTTTCGGGCAAGGTTCTCGTCGTCGTTCACATAGGCGTCGATAGCGTCGTTCACCATTTGTGTGGCGGCTCTTGCCATTTCACTGATATCGCTAAGATCCCATTTCTGCTTTTTCTTTATAAGCTGGATATTCAGATCTGCAATATCTGCTGACTGATCGCCAACACGCTCGATATCGGTTATCATTTTAAGTGCAGCGGACACACGTCTGAGATCCTCGGCAAAAACAGGCTGCTGCTGCAAGAGCAGGTTAAGACAGATCCTCTCTACCTCACGCTCCGCCTCGTTTATCTTGGCGTCAAACTCCACCGTTTCACGGGCAAGCTTTGTATTCTGCTCTTCAAGAGATTTTATTGACATTGCGATTATCTGCTCTGTCATTGCTGCCATAGAAAGCAGCTTTTTGTTAAGCTCGCTGAGCTTATTGTCAAAATTCGCACGCATAGATATTTCTTCCTTTCACCTATATTTCCAAAGCGTTTATCCGAAACGTCCTGTGATATACTCGAGAGTTTTCTGTTCCTTAGGATTGGAGAAGATACGCTGAGTTTCGTCGAACTCGACTATCTCGCCATGGAGGAAAAAGGCTGTTTTATCGGATATACGGGTCGCCTGCTGCATATTATGGGTGACGATAACGATAGTGTAATTCTTTTTAAGCTCTGTGGCAAGCTCCTCTATTTTGATAGTGGAGATAGGGTCAAGGGCTGATGTAGGCTCGTCCATAAGAAGCACCTCCGGCTTTACGGCAAGTGCTCTTGCGATACAGATACGCTGCTGCTGTCCGCCTGACATACCCAGGGCTGACTTTTTAAGTCTATCCTTTGTTTCGTCCCACACGGAAGCCTGACGGAGAGTTGTTTCGACTATCTCGTCAAGGTCGGCTTTTTTCTTTATGCCGTGAGTTCTTGGGCCGTATGCGATATTATCATATATGGACATCGGGAAGAGGTTTGGTTTCTGGAAAACCATTCCCACACGCTTTCTAAGCTCGGTTATTTCCATATCTTTATAGATATTCTCCCCGTCAAGGGTAAAATCCCCTGTTATCTTACAGCCCTCCACGAGGTCGTTCATACGGTTGAGGGATTTAAGAAGAGTGGATTTTCCGCAGCCTGAAGGACCTATGAATGCGGTTATCTCTTTTTCGGCTATGGACAAGTTTATATTTTTGAGAGCCTGAAAATCTCCATAAAAGAGATCGCAGTTTTTCACCTGCAATTTTGGCTGTGTCATTTATTAGTTTCCTCCTTTGGAAAGCTTTCTGGCAACAAGGGACGCAAGTCCGTTAAGAAGCAGAACTACTGCCAGCAGGACAACTGCTGTAGCGCTTGCTTCGTTCATATAAAGTCCCTCGTTTGAAAGTGAATACATATGGATAGAAAGGGTACGTCCTGAGTCTGTAAGGCCTGCATACTTGGCGATAGTTCCTGCGGTATAGATAAGAGCGGCTGTTTCGCCGAAAATTCTTCCCATTGCAAGGATAACGCCTGAGAGGATACCGCTTATGGCAGGAGGCAGAACGATAACGAAGATAGTTCTGAGCTTTCCTGCACCAAGTCCGTAGCTGCCCTCACGGAAGCTGTCGTCTACAGATTTCAGCGCTTCCTCGGTAGAACGGATTATGAGCGGAAGCACCATTATCGCCAATGTGCAAGCGCCTGAGAGCATTGAGAGCTTCCAGTTAAGGGCAAGCACAAAGAACATATTTCCGAAAAGTCCGTAGACTATTGACGGGATACCTGAAAGTGTTTCTGTAGTAAGTCTTATGACTCTGACAAATTTATTGCCTTTCTTTGCATACTCAACGAGATATATTGCGCAGAATATGCCCAGAGGTGCGGCTATTGCAAGGGACACCAGAAGCATTTCAAAGGTGTTCACGATAGCGGGGAGCATTGACACGTTCTCGGTGGTATAGGTCTTTGCGAAGAGGGACGGTTTCAGATAAGGCACGCCCTTTATCACCACATAGCCCACGATAAGAACGAACACGCTTATGGTAAGCACAACTGCTATTTTGGTTAGGATATTAAACACCAATGACATGGGGTGTGTTTTATAGGTTTTCATTCTGTCTGACATTTTTATCACCCTTTATCCTTTCTGTTTGTGACAAGGTTAAAGCAAAGGTTCAGAAGAAGAATGAACACGAACAGCACAACGCCTGTTCCGATAAGAGCGTCATAGTGAAGTCCTTCGGCATAGCTCATTTCGATAACGATATTGCCTGTGAGGGTACGGACGCTGTCCAGGAGTGAGTGAGGAATGATAGTGGAGTTTCCTGCTATCATGATGACTGCCATTGTTTCGCCTATTGCTCTGCCCACTGCGAGGATAACGCTTGCGAGTATGCCTGACTTTGCGGCAGGGAAAACGACTGTTGCCACTGCTCTTTCGTGTGTTGCGCCAAGGGCGACTGCGCCCTCGTAATAGCTGTCAGGCACGGCTTTAAGTGCGCTCACGCTCATGCCCACGATAGTAGGAAGTATCATGATACCGAGGATAATGGAAACTGTAAGCACGCTGTTTCCTGTTCCGCCGAAAAGGTTTCTTATGATAGGAACTACAACTACCATGCCGAAAAAGCCGTATACAATGGACGGTATGCCTGCAAGAAGATTTATTGGAGGCATGAGCCACTTGAAAAGCTTTTTAGGACAGAACTTTGCCATAAATATCGCTGTTAAAAGTCCGATCGGCACACCGATCATTATTGCTCCTGCGGTGCAGTAGAGAGAGCCGACTATCATAGGGAAGATACCATATGAAGCAGGGACGTTTCTAGGACTCCAGTCTGTGCCGAAGAGGAAGTTTCCCACGCCTATTTTTGCGATTGCAGGACAGCCTTTAGCGAACATGAAGATACATATTACTATTACTGCCGCAACTGAAACGCAGGCGCAAAGGAAAAACAATGCTTTCATCGCTTTCTCAAGCAGGTGGGAACTTTGTTTTGCTGTTGGCTTCTGAGCGGCTGTATTCGCTGCCACCGCTGTGTTTTCCGTCAACGTAATTATCACCTCTGAAAATTTTTCACTTGTTTTTTTGCTCAGACAAAGGGGGCGACAATTTGCTGTGCCGCCCAAAGTTTTGTCTTGTGCAAATCTTTATGGAGAATTAACTTGATAGCTTATTTGCTTTCGTCAGACCATGTTGTCTTTGAGCCTGTATAGATAGACTTTATCTCGTCCATTGTAATATCTTCAACTGCGTTATCCTTATTTACGATAACTGCGATAGCGTCCTGAGCGATAGTTACAGACTTGATACCCTGTGAAAGCTCGTCATCTGAGATATCTCTTGAAGCCATACCGATATCAGATGTGCCGTTGATAGCGTCCTTGATACCTGTTGAGGAGTCTGACTGCTGAACGTCTACTGTTACGTTTGTGTTTGCCTTCTGATATGCTTCTGCAAGCTTTTCCATAACCGGTGTTACTGATGATGAACCGCTGACTACTACCTTACCGGAAGCGTTGTTTGAAGCGTAAGCTGCTGCGCTCTTGTCGATCTTTATATAGCCTGCCTTTTCGATGATATCCTGACCATCTGAGCTGAGGATATAGTTCTCAAAGTCCTGAGCGGCATCTGAAAGTCCGTCTTTAACAGCGATATTGAAAGGTCTTACTATTTTATAATCACCGCTTTCGATAGTTGCTGTTGAAGGCTCAACGCCCTCTACTTTAAGAGCCTTTACTGTATCGTTCAGTGAGCCGAATGAAATGTAGCCGATAGCGTTCTTATCTCCTGACACCTGAGTAAGCACAACGTCTGTTGACTTACAGATAAGAGCGTCTTTCTTTGTGTTATCGGTCTTGTTGCCGTTAGAGTCTTTTTCCTCGATACCTGTCAGCTCGATGAATGCGCCTCTTGTTCCTGAGCCGTCCTCACGGGAGATAACTGTGATCTTATCTGAGCTTCCTCCGCAGCTTGCGAGCATTGTGGCTGCAAGTGCAACTGATGTAAAGATCGCTGCCAGTTTTGATGTTCTTGTTTTCATGATATAAAACCTCTTTCTTATACTTGCCCTTTGGGCTTTTTGATTTGCACCTTTTCTCTCTGCACCCTGTGTGCAGGTCTTCATGTTATTTCTATTCAGGTGATATACTTATGATACATCAGCATTGTAAAATCAGTAACCGAAGTATAGTAAAGTCATTGTAAGATGTTTGCAAAGGAATTTACACACAAAAACGGGCTTTACACTGCTATGCACAATGTAAAATACGTTTGTATAAACAAACAAAGTGCGTTTTCACAAGGAAAACGCACTTTGTAAAATCGGTGATATTCTATTTAAAATCAGTAGCTCTGTACAAGTACAACTGAGCCGTCTGCCTTATTATATGCGGCACTGTAGCCGTGGCCGTCTTCTGTAAAGACGTAATAGTACATGAAGCCTGCGTCCTCAGTTCTGTATTCATATGAAGACACCTTGCCGTCTATCTGAGCTGTGATAGCGGCGACAGCCTTTGCAGAATCTCCGCTCTCAGCTGATGTAGTTGTGGTAGTTGTTGTAGTTTCTGTATCTGAGGCAGTTGTTGTGGTAGTTGTCGTTGTTTCTGTATCAGGTGCAGAAGTTTCGGTGGCTGGTGTTGAGCTTTCGTCAGCCGGCTGTGAGGTAGTGGTATTTGTGTCGGTAGAAACTGCACTGCTCTCGGTATCGACGAACACGCCTCCCTTACTGTCGTCATCAGCGGCAACAGTTGTTTTTGGCTTTGCGGTATTAGTGGTCTTATTATTTGTTCCGCCAAAGCCGAAGATCTTATAGCCTGCAACTATAGCAAGAATGACCACCACAAGTATACCCACTGTGATAGTAGCAGTAATTGCAAAGAGCTTCTTTCTGGAAGCGTCATCGTTATCCTCTGTATCATCATCGGAATAATCGTTTTCATCGTCAGGATAACCGCCATTATCATAATTATCCTGATAATTCTCAGAGCCGTCATTATTATCATGGCTATCAGCTATTGGTGTGGAGAAAAACTCTGTAGGCTCTTCCGGCTGTTTAGGCACGGTAAAGGCTCTTGTTTTCTCTTCATACTCCTGTGCCTCCTGCTTTGTGAACACTCTTGTTCTGTCAGCATCGTCAGCAGAGGTGAAATTCTGCTCCTCCTGCTTGCTGTCTTCCGCAACAGGCGTGCTTTCGTCTATAAGCAGGTTATGGCAATACTTACAGAGTATTGCTTCTTCGGATATTTCCTTATGGCAAAAAGGACATTCCTTTGTTTTCATTTTTACTTTCCTCCCGAATATTATCTGTTAAATATAATGATAACACAAACCATTTTAAAAATCAACAGGTTTCACCAAAATATCATCAAATTATACCATTCTTTTAAAAAAGGCTCTTTTATGGACATTATTTTTGAAGTTTTCGTAGATACCACGGTATAATTTGTTGAAGAATGACATTTAGTCTGCTTTTAAGCAGGACATAATTGTGCAAGTATACAAAGTGATAAAAAACCTATTGACAAAACAGGCATTGGGGAGTATAATAATTAAGCTGTCTGATGACGCAGACAAATGCTTCACAGAAACATCTGTGAAGCTCAAGGCACACAAAGCTTGGAACTTTTCCGTGGCTGGAGACTTTTCCCCACCGTGTGCAACGTCAACTACGAGGCGTAACTCAGTTTGGTAGAGTGCTTGGTTTGGGACCAAGATGCCGCAGGTTCAAGTCCTGTCGCCTCGACCACTTTATTAAAAAAATGAAAACAAAATAAAAAATGCTTGACAAGTGCTTGGAGATATGATATAATAGATATCGTCAGTTCGACAGATCAAGCAATACAAGCTGGTGTAGCTCAGTTGGTAGAGCAGCTGATTTGTAATCAGCAGGTCGGGGGTTCGAGTCCGTCCACCAGCTCCATTATTTTGTTTTCATTCATATGGGAGAATTCCCGAGTGGCCAAAGGGGGCAGACTGTAAATCTGTTGCTTCTAGCTTCGGTGGTTCGAATCCACCTTCTCCCACCAAAAAGCTCGCAGACTTCTGCGGGCTTTTTTTTGTTTTATCTTGACAGTTTTGGCTATGGTATGATATAATCGAAAAAAATCAGAATGTCATAGGGTGGTAGAGTTTATGAAAAAGCACGTTTTGATACTTTTTGCGGCGGTCATTTTCACGCTTACACTTGCCGGCTGCTCGTCTAAATATGATGCTGAGGACTTTATCGGAAGCATTCCTAGTTTTTTCATAACCCTGTAAAGACTTTCAAGACAGCGTGTATACCCTTGTTTCCTGAGACGATGCCATAGTTCGGGAAGCTCAAGTGTCGGGTTCCGCTTGTGATACCTTTTGATAAGATCTATTTCTTCCTTGGTATGCTCATTGGGATGATGATGCGGTCGGCGTGATTTAACTGCAAGGGACTCCACACTTCCGTCCCAGCGTTTCAGCCAGAAATATATATATGAACGTGATTTATTGTATTTTCTGCTCGCTCGGCTCACTCCATATTTCTTTGCGTAATTCATTAAGGATTGACGAAACTTCATATCTTGTGTTATAGTTTAGATATTAGAGTGATTGTTGAACCAGGCGGTGAAGGGATAGTAACTGGCTTTCCTATTAATCGCTAATTATGAGAGGAGATTAAAATGGTAAAAGACGCATATGATATGTTCTTCAAAAATATCTCTATGCAATTTCATGACGACTCTCTTGTGAATGCTCTTGTGGAAGATGCTGAAGAACTGGCGAAATATGGAGAAAAACGGGTGGCTCTTGAAAATTTTTTGGAGAACGTTTTAGCTAATGAGGTTACGATTTCAAAAGAAGCTGTCACTTTAGCAGAAAAAGCATTCAGTGATGCTCCAAATGATTATGATATAGAGCTAATAAACGAACTGAAAAAAACCGATGTTACGTAAGGGGATGATTTGGATGCCAATGGACAAAAAAGATCAACTTGCAGAATTAATTTCAAATGCGGAAACTTCCTTTTATAATGGGCAATTACAAGAGGCGTTCAGTATTTCTTTATCAGCTATAAAACTCGATGAGAACTGTGCAGATGCGTATCAGTGTGCTGCAAATGTTTGTATGTCACTCAGCAGATATGAAGATGCAATTGAGTATTATCAAAAAGTTCAAATATATATAATGTTAATAACGCAAATCGAAATGAACTTATAGTTAGTAATATTGTAGACTCAATGTCGGATTCAGATATTATGAGCTTTTTGACCTACCAGAATGCTGGTGGAATGAACACCGATTTTACGAGTGTCAAAAGTGCGTTGAAATGGGATCCGATTTATTACAGCAGAACTGCTAATGCTAGTTATGGAATTGGTTTAGCAGCAGTTATACTCAATGATGAGGCTATGGGGTATAACTCTAAAATTATTTTTATTACTGACAGCAGTGTATCAGTTGACAGTAGATTTCTTAAGCTTGCAATTAATAACAAGATACCTATTTACTTTTTCTGTATTGGTGATTTTAATACAGCTGCAATGATAGGTTATGCACAGCTGACAGGAGGCAAGGTATACTCTGCTAAAACCGCTGCTGAAATAAATCAAAGCTGCAATGAAATAGGCCCTAAGACCTTTGTTGGAGAAACAGACACTGATGGTGACGGTTTTACAGATATTGAAGAAATGAGCGGACTTATTGTAAGCTCAAATTGCAAAATTGTTAATACCGATTATATGAAAGCTGACACGGATGATGACGGCCTTGATGACAATGAAGAAGTCGATGTTGAGCTTACGAAAGTTGAAATTCCGGGCAAACTATGAGTATAAAGATAATCCCAATATGGACTTAAATGAATTGCTTAACAATTATTTAATAAAAATGGACAACAAGCAAAGATTTTCTGATTTTATATATAATATTACAGGTTCAAATGAACGATCTGATTTGAAAATACTTGCTACATCATATATTAGACCTCCTATGGATTTTCTTTCTGCTGGTTGCGTGTATAGTTCATCTACTTGTAATTTAATAACTGAAAATATGATATATGGTTTTGCAAGTGCATTTTGCGATTATTATTTTGACTTAGCTAATTGAGGTTTAGTATGAAAAAAGTATTGGTAGTTGTCGGCATTATTATTTCTGCAGTAATTATTTCAGGCATTATTGTTGGTTTGGGTAAGAATGAAAAAACACTGTTTAATGAAAAAATTGAAACTGATAATAATGTTTTAATTTCAATCAAAGTTATTGAAAGCAATAAAGGTTGGCAACCTGATAAAACTATGATTATATCCGATGAAAATGAGCATTTGATTAGATATGCCATTGGATTTGAGGACTATACCAATTATCTGCCAAGTTATTATTTTTGCTATGATATAAATCCCAATGAATATTTGGTATGGGTTTATCAGCAAAATGGTAATGAATTTATTTACTATTTCAATACCGATACACAAGAAAAATATATGCTGGATTATAATAACATTGGCAACAGGACGGAAACTTTTTATGTTGCTGTCGATAAAGTTATAAAGTCAAATTTTTTATCTAAAATAGATTCTAAAATCAGTAATATGAATAAATGGAATAGCTATTTGTCAAACACTTAGGAGAAATCAGATAGCACAGCGATTGTTTTTCAGATGTTGAGAAAATGTCCGGATTACTTGTTGATTCAGGCTACAATCCCATTAAACCCAATTATATGAAACCTGATACCGACGCAAATTTGAATCTGTTATGTTTGAAAATGTTAATTTCGAGAATAGTTATTTTTCAGATTGTTTATTTCACGATATTACAATAAATAACTGTAAGGGATTAAAAAACGCATTTTTTGAGAACATTAATTTTGGAACAATCGAAACACCCGTAATATTATCGGATGAAAAAGCTCTTCAATATCTACTTAACTATAATATTTAGCTATTGCTATTATTTTTGCCGTACAGACTAAAATCTGTACGGCAAAAAATAAAAAGGAGAACTTACATGAAATTGCAAATTATACCTGGGGAAAGTGTTGGCGAATATAAGTTGGGAATGACATATCATAAGTTGATAAAAACTATTCAATTAGAAAATATTGCGTATAAGAAGATAGTATTACCAACTTGTATTAAAATTGTAACAAAGAATATGATGTTCTTACTGGTTAATAATGTTATTATGCAGATTACAGTATATGGGGATTTCAAAGGAACATTTAATGATACCATAGGTATAGGTTCTTCCTTGGCTGATGTTAAAGAATACATCGGTGACATCAAAACCGGTGAATATGATATTGTGCCGACTTATGAATTACGAGATATATCGGGTATATGCTTTGAATTAAAAGATGAAGATAACTGTGATGAATATAAAGTACCTATAGATGCAATCAGTATTTATTATCCGTAGGGGTTTAACTTGAGATTATGTTGTAAACACAGAAGCATGCGCGTATATCAGCCAAAACCAAATGATTTGAAATATGATGTGTGGAGATGTGAAAAATGTGGCAGTGTATATTTGTTCAAAAACAATAAGGTTGTAAAAGTATTTAAGCCAGAAGAATAGTCGTTTAAGATCATAACACAAACTTTGCCCTCGGAGAACAACATTGAAACAGCTTTTAAATTTCGAGATACAAATTTACGATATCATAAAAACGTCCTGCACAAACAGCACGAACACACCCTCGCCTGTCTGCGATGACCTTTACAAGATCAGGTTTATTTTTGCTGACGGCGAGACGATATTTTCCCCTGCACATTTTTGTCAAAAACTTAAAAGCCGTGGTTTGCAGGGCGTTTCGATAGCCCGAAACGGCGATCAACTTGCCTTGCCCAAAAGCGCATTTGAGTTTGATAAGATTTTCTTTTTTGAAACAAAATTCAAAAGCAAACAGAGCATTTGGACGATCAAAAGAGTTTGGCAAGACACCCATTGGTATGTAACATACCGTGAGATAAGCGGAGTGAAAAAAGCGCTTTTTTACAAAGTCTGCCCAAGCAGTCCCGATATCAAACAATGTATATCCGATCTGAAAAATGCGATACAAAAAGCACAAAAGCTTTGCGATACTATCGGCTATCACGGCTTTGAAGAAGATTTCCAAGAAGCCCACCGTCTTTTGAATGATACCGACCGCCTTGACAATGTGCTGAACGGCGCTTTGTCCGCCTGCGTTTTCGCAGGAATGGGAAGCTGGAACGACGAAGTTGCGGCGATATGCGAGGATAAAAATATCCCCCAGTACCAGTACGCCGAGGTCACAAACGCCCTATTTTAGGCAATTTTGAATGTTATATGCGGAATTTGCAGTTCCTAAAAATATATAATTTATAGGAGAACTAAATATGCGATTTTTATGTCGTTGTGGCAACATGCTTACTAATCAATTGGACCCTAACGATACAGAGTATTATGTGTACTCTGATCGTGAATGGTCTGAATTTGAAAAAAAGGGGTGGATATATTTTTTAGATGTTCCATATCCTCAATATGATGTATGGAGATGTGAAAAATGTGATAGAATATATTTATTTAAAGAGAATAAGGTTGTAAAAGTTTATAAGCCGGAAGAATGAATGCAATCCAAAGCATTTATGGAAAATCAGCAGTTAAAGAGAATTATTTGGACAAAGTAGGCATTGTAATATGTAAGAACTATTTCGACGGCTTTATTGATAAGAGATGGAAATATGTTGTATTATAACAAAACTTAGTAACAAACGGTGGTGAATTTATGAGTTTAGACAAAAGATGTCCTTGGTGTGGAGAAATCATAAAAGGTCGATTTTTTCAAAGAGGCCATTATCATTGTCCCCACTGCGGTAACTATAGCAAAATATATAGATCCGGTTGGATTTATGGGTTAGGAGCTATTGTAGGATTTGCTTTTATTATCTTTTTAAAATATGTGCTTGCAATTTATAGCGTACTGATATTCTGGACGATCTACTCTATAATTTGTATTGCTTTGCCCTTGGAGATGGAAACGAAACATTTCATACCTAGGAAAAAAGGCACTGCGAATTTTACTTTGATAAAAGATTTTTCGTTGATCAAACGAAAAATCTTGTTTTCAGAAAAACGAATTTTCCCTATTTGCTTTGTAGATATAAATGATAAGCCTATTTCACATACTTTTTGTATTTCGATAGAAGATGTTAAATTTATATCATCAGAGTCTTTTGACGCTAATATAAAATCCATTCCTATATCAGATCGCAATATTGACTTCAATAAAGGAGAAAGATTTTATATGTTTTATAATAATGAAAAAGTTGCTTATTGTGAACTGAAAAGCGATATTAAATAACTTGGAAATTAGATCCTTAAGCAATAATACGATCTCCATACAAATCAAGAGCTGCAATTAAAAATAGGAATCTATGCAGAAAGTAGAGAAGGTGAACAGAACTGACCGTCAGAATTGAATGCTCCGAAAATAGCAATAGATATGAAGAAGCGACGATAACGATTTAATAGAAGTTTGTTACTTATATCAAATATGGAAGATTATCTTTACACTCGTACAAATTGATGACAATATCTCAAACTTAATAATGTTCCTAACGACAGCCGTACTCATAAAGTGAAAGTAAAGGGCGGGGGATTTTTTTTAGTCAAGCACACCAAATCTGGTGGGCTTCGCTCGCAGGAGATCGTCACGATGTTGTCACCTCCCTACCACAGTCCTATGCTGTCAAACAAATGACGCTGTGAGATGTTTTCGGCAACTCTTATCATTACTTTGTCATAGTCTGACATAAAGCTGTCCACATCTTCTATGGCGGTGAAGCCGCTGTTGTTCAGGGCTTTTGTGAGCTTTTGTTTATCCTTGGTATAGGCGATATAGGCAGTTTGCAAGGACCTGTTATTTTGCACTGTGATAAGCTGTGAATATGGTATCTTGCTGTTTTGCAACTGCTTTTCTATGGCTTCACTCTCGCCCGAAAAGACTTTGAGGGGCTTCCCTTTTGCGGCTGTGATAAGATAGCCTTGGCAGGTGAACTTTTTCTGAGCAGACTTTATGTGAGATATCACAAAGCTTGCGTCTGTGCGGTATGAGCGTTCAAATATCTGCACGGTTTTGTTGTACCATTCTTCGTTGTTCTTTTCAACTGATTTTGATGTTACCATGGTATCGCCCCTTTCACTGATATTATAATATCACAACCTATGTGTGCAATTTAGGACATAGGAAACGGTATTATCATATTGAGGTGAATAATATGATATACAAGGGAATATTCTGGCTTATCGAGGGTGAATTATATACAAAGAAGTTAGAGTGCGACAAATCGGGAAATGTTATTGGTGACGGCAGTGGACTTAACTCAAAGTCGGGGGATAACTTCAATCACAGGCTGACTTGGGAGGGACTGCCGAAAAACATAACACATGGGAAAGAGTACAATTATTATCCTCGGGGCAGAGTGGAAATAAAGGGTGGCAAGGCTGTGATATATCTTAATCCTGCGCTGAACAGTGAGGAGATGTTGGCGGAGCTTACAAGGCTGTTCGGGCTTGATGAGCTTGATTTTGTGAGGGTCAAAAATGACGGAAGCAGGCACTACAGAGCGTATGCTCCATAGTGCCTACGCTTTATTTTATCTCATAGATATCGTCATAGAGAAATCTCACGTTGCCCACAGTACGATCTAAATGGAAATGTCCGCAGAGCCACATTTCATAGACAAGCTTATTTCTTATTTTGGAAAGAAACTTTTCGTTATCATAATGCCGTTTGAAGCACTTGGCGGTGTTCAGGTCGGGGATATAGCGGTCTGTTAGTCTATACTCATATCTTTATCTGTTAAATCCTATATGCTTTGGCTCTTCTTCGAGGGTATCGTCCTCGGTGAGGTCAAAGTCACGGGCTTTTAGGGTCACGATATCGTCCATTGTCATGGTGCTGAAATTCTGCCTTGTGAGCCTGAGAGCCTGACCGAACAGTGCTCCCTCTATAAGATTTCTTGCAAATCTGCCGTTACCGAAATTCGGCTTCTTGCAGACCCTTTCAAGAAAAGGCAGGAGCGTTTCGTCAACGTCGTCGGCAAGCTTATGTTCATTGTTTTTAGCCATAAGATGGACGATACTAAGAAGCTCCTCGGCGGTATAGTCCTCAAAATTGACATGGAACGCTATCCTTGACCTCAGACCAGGGTTGCGGTCGAGGAAGTCGTTCATTTCCTTTGGATAGCCTGCGAAAATCACTACCATATCGTCACGGTTGTTCTCCATTTCCTGCACGATAGTGTTTATGGCTTCGTCGCCATAAGAGCCTGAGCGGTCATCGCAGAGGGAATAGGCTTCGTCGATAAAAAGCACTGAGCCTTTAGCTTTCTTGAACATATTCTTCACCTGAACGGCTGTCCAGCCAACATATTTTCCAACAAGGTCGGAACGTCCGCACTCGATAAGGTCGCCTTTGGAAAGCACGCCGTTTTCTTTGAGTATTCTTGCAAACAGCCTTGCAACTGTGGTCTTTGCTGTGCCGGGGTTGCCTGTGAACACCATATGCATGGCTGTTCGGCTTTCTTTCATGCCCTTATCGGCAAAAATTTTCTGCGCCTTTGAATATGTTATCGCTTTTTCGATAACGCTCTTGGCGGAATCAAGTCCGATAAGCTCCTGAAGCTCGCTGTAGGCAGAGCCTTTTATCTCCTTGGCTTCTTCCCTGTCATAAAGTTTTTTGAAGTTTGAATACTGGGGATAGATTTTTGTTTTCAGGACATTTGAATACCAAGTATCGTACATACCCATAAGCTCGCTTGCTCTATATGGGGTATCCTTTGCACACAGGGAAAGGAGGTCTTTATCGCAGGAGGTATTCTCTTCTCTGCAAAGCTTTCTGAGATATTTATGTGCATCTTCGTTTTCTACAGTATCGTCCACAAGCTTCACGAATGTGATAGCACCGAGCTTTTCTTCCACAGCGTCAGGGAGAGAAGGTCCGTCATTTGAAAAGGTAAAAATAAACTGTATCTCGTTTTTGTAGACATTGATGAATTCAAAGAGGATATCGGGGATAGTTTCATCGGCTGTACAATTATCGCTGTTCGTACACTTTAAACCACAACAATTCATTATGATGGTAGAGCCGCTGCAAACACGGAACAGTTCACGGATATCTGAGCTTCGGGCTGATAAATTATAAAGGTCGAGGACGGTATATCTTGCACAGCCTAGTCTGTTATTTGAATACAGGGAGCTTACAAGGGTATCGGCAAGCCTATGGGCATTATCGCTTTGGATCAAATAATGTACCGGTATGCCTTTTGTTACACAGATGCTGTTCTTTCTGAATATTCTCTTAAGCTCAGGTTCAAAGGTATCTGAGCAGAGATATTTTTTTGCTACGGCGAGAGCATCTTTTTTATCAATGGTCTTTGTGATATTTTCACTTATGTACGATCTTCTATAGTTACTGAACAGGTCGTCCAGTTCATAGTCATTCAGCAGGTCTTCATCGAACTTGAAATTATCATGATAGCCGTTGGGGATCATTCTTTTGAACGTTTCCACTGTTATTTCCTCGAAGCTTATATCCACGCACTCAAGCTTTATAAATGAAAAGAAGTTCTTTACATAGGCTTTCACGTCGGCTTCAATGTCTGTCATCATTACCCCTATGATCGCCTGATCTTTTACGGCGCTTGATATAAAGGCACAGCTTCTGTTGGACATGGTGCGTGCCATTTCATTGAACTCGTTTATAAGCTGGTTTTTCTCATCAAAGAATGTATCGTACTCTTCTTCATTATCTCTTGTTCTTCTGATAATAGACTCTTCAAGTATACATCTTGCTCTGTAACAACGCATAAAAATCCGCCTCCGTGGTCTTTTCTCATTCTTGTTTTTCGTCTGTATCTGCATTATAGCACCCGGAATGTTCAAAAACGTGGACATAGCGGAAGTTTTTAATATCCGAAATTTTACCCATGGTGGGTGGTATGATAAGAGCAACACAAAAAGAAAGGACTTGATACAATGGATAAGAGCAAGAAATACACCGCAGAAATGGCGGCGAAGAAAATATGCTGACGGCGGATTTCGGGCACAGGCTGCCTGTTAGGGTGCTAAAGCAGGTGGTGTATCCTTTTATGATACAAAAACTTAGCGGCACACAATTGACAAAATAAAGCAAAAGTGATATATTGAAAGAAAGATATCACAGAACAGGAGGGCAAAAATGTCATATACAAAAACAGATATGCTTTCGCACAAGATCATTGAGATACTCAAAGAACACAGTGATGAAAAGCACCCCCTTACTCAGCAGCAGATCTGCGGTTATCTTGAGGAAAAGCTTGGCATAAAGCCTAACCGCAAGACGGTAGCTCAGCATTTAAAGAGCATAATAGGCGATGAAAGCTGCAATGTTTTCATCGCAGACAATGACAACGATGATGATGATAAAAGCGATAAAAAATACATCACAGATATTTACTACGCCTCTGACATCACCGCTGAGGAATATGAGTTTCTGGCAGACAGCATCATATACTCGCCAATGCTCCCTGCGGACTATGTGAGGGATCTGATAAAAAAGATAAACAGCTTATCTACGGGTAACACAAAGAGCAAGGAAGCCAATCTCAGAGAGACCTTTCACTATGGCAACAAAAGCATTTTTTTGGTGATAGAAAATATCAAAGAGGCTATGAACACCAACAGGAAGCTTGATGTTACCATAAGCGATTATGACAAGAACGGCAAGCTTCTCACTAAGAGCGACCCACAGAGCGGTATAAAGCTTCAACGTGTTATGCTCAGCCCTTATGGCATCGTTATGGCAGACGGCTTTTACTATCTCCTTGCAAGTGATGTTCGTTACGATGACCTTCGTCATTTCAGGATAGACAAGATACTAAGGGCGAGTATCTGCGAAGAGGACGGCTCTATGAGAGATGTAAAGACGCTTAGCAATGTTCCGAGAGATCTAAAGCCTGTGCAATACAAAAATCTTAACAGGTATATGCTTGACGGGACTGTGGAGCGTGTACATATCAACATAAAAAAGAAAGACATAAGTCTTGTGCTTGATACATTCGGGAATGAGTTCACCTGCAATAAGGTCATAGGTAATGACGATATCTATGACGTGACGTTCAGGGCAAATATCCAGACGGCTGTACGCTGGACGATAGCTAACAGAAAAGCTGTGAAGCTGACCTCGCCAAAGAAGGCTGTGGATATTGTAAAAGAAGAGATCTCGGCATTGTCTGAGATGTATGGAAATCAAGAGAGGTGACTAAAATGAATGTAAATACAGTTAATTTCGGAGATATCATAAAAGAGATAAGCCATGGACTTATGGCGGAGAGCTACATTTCGGACAATGAGTTTACTAAGCCATGCGAATATCTAAGGCTTGTGGACATTGACGACGGCGTTATTGCGGAAAACTGCATTGAGATAGTTTATGACAGCAAGCGTTTTGAGAAATATGCCATAAAGGACGGAGATGTGATACTTTCTACCACGGACAAGAATTTCAAGGTGGTATGTGCAGGCGATATGGGGGACAGAAAGCTTCTTGTTTCACCCACGCTGATAAGGATAGGACTTGACAAGGAGAAGGCTGACCCTTACTATATTGCGGCTTATCTTTCATCGGCAGAGGGAAAGGCTATGCTTGACGGCTGTCGCAGCGGAAAGGTAGTAAGGATATTGCACACAAAGGGGTTGAAAGAGTGTGAGATACCTTTGCCGACTTTGGAGGAGCAGAGAGAGATCGGCGAAAAATACCGACATCGTCTTCATGAGATAAGACGGCTTAAAGCTGATATAGAGGGGCTTTATGAGGATATAGAGATGATGAGATAGAAACATAAGCGCATAACGTTGCAGTGTGTACGTTATGCGCTTTTTCATGTCCAATTTTATACCCACTGATATTTGTATAATGTGATAAGAATAAAAGGAAAGGTCTGATCACATTGAAAAACAGAGAGTGGGAATACATATTTACAAAGAATGGAACGATAAAGCTTATGAAATATCATGGTGCGGAGACTGACGTTTCACTGCCTGCGTTCATCAACGGCACGGCGGTGACGGATATAAGCGTAAACACATTCGGTGACAGAAAGCTGAGGAGCCTGTATATTTCGGAAAACATTCAGTTTATAGAAAAGGGCTTTTTCAAATACAACTATATTTCAAAAGAAATAACGGCTTCAGCGAAAAGTGACAGATATTATTCTGCTGACGGAGTTCTTTACAACAGAGAACGCACTGTTCTTATAAGCTGTCCTAAAGAACGGGAGCAGGTCGAGATACTACCCATAACGCTGAAGATAGCCGACTATGCTTTTTACAAATGCCGCAGGCTAGAAAATGTTGTTATGCCAAGATGCCTGTGCGAGATAGGAGAATACGCATTTTATGAGAATGTGTCATTAATATCGGTAACGCTCCCTTGGGGCTTGACTTTTATGGGAGAGGGGTGTTTTTGCGGCTGTGAGAAGCTTGAAAGTATCGTTCTGCCTGCAAATGTGGAAGTGATAAATGACTATACTTTTGAAAACTGCGAAAGCCTTGTAAACGTTCAATTACCTGAAAGACTAAAGGTCATTGGAAGCCATGCTTTTCATCAGTGTAAATGTCTTACGGATATGATCTTGCCACCTAGTCTTAGAGAAATAAGGGGCTATGCTTTTTACGATTGTCACAAGCTGAAAGAGATAGCTGTTCCAAACGAATGTATAAAGATAAGCGCAAATGCGTTTTTCTTCTGTGCAGAGCTGACAGTGTATTATCCTGAGAAAAGCAATTATTACATCATTGAAGCTGCAAGAGTGAGCTGTTCAAAAGAAAAATGCAGAAAGCTTTATCCAAAAAGAAAGTTCACCAAAAAGGAAGAAAAAGAAGCTTTCGTAAACGTTGACCCTAACCCTAGCTTTCAGCTTGCATACGATGTCAGCGACCAATACATCTACATTACGGACGTTTACGATAGTGACAAAGAGGTAAAAAAGCACATCAGAAAAAAGCTGTTTGGCAAAAGTGTCTTTATCAGCACAGAAGATATGGAAGAATAGGACAGCAATAGTTTATCTCCACTTGAAAATTTCATAAATACGCTATATAATAAGGATATATCTGAAAAGGGGTGGAGATATGACCTTACAGCAGCTTAAATATGTGGTGGCTACGGCGGAGAAAGGTACTGTCAGCGAGGCGGCGCAGTCGCTTTTTATTTCTCAGCCTAGTCTTACTAACGCTATCCGTGAGCTTGAAAAGGAAATGAATATCACTATATTCATACGCACAAACAAGGGCATAACGGTATCAAAAGATGGTGAAGTCTTTTTGGGCTATGCAAGGCAGGTGCTTGAACAAGCGAGTTTGCTTGAAGAAAAATACTGCGGAAAGCAACACGGCAAAAGGCAGTTTTGCATATCCACTCAGCATTACTCCTTTGCGGTGAACGCTTTTGTTGACCTTATAAAAGAGTTTGGCGGAGATGAATATGATTTCAGCATTCGTGAGACGCAGACCCACGAGATAATCGAGGACGTGGCGAGAATGAAAAGCGAGCTTGGCATACTCTATCTCAACGATTTCAACGAGCCTGTGCTTTCAAAGGAGATAAAGTCCAAAGAGCTTAAATTCACGGAGCTATTTTCTGCAAAGCCACACGTTTTTGTAGGCTCTGCAAATCCTCTTGCGCAGAAAAAGTCGGTGACCCTTGACGACCTGCTCCCCTACCCTTATTTATCCTTTGAGCAGGGGGAATACAACTCTTTCTACTACTCGGAAGAGATACTAAGCACCATAAAACGACCAAAGAATATCCGCGTCCGTGACCGTGCAACCCTTTTTAATCTTCTTATCGGTCTTAACGGCTACACCATTTGTAGCGGTGTTATTGACGAAAAGCTCAACGGCAGTGATATCGTGGCTGTTCCCCTTGAAGCGGAGGGGTCGATGCGCATTGGCATAGTTACTCACAAAAAGGTACTTTCTAATCCACTGACGGAATTTTATATCAATGCACTGAAAAAATATATAGGCGAGGAAACAAGGTTGACAACATGAGAAATATGTGATATCATAAAAGCATACAAAGCCTATAGGAATTATGTACAAAGGAGAATTTTCATGACAGAGCTTATAAAGCTTGAACAGAATATAACCGATACTATAAAAGAGTCGCAGATAAAGCTTGGGTTTACCCCTAATGCGGTGACGCTTTTTTATCCTCTTGACTCCCTCAATGCCATAACAGAGGGCGAGCTTACTGCTGAGGAAATGATAAAAGCCATAGACGAATACAAAAGCGAGATACTTTCATGCAAGGCTTCACTTGCTCAGGACGGCAGGATAGCTGTTACGGTATCAGAGGAGAGCGTGAGGGCTATCCACGAAAAGGTGGAGGCAAGCCCGTTCCTTGTGGAGTTTATCGGAGCGGTAAAAGAGGGGTGCTCTCTTGAAAGAGCGGCTGAGATATTCAGAAAATACAATGACAAGGCGGTAATAACTGCTGCACCTGATGATGAATTTGACCTGCTTGCATACTTTCCAGACGGAGAACCTGACGGCTGCCGATACTGTTTGCAGGACGATCTGGGCGGCATAACATATCACAGATTCACCAAGCTTGACTATGACGCACTTTATCCCGAAAAGTCAGGAGATAACACAGAAAAATGAAAAATTTCACCTGCATAAGCGTAAATCACAAGCTTTGCGGACAAGCCTTTCGCAGCCTTTTCACATTTGACAGTGCTCAGTGTGAAAAGCTGCTTTTTGACGTAAAGGACCTTTCACCTGTGCTTATTTGCACCTGCAACAGGACGGAGCTTTACTTTTGCGGAACACCTGAGGAGGGCATAAGGCTTCTTTGCGAACAAAGCGGAGTGGAGATCGCAAAGCTCAAACGCAAGATCATGATATTCACAGACAAGACGGCGGTAAAAAGGCTTTACAGCGTATCATGCGGTATAGAATCAGCGGTCATAGGTGAGGACGAGATACTTGGACAGGTTCGCCGTGCATATGATCTTTCAAGGGAGCGCATTGGGCTTTCCTCTGAGGTGAACATGATATTTCAGGGAGCTATCGCTTGTGCAAAGAAAATAAAGACGGAGACGGAGCTTTCAAAGACTTCCGTTTCCACGGCTACCCTTGCGGCTAAGGAAGCGGCACATTATAAGGATAATGTCAGGGTGATGCTTCTTGGAGCAAGCGGAGAGATAGGCTCGCTGGTCTTGAAAAATCTTCTTTCATACAAGAACGTAACTGTGCTTGCGACGGCACGTTCTCACAGAAATGCGCTGGAATATATTTCAGACGATCCAAAGCTTGAGCTTATACCATACGAAAAGAGATATGAGCGCATTGGCGAATGTGACTGCATAATATCGGCGACTTCAAGCCCCCACTACACTGTTACGGCGGATATGCTCAGTGATAATGAAAACAAGCTTTTTATAGACCTTGCAGTGCCGAGAGATATTGACCCTGCCGTAGAAAAGCTTGCAGGGGCTAGGCTTATAGACATGGACTTTTTTACGGAGCTTGCCAAAGAAAACAATCTCAAAAAGCTTGACAGCGTGGAGAGGTCAAAGCTTATCATTGACGAGGAAACTGACGAGCTTGACAAGCAGCTTATGTTCCATGATTTTCTTCCGCAGTTTGAGTGTCTTGACAGAAGACTTTGCGAGGTTTCGGCGAAAGAGCTGTTTTTCAGACTAAAGTCGGAGCTTGATTCACAGACTTTCGGCAAGGTTATAGAAGTAATAAAAGAATACGGAGAATGACAATGCCATACTTTCCTTTTTTTGCGAACATTGAGAATATGCCATGCCTTGTGGTGGGTGGCGGACAGGTAGCTTTGAGAAAGCTCGAAAAGCTTCTTGACTTTTCGCCTATAATAAATGTGGTGGCATCAAAAGCTTGCGGTGAGATAAGAGAACTTGCAGGCAGGGGCATGATAACACTTTTTGAGCGTGCTTTTAATGACAGCGACATAGACGGCAGTACCTTTGTGATAACTGCCACAGGGGACAGAGGTGTAAACAGGCACATTTCTCAACTTTGCAGGCAAAGGCACATTCCATGCAACGCAGTTGATGACCCTGAGAGCTGTACGTTCTTCTTCCCTGCCATTGTTACAGAGGGGGACGTGTGCATTGGCATTTCAACAGGCGGAAAAAGCCCTACCCTTGCTTCTCACCTGAGAAAGACGATCCAATCGCAGACAGAGGGCAGGCTTGGGGATATATGCAATGTCATGGGAAAAGTCCGTGACTATGCCCTTGAAAATATATCCACGGAGCAGGCTAGGAAAAAGGCTATGGCAGAGGTTCTGAAAAAATGCCTTGAAAGTGACGTGCTTCCAACAGAGGAACAGCTTATAGAGATGATAAAGGAGCGAAAATGAAACTGAGAGCAGGCACAAGAAAAAGTCCACTTGCAATGACGCAGACTTATATGGTACTTGACATGATAAAGACGACATTTCCTGAATGTGATACCGAGATAGTCACCTTCACCACAAAGGGCGACAGACAGCTTGACAGACCTCTTGACAAGATAGGCGGCAAGGGTGTGTTCGTCACGGAGATAGAACAGGCTTTGCAAAGCGGAGAGATAGACTTTGCAGTACACAGTGCAAAGGACTTGCCTGTTACGCTGGGCGAAGGTCTGGAGATATCGGGAGTTTGCCCTCGTGGGAACTATCGTGATATGCTTGTGACCAAAAAAGGCGTTGTATTTAACGATTCTGATGTTTTCACTGTTGGCACAGGAAGTCAGCGCAGGCGTGGGGGCTTTGCAAGGCTTTATCCTAACGCAAAGTTTGCTGATATAAGAGGAAATGTTGGGACACGCCTTAAAAAACTTTCTGATGGGCTTTATGACGGCATAATACTTTGTGCGGCAGGAACGGAACGTTTGGGACTTTCCCTTTCGGAATACGAGGTAAAAGAGTTTGAGCCTTGGGAGCTTTTGCCTGCACCTTGTCAGGCTATAATTGCAGTGGAATGTGCAAAGGAGAGCAAGGCGGCTGAGATAATTTCGCAGGCATCACACAAGGAAACTATGCTCAGGTTTGAAACCGAGCGTGAGGTGATAAGACTTCTGGGTGCGGACTGCACTGTGCCTGTGGGGGCATACAGCGAGATAAATGGGAAAAAGATATCTCTCACTGTTTCAGACGGCAAGGGGCATTTTGCTCAGGGTGAAAAAGAGATAGAAAAAAGATTTGAACTTGTTAAGGAGCTGACTGATAAGCTATGAGCGGCAGAGTTATAGTTGCAGGAGCAGGCTGTGGAGATTATGACCTTATCACAATGAGAGGTTATGAGGCTCTGAAAAGCTGTGACGTGGTGATATATGACAGCCTTATAGACAGCCGTTTGCTTGACTTTTGCAAGGACGGTGCGGAGAAAATATGCGTTGGAAAGCGTGCAGGCAGGCACAGTTCCACGCAGGAGGAGATAAACGCACTTCTTGCGGAAAAAGCCGCAGAGGGCGGTGTTGTTCTCAGGCTAAAAGGCGGCGACCCTTTTGTGTTCGGCAGAGGGGGCGAGGAGATAACTGCACTCAAAGTCGCAGACATACCATACAGCCTTATACCGGGTGTGACTTCCTCGGTAGCAGTGCCTGAGCTTGCAGGTATACCGGTGAGCCACAGGGGACTTTCAAGGAGCTTTCATGTTATAACAGGTCACACTGCGGACGATCTTTTGCCTGAGCATTTTGAAAGCTATGCAAAATGCGGTGGAACGCTTATTTTTCTTATGGGGCTTAGAAATCTCCCTGAGATAGCAGGCAGGCTCATTGAAAACGGCATGGGCGAAAATACTCCTGCGGCGGTGATATCAAATGGGGCTACCCCCGAGCAGAGGGCTGTAAAGGGCTGTCTTGGCGACATTGCTGAAAAGGTGAAGAGAGAAGATCTGCCTGCGCCTGCTGTGATAATAGTTGGAGAAACCGCCGGGCTTGATCTTTCGCCTACCTACCTGCCTCCATTGTATGGAGTTTCTGTGGCTGTCACTGCCACAAAGGGGCTTTCAAGGCGGCTTATAAAGTCGCTCAATGCTCTTGGGGCGTATGCTCACCGCTGTGGCGGATTTGAGCTTAGGGAGCTGCACGATGAGGTCACGGAAAAAGCTTTCCAACGGCTTTCAGAGGGCTTTTACAGCCATGTTGCTCTTACAAGTCCAAATGGTGCGGAGATATTTTTGAAAAGGCTTAGAGAAAGCCGTATTGACATAAGAAAGCTAAGCGGAGTGAAGATAGCTGTCATAGGCAAAGGCACTGGGGCGAAGCTTGAAAAGGCTGGGCTTTATGCAGACATAATGCCTGAAAAATTCAACAGCGTGGCTCTTGGAAATATGCTCTCGGACACTCTTACTTGTGAGGACAGGCTTCTTATAGTACGCTCCTCGGAGGGGTCAGCGGAGCTTGTTAAGCCATTGGCTAAAAAAGGGCTGAACTTTGATGATGTTCATATTTACGAGCCTGTTTACAGCACAGGCGAGAAGATAGATGATGACTACGCTGTGTTTGCCAGTGCAGGTGGAGTGAGGAGCTTTTTCCATGGTGGAGGAAGCTTATCAGAGAATACAAAGTGTATCTCCATAGGCGAAGTGACGGCGGCAGAGCTTAAAAAATACGGTATAAATGGCCCTCTGCTTCCAACAGAAAGCACAGCAGAGGGAATAATACAAAAGATACTTTCAGATAAGTGAGAGGAAGATAAAAATGCGAAGATTCAGAAGATTAAGGGCAAACCCAGCAATGAGAAGAATGGTTTGCGAAACAAGATTAAATGCGGCAGACTTTATCTACCCGATTTTTGTGGCAGAGGGCAATGACATCATGAAGCCTGTTGACTCTATGCCAACAGTTTATCAGTATTCTATCGACAATCTGGAGCAGATATTGCCGCAGATAGCAGACAGCGGGATATCAGGCTTGCTTATTTTTGGCATACCAGAGAAAAAGGACGAGCTTGCAACGGAGGCTTACAATGACAAGGGTGTTACACAGCAGGCAATAAGATACATCAAAGAACATTATCCTGACCTACTTATTATTGCGGACGTTTGTCTTTGCGAATATACGAGCCACGGACACTGCGGAGTTGTAAAGGGCGACAAGATACTCAATGACAGCACTTTGCCGCTTCTGTGCAAAATGGCGGTGAGCCTTGCAAAGGCCGGCGCTGATATTATCGCACCATCCGACATGATGGACGGCAGAGTTGCGGCAATAAGGGCGGCGCTTGACGAGAATGCTCTTACTGATATCCCTATAATGTCATACAGTGCAAAATTTGCTTCGGGATATTATTCTCCGTTCCGTGACGCCGCAGAATCTGCACCATGCTTTGGCGACAGAAAGTCATATCAGATGGATCCTTGCAACGGACGTGAGGCTCTCCGTGAGATAGAGGACGATATCGAAGAGGGGGCTGACATGGTAATGGTGAAGCCTGCGCTTTGTTATCTTGATATCCTCAGAGCCGCCAGGGACAGATATGATCTGCCGATCGCGGCATACAACGTAAGCGGTGAGTTCTCTATGGTAAAAGCGGCGGCACAGCTTGGCTGGATAGACGAGAAGCGTATCGTTCTTGAAAATCTCACTGCTATAAAGCGTGCAGGTGCGGACATTATCATAACATACCATGCTCTTGACGCCGCAAAATGGATAAAGGAGGACAACTGACATGAAAACTGCTAAGTCTGAACAGCTTTACAAAACTGCCTGCGGTTTTATGCCCGGTGGAGTGAACAGCCCTGTTAGAGCCTGCAAGGCGGTTGGCACTGTTCCGCTTTTTATCGACCATGCGAAAGGGTCAAGGATATGGGACGAGGACGGAAACGAGTTCATCGACTATGTATGCTCATGGGGACCGAACATTCTCGGTCACTGCTGTGAGCCTGTGATAAATGCTGTGAAAGCCGCCTGCGACAAGGGGCTTACCTTCGGTGCTTGCCACAAGGGCGAGATAACCTTGGCGGAGCTTATTAAAAAGCACTTTCCGTCTATGGAAATGCTCAGGCTCGTAAACTCAGGCACTGAGGCTGTCATGAGCGCAATAAGAGCCGCAAGAGGATATACTGGCAGGGACAAGATAATAAAATTCGAGGGCTGTTATCATGGTCACTCGGACGGACTGCTTGTAAAGGCAGGCTCTGGACTTATGACGCAGGCTATCCCATCGGGTGCAGGAGTGACAGAGGGCTGCACAAAGGACACGCTTCTTGCAAAATACAATGACACCGAGTCTGTGGAAAAGCTTTTTGAGGAATATGGCAGCGAGATAGCCGCACTTATCGTTGAACCATGCGCCGCAAACATGGGCGTTGTTCCGCCTGAGAAGGGTTTTCTTGAATTTCTCAGAGAGATAACGAAAAAGCACGGAACTGTGCTTATATTTGACGAAGTTATAACAGGCTTCAGGCTTTCAGAGGGGGGAGCTTCAAAATATTTCGGAGTTACCCCTGACATGACAACTTTGGGCAAGATAGTGGGCGGAGGAATGCCCCTTGCCTGCTATGGGGGAAAGCTTGAGATAATGCAGTGCGTTGCACCACTAGGCTCGGTATATCAGGCAGGCACGCTGTCGGGAAACCCATGCGCAGTGGCGGCAGGAATAGAAACTATCAGGCAGATAGAAAGCATACCAAACTTCTATGAGGAGCTTGACAAAAAGTCGGCTATGATAGAGAATGCCATAAGGGAAAAGGGTCTGAACGTGAATCGCTGCGGTTCGCTTATGACGGTATTTTTCAATGACGAGAGAGTGAAAAGCTATGATGAGGCAAGAGCTTGCAACACGGAAAGCTACGGCAGATACTACCGCCATATGCTTCAAAGCGGCATTTACACTGCACCGTCGCAATTCGAGGCAATGTTCGTTTCCTATGCTCACAGTGACGAGGATATAGCAAAGACTATAGATGCGATAAAAGCTTACAGATAACAAAAACGGAGCTGTTCGGTTTATTTGAACAGCTCCGTTTTTTTATATTCAATATATGTAGGGGCGAACAGTGTTCGCCTGCTTTGTTTGCCTGACAAACTCACGATATCCGCACAATATTTGGCTCAATATTCCGAAGAAGTGGCTTATCAACATAAATTTGCGATAAAATCATGCGGGCGAACGCTGTTCGCCCCTACAATGTGCCAACGTGTTATGCAGAATATTTTTTATATCAGCAAATTCTAGGGAGAAGCTCTCCGCCAGGCTGTGGGAGAAGGGTCTGTGAGCCTATCTCTGTTTTCATTACAACTCTGCCTGCGTTATCCTCTGTGACCTCGCCTATGACAGCGGCGTTCTCTGAGTTTTTGCACTTTCTAAGGGCAGAAACGATATCCTCCGCTTTGTCCTTTGGTGCGAATATAACAAGTCTGCCCTCGCAGGCAAGATACAATGGTTCTAAGCCCAGCATACCGCACACGCCTTTCACCTCGTCTGCCACCGGTATTTTCTCAGCGTCAAGGGTTATTCCCACACCGCTTTGACCTGCTATCTCGTAAAGAACAGTGCCTACACCGCCTCTTGTTGCGTCACGGATAACGTGGATATCGTTTGTAACGTCGAACATTGCTTTTACGTTTGCCCAGAGGGGTGCACAATCGCTTGTTACGTCTGCCTCTATGCCGAACTCGTCACGAGCTAAAAGTATGGTACAGCCGTGTCTGCCGATATCACCTGACACTATAACGGCGTCGCCTGCTTTGGCAAGCTTGCCTGAGGTGTTGGCGTTGTCCATTATCCTGCCTATGCCCGTAGTGGTAATGAAAACGCCGTCTACCTGACCTTTTCCTGCCACCTTTGTGTCACCTGCACATATCTCGACACCTGCTTCCTTGGCGGTCTTTGCCATGGCGGCGGCTATCTCCTCAAGCTTATCCATTGGAAAGCCCTCTTCGATAACGAAAGCACAGGAGAGATACAAAGGCTTTGCGCCCATGCAGGAAAGGTCGTTCACGGTGCCGCAAATACTTAGCTTGCCGATATTTCCTCCTGCAAATTCGTATGGGGAAACTATAAAGCCGTCTGTGGTGAATGCTATCTTGCCCTTTTCCATGGAAAGCACGGCGGCATCGTCGGCGGTCAGGTCAGGGTTAGCGAAATGCTCCTTAAAAACACGGTCGATAAGCTCGGAAGTCTGCTTTCCTCCTGCGCCGTGGGCAAGGGTAACAAATTTATCTGTCATAATTATTCCTCTTTTCGGATAGTTTATTTTACAAATTGCCATACTGATAATATGCTGAGCAAGCGCCCTCGTTTGACACCATGCACGCACCTATAGGGTGCAGCGGTGTGCAGACCTTGCCGAAAACTTTACAGTCTGAGGGCTTGCATTTGCCCTGCAAAACATCTCCACAGCGGCAGGCTGGGTTTGGCTTGCCTGTTATTTTCGGCAGGGCGAATTTTTTTCGTGCGTCAAAGTCAGCATATTCGTCACGGAGTATCATGCCTGACATTGGTATGATACCAAGTCCACGCCACTCGCTGTCGCAGGGGGTCATGACCTTTTCCATAAGCTTTATAGCGGCAGGGTTGCCCTCGGGCTTTACTACTCTAGGATAGCAGTTTCTGAAAAACGGCTCGCCACGCTGAGAAAGCTCTATGGTAACAGCAAGAGCCGTAAGAAGTTCAGCAGCCGTGAAGCCCGTAACAACGCCTGAAACGCCCTTTTTCACAAGCTCCTCGCACACGGCTGTGCCTGTGATAGCGTTGACATGGCCGGGGTACAAAAATGCGTCTGCGCTTCCCTCTAAAGCCTTATAAGCGTTTGGCATGGTCTTGTTTGCACCAAGAATAGAAAAGTTTTCAAGCCCCAGCTTTTTCGCTTTTTCTACTGCAAGGCAGGCTGATGGGGTTGTGGTCTCAAAGCCAACGGCGAGAAATACCACCTGCTCATCCCTATGGCTTTCGGCATATGAAACTGCGTCAAGGGGCGAATAAACTGTCTTTATCACAGCACCCTTTGACCTTGCTCCTGCAAGACTCATTTCTGTACCGGGTACTCTTATAAGGTCACCGAAAGTGCATATCACCGCACCTTTTTCAAGGGCGAGCATACAAGCCTCGTCGATAAAGCCAATGGGGGTAACGCACACAGGACAGCCGGGACCTGAGATAAGCTCAACGCTCTCAGGAAGGAGCTTTCTTATGCCAAGCCTGAAAATCTCGTGGGTGTGAGTGCCGCAGACCTCCATTATGCGAAGCTTTTTGCCGTCCTCACGTTTGTAGGAGCTTATTATCTCCTTTGCATTTTCTATAGTGTTCATTGGATACTCTCCATTATCTCGTCAGTTTCTTCGCTATCGTCAGAGGTTATCTTTGCGATAGCCACCCCTGCGTGTACCATGACATAATCCCCTACCTCGAGATCGTCGATAAGGTCAGCAGATACCTCTCTTTTTGCACCGCTTGCGTCAATAACAGCAGTGCCCTCGTTTACACTTACTACCTTTGCAGATAAACCTACACACATATTAATACCTCCAAAAAATTTAATCTATATCACCAAGTCGAAATCACAGAGCAAAAAATGAGATACACAGGCGACCCAAGGTCGCCCCAGCTTATTGAAAAAGTTCGACAAAAGCGGGACGTCGAGGGCGCCGTCCCCTACAATTGGCGTAAATACGCTGTTTATATGTAGGGGCGAACAGCGTTCGCCTGTTATTTTGGTATTTTTAAACAGCCTCAGGCGACCAAAGGTCGCCCCTACAGAATAAGAAAATCATCGCCGCAGGCGATACCTTAATTCCTCACTCCTCACTCCTCATTCCTCATTCAGATAAAACGCCTGTCCCAAAGCTATACCACCGTCATTGGCAGGCACAAGGCTGTGGATAAGCACTCTAAGTCCCATTTTTTCAAGGCGGCACTTCACCATTTTAAGCAGAAGCTTGTTCTGAAAAACTCCCCCGCTCAAGGCACAGACCTTTACGCCTGTTCTCTCGCTTATGGTTCTGCACGCCTGTGCGGTCATGTCCGCAAGAAGTGAATGGAACTCATAGGCAAGGCGGTTTTTATCCTCACCATTTTGCATACCCTGGCAAAGACGCTTGATAAGAGCCTGAGTGCAGAGCATTATCCTGCCCTCTTTTTCGGCAGTGAGCTTTTCCATAGGCTCGTAAATGCCAAACGACTCACGGCTGAATTTTTCTGCCGCAAACTGCAACGCCATGGAAGCTTCGCCCTCAAAGGTTGAAGAACGCCTTATGCCAAGCACCGCAGAAGCGGCGTCAAAAAGCCGTCCTGCACTTGTGGAGCTTACTGCGTTTACTTTTTTCTCTGCCATTATGGACAGAAGCTTGTACTCTTTCGCTGTACAAATACCAAGCTTTTCACAGATCTCTCCGCCCCTTTCCCCATAGGCTGAGCCTGCAATCATTGCGGCGATACGCCAGCCCTCTTTAGAGGAAAGGTCGCCGCCCACCTGCATGAAGGGCTTTATGCTTCCCATACGCTCAAAGCCTGTGCGGTCGCAGAGAAGTAGCTCTCCTCCCCATATGGTGCCGTCTGTGCCAAAGCCTGTGCCGTCATATGATACGCCTATGACCTTTTCACTATAGTCGTTTTCTGCCATGCAGGATAGGATATGAGCATAGTGGTGCTGGACTTTTTTCAGAGGCAGGTCAAGCCCCTCGGCAAATGCAACTGTATTGTATTTGGGGTGCATATCACAGACTACGTTTCGGGGTGTTGCTTCCAGAAGTTCGCACATACGCTTTACTGACTCCTCAAGCGCCTTTACAGTGCGGATATCCGCCATATCCCCCACATAGGAAGAGAGATAATAAAGGCTTCCCTTTCTGATACAGAAAGTATTTTTAAGCTCACCGCCTATGGCAAGGGTCTGACCTTTATCACTGCATGATGTCATAACAGGCAATGGGGCATATCCTCTTGAACGCCTTATTATGTAAGGCTTGCCCTCAAATGTGTCCATGACAGTATCGTCTGAGCGTATCAAGATACGTCTGTTGTGGGATAATATCAGGTCGCAGAAGCCTGAAATCTCGCTGAGTGCGTCCTCGTCGCTTCGACAGATAGGTGCGCCACGGACGTTTCCGCTGGTCATAACAAGGCTGTCGGTCATTTCCACGCCGTCATCGTAATCAAAAAGGAGCAGGTGCAAAGGGGCATAGGGGAGCATTACTCCCACTGTAGGATTATCGGGTTCAACGCTTTCGCAAAGGCTTCCGCTAGTTTTTTTATCAAGAAGCACGATAGGCTTTTGCCAGCCTGTGAGAAGCTTTTCCTGCACTTCGCCAAAATCGCACTCACGCCTTGCGGCAGAAATATCCTTCAGCATAACGGCAAGTGGTTTTGCAGGGCGGTTTTTAAGCTCTCTGAGCCTTTTCACTGCGCTCTCGTTTTTTGCGTCACAGCAAAGGTGAAAACCGCCTATGCCTTTGACAGCGATTATCTTTCCTGCCATGACGGCTTCTCTTGTGGCTGTGATAGCCTCAGCGCCTTTCTTTTCACTGCCTATGATATAGACCTCCGGACCGCATTTGTTACAGCACACAGGCTGGGCGTCATAACGCCTTGTGGCAGGGTCGGTGTACTCCTCCTCGCAGTCTTTGCACATTGGAAAGTCAGCCATTGTGGTGCGAACTCTGTCATAAGGCATAGAGTCCATAATAGTGAGCCTTGGACCGCACTGAGTACAGTTTATAAAAGGGTGGAGATATCTTCTGTTTGTTTTATCGAAAAGCTCTCCCTTACATTTTTCGCACACAGCGATGTCAGGGGATACGAAAATATCACCTTTTTCCTTTTCGCTTTCGATTATCTCAAAGCTGTCAAAAGGCGGTTCGTCGGCATGGGCTGAAATTATCTCCATTATCACCGAACGCTCAGGGGGACGGCTTTCAAGGGCTTTTTTCAGCTCCTCCACAGCCTTTTCACTGCCCTGTGCGTGTATCTCAACATAAGAGCCTTTGTTTGCCACAGTGCCGCAAAGTCCAAGGTCTGACGCTTCACGGCTAACAAAAGGTCGGAAGCCCACGCCCTGAACGATACCATAAACACGAATCATCTCAGTTTTCATCAGATAAGCTCCCTGACGGTGTCCTTTATCTCGTCCTCTGCTTCACTGCTGAGAACGTCTATAAGCACGTCCTCAAACTCCTCGCCGTCCTGACCCTCATCTATGGCGGCATTTCTGAGCCTGCCTAACATTCTCACAGTATGCACTGTAGGTCTGCGACGAACGGAGTCCATGAGAATGTTCTCATAACCTCTGCCGTAAAACTGCTCCATATATCTCACCACGGCACTTGTCATGCTGATATCAGCCATGGGGTGTCTTTCCAGAAATCTAAGCAGGGGCAAAACTGCATTTATCCCCTCACCGCTTTCGTCAAGCTCCTCCATGCAGTTTTCAGCTTCATATTCAAACTCCTCTGAGCCGAGATATTCTTCAAGACGCTCTATAATTTCTTCTGTCATATCTTTTCACTCTCTCCCTGCAAAAGTCTGCCTGAAAGTCCGAAATGCGGAAAGTCTATAAACTCGCCGCTGAAATTTTTCATAACACGTCTGAGGGTCTTGTCTGCAATAACAACGTCATAGTTATCACCAACATTGTCGCAAAGGTCGCTTTCGTCTGCAAGGAAAAAATCACTCTGCTGCAAAAGCTCCTTTTTCTGCATAAAAAACGTTGCCGATGTGCAATGACACTTGCCGCTTTTTTCTGTGATAAGCTTTCTTACAGCGTCAGCCGCTGTTTGGTTATGTATCACAAGGACGTTTTTATCCGTAAAGTTATAAGCTTTTTGCACTATCTCCTCAGGCAGACAGCTTTGTGGATATTCTATCTCATAAGGCGTGCCGAACTTTTCTTTGAGATACTCCGCCGCCTTTATTGCCGCCGCTGAACAGACTATGTTCATCTCTGCCGCAGCCGCATTTTTCACATCATCAAGGGAGCTTCCCATGCCGTAGCATATAACATTCTCCCAACCCTTTGCCTTATATTCCGCCACTATCTTCTCGGGGCTTATGATACTAAGCTCCAAAGGCGTTGCACCTATAATGCCAAGCCTGCCTTTCTGAACAGGCTTGCTCTCAGTGGCAAAGGTCTTGAAAAGCTCTATCCACACCGGCTCTGAGCCACTGTCATAATAGTTCGTGCCTGTACACTCGGCTGTTATGCAAGGAAGTCCTGTTTTCTTCTCTGCCATTCGTTTCAACGCTCTCATATCTGTTGCGATGACCGCAGGCACAGGTGTGCCTATTATGGCGGTGAAAGCAGGTGATATCTGCTCACAGGCTTTGGAGAGCTTTTCGATGAGCCTGTCGTCACGTCCTAAAATTGCGTCCATATCACGAAGCCCCGCGCTGAAAACTGCGCTCTTTTTGGTAAACCACCTTGGCTCGTCAAAGCCACAGACGTTGCCTGCACAGCCGCCTGCGTCGCATATTACCATTAGTCCTCCAAGCTCGTAAAGCACTGCCGACGCACCTGATTGGTCAGGGGCAAAGGGTGACAAAAGCTTCAAAAGATTTTTCATTTATCCTCCGCTCCTTTCCTGTCAAGTGCCTTTTCAAGGTCGCAAAACAGCTTTTTTACACCTGCATAGCCGAAAGGCTGTATCTCGTCATTGAAGTCTGCTCCTGCTATGTCAGGGTGGTAATAGGCACAGTCCTTGCCGATATAAACGTTCACCCTCTCGTCAGGCTCATAAAAGAGCATTGTAGGGGAGAGGTTTGAATATATCTTCGTTTCAGGGGAAAGCTGTGCTATCTTTTTCACAAAGCCGAAATTTCGCTCCCCCACAGTGCCGAATATCTCCGCCACCTTGAAGCCGTATCTTATAAGAGCCAAAGACATTTCTATAGGGTCGCAGTTTGAAAACTCGCCCACTGCAAAGCACAGCCCTTTATGCTTTTCTCTGAAATCATCTATAAGAGCCATGGTCTGCTCATAATACTCTTTATCGCAAAGCTCCGCTCCTATAGCCTGACCCAACAGACGATACTGCGTAGATATCTTGTCAGCCTGAAAAACTCTCGCAAGCTCTATAAAAGGTATGTTAAGCTCCTGCTCCATTTGCTGGGCGGCATATCTTGCTTCCGCATTGAGTACAAGAGAAAAATTTGCCTGCGACATTTTTTCATATTCCTCGAAGGTATCACACCTTGAAAGCTCTCTTATGGTCTTTACGCCTGCACTTTTCAGCAGGCTGTAAAGCTCGCAGTCATCCTGCAAGGGTGAGAAATAACCGAGGATATTCACCTCGTCAGACTTTCTCTTGCGTGGTTTCAAAAGGGAATACACCGATTTTCGCACTGAAGCCATAGGGGGCAGACGCTTTTCCCTTGTGAGGGCATACATATAGCATGGCACAACAGGCACGCCTGCTCGGTCGCTGGATTTTCTGCACACTCTGTCCATATCAGTGCCGAGGAGAGCGTCAACGCAGGTTATACATATCATCACCGCCGAGGGAGTGTGATCAAGGCTTTGACATACCTCCTCCACGGCTTTCGGTATCTTTGTGAGGTGCCTGCCTGTGACGATATCGGTATCGTCAAGAAGCAGGTAGAAAAATCTGTCGCCGTAGCCGCTTTCCGCACTGAGCATAGTGGTGTTTCGTCCACAGCAGGCAGGAGCCACAAGAAGCATAACCGAATTTGGCACTGCAAGTCCTGCTCTTTTTACACCAAATCCCTGCGCTCCCGGTGAATTGAACGCCAATGTTGCAGGGGAGCTGTAGATAAGGTGCTTTGCCGAAAGAAGCTCGTCAGGGATATTATCTTTTCCCTTTTGGGCAAGCTCCGCCGCCGTTATGTAAAACGCTTTAGTCATCGTTGTCCTCCTGCATAATGGTCCGGGCAAGCTTCAAAAAGCATTTTGCCGCCTGACAATCAGGCTCGCCCTCTATGACGGTCATGCCCTTATCCTCACATCTGATGATATCGTCGCTTCTTGGTATATCCGCAACGATATCAAGCCCTGCGCTTTCTGCAAAGGCTCTGACCTTTTCTTCCTCGCCCTCAACGTTTCGCCTGTTCATGACGATACCACGGACTTTTGCATAGCTTCTGTCGGCAAAGTTTTTCACCGCACTGTTTATATTATTTGCGGCATACAATGCCATTTTCTCGCCTGAGGTGACGATAAGCACCTTTGAGGCGTAGCCCTCTCTGATAGGTGCAGCGAAACCTCCGCACACAACGTCTCCGAGAACGTCATAAAGCACAACGTCAGGCTTACATTTTTCAAAAAGCTTTAAGTCTTCAAGAAGGCTGAACGTGGTGATTATACCTCTGCCTGCACAGCCAAGTCCTGGGGTAGGACCGCCTGTTTCTATACAAAGCACTCCGCCATAGCCCTCTTTTGATATCTCCTCTATGCTCTCAGGCTCATCGTCATGCTCTCTGAGATAATTCATCACAGGCATAACAGGCTCGCCCCCAAGAAGATTTATGGTGGAGTCAGCCTTTGGGTCACAGCCTATTTGTATAACTCTTTTCCCAAGACTTGCAAATGCGGCGGCAAGGTTTCCCGTAACTGTGGATTTTCCTATTCCGCCCTTTCCGTAAACGGCTATTTTTATCATAAAAGTATCCGTGCGAAAGCACGTTCCTCCTTTTTATAGGTTAAGTATTTTGCTTACATCTTTATCTATCAGATCGGGAATATCTTTAAGAAAACATCTTCCCGAAAAAGCAACGTGTGGCAGTGAAACAAAGCTTGCTTCTTTGCATATAGGTCTGAAAAGCGGGTCTGCTATGACGGTCTTATGCTGTGAAAAAAGCTTTTCAAGCTCTGCTTCTTCCTCGCAGAAAATGTCCGTCCCTGACAGCACCTCGCTGTTTCTTATGCCAACTGTCGCCACAGTTTTTGCGCCAAGTTCAGCCCCTAGGGAAGAAGCAAAAACGCTTTCCCCTGCAACTATCATATGAGCATTCTCTACAGCTTTTTCACCGCAGGAATTTATACAAACGCCCTCTGACACTGCTCTTTTCAGGTCAGCGGAAAGCTTTTTGGAAAAGCTTTTCCCCACAGGCACGCCCACAACATATGGCACTCCATAGGTATCAAAAAGATACTTTGCCGCAGCTATCCCGTCTGAGGATATAACAAGGCTTACAGCCGCCTGTGGTGCGGTAGAAATCTCATCAAGACTGCTGTCCATAGCAAAACAGCTTTGCACTGAAAAGCCGTTATCCAAAAGCCACTTTTTTATGGAGCTTACGCTGGTGTTCACTGAGAAGTCAAGAGGCGTTGCACCAATAATATTCACTGAATTTGCCTGCTTTTCTTTTCCCTCACAGCAGAAAAGCTTTGCAATATTAAGGAAAGCTCCCTCTGCTCCTTGAAGATAGGAATGAGTGCCGTTGGTATCAACGAAAAATGTGGTCAGACCCGTTTCACGCTCTATCTCCTCAGCGGCTGAACTGTAGTCAAAGCCTGTCATTGCAGGCATTGGCGAACCGCAAATGGCTATGAATTTGGGTGAAAGCTCACCTGCCGCTTTTGCCACATCACGAATGAACTTGCCGTCATTGCCCATAACGGCATCCGCTTCTGTTAGTGCAGAAATATATATCATGCTTTTGCGGTCATACCAGCGTGGCTCGTCATGGGTGGCGTAGGTGGAGTTACAGCCAGAAGCGTCATGGACGACGGTCATTCCCCCAAGCTCATAAAGTGCCGAGCATACTCCCGAAGTATCCGCCGCATATATGGATATCACTTTTGCATTCATAGACAGCTTTCACACCCCCAGCCCTTGTGTTGTATCACCTTACGTCTGTCCTTTTTGTTTACTGCTCCCTCAGCCATAAGCTCTGCAAGCCTTTTTATGCCCTCGAAGCCGTATCCACCGCCCCCTGCGACTATATCAACAAAGTTATCGGTCTGGCAGAAAAAAGCCGCTTTCTGACCTACCGCAAGATATTTTTCTTCGCAATGTGAAAACTCCATTTTCACATTCACAGTAGGGAGAATTTCAAGGTCGTGGCAATGGGCTTTCAGCCACTCAAAATCTGCCCTTTCCTCCTCTAAAAAGCTGTCGGCGTAGCAACGCTTCACATTGAAGCCTTTCTCTGCAAGAAGTCTGCAAAAGCCAAGGGGTCTTGGCAGAGCGGTATAATCCACGGCTATAGGCATATTTTCCACTATCTCAAGGGCATTTGCAAGAGCCTTGTCGGCGGCTTCTCTGTCAGCAGAAAAGTCAGGCGTTTTCACACCAAGCTGGGTGCAAAGCCTGCTGTAATTTTTCTCTATCTCATCATAGCCATAGCACAAGGGCAGATACAAATGCTTTGTGCCAAGCCGCTTTTCAAGTTCCTCTCCTGACGGCTTTGCCGTGGGGATATAGGTGATATTCAAAGAGCTTTCCGCCATGGAGAGATACTCCTCATAGGTCTTGCACTTTGTTATGTCAAGAAGCTCAAAGCCTGCTGAGTTTATTATTTTTACAAGCTCGGAGGCTTCGTCCGTGGCTCTGTCACAGCCTATTATAGCCGCCGTTTTAGGCTTCTTTTCGCACTTTTCAAGTGGTTCGTAAAGCTGTTTTCTCATAAGGCTGTCGGGGGAGATAGACTTTCTCATAGTTGGCGTCATGTAGCAATCTATAAAATGCACCTGTGGAAACAATGTCGAAAGCTCGTCTATTATCATTTTGAAGTCACAGCCTGCAAAAAGGTGAACACAGCTTAGAAAAATCAAAAGGCATTTTGGCTTTTCCTCAAGCCTGTTTATTATATTCCTCACTCCGTCTATAACGTCCTGCTCCATTGTGCCGTCATACAGATCCTGCTCAGAAACAGTCACCCATGACATTCTGTCCATGGCATTCATCTCTGCCGCAGTGAGGATAACGCCCCTCAGGCATCCCTGTGCGCAGACAAATATCTGCCGTGACTCAGGGATAAGCATACCGGTATGGACGATATTCCACACGCCCCTTGTGGGGGGATTATATTCAAGACCGCTTTCAAAAGGCGCAGGAAAAACCGCCTTCGTTATATTTATGCCGCTCTCTTTTGTCATTTTTCTTCTCCCACACCGCACAGCTCGGCTATCTTATCCGCCAATGCTTTATACTGCTCTGCCGCAGTGCTGTCAGGAAAAGCTTCCATGACAGTTTTGTGCATATCCTCAGCCTCGCTCACAAGCTCACTTCTATCTATCTTTGCTATCACCGAGCTGCCAAAGTCGGCGGCAAGCTCCGCCGCTTTTTCCTCCTCGTTTTTTACGTTGCGTTTATTGAGGATAAAACCGCCAAGTGAAGCATATCCACGGCTTTTGAAATTTTCCACCGCCATTGCGATGTTTGCGGCGGCATATACAGACATACTCTCGCCTGATGTGATGATAAACACCTTATCGGCATAGCCCTTTCGCATTGGCATTGAAAAACCTCCGCACACCACGTCTCCGAGAACATCATAGATAACAACGTCAGGCTGATATTTTTCATATGCGCCCTTTTTTTCAAGCTCTTCAAGTGCGGCGATTATACCTCTGCCTGCACAGCCAAGCCCCGGGACCGGACCGCCTGCTTCAACACACACAACACCGTTATAGCCTACCCTTACCATATCTTCAAGGTCAAAGCTTTCGCCCTTTCGCACAAGGTCAAGAACGGTCGGTATCCTCTCTCCCCCATGGAGAAATATGGTGGAGTCAGCCTTTGGGTCACAGCCTATCTGCATGACTTTCAGCCCTTTTTGTGCAAGTGCAACACTGACGTTTGATGCCGCCGTTGACTTTCCTATTCCGCCTTTTCCGTAAAAAGCAAGCTTTATCATTATCTGTGATCTCCTCTTGATATCTTTATTTTATAGCCTATGGACTCCATTCGTCTTTCAAGGCAAGCCCTGCACTGTGCTGACTCGTCACCTGTGCATATCTTGTTGTCATAGAGCATATATTTTTTTCTCACTGCCACAGGGGACAGATTCGGCATTATAACGTTCGCACCTGACAGCACCCCTTGTTCTCTCCCTTTGGGGTCAATAGTACCAAGAGCTGTGGTGGCAGGCAAAAGAACGTCGGGGAGCATTATCCTGCAAATGCTCAGCAGAAAGAGAGTAAGCTCATATGAGCCTTGTGGACAGCTTCTGAAAGGCGTGTCCTTATGTGGAAGAAAAGGTCCAATGCCTATCATTTCGGGCTTGAAATCGCACATAAACTCCATATCCTCAGCAAGACACTCCGCCGTCTGATACGGCGAGCCTATCATCATTCCACAGCCTGTCTGATAGCCTATCTCTTTTAGATCTGAAAGACACTCCATTCGGTTTTTCCAAGACATTTCGGCTGGGTGTAGCTTTTTGTAATGCTCCTCGTCTGCAGTTTCGTGCCTGAGAAGATACCGGTCTGCACCTGCATTGAAAAAGGCTTCATAGTCCTCACGGCTTTTCTCACCTAGGGATAATGTCACCGCACAATCAGAGTGACGCTTTTTTATCTCGCTGACGATACCACAGAGCATTTCTCTGTCATAGAAAGCGTCCTCACCGCTTTGAAGCACAAAGGTACGAAAACCATAGCCGTAGCCCTCGTCACAGCACTGCAAGATCTCCTCAGCGGTAAGCCTGTATCTGCTCACGTTTCCGTTTGAGCGCCTTATTCCGCAGTAAAGGCAATCGTTTTTGCAGATGTTTGAAAACTCCACTATGCCCCTTATGTAGATATCCTTGCCGAACATTTCCTGCGAAATGCCCCTTGCAAGCTCTGCGGCATAGGCTCTGTCGCCCTCGTCATATTCTTTTATAAGCTTCACCCATTCATCATGGGAAAGCTTTTTCTCGCAGTTTAGTTTATCAATAAGTTCTCTGACCGCCATTGTGATCTTCAAGCTCCTTTACAAGATGTGGAAGCACCCCTATGCTCCGTTTGAGAATACCTTTCATATAGGCAATAGCAATGCCATAATTTGTGAACGGCACGCCCGCGTCACAAGCACATTTCATTCTGTAAGTAAGCTCTTTTGAGCCTAGCATACAGCCGCCACAGTGTATGCAAAGCGCAAAGTCTGAAAGCTCCTCTGGAAAGCCGTGACCTGAGGACAGCACTATCTCAAGATTCTTGCCTGTATATTCTTTCAGCCAGTTCGGAAGCTTCACAGAGCCTATATCACCGCACTGTCTGTGATGTGTACAGCCCTCTGAGATAAGCACCTTGTCACCGTCTTTAAGATCGTCGATAGCTTTCACGCCCTTTACTGCGGCGTCAAGAAAGCCCTTATATCTAGCCATAAGGATAGAAAACGAGGTGAGAGGGATATCCTCGGGAGTATCCTTTGAAACTCTTGCGAAAGCCTGACTATCCGTTATAACAAGTGCAGGCTTCTCTATCCTGCCAAGCACTCCTGAAAGCTCAGTTTCTCTTACCACCACTGCACAGGCGTTTGCTTCAAGAACATCTCTTATCGCCTGCTGTTGTGGCAGGATAAGCCTGCCCTTTGGTGCGGCACTGTCGATAGGGGTGACAAGCACCACCATATCGTCAGGCTTTATAAGGTCGCCCACAAGCTTCATTGTCATGGTGTCTGTTTCAGTGAGCTTTGCAACGGCGTTTTTAAGCTCCTCTATGCCTGTTTTCTCTTTTGCGCTGACGTACACTGCGCCCTCCTCTTTTGGGATATCAGTGAGCAGGTCGGCTTTGTTTTTGGCTATAATAAAGGGTATGTTTTTCTCTTTGAATATTGAGATAAGCTGTTTTTCGCAGTCTCCAAGGGGCAAGGTGCAATCGATAACAAGAACTGCGCAGTCCGTTCTGTTTAGTATCTGCTTAGTTTTCTTCACACGAAGCTCTCCAAGCTCGCCCTCGTCGTCAAAGCCGGGGGTATCTATTATCACAACAGGGCCAAGGGGCAAAAGCTCCATTGCCTTTGTAACAGGGTCGGTGGTAGTGCCTTTCGTATCGGATACCACTGCAAGATCCTGATTTGTTACTGCATTCACAACGCTTGATTTTCCTGCGTTTCGTCTGCCGAAAAAACCTATATGTATACGTTCTCCGCTTGGTGCGTCATTAAGTCCCATTGCAAAAGCTCCTCTCAAAAAAATAAGCCATACCCCTGAGGATACAGCTTTGATAACAAAAAAGGCTATGCTTGCTCATAAAAAACCTAATCCACGGGCGAACGCTGTTCGCCCCTACATGAGTAGAGATAGGGCTTTCTATCTGCTTTTTACTTTTTCTGCTTGATGTGTATTCTTTCGCCTTAAAGGAGAAAACTCGTTTTCGGCGTCAGGGTCACAAATATTTATTAGATTTTTACTGTGGCGAATAAAGGGTCTTGGCGGTCACTCCCTCAAGCCTGCCTATCTTGCCTGCAAGAGAATTTATAACGTCCTGCGGAGCGTCAACTGCCACACTTATTATGTTCATGCCACGCTCTCGGTATGGCAGACCCATTCGTCCTATTATATACTCGGCATGCTCATGAAGAATTGCGTTTATCTCCTGCGCAGAGCCGTTATCGTGTGCGATTATTGCAAGTATTGCCACACGGGTATCCATAAAACACCCCCGTAATGTAAAAGTGTACTTTATCTTACTTTATGATAGCACGATTTGTTGGCGTTGTCAATTGGAAGTTATCTATTTGAATAAAATTTTTAGATAACATTTGACTAAAATATATGACATATACTATTGACAAGTAGAGTTAGCCATGGTAAACTTATTTTGTGGAGTTCTTTTAGATAAAACATAAGAATAAAATATAGCTATGGAGGAAAAGACAATGACTCTTGATAAGCTTAAAACGGGTGAGTCTGCCGTGATAAAAGCGGTAGGTGGCGAGGGTGCGCTTAGGCTGCGTTTTCTCGACATGGGACTTATACCCAAAACAAAGGTGAAAATGCTAAAGCGTGCGCCAATGGGCGACCCTCTTGATATTGTGCTTAGAGGCTACGAGCTGACGCTCAGGATAGAGGACGCAAAAAACATAGAGATAGAAAAAACAGAGGAGAATGACCATATATGAGATTTGCCCTTGCAGGAAATCAGAACTGCGGAAAGACCACGCTTTTTAACGCCCTTACAGGGTCTAATCAGCACGTTGGAAACTTTCCCGGTGTAACAGTCGAGCAGAAGGTCGGTGACATAAAGGGGCAGAAAAACTGCACTGTGGTGGATCTGCCGGGAATATACTCACTGCGTCCTTACACGCAGGAAGAGATCGTCACCCGTGACTACATAATAAATGAAAAGCCTGACGGCATCATAAACATTGTTGACGCCACCAATATAGAACGAAATCTGTATCTCACTTTACAGCTTCTTGAACTGCGTGTGCCAATGGTGCTTGCCTTAAACATGATGGACGAGGTAAGAGCCAACGGTGGAACGATAGACGTAAAAATGATGAGCGACGCACTTGGCATACCTGTTATACCAGTAAGTGCGGCAAAGGGCGAGGGTATCTCAGACCTTATCGACAAGGCTGTAGAAACTGCCCGAAACAAGACAAAGCCTGTTGTCACAGACTTTTGCTCAGACGATTCCGCTGTGCACAGATGTATACACGCAGTTGTGCATCTTATCATGGATCACGCAAACCGAGCAGGCATACCGCCGAGATTTTGTGCTTCAAAGCTTATTGAGGGTGATAAGAATATCGAGGATCAGCTTGAGCTTAATCAAAACGAGCTGGAGCTTCTCGAACACTGCATAGTGGAAATGGAGGACGAATCAAAACTTGACAGAAATGCGGCGCTTGCAGATATGCGATACGACTTTATCGAGAAAGTCGTTGCCATAAGCGTTGTGAAATGCCACGAGAGCCGAGAACACAAGCGGAGCGTAAAAATAGACCGCATTTTAACGGGAAAATACACTGCCCTGCCTGTATTTTTCGGAATAATGTTTCTTGTATTTTTCCTCACATTCAATGTTATCGGCTCGACCCTTTCCGATTGGCTTTCCCTTGGAATAGACAAGCTCACCGACCTAGCAGACAAAGGGCTTACAGCCTACGGCATAAACCCTGTTGTACACAGCCTTATAATAGACGGAGTTTTTGCAGGCGTTGGAAGTGTTCTAAGCTTTCTGCCTATAATAGTGACGCTGTTCTTTTTCCTTTCCATACTGGAAGACACGGGCTACATGGCACGAGTGGCATTCGTAATGGACAAGCTTCTTAGAAAGATCGGTCTTTCGGGACGAAGCTTTGTGCCTATGCTCATAGGCTTCGGCTGTTCAGTGCCTGCCATAATGGCAACTAGGACGCTTGTATCAGACCGTGACAGAAAAATGACCATACTTCTTACCCCTTACATGAGCTGTTCGGCAAAGATACCTATTTACGCAGTTTTCTGTGCAGCATTTTTCAAGAAATATCAGGCGCTTGTGATGATAGGCTTATACATAACGGGCATAGTGCTTGGGATAATAGTTGCACTGATACTGAAAAATACAGCTTTCCGTGGCAAGCCTGTGCCGTTTGTAATGGAGCTTCCAAACTATCGTCTTCCTTCGGCAAAAAGCGTAGGACTTCTTCTTTGGGACAAGGCAAAGGACTTTATACAAAGAGCTTTCACAGTAATATTCTTTGCGACTATCATAATATGGTTTCTTGAAACCTTTGACGCAAAGCTCAACGTTGTAAAAGACTCCTCCGACAGCCTGCTCGCCCTTATCGGTCAGGCTATATCGCCAATATTCAAGCCTTTGGGCTTTGCAGATTGGAGAGTGACCACCTCGCTTATTTCAGGCTTCACTGCAAAAGAGGCGGTAGTAAGCACAATGGCGGTACTGATGAACACAAGCACTGCAAATCTTGGCACTGCTCTTTCGGGAGCATTCTCCACCCTTTCCGCACTGAGCTTTCTCGTATTCACCCTGCTTTACACCCCATGTGTTGCGGCGGTGGCGACCATAAAGAGAGAGCTTGATTCAAGGATACAGACAGTAGGCGTTGTGATAATGCAGTGCATGGTGGCATGGCTTTGCGGCTGTGCGGTATATCAGATAGGAGCGTTATTATGAATACAGCCGACTGGATAGTGGTGATACTTCTGCTTTTATGGGCAGTGGCGGCGGCAATAAGTATATCAAAGCAAAAGAAAAAAGGTAAATGCTGTGGCTGTTGCTCACACTGTCACAGCAGATGCGGAAAAAAATAAGGCATAAAAATAGCGGAGAACTGCAAAAAGAATGCGTTCTCCGCCATTTTATTAATATATAAGCAACACTAAGAAAATCAAAAATTTACAATACATCTGGCTTTTTTCGTTAATACACCTGACAAATAAGCAAAAATGTGATATAATATAGCTTGGGGCAAAGTAATCTACCCTGTTTTTTTGAAATATGGTTAGTTGAATCTAACTTTATAAAGAAAACCAACTTAGAAAGGTCGGTATTATGAAGAAACAATTTTTTAGCAATGAGAAAGACGGTTTTTATGGTACATATTATGAAAACCCCAAGGGTGCAAACTGCGCAATGATAGGTCTGTTCGGCGACGATCCTAATGACTTTATGGCAAAGTGCGGAGCAAAATGGCTTCACAAAAATGGCGTGAACGTTATGTGTATGTCACCTGACGTGAAGAACTACGGCCATGTGAACTTCCCGCTTGAAAGGATAGAGACCGCTATAAAGTGGCTCAAAAGCCATGGAAACAAGAAGATAGGCATAATGGGAATGAGTACGGCAGGAATGGATTCCCTTGTGGCAGCTTCATATTTCCCTGACATAACACTCACTTTCGGTCTTACGCCAAGCGACTTTGTATGGCAGGGCTTTGAGCAGGGCGAAAAAGACGGCTGCAAGGAATGGCCTATCCCTGACGCTTCCACACTTTCATGGCAGGGCAAGCCGCTTGCCTATATGCCGTTCGTTTATGCCCACCCTGAATACTATCACAAAATAGAAGAAGAAACCAAAGGCTCGGGAGATATAACACGAAGCACGCACCTTTTTATCGACTCTGAAAAGGCAAGAGAACATACAGAGGAAGAAATGATAAAGGTTGAGAACATCAATGGCAAGCTTATAATGGTGGGGGCTGATGACGACAGCTTCTGGGAGGCAGGAAAATACGTCCGCCGCATGGATAAGCGCTTGAAAGAACGCCCTCACGAGTGCGATTACGAAGCCCTGACTTACGAGCATGGAACGCACTTTGTGCTTCCTGAGACAATGCTCAAAAAAGCACTTCCTGTTGGACTTAAATTCGTAATGAGATTTATTTTCAAGGCTGCAAAGGACTATCCTAAGGAGTGCGAGCAGACAAGAAAGGATATCGACAGACGACTTTCTGCGGCTTTAAAACAGTGGGTAGCTGAATAAAAAAAGCCCATAAAATACGCTATTTTGTGTAGGAGCGACCTCTGTTCGCCCCTTGCTCGATATGTTTTACGATAAACAAAGACCGACTTCCAGCGAAAAAAGCTGAAAGTCGGTCTGTTATTTTTTGCAACAGCATAAATGCTTTCAAAAAGAAGATTTTTGTGAATTTTGTGAGTTTTCTATTGACATCAGAGTGCGGATATGGTAAAATTAACGGTATGTGAATATTTTCTAATAGCAGTCACATATCAAAGCAAAAAAGCAATTATTTTATATAGATAGTGGTGGGTCATCGGGGCCCTGACGAAGGAGCAAGCCATGTTTACAAGCGATACAGCGAAATATAAAATAATAGGTATCTGCACTTCATGCGTACAATCTGACTATGTGAGAGATATAGTATCTTCCATAAGCCGAAAGGGTGTAAAAGAGGGCTACAAGGTGCTTCTTTTTAACACCTTTTGCGACCTTTATCACAACATTTCCTACAACCATGGTGAAGCAAGCATTTTTGATCTTATAAATTATGACATTCTTGACGTACTTATAATAATGCCCGAGGCAATAAAAAGAGACAGCATTTCCAACGAGATAAGCAAGCGTGCCCATGAACATGGTGTTCCTGTCATATGCGTTGACAGTACAATGGATAATTGCTGCAGTGTGACATTCAATTACTCTGACGTTTTTGAAAAGATAGTTCGCCATGTGATCGAATTTCACGGCTGCAGAAGAGTTAATTTCATTGCTGGCGTAAAGGGCAATGCTTTCTCAGAAGAGCGTATAGAAGCATACAAAAAGGTGCTTGCGGAAAACGGCATAGAATTTGAGCCTGAGCGTCTTGGCTATGGTGACTTCTGGGATATGCCAACAAAAGGAGTATTGGAGAAATTTTTAGAAAGCAGTTTGGAATTTCCGCAGGCGATAATATGTGCAAACGACGCTATGGCGATAGCAGCTTGCAGCATACTGAGAGAACGAGGCATAAAAGTGCCTGAAGACGTTATTGTAACGGGCTTTGACGGCATCGAGCTTGAACAGTATAACAGCCCTCGTCTTACAACGGCGGCTGTAGACAATGATGTGCTTGGCGAAAAGATAATAAACGCCATAGACCATATGATGAACGGAGTGCCTCTTCCTGAAAAAATAGAGGTCAGCTACACCATGAGGATATCCCAGTCTTGCGGCTGTAAGAAAATAGACCCGAGAGAAGTAGGCGACAAGATCCTTGAGCTTTACCATAGAATGAACAATTCTGATGGTCACGAACAGCATATGTTCTCTTATCTTGCAAAATCAGTGGAATGTCACACCGTAGAAGAAATGGCAAAGGTAATGGCACGTTCGGGAGATTATTATAGCTGGGTATGCACAAACTCTGATTTTCTGTCAAACACGAGGCAGAGAGAACGCTTTAATAACAGCTTCACAAAGCAGATGAGAGTTTTCATGCAGACTTTTGACAACAAATACAAGACCGGTGAAGTTTTTGACACCAAGGATCTTTTGCCTGATATGGAGCAAGTCCTTGGACGCCATAACTGCTTAATGTTCTCGCCGCTTCATTTTCAGGACGAGGTCATAGGCTATGCGGCAAATTCATTTAGTCCTATATATTTTCTTTTCCAGAACACAAGACGTTTTATAAACAACACCAATCAGATAATGGAGAGCTTTAAAAACCGCCAGCGGCTTGAAAGGGCAAATGCAGAGCTTGCAAGGATACATATGCTTGACCCCATGACGGGGATATATAACCGCAGGGGCTTTTACAAGAACGTAAGAAAGCTTATTTCAAAGGCTGAGAAACAGGGCGTTGGCGTATGGGTATTCTCTATTGACATGGACAACCTTAAAAAGATAAATGACCTCTATGGTCACAACGAGGGTGACAAGGCGATAAAGGCAGTGGCGTCGCTGATGACAAAATGCACTGCAGAAGGTGGGATATGCTCACGCTTCGGCGGTGATGAATTTGTAGCTGTTATCGCTGAAACAGACGGTGCAGACAGCTTTTACGAAAAGGTATCCCGCAGCATTGCAGAGTACAATCGCAGAAGCAAGTCGCCATATGATGTGTCGATAAGCTGTGGCTACAAGGCGGGAAAGCCGAAAACATTGAAAGAGATCGACGATCTTATGAAAGCGTCAGATCGTGAGATGTACACGCAAAAGCGTAAACATCATAGTCGGCGGGACTAACAGACATAACAAGAGGGCGGATAGTTTGAAAACTTCCGCCCTTGTTTTTATGCTATTTGGGTATTCCAACTCCCTCAAGAAAGATCTTCAGCCCGATCAAAACGAGTATAATGCCGCCTGCTATTTCTGCCTTGCTCTTATATCTTGAGCTGAACTTGTTGCTATGGCAAGCCAACTTTTTTTGTCAAATAAACATTTGACAAAATTGCAAAACTGTGATATAATAACGATTGTAATGTGTTTCCGTAGCTCAGCTGGATAGAGCGACCGCCTCCTAAGCGGTAGGTCGGGTGTTCGAATCACCTCGGGAACGCCATAATGTGGAGATAAAAAAGATGTCTCCTGCGAAAAGCCCGAATATATCGGGCTTTTTTGCTACCCAAATGTAAACAAAAACGAATGAAGGCGAAATGGGGTCTGTTTATGACCGAACAGAAAAAGAATACTATCATAACAAGCGGCATCGCTGTACTTGCCGTGATACTGGCATATTGCTTCCGAATTGTGGGCAGGGGCAGCTTCTACCCGATGCTGTTTTCCTATCTGCGCAGCTTTATCTATATAGGTCTGTTCGCCGCCTGGGGGCTCTCCGTCCGTCAGCGGATCGTGCAAAAGCAGGTGTGCAGGTTTATGACGGTCACCGCAGTGCTGCTCATCATATGGATGGTAGTCCGTTCGGCAAAGTATTTTATATTCTGGCAGCCGGATGCCGTCCGTTACCTGTGGTATCTGTTCTATCTGCCCATGCTGTTTGTGCCTATGCTGGCACTGCTGATTGCCATGTCATTGGGAAAGCCGGACGAATACAAATTCCCCAAGGGAATGTCGGTTCTGTGGATCATCTCCGGCGTATTGCTTCTGCTCGTGATCACAAATGACCTGCACCAATTCGTATTTACCTTTCCGAAGGACGCCGCCGTGTGGACAGACAAAAACTACGGTTACTCGATAGGCTACTTCATTAGTGTGGGCTGGCAGGTACTATGTGCCTTTGCTGCACTCGTAATTATGTTTTTCAAATGCCGCGTGCAAAAAGGAAGGCTCCACTTTCTGCCCATTGTTCCTATGCTGCTGGCGATTGTTTACAGCGCACTTTACTATGCGGGTGCGGATTGGCTGCTCCACTTGTTCGGCGATATTGCCGCATTCCAAAGTGTGATGTATATTCTGACCTTTGAGTTTTGCATCGCCTGTGGATATATACATTCAAACAGCCGTTATGTGGACTTGTTTGCCTCCTCTGTCGGCACATCGGCAGAGATCACTGACAAGGACTTTACCGTTCGGTATGCAGCTGTAAACGCTACACCTATCTCAAAGGAAACGATGAAAAAAGCCGAGCAAAGCCCGGTCACGATGGGCGGCTTGACCGTTCACACCATGCCCATTGACGGCGGCTATGCCGTATGGACAGAGGATGTGTCGGCTTTGCGTGACATCAAGGAGGACTCCGAGCTTCTTGCAGACGAGCTTGCCGACAGGAACGAAATACTCCGTTATGAATACAAGCGTGAAGCCAAGCGCCACAAGGTGGAGGAGCAAAACCGCCTGTATGATCTCCTGCGTTCCGCTACGCAGACGCAGATCGACCGCATTGCGGAGCTCACTAAGGAATACCGCCGAATCTCAAGCACCGATCCCGACAGCGCCAAAACGCTCCTTGCCGAGATTGCCGTGCTGTGCAGCTATATTAAACGCCGCAAGCATCTGACGCTCCTTACCGACCGAGATATTAAAATAGCGGCAACGGAACTCCACCGTGCCTTCAATGAGTCCCTCCAAACGCTGAAGCTGTTGGGCGTCCGCAGCTCGCTCTATGTGGACGAGTCTCTTTCCATGCTCTCCGGCAAAACGGCGACCGCTGTATTTGATTTTTATGAATCGGTTATTGAAGCCGACATTTTGAATTTAACAGGCATACAGGTAAGCCTCATAAAGGCAAACGGCTTGCGCTTGTCACTGAATGTGTGCTGCAAAGCCGACCTTTCCGCTTTGGTAAGCGGAGACAATATCCGCTGTGAAAAAGAGGACGACGAGGAATACCAGCACCTTGTATTTGAAGCGAAAGAAGGTGACAGGAAATGAGTGCATTTTCTTCCCTTTCTGAATTTTGGCAGACTATGCTGCCGTTTATCATGCTTGTGGAGATCGTCCTTGAAATCGGGCTGTTTATGTATCAGCTTCTTCGCAGCAATAAGCCGGTGCGCAGCCTGCTGAGTCTGGCGGTTATGGCGGTGATGATCCCACTGCTGTTCTCCGTTTCCCAGGCAGATCCCGATAATATCGGGGACGCATTTCTGCTGGGCGCACCGTGGCTGATATTTGCCGCTGCCATTTTCCTTGCGGCAGTTCACTTTGCCATTGCTCTGCCGCGGGAATACCGCCGTAAAAAGAACGAGCTCTCGCCGTTCTCCATTAAGGAAGCAACCGATAAGCTGCCTATGGGCATCTGCTTTGCCGACCCGAACGGCAGGATCATCCTGTGCAACAACCGTATGCGCAGGCTCTCCTTTGCCCTTTGCGGTCACGAGCTGCAAATCAAAAGCGATATGGAAAATGCCCTGAGCGTGCCGGACAGATCCGTAACCGTCAAGGATGATTGCTACATCCTGCCCGACAAGACCGTCTGGCAGTTTCGCACACAAAATATCACCGTGGACAGCGATGACCGCTGGCAGCAGATAACGGCGCACAATGTAACCGAGCTGTATAACGGCTACCAAAAGCAAGAGGAAATAAATGAAGAACTGGCAGAAGTCAATCGAAAGCTCAGGAAGATGTACGCTCGCATGGAGGACGATGTCAAGGAGAAGGAAAGCCTTGACCTAAAGGTCTATATTCACGATACCATCGGGCGAAGCCTCCTGACCATCCGTGACATCATAGACAGCGGAGAGGATACCGAGCGAAAGCTTGAGGCGCTGCAAAATGCCATCGGTATGCTGGCAAGCAACCGTGTCACCTCTGTCAGCACAATGGACGAGGTAAAAAGAACCGCACAGCAGCTTGGCGTGGCTGTAAAAATCGACGGCTACCTGCCCCGTGATACCGCAGCCGAGGAGCTGACCGTTGCCGCCGCCAAGGAGTGCGTGACCAACTGCATCAAGCACGCAGACGGGAATGAGGTATATATCCGCATTGCCCAGCGCGGCGAACGCTATGATGTTACCATAACCAACAACGGCAAAATACCCACAGAGCCGATAAAGGAAGGCAGCGGCCTGTCAACGCTTCGCCGCAGTATTGAAAGCTCCGGCGGTGAAATGCATATTTCGCACAATCCACGCTTTGCTCTTCTGATTACGATTCCCGCAAAGGAGATCAGCCTATGATAAACACCATACTTGTAGAGGATGATTTATACATCCAAAAGCACTTTGTCGATCGTCTTGCGGCAGACGGCGAGTTTCATCTTGTCGGCGTTTTCCGTGACGCCTTTGAAGCGGAAAAGCACTGCGACGCCACCGTAAAGCTCGTCCTTATGGATGTGCAGACGCAGCATAAGCATTCCGGTCTTGCCGCTGCAAAGCGCATTAAAAAGGCTTTTCCGCAAATCAAGATCGTTGTGGCCACCTCGCTTGTCGATCCCGAAGTTTTGCAAAGAGCCAAAATGGGTGCTGCCGACAGCCTGTGGTATAAGGATCACGGAACAGAGGAGTTGATGAGCGTGGTAAAGCGCACCCTTGCAGGCGAAAAGGTATTCCCCGATACCGCTCCGGCCATTGAAATGGAGGGTACGATGTCCGATGTCTTCTCGCCCCGGCAGTTAGACATCCTACGCCTTTATATAAAGGGCTTTACCTATCAGGAAATTGCCGATAAGCTGGGCATCTCCAAAAACGGCGTTCGCTGGAACCTGGACGATATGGTGGAAAAGAGCGGCTTTGAAAGCAGAGAAGCGCTGGTTGCAACCGCCATTGAAAACAAGCTCATGGTGATCACCTTAAAAGACGAATAAGCAAAACTGAACCCCTTGGCTGTACGGTCAAGGGGTTTTTCGCGCCCAAAAGGCAAAAATTTTTTGAAAAAATCGAGATTTTTCTTCTGTTACTGGCACAAGTGCCAGTGACAAATGCCAAAAAAATCCGTACAATAGATACTGTAAGATTAGGATTGTGCTTTTAGAAGGTGGTGATGAATGATGAAAAAAATCGTTCTGGACATTCAGAGCGATATCCATGCGCACACCATGGAGCGAATGCTGATGCAAAAATTGGACGATTGCCAAGTTGTGATTTCCGAGTCGCCGGACACAACCGCCGAGTGGTGCAAAACGCATCGACCGGATGTGCTTTTAATGGAGGTCAAGGCGTATTCGCCATGGATGTTCAAAGAACGAATGGCAATCCGTGACAAGGTAAAACGGAACACGGAAAGCTGTCGTGTCATTCTCTTTGTGGATGATGATACAGATGAAGATTTGACCGAAAAGGTACGGCAGGCAAAGCGTGAGGGTCTGATAGAAGCTTTTCTCTTCGGTTCGGTATCCGAAAACTACTTTGCTTCGGTCATCGACAGTGTTTAAATCAGGCAACACAAAAAGCATAAAAATCTTCAAAATAATTATGAGGGAGGAATAATAGTATGACAAAAACGAACAAACGAAGGCGCGTCGCCAGCGTCCTGTTGGCGCTTGTGATGCTGCTCTCACTGATGCCGAGTATGGTGGTTCCCACCGATGCCTTTTGGGACGACTACGACGACGGCTTCGATTGTCCTAACTGCGACAACTACCATTTTGGCAGCGAGTATATGTGTGACTGCCTATTCTGCACCATTGAGTGTAACTACGAGTGCTGGGTCGAAACCCATTGTAACGACTGTGGTGTGTGCTTTGGAGACACGCCCTATTGGTGCGAGGAGTGCTATAAATGCGCGGAGTGCATGGAGGACACGCACTGCTCCACCTGCGCCAAGTGCTACATTGGCGAGGATGACCAGCTATGTGGCGAATGCTATAAGGGTCCCTGCTGCTCCATAACCATTTGCGACTCCTGCGGCTTCTGCGATGACTGTGCAAACGATGACAGCGACCCGATGCACTGCTCGCTTTGCAACAGCTGCTTCGGCTCGGTGGACGAGTGCGTGGACGACGATGATACCGGCGTCATCCACTGCATCGATTGCCACACATCCTGCGAACAGTGCGAGGAATGCCTGCTGAACCAGGAGTCCTGCGAGGACTGCGGCCTGTGCCTTGAGTGCTGCCGTGATAACTCCGAGGGCGGCGGCTGCCCGGACGGCGAGACCTGCGTGGAAAGCGCCGAGTGGGACGAGCACATCTGCCAGGGCTGCGACGGCTGGGTCACGGATAAGGAAGACGAGGACGAGTTCTGCGAAACCTGCGAGCTGTGCAAGGAGTGCTGCGAGGGCAACTCCGACTGCTCCACGGGAATGTGCGCAATGGACACGGACTATGCGGATCACTTCTGCGAGGACTGCGGCCTGTGCTTCCACGACAGCGATCCCTGCGAGGACGGCTGCGATCAGCGCTGCAAGGACTGCTGCCGAGATGCCGTAAGCGCTATGGGCTGCGATCATGACGACTGGTGCTTCAGCGACTCTGATTTTGAGGATCATTTGAAGACGGAGCATGCCGGCGCCGGACATACCCACATAGCCTCCGCCAGCTGGGCGGCTGACGGAACGCAGCACTGGCACCCCTGCCGCTATTGTGACGATAAAAAGCTGAATGCCGCCAACCATGAATTTGACGCCAATGGCGTGTGCAAGGTCTGCGACTACATCAGCGGCAGTTCCATCGTCATCAACCGCCAGCCGAGGGGCGTCAAGTGTAAGACCTCTATCTACGATGATTATAACGAAGAGCCGGAAAACGGCCTGCTGTTCTATGAAAATAACCCGGTCACCTTCTCTGTCTCGGCAAGAAGCCTGAAGGGCGACGAGTTGACCTATCAGTGGTATCGGAAGAATAATGAGAATCCAACGGCGGCGCCCTACAAGCTGCCGGAGGGTAGGTTTTACACGGGTGTGACGACCTCCACACCGAAGATGCCGGTTTCCACCCAGGCTTGCCAGGAGGATTACTCATACTACTGCATCATCGGCAGAAAGGGTGACCCTTCGGACACCATGAAAACGGCGGAGGCAAAGCTGACTGCCACCCATGCCTACAGCCACAAGCAGGCGGGTGTGCGTGTGCCCACGGAAGACAGCGAGAGAACGCCGGAATACAATGTCACTTGGGTCGATAAGCATGGGGTTACCCATGACGGTGTCGTGGGCGGCGACCCGAAGTGCGACGGTCACAAGCTCCCGTGCCTGTTTGAAGCAGGCGAATACGAAGCGCATTATATGACTACCGGCTCCAAGGAGCGCATCTTCCCGCATACCTTTGTGCTTGACAGAAGCCTTGACGCGGTAGGCGGCGGCAAGGTCGATGTGCTCAGATGTTCCGTCTGCGACTATATCGTTCCTGTGAAGAGCCATGTCCATGATTACGGCTGGAACTGGGACTGCACCGGCTTCGGCAGTATCTATGAGTATACCTTCAACATCGGCGGCTCGACCAAGACGGTGGAGCAGCTCATCCTTGAATCCGGCTATGCCCACCCCGAAAAGTGCAAGGTTCCCGGCTGCGAGGAGTTCATCATGGTTCCCCATAGCTGGGGCCGCTGGAATGTGGTCAAAGCCCCCGATACCGAGGGCGATAAAGGCGGCATGGAAGCTGAATGCAGCGTCTGCGAATACAAAGAGACGGAAGGAATTGACGGCGATTGGACAAAGGACACCGCCCTTGTGACGGTGAAAAATGGCCGGGCAACCCGTATGATCGTCAAGCCAGGCGACAAGATCAGGCTTTATCCCGAGGAGAGAACCGGTCAGAAAGCCATCGGCTGGAAGGTGGAGTATCGCCGCGAATACAATGAGTATGACATCATACCTGTTACTAGAAATTGGAATACCAATGAGGCGAAGACCCTGTTCAAGCTGGTGACCAACGGCTCCGCCCTTGAGTGGGGCTGCACGATCCCAGAGTTCAGCGCCATGGGTGCCCCCGGCGGCGGCAGTTTCTTCTTTGAGCCTGTCTATGCAAGCTGTGACCACAGCGGAGGCACAACGCTGCTCAACGCGAAGGAGCAGGTCTGCGACCGTAAGGGCTACACCGGCGACACCGCCTGCGCAGATTGCGGCCATGTCATCAGTGCCGGTTCGGATATCTACCCACCTGCAAACGCCGGTCATACCGGTCCACTGCAGCCGCTGTACTACTACGGCACGGCCAACTCGGCAACCACAGACGCGAGCCATGGCGGCAAACGCTATAACGCCAAATCGGGAGACTGCCGACACCGCGCCTATGAAGGCGACTACCGCTGCACGGCTTGCGGCGGCACCGTAAAGGGCGAGACCGGCGACTTCAGGCATAGCGGTCCCCTTGAACTGCGGGATGTAAGAACGGCGACCTGTACAGAGAGGGGCTATTCCGGCAACCAGTACTGTACATCGTGCGACAGGATCGCACAGAAGGGCGTCTCTACCCCGTCCCTCCACGAAATTGCCGATAACTACAAGCTGATCAATGAGGTTAAGCCCGGATGCACCACCTCAGGCTATAGCGGCGACCAGCAGTGCACAGCCGGCTGCGGACAGATTATCCGCTACGGTCATGTCGTTAATAAGCTCAGCCACGACTGGGACGGCGGCAAACCTGCAAAACAGGGCAAGAGCGAAGGAATTCTCTACACCTGCCAGCGTGCCGACTGCGGCGAGACAAGGTTCGTAAAGAACTCCGCTGCGACCGGATACGTTGTCACGGTCATCAAGGGCACAGCCTCCCTTGCCGCAGGGACACTCATCACGGACAAGATCGCGCAGAACACCGTTGTGACCGTTACGGCGGACGCACCGGAGACAGGCAAGGTCTTTGACAAGTGGGTCGTGCTGGAGGGCAATGTCACTCTGGCAGACGCCACCAAGGCGACTACCACCTTCACCATGCCCGGCAATGATGTGAAGCTCGAGGCCACCTATAAGGATGCGCCTCCAAGCCATACCCACAGCTACGGTACAGAGTGGAAGTATGACGACACCGATCACTGGCATGAGTGTGAGTGCGGCGATAAGGCCAATATTGCGGCTCACAGCGCCAGCGAGTGGATCGTTGACACGGCAGCTACCGAAACCGCCGACGGCACTAAGCATAAGGAATGCACCGTCTGCAAGAAGGTTCTTGAAACCGCAACGATCCCCGCAACAGGCAGCACTCATACCCACAGCTACGGTACAGAGTGGAAGTATGACGGCACCAACCACTGGCATGAGTGCGAGTGCGGCGATAAGGCCAATATTGCGGCTCACAGCGCCAGCGAGTGGATCGTTGACACGGCAGCTACCGAAACCGCCGACGGCACTAAGCATAAGGAATGCACCGTCTGCAAGAAGGTTCTTGAAACCGCACCGATCCCCGCAACAGGCAGCACTCATACCCACAGCTACGGTACAGAGTGGAAGTATGACGGCACCAACCACTGGCATGAGTGCGAGTGCGGCGACAAGGCCGACACGGCAGCACACAGCTTCCAGTGGGTGATCGACAAGGCCGCTACCAAGGAGGCCACCGGCATCAAGCACGAGGAATGCACCGTTTGCGGCGCCAAGCGCAGCGAGAATACGGTCATCGACAAGCTCCCCGACGGCGGCAACCACATCTGTTGGCTGGCTGCTCTGTACGTCAGCGGCGGCGTTCTGACTCTGCTGGGCGTAAGCGGCAAAAAGAGAAAGGAATCCTAGGTTAAATAAGCCGACGCTTCCGAAATCGAAATAGCCTAAACACAATAGGCGGTGACGGATCATTCCGCCACCGCCTATTTTCCTGAAAGCGAGTTTGCCAGCAAGTCCCTTTCCTAAAGGCGGCAAGCGACACCCACATTCTGACCATATATCCCCAACCGAACGGGGACGGCAATCTCCAGCGCTCTTTCTTTATGCCTTCGACAAAAATCAGAGCAAAGCTCAAAAATCTTTTAGAAAATTAAAAAACTTGGTTGTAGCCCCCTCAACTTTTCGGCATGGAAAGTGAGGGGGCTTTCTCTATAGCCTCCGCCCGTTCTTTGAAAACCGAATAGTACAGCGCATCCTTTTGTAGGGCATAATTTTTTTGTGCCTAAAAGCAAATTTACTCACTGTCAAAAGCTTGAACTCACTACAAATAAAAAAATGGTAACACCAGCAGGAAGTTATTTTCCTGCTAATGTTACCTCATTTACAAGTATCACAAGATTTAAAGGGGAAATGATAAAGACTTTGTAATGCTTATCGTAATTCTTGTAGCTTTACGCTTAATTCTTGTAAATGTTTTTTGGCTCTTTAGCTTGATAGCCACCATACATTGATGCACATCCGCAGGCAGCTATACCCATTCTCTTAGTTGCTCTGGCAATAAGGCTGGCAAGCAATTTCTTAAATGATCTCATTTTTATCACACCTCTTTTCTTTGATCTTCGCTGATATTATTAAAACTGCAATTAATAGATTTGTTAACAGGATCATAGATCCAACCATCTGATATCTATTGATAATCGCCCCGCCAAACAGATCAAGCAACAGAAAAACTATCATTCCCATCGCTTTGAACTTTGGCTTTTTTTCTTTTTCTATAGGCTTATTTTTGTTCTCCACAGGGCAGAATACAAAAGCTATTATCTCTTCAAACACCACAAAGGCAGCGATCACCCATATATTTATATATCCGCATACCTTGTCATTAAGAAAAGCTGTAGCAATAAATGTCGAACACATCAACAGATTGCATCTGAAATATGTATCTGCATGATACCCTCCGGTAATAACCCTGACAGCAATAAACACTGCCAAATATATTACGCTTTCCAGCAAATGCCCTGTTAATGCTCCCATAAGCAATACAAGCACAATGTTCAACATTGATGAGATAGTTATTTCTATGCCATACCGATAAAAATCCTGTACCTCATCTGCTTTGCCGATAGCTTCCTGCTCGGTCAAAAAATTAAGTATACCCGATACAACAAGATCCATAAACTATCGCCTCGCTTTTGTCTTACCCTAATTTGAATTTTACTAGAATAACAGCAATATGTCAAGCTTTTTGGAATGAGTTGCAGGTTTTTGTCACGAAATGCAGCAACGGTCCGGAACAATTAGTTCAGGACCGTTGTATCTGCCATCAATGTTACCTGACAGCAAAACATTCCCTCCGACTCATAGAAATCGCATCTGCCATTATATTTTCTTGCTATCTCTCTGATTATTGAGGTCCCCAGACCATGCTGTTTTTTATCAGCCTTTGTGGTCGTAAGCCTTGGGTTACTATCCATAACAGAATGATCTATTGAATTTTTTATCAAAAACGTATATGTATCCGTTTCTCGGTCGATCTTCAGATACAGAAATTTATTTGCGTCGTCGGCTATTTCCTTGCATGCCGTTATAGCATTCTCCAACGTGTTGCTCAACAGGTCGCAAAGGTCAGTTCCCTTTATTCCCTCAAAATCTGAAACTGTTATACATGATATTTTTATCCCCAAGGAAGAAGCCATTGTAAGCTTTGCGTTAACGATAGCATTTACAATATTATTTTTCGTTTTAACATAGGACTCCGACTTCTCGATAAGGTCAAAGCTTTCTGAGATAAATTTTCTCGTTTCATCTATTTTTTGTACTTTCAACAGTTCATTGACCGTTTCATATTTGTCTTTTATATCATGCCTTAGTTTTCTCATGGCGTCATATTGCGACTCGGCATTTCCAATAAACTGCTCAAGATACTGCTCTCTTAGTTTGACTATCTCCATTTCCTTGAGCTTCCGATTCTTTTTTATCAAAGAATTTATTATCCAGAATATAAGTATATTAAGAACAAAGACAAGCATATATGACAGATTTATATACAGCCTATGGCCATCGTCTGCCGAAAGTGACAGTTCATGTATTACCATAACGAGAGAAAACGAAATAATAAGCACTGCAATTATCGTCACCCAATCTGAAGCCGTATAATCATCTGTATGTTTAAAGGCCATCAGTATTAATCTAAATACAATGAATATAGAGATCTGGATCATTATAAGCGTCACAAATCTAAGCAAGCTTTGTTCGACCACAAGCTCCCTGAGGGATATTTTAAAAAATGACGATACAGCATTTAGTTCCAATGACGTTATCAACAAGATCGCAACCTGCGAGAGGGATATGGAAAGAAATTTCTTTACAGCATTGTCACTAAAAATGCAAAACGCAAAAACAAGCAGACTTGCCCAGTACAAAGCACTTCCAAAGCCCTCAAATACAGTGAAATAATTAAAAGCAGTGACCAGACAGCCTTCACAAACGGCAAATATAACAGCCCATATCTTAGCCCTTTCATGAGATCTTGGCGTAAGAAATCTATATATAAACCATGTTTCCAGACCGCCCTGATAAAAGTTTATCAAGATCTCAAATATCGTCCACAATGTAATAGTCATCACTTTCTCCTCAGATATTCAGTCAAAGCGTCGTCAACTGCATTCTTATATCCTCGGCTCATGGGAAGCTCTGAACCGCTTTTGAAGATCACTGTTTCATTTGAACGGCGTATATTAAAAACATATTTCAGATTGACGATATATTTTTTATGCACCCGTATAAAATCAAATTTACGATAAGCTTCTTCTATCTCGCCAATGCTATCTCTGACTGCAATGGTATCCTTATTATTTGCAAAATGATATATGATGCTGTGGCTATTGCTCTCTATATAAGTTACATCCCGAAGCTTTACAGAGATCCTTCCCTGCTCCATATTCTCCAAAACCACTGTCTTTTCCTGCTTCAGTGCGTCCGTCAACTGTCCTGCTACCATATGGAGCCTATCCTTCATAACATCAGCGTCAGGGTCTTTGCAAATAAAATTCAGCGGTCTGAAATTAAAGCTGTCATAAACCAGCTCCTGATGACTTGTCACAAAGATCACGAAGCAATTACCATTCTGACCTAGCTGCCGCGCGACTTCAAAACCGGTCATTTCAGGCATATCAAGGTCAAGAAATATAGCCGAAAAAGGCTTTTTACCATGGCAGTAAAAAAAGCTCTCAGCTTTGGTAAACGTTTCTATTTCAGCCTTGACCGACCTTGATTCAAGTTCATTTGCCAGCATAGATTTAAAAAACTGAAGAAAAACAGCATTATCATCACAAACTGCGATCCGCATTTTTTCACGTCCTTTTATAACATAGTCTATGTACGATTTTATATTACCATAATTATACCGTAAGGTCAAGCCATAAAACCAGCAATAAGCACCTAGCGTCAAGAATTGTCATGTTGTGCCAAAATCGAGGAACTTTGTTCCAAAAACCACACCTCATATTTGTCCCTTTTGCCAATTTACAAAAATATACTTATGTGTTACAATGATAGGGTAAAGTATATTGATCGTGTGAAATGGGGTGACATTACTGGTCAAAGTAGTAAAAATCTATCTAATTAGTGAGCAATTTGACAAAGCAGGCAACCAGATAGATTATAAAGAAGTCAATAAAATACTGTGGGAATTGCAAAAGCAGACACGAGAAGCAAAGAATAAAACTGTTCAGCTTCTTTGGGAGTGGAACAATTTTTCAAGCGATTATGTTAAGGCGAGTGGCATATATCCTAAAGCAAAAGACATATTTGGCTACTCAAGTGTGCATGGACAAGCAAACAAAGAATTAAGAACAAAACTCGCTTTAAATTCAAGTAATCTTTCCACTACCACAATGGATGTATGTAAAATTTTTAATACATATAAAAAAGAGGTATGGGAAGGCAAACGATCAGTTCCTTCGTACAAATCAGACCAACCTCTTGATCTGCACAAAGACTCTATAAAGCTGATATATGAAAACAACGAATTTTATGTTAGGCTCGCTTTATTAAAAAAAGCTGAATTTGCAAAGTATGGTTTTAAAGACGGTTTTCGTTTTAAAATGCAGGTGAAAGATAATTCTACCAAAACTATTCTTGAACGCTGTTTTGACGAAGTATACAAAATAAATGCCAGCAAACTTTTATATGACCAAAAGAAAAAGAAGTGGAAGCTTAATCTGTCTTATAGTTTCGACAATAAAAACATTTCTGAACTTGACAAAGAAAAGATCCTTGGTGTTGATGTAGGCGTTAACTGTCCTTTAGTCGCTTCGGTTTTCGGCGATCGTGACCGATTCATAATCAAGGGCGGCGAAATTGAAAAATTCAGAAAAAGCGTGGAAGCTCGCAGACGTTCAATGCTCGAGCAAACAAAATACTGCGGTGACGGAAGAATTGGTCACGGCAGAAAAAAACGCACTGAGCCTGCCCTAAATATAGGCGACAAGATAGCAAGATTTCGTGATACAACAAACCACAAATACAGCAGAGCTTTGATAGAATATGCTGTAAAAAAGGGCTGCGGAACTATCCCAATGGAAAAGCTGACGGGTATTACATCTAAATCTGATCGTTTTCTAAAAGACTGGACTTATTATGACCTCCAGACAAAGATAGAAAACAAGGCGAAAGAAGTAGGGATAAATGTCGTCTATATCGCCCCTAAATATACAAGTCAGAGATGTAGCAAATGCGGATATATCCACAAGGATAACAGACCAAATCAGGCGAAATTTAGATGTCTTGAATGCGATTTTGAAAGAAATGCCGATTATAATGCAAGTCAGAATATCGGAATTAAAAACATTGATAAGATAATAGAAAAAGATTTGAAAAAGCAAAAAAGCGAAGTCCAAGTGAACGAAAACAAGTAGAAGGTTCACACAATTTCAGGGCGACTCGGCGTCCTAAAATCGAGAAAGTGTACATAAGTTTTTAACAAAATACGGTAAATACTCTCGGTAAGGTTTTAACGTGCACATAATAATCCGTGCAACAGGGTTACACTTTTGTGCAATTTTGTAGTTGCAACTTACGCATAGGTGTAAAATACGAGAAAATTCCTCGGAAAAATCCATGCGAGTTCGAGTGTTTCAACTTACGCATAGGTGTAAAATACGAGGACTTGTAGTGTACAACATGATACTATCAAACTGTTGCAACTTACGCATAGGTGTAAAATACGAGAAAACTTATAGCCTGAAATATTTTCTATTTCGTGTTGCAACTTACGCATAGGTGTAAAATACGAGGCAGAAATGCAAGGTAGTAAAGTTGGACATCGAGTTGCAACTTACGCATAGGTGTAAAATACGAGGACTTGTAGTGTACAACATGATACTATCAAACTGTTGCAACTTACGCATAGGTGTAAAATACGAGAACGTACTCTGAACTCTTAATTATTTGCTATGCGTTGCAACTTACGCATAGTCATAAAATACGAAGCACTCAATTTGCATTGTGATACGATATTGAATTACAATCACATATTTGTAAAACAACAAAAGGGCTGTCCACACAGCCCTTTTGTTCTTATCTAACCTATGCCAAGCCCCTTAACCCTTAGGCTTTTTCATAGTAAGCGAAATACGCTTTTTCTTCAGGTCAACGTTAAGTACCCAAACCTTAACTACCTCTCCGACCTTTACGACCTCAAGAGGGTGCTTTATATATCTGTCGCACATCTGAGAAATATGTACAAGACCGTCCTCATGAACGCCGATATCAACGAACGCTCCGAAGTCTATAACGTTTCTCACTGTGCCCATAAGCTCCATGCCCGGCTTCAGGTCTTTAAGCTCCATGATGTCACCGCTTCTCATAAGCGGTGGCGGCAGCTCGTCACGAGGGTCACGACCCGGCTTTTCAAGCTCCCCTACTATGTCCTTTAACGTCGGAGCACCAATGCCGATATCTGTGGCAAGCTTCTTCATGCCCATTGCATTGACTTTCTCAGCTATCTGCTTTACATCGCCCATGTCCGCAAGGCTCAGCCCGCACCTGTCAATAAGCGCCTGTGCTGCCTTGTATGACTCAGGGTGAACAGCCGTGTTATCCAGCGGATTTTTTCCGCCACGCACTCTCAAAAAGCCTGCGCACTGCTCAAATGCCTTTGCTCCAAGCTTTGGCACTTTCATAAGCTGCTTTCTCTCTGTGAAAGCACCGTTTTCCTCACGGTAGGAAACAATATTCTTTGCAACTGTCATATTTATGCCCGATATGTATGACAACAATGAGTATGAAGCCGTATTAAGGTCAACGCCTACTGAGTTTACGCAGTCCTCAACAACGCCCTTTAAAGCCTCGTCCATTCTCGCCTTTGGCATATCATGCTGATACTGTCCAACACCTATTGCCTTTGGGTCTATCTTTACAAGCTCTGCAAGAGGGTCCTGCAAACGGCGTGCTATTGATACTGCTGAACGCAGTGAAACGTCATACTCAGGAAACTCCTCAGCCGCAAGCTTGGAAGCGGAGTAAACGGAAGCGCCTGCCTCAGACACCACCATGTAAGAAACTTTCTGCGGAATTTCTTTGATAAGCTCCGCTGTGAACTGCTCTGTTTCTCTTGAAGCTGTGCCATTGCCTATGGAGATGGTCGTAACACCATATTTCTTTATAAAGCCCGTCAGAATACGCTTAGCACGCTCTGTATCCTTCTTTGGCGGAGTAATGTAGATTATTGCAGTGTCAAGCACCTTGCCCGTAGCGTCCACTACAGCGGTCTTACAACCGTGAGCATATCCTGGGTCAAGACCAAGGGTAACAGTGTCTTTAACAGGCGGCTGCATAAGAAGCTGTCTGAGATTTGAGGAGAACACCTTTATCGCACCCTCCTGAGCGTTTGCCGAAAGCTCCGCCCTTATCTCACGCTCTATGGACGGATAAATAAGTCTTTTATAGCCGTCCTCACAAGCCGCCGTAACAAGCTGTCCGCACTCTGACTTATTTTTCACATATCTTGACACGCAGGCTCTCTCTCCTGCGCCCTCTGGGACATTCACTGATACTTTCAGAACGCCCTCTTTTTCGCCTCTGTCCAAAGCCAAAACTCTGTGACCTGCTATCTTTCCCACAGCCTCGGCATAGTCGTAATAGTTCTCATACACCGACTCGACATTCTCATCAGACGCTTTTGAGCTTATCACGCCTATCTGCGAAAACAGCGTTCTTATGTATTTTCTCAGGTCAGCGTCGTCAGAGATATCCTCTGCGATTATATCCATTGCACCCTGCAAAGCTTCGTCCGCAGACTTTACGCCCTTTTCCTCGTTGATAAATTTTGACCCCTCGACCTGCGGGTCGCATTTCTTATCCTGGGTCAAGATAAGTTCAGCCAGTGGTTCAAGCCCCTTTTCTCTTGCCACCGAAGCCCTTGTTTTACGCTTCGGCTTGAAAGGTCTGTAGATATCCTCCACCTCCACAAGGGTCTTTGCATTTTCGATAGCAGACATTATCTCGTCTGTCATTTTCTCCTGCTCGGTGATAGAAGAAATTATCTCGCCTTTACGTTTTTCGAGATTTCTCAGGTAAGTGAGCCTGTCAGCGATCTCTCTAAGCACCTGATCGTCCAACGAGCCTGTCAGCTCTTTTCTGTATCGTGCAATAAATGGTATAGTTTTATCGTCATCAAGGAGTGCAACAGTGTTGTCTATCTGCTCCTGTCTGAGCTTAAATTCTTCCGCAAGGGTCTTGTTAATGTCCATGTTTTTACCAATCCTTTTTATTACTTTTTGCGTATTATCACATATAATATTATAGCACATTTTCGATAAAAACGCAACGAAAATGCGGTCGAAAACTGTAACAAAGATATTATATAATACATATAGGATCTATCAGAAAATTAATAAAAGCAGGCAAAAATGCACTTGAAAAAAGGGCATAGATATGATATTATAGAAGAATAAAACAGTATTCAGGAGTGTTTATATGCTAAATCAGTTTTCAAGAACCGAGCTTTTATTCGGCAAAGAAGCAATGGAAAAGCTCAGCAACAGCAGGGTTGCGATTTTCGGCATAGGCGGTGTAGGCGGATATGCAGTTGAAGCCCTTGCACGAAGCGGTGTAGGCGAGCTTGACCTTATAGATGATGACAAAGTGTGTCTGACCAACATCAATCGTCAGATAATTGCCACAAGAAAAACAGTAGGAAAATACAAGGTAGACGTGGCGGAGGAGCGTGTTCACGACATCTGCCCTGACATAAAAGTGAACACATACAAGTGTTTTTATATGCCTGACACAGCGGATCAGTTTGATTTTACTCAGTATGATTACATTATCGACGCCATTGACACTGTTACAGGCAAGCTGGAGATAATAAAGCGAGCAGACGTTGCAGGAGTACCTGTTATATCCTCAATGGGTGCAGGCAACAAGCTTGACCCTACAGCATTCCGTGTGGCGGACATTTATCAGACAAAGGTCTGCCCTCTTGCAAAAGTCATGCGACGAGAGCTTAAAAAGGCAGGCATAAAGTCGCTTAAAGTTGTTTACTCAGAGGAACAGCCTATCAGACCGATAGAAGATATGGCTATTTCATGCCGTCAGGACTGCATTTGTCCTCCTGGTACGGCAAGAAAATGCACAGTGCGCCGTGATATTCCAGGCTCAACAGCATTTGTTCCGTCAGTGGTGGGTCTTATCGTGGCAGGAGAAGTTATTAAAGATCTGGCTAAGAAATAATACAAACAAAGGACGAACTATTGATCAGCTGTGGTATAATGGTTTTGGAAATCAATCGGGTATACAGCCCGACAAATCGTAATTTAGTGGAGGAGTACAAAAAAAATGGATAAAAGTGAAATTATTAAAAAGGTTGCACCATGTTCTTTAATGTGCCACACTTGTTCGGCATATAATGATGGGATAATTTGTGCGTCGGCTAAAACATTATTAAAATATTTAGAGGGCATAAAAGAATTTTATGAGGTACATATGCCCGACGCCGTAGAAAGCTATAACAACTTTGAGGGAGTACTTAGCATATATGCGGGTGCTTCTTGTTCAGGTTGCCGCAGCACAGAACATAATGGATGCAGCATCGAAGGGTGTTTTTTGCTTGAGTGCACAAAGAACCATGGCGTTGATTTTTGTGGAGAGTGCAATGAGTTTCCGTGCAAAAAAACGCAGGGAATTTTTGAAGAAATAGTATACAGGCAGTGGCTGGAGGGTAATCAACAAATTAGAGAATATGGTATAGAGGCATTTTGGAAAAATAATTCCGAAAATCCGCATTATAGACCATATAAAAAAATGATTTAAATTCCAATTTGTCGAGCAGATCACTTATCGCAGCACTATTATTTGAATTTTTCAGAAAGGAAAAAAATGTTATGCAAGAACGGCTCATGACTATAACGCTTGGAATAATCGGAGTATTTTTGATAGCTGTTACATATGCCGCATTATATCAAAGCAAAAAAAGCCAAAAACACATATCTGGATTTCCATTTTTCGGTGGGTTTATTCTTGCTGTTGCATTTCTCTTCTCTCCTATTAAATGGTTAGCTTTTCTGGGCTTCATTGATTATGGTTTGTGGCTCCTGCCATATGTATTGATTATGGATTATTATAACAACAAAAAATTCAAAAAGATATATATGCAGCAGAATTTTGAAAAACGCATCAGTGATGAATCAAAAGAATTACGTATCAGAATTTCTGAAAGAAATGAAGAATGGGTACAGCCGTATATTACGAATTTAGTTTATGAACTCAAAGTGCCTAAGCTGTTATATGCTGTTTGTACAGACCAAAATGGAAAGAAATTTTTACTTATTGATAAATGCAAAAGAAAAAGCAACATTGAAATAGTTCCTTTTGATAATAATACTATCCTGCTTACAGACCTCAACTCAAAAGATGTTGATTATTCAGTAGAAATTGAAATCAAAGACAATCCATAAATAGTTTCCCATTTATCGAACAGCTCCCTCATCACAGCACTTTAACTGGTGCTGTGATTTTTTTCTACTTAAAGATTTTGTGCAACAAAAAAAGAACTTCCGTACACCTACATTAGTGTAAGCATACGGAAGCCCTGTTTCCATACATTACATTTACAAACTGCAATACTAAATCATATATACAAAAAAGAGCTATAGCAAAAGCTACAGCTCTCTGGCTCCCCCTGTTGGACTCGAACCAACGACCCTTCGGTTAACAGCCGAATGCTC
>ENA-UOJC01000139-UOJC01000139.1-human-gut-metagenome-genome-assembly--contig:-C104-NODE-139-length-127694-cov-37.726886_pt1 | contig 127694 bp, 113 predicted proteins | sample MGYA00242339_ERZ723886 | MGnify/ENA metagenome assembly ERZ723886 | reverse complement strand
GCACTCTCACAATCCTGCCCAATATTCGCATAACGCAAAGCGGACGCTTCGCTTTTATGCTCATAATGAGAATTACGTGATATCATACGGATTGTTCCGTGCTTCGCACTCTCACAATCCTGCCCAATATTCGCATAACGCAAAGCGGACGCTTCGCTTTTATGCTCATAATGAGAATTACGTGATATCATACGGATTGTTCCGTGCTTCGCACTCTCACAATCCTGCCCAACATTCGCATAACGCAAAGCTGACGCTTCGCTTTTATGCTCATATTTGGGCGGGTCAGGAAGTCAGGAAACCACTCCTGTGCAAGCACATCGTGGTTTCTGACCTCTGACCCTGATATCACTAATATTATATCATCATATATATGCATTTTTTGTAAAAATTTCGTGAAATATGATATCCGGAATATGGTATCTTGCGCCGGATAGGAGTAGAATGGTAAAATAATGTGGACATAAATCAAAAGGATGTGTCTGTGCAGATATCAGACAGAAAGAGGATGGCAGAAGTTGCATTTATTTCCAACGCTTAGAAATTATAAGAAAGAAAATCTGGGAAAAGATATTCTGGCGGGACTGATTATCATGGCGGTTTCCATACCGATCTCCATGGGATATGCGCAGATTGCGGGACTTCCTGCAGTCTATGGGCTGTATGGTTCTGTACTGCCGATCCTGTTTTTTGCGGTCTTTTCCACCTCGCCGCAGTTTATTTTCGGTGTAGATGCAGCGCCTGCAGCACTTGTCGGATCCGCACTGCTTTCTATGGGAATTGAGAGCGGTTCCGAAGAGGCAATGCGGGCAGTTCCGGTTCTGACGTTGTTTGTGGCACTCTGGCTGTTTGCCTTTTCTTATATGAAAGCCGGAAAGCTGGTCAACTATATTTCCGCGCCTGTGATGGGCGGTTTTATTACGGGCATCTGTACAACGATCATTCTGATGCAGATACCGAAGCTCTTCGGAGGCAGCGCAGGTGTGGGAGAATTTTTCGAGCTTGCTGTGCATATCGGAGAAAGTCTGGAAAAACTGAATCTGCCGTCCCTTTTGCTGGGGCTTTTTGCACTTTTTATATTGCTTCTTTCCAAAAAGCTGATCCCCAAATTCCCGATGGCGGTGCTTCTGATGGCAGCAGGAGCCTGTATGACAAAGTTTCTGCCGCTTAAAAAATGGGGCGTTGTGACGCTTTCCGCTGTAGATCCGGGGTTGATGCCATTTACACTGCCCGATCTTTCCGCGATTCCGGTCAGGGAGGCAGTAACGATCAGCCTGTCAGTGGCGATCGTCATTATGGCGGAAACGCTGCTGGCGGAAAACAGCTTTGCCCAGAAAAACGGCTATCGGATCAATGATAATCAGGAAATCTTTGCGTTTGCAATGGGTAACCTCATAGCAGCCCTGACAGGCTGCTGCCCCATTAACGGTTCCGTTTCCAGAACGGCAATGGGAGAGCAGTATCAGGCACGGACGCAGCTGACCGGTATTGTAGCAGGCATTTCAATGCTTGTGCTGCTGCTTGGCGGAACAGGCTTTATTGGTTACCTTCCGGTACCGATCCTGACGGCGATCGTCATCTCTGCACTTTTGGGTGCAACGGAATTTGATCTTGCTATCCGCCTGTGGAAGATCAGCCGGACAGAGTGCATGATCTTTGTCGGTGCATTTATTGGTGTTTTATTCTTAGGTACGATCAACGGCGTTCTGATCGGTATTTTGCTGTCATTTGCCGAGGTTATCATCCGGACGGCAAAGCCTGCCAGATGCTTCCTGGGCATTCAGCCAGGGCACAGGCATTTCCGGGATTTAAAAGAAAGCAGCCAGATCCATGCAGTGTCAGGCGTTCTGATCTACCGGTTCAGCAGCAATCTGTTTTTTGCCAACATACAGGTGCTCAGACAGGATATCGAGGATCATGTTACACAGGAGACAAAAGCAGTCATTCTGGATGCAAGCGGGATCGGAAGCATTGATATCACTGCTGCGGATGGGCTGGATATCCTCTGTAAGTCTTTGCAGAAGCAGAATATCCGGTTTTACATCACGGAACACATTGCAGGACTGAACGAGCAGCTCCGCAAGCTGGGGCTTGGCTACCTGATCGAAGAGGGACATGTCAGACGCACGATCCACATTGCGCTCAAGGATATGGGCATCGGCAGACCATATCCGCTCGAAGGCGGTGTCGATAATACAGAACGCAGCGCTTCCAGAAAGCGTGCGGATAACAGAGTACAGGAATTTGTCTGGGCATTTGGACAGGATGCAGAGTCTGTGATTGAGAAACAGATCGAAAAGCAGATCGAGCAGCTTAAGGAGACAGGTGATGTAGAGGCGCTTCTGCATGGCCGCTGGGCACATATGGAAGAGCTTGATGAGGATGAATGGCTGGAGCATCTGGAGGAGCATCTGAAGGAAATCGTTAATATTTCCGGTAAGGATGAACAGACGCTGGCAGAAAAGATCGAAGCGCATCGAAAAGAAGTGCATGACCGGATCGCGCAGGAGCATCCGGAGCTGGCACAGAAATTCCGGGAACGAAGACATATTCTGGATGCGCATCTGAAAGAAAGAAGACCGGAGGTCTATGAGCTGATCACAACCCTGCGCAGGAAACGGGGAGCAGGTGACAGTAGCGGAGACCGCGATATACAATAACAGAACAAACCAAAAGAAGGACAAAACATGAAAAACAGTATTTCCTTAGAGGAATTTAAACTGCTTCCCGCGGGAAGCTATCAGCTGATCGATATCAGAGGCGAAGAGGAAATCGCACATGGTGCGATCCCGGGCGCAGCTGCGATCCCACAGGATGCACTTTTAGAAAATGAGCAGCTTGACCGGACGAAAAAGCAGGTCATTTGCTGCAGCAGAGGAAAATTCAGCATAGAGGCGGCAGAAGAGCTGGCGGAAGCGGGATATGATGCGGTCAGTCTGGAGGGCGGTTATATTGCGTGGCTGTTAGATACCGTTAAGCAGCAGGAAGCAGAGGATTACTGCAAGGAAGTGGAAAAGAGCATCCGCAAGAAATTCCGCAAGACGATCTGGTGCAGATTTGTCAAGGCAGTGAAGGATTATGAGCTTGTAAAGCCGGGCGACCGCATAGCAGTCTGTATTTCCGGCGGAAAAGATTCCATGCTCATGGCAAAGCTGTTTCAGGAGCTTCTGCTGCACCATAAATTCGATTTTACGGTGAAATTTCTTGTAATGGATCCGGGCTACAGCCCCGCCAACAGACAGGTGATCGAGGAAAATGCAAGAAGACTGCAGATTCCGATAAAGATTTATGAGTCAGATATCTTTGATTCTGTCTATACTATCGAAAAATCACCGTGCTATCTCTGTGCACGTATGCGGCGGGGACATTTATACAGCTTTGCAAAGGAAATGGGCTGTAATAAGATTGCACTTGGCCATCATTTCGATGATGTCATAGAAACGATTTTAATGGGAATGCTGTATGGTGGACAGGTGCAGACCATGATGCCAAAGCTGCACAGCACAAATTTTGAAGGCATGGAGCTGATCCGCCCGCTGTATCTGATCCGCGAGGATGATATCAAGGCATGGCGTGATTACAATGATCTGCATTTCATCCAGTGTGCATGCAAGTTTACAGATACATGTACAACATGCAATAACAATGAAAACCGTTCCAAACGCGTGGAGATCAAGGAACTGATCAAAACCTTGAAGCAGGTCAATCCGTTTGTGGAATCCAATATATTCCGCAGCGTGGAAAATGTGAATCTGAGCACTGTCGTGGCATATAAAAAGGATGGCGTGAAGCATCATTTTCTGGACACCTATGATGATGTAGTACAAACAGAGAACGAGCCCGGAATGCAGAGTGGGGCGGAAATACAGATGCAGAGCGAAGAGACCAGATAGACGGGAACTGGAAGAGGTGCAAAATCCGGTGGGAGATCCGGATGCAGGAAGAACGGAAATGAATGATACAGGAAACACAGAATCGAAAAGAAAGTGTGAAAGGGTAAAATGGAACAGGATTATTTAGAGTCAGATCGGGAAATAGAAGAAAAAAGACAGCTGCAGCGTCAGAGAAGGCGTGAGGAAATGCGGCGGAAAAAACAGCAGCAGATGCGGATCAGGAAAGCCTGCAGGATCGGAATTCCGGCTCTTTTCGTTCTGATCGTGGCAATCGGGATCGCGGTCACGCTGCATAAGCCAAAAGCAGCCCGGACAGAGCAGACGCAGTCCGGACAGGCGGCAGATGATAGCACGCAGATCCGGATGGAGGAAGCTGCGGATCCGGCGGGCGGAGAAAATATGATCGCCGGTGCGGATGACAGTGCGATAGCATCTGCTAACGTACAGGCGGCAGACGGACAGACAGCGCAGGATACGGAACCGGGCATTGTCTACAGCGCAGAGGCAACACCGGAAACAACAGATGTGCCTGCGGAAGTTGTCAGCAGCTATGCCATTTTAGTAGATGTGGGAAATAAAACGATCCTGCAGCAGCGGAATGCCCAGACGGTCATCAATCCTGCTTCCATGACAAAGATCCTGACGGTGCTTGTGGCAGCAGAGCAGATCGATGAAAGCAGGCTGGATGACAAAGTGACGATCACGATAGAGGATACGGACTACAGTTATTCCAACGATTGCAGCAATGCAGGGTTTGAGCTGGACGAACAGGTGACGGTCAGAGATCTGTTTTACGGAACGATCCTGCCATCCGGTGCTGAGGCAGCAGTTGCACTTGCCAAATATGTGGCAGGCTCCGAAGAAGCATTTGTGGCACTGATGAATCAGAAAATGGAAGAAATGGGACTTTCCCAGACTGCACATTTTACAAACTGCGTCGGATTATATGATGAGGCGCATCACTGCAGCGTTTATGATATGGCAATGATCATGGAAGCCGCAATGGATAATCCGTTCTGCAGGGAGGTGTTATCCGCACATACTTATACAACATCCGTGACAGAGCAGCATCCGGAAGGGATGATTCTTTCTAACTGGTTTTTACGCCGGATCGAGGATAAAGATAATGGGAAGCTGGTGCTCGGTGCCAAAACGGGTTATGTGGTGCAGTCAGGAAACTGTGCTGCCAGTTACGCACAGGATGTGGCGGGAAATGCATATGTCTGTGTCACGGGAAATGCAACAAGCAGCTGGAGATGTATTTATGATCATGTGGCGGTTTACGATACCGTACTTGGTATAGAGGACTTTCATGAATAGTTTTACCGCAAGGCTTGACAGCAGACTATAAAAAGTGTTACACAGATATAGGACAGGTCTTGTCTGCTGCCAGGTATCACAGGATATATGCGGTTTGGAATCTGCATAACGATCCGGAGCCATGCAGATTCGTGGTCCGTAATAAAATGACCTGACGGGTCATCAGAGAATAAGGAGAAAAAAGATGCAGGAATTAAAGCCGATCAAAGAAGGTAAAGTACGCGAGATTTATGACAATGGGGACAGCCTGATCATGGTAGCAACAGATCGTATCAGTTGCTTCGATGTGATTCTGGACAATGTGATTTCCAAAAAAGGAACAGTTCTTACACAGATGTCTAAATTCTGGTTCGATATGACAGAAGATATCATTCCGAACCATATGATTTCCGTTGATGTAAAAGATATGCCTGAATTTTTCCAGCAGGAAAAATTTGATGGTAACAGCATGATGTGCAGAAAGCTGCAGATGATTCCGGTTGAGTGTATCGTGCGTGGATATATCACAGGCAGCGGATGGGCAAGCTACCAGAAAGATGGCACAGTCTGCGGGATCAAGCTTCCGGAAGGCCTGAAGGAATCCGATAAGCTGCCTGAGCCTATTTACACACCTTCCACAAAAGCCGAGATCGGCGATCATGATGAAAATATATCTTATGAACAGAGTATCGTTCATCTGGAGAAATATTTCCCGGGTAAAGGGGAAGAATATGCAAAGAAGATCAAGGATTATACGATCGCTCTTTACAAAAAATGTGCAGAATATGCACTGACGAAAGGCATTATCATTGCAGACACCAAGTTTGAATTCGGTCTGGATGAGGATGGAAATATTGTAATCGGTGATGAAATGCTGACACCGGACAGCTCTCGTTTCTGGCCTGCAGATGTATATGAGCCGGGTCATGGACAGCCATCCTTTGACAAGCAGTTTGCACGTGACTGGCTGAAAGCTAATCCGGAGAAGGGATGGAAGTTACCGGATGATGTCGCACAGAAGACAATCGATATTTATCTGGAGGGCTATGAAAAGCTGACAGGTAAGCCACTGGGCAAATAAACCCGCAGTCCGGCGAAGTATATGGGGTTCATATCCGTATGGCGGGACTGATCAACAGAACATAAAAAATGAAGAATGAGGGAGCATCAATGGGTGCTCCCTCATTCTTGTGATTTCAGGAAGTATATCGGCACTGTTACCGTGCCCGTTTTAAAAAAGTCAGTAAATTTATCTTGACAAATCATGGTCTCATACTTACAATTAGTTTAACGATTGCGCAAACGTTAAACTAATTGTAAGTATAGGAGGAAACATGAAGCGACAATTATATCATATTGAACCAATTTATAAGTCATTTATCTGGGGTGGTCGTGCACTGATCGATCATTTTCATATTAAAACAGACATGGAAAACATTGGAACTATTTATCATGTAATTGCCATTCCCGGACAATTGGATAATACGGTACGAGAAACCGGGGAACCGTTGTCGGTTTTTTATGAAAAAAACCCACAGATATTCCAGTGCAGGGAAAAATCATTTCCGGTCCGGATGACTACAACGGCAAACAGTGGATTTCAGTCATATCAGCTGCATCCAGATGATGCATATGCAGAAAAACACGAAAATCAGAAGGGCAAAGTATCCGGCGCCGTTGCATTAAAAGCATCTGATCATGTATCAGAGTGGCTTTTTGGAAACAAGGCGAAAAATCTGGAAGATTTTAAACGTATGGTGGAAAATAAAGATTGGAAAAATCTCTTTTCTACGATTAAGGTGAAAGACGGAGATTATGTACATACACCTGCAGGCGTGATTCATGGCGGCTATGGAAAAGGTCTGATCAATGCAACGTTTGGAACAAATGGTGATATAACTTACCGGTTTTATGATAATGACAGGAACGATCCGTCACGTCCACTGCAACTGCAGGAAGTATATGACTGCGTCAACATTCCGGAAGTGCCTGTTGGAGCAAAAGCAGTAGAACCTGTACGTGAAAACGGTCTGTTGATCTATCATTATTATGAAAAGGCCGGAGAATATGTTGCAAAACGGTTCATTGTCAAGGGTAAAGGAAACTACAGCTATCAGGGATTTCTGTTTCTGACATGTGTAAACGGAGAAGGAACCATAGAAGATATGCCCATCGGGCTGGGAGAAACCATATTGGTACCGGCTGATTTTGGTGAAATACACTTTGACGGAGACATGGATCTGATTGCAATATCTTATATTGAGGATGGTAAAGATGAGTGATAAACCAATCGTTACAATTATAGGAGCCGGCCGCAGCGGACGTGGCATGCTGGGTGAGATGTTTTATCAGGAGAAAAATTACAGCATTGTATTTGCCGATATAGACACCGGACTCGTGCAGGGGCTGGCAGAACAGGGATACTATACGGTAGAACAGAAAAATCTTCTGACAGGGAAATCCCGGGAAAGTATTGTAAAGGGATTTCAGATAGTAGATACCGTCAACGATCATCTGAAATATATTACATACCTTGCCCGGTCGGAAATGATCGCAACTGCACTTTTTCCATCTGCATTTGATCAGGTCGCGGAAGATCTGGCAGAAATGATCCGGATGAGAAAAGAGCAGAAAAACGATTCCACAGCTGCGATAATACTTGGTGGAAATTTTGTCGGATTGAGACAATATTTCGATAAAAAAATCTCCGGATCTCTGGATGAGGATGAGCTGGATTATTTCAAAAAACATATTGCGCTGATAACGGCCAAGGTAAACCGCAAGGTGGTTTATCCGGAGGTCTGCCGGAAAGATCCGTATTTTCTGGAAGGGGACGATAAAGATATTCTGATGGTGGATAACAGCTTTCTGTTTCCTGACGGATATCAGTATCCCTCATTCTTCGTATTGAAGGACAATATGGAAATCAATATGATTGAAAAAATCTGGTCTGAAAATCTAAGACATGTGACATTTGCATTTATGGGTACTTATTATGGATATCAGACGATCAATCAGGCTGTAAACAATCTGTATATCAGAAAATGTGCTTATTATGCATGGAAAGAGGGAAGGCTGGCTCTGAATGAAGAATATGGACTTCCGGTTCCGGATGATGAAGCAGTAAAAGTTGAATTTGAAAAGTTTGCAAGTCCGTTTTTCCGGGATCAGCTTAGCAGAATAGGCAGAGAACCGATCCGAAAACTGAAAAAGAATGACCGGCTTGTAGGACCGGCTTTATTATGTATGAAACACCGGATCATTCCTTACTTTATTACGCGCAGCATTGCGTATGGTATGTTTTATCAGGATCAGAATGATAAAGAGGCCGTAGAACTTCAGAACTACATAAGTGATCATGGAATTGAACGCGCTATTACACATTTCTGCGAACTGGATATGGATGATGTTATGGAAAATAGTTTGTTTCATTTGATTTTATGCAATTATAATGAGATAGCGAAGACTAACATTATACCGATTAACGAAAATGTTACGTACACAAATTGACAGAAAATAACATTCGTGGTACAATCAGTTTAACGATTGCGCAAACGTTAAAACAAGAAAGGAGAAGGCAATATGAAAAAGAGATTAGTTAGTACAATTATTATTTCGGCAATGGTTCTTGCTATGACGGGGTGTGGCAAGACAACGGAGGCACCTGCAGATCAGGGAGCTGCCGCACAGGCAGGCAGTGAAGAAGCAGGTCAGGAGAAAACTTATAAAATAGCATTACTGGAGAAGGGAGCGGAAGATTTCTTCCTGTCCATTGATAAAGGATTCATGGATGCCTGCAAGGAGTACGGAGTAGAAGGAACGGTTGTGGCACCTAGTACTTATCATGATTCCGCTCAGATCAATAATGCAATGTCAGAGATTATCAGTACCGGTTATGATGCGGTGGTTATGTGTCCGCAGGATTATGATGCGAATGCCAGTGCAATAGATGAGGCTTATAACGCAGGTCTGCCGGTTATATGTCTGGATTCCCTTACAGCATCTGAAAATTATATTACAAGCATCTGCACAGATAACAAAGCAGCCGGGGCAGAAGCAGCGGATAAGATGGCAGAGCTTTTAGGAGAAAATGGTGGAAAGGTTGCAGTTTTTGCCAATGATCCACAGGCTGTATCTGATGTAGACCGTATCCAGGGATTTGTAGATCGTTGTAAAGAAAAATATCCTGCCATAGAGTGCATGGATGTCCAGTATTATAATAATGACTTAAACAGATGCTCCACACAGGTAAGTGACACAATTACAGCGAATGCTGATCTGGCAGGGCTGTTCTGTGTAAATAACCAGTCTGCACTGGCAGCCGGAAATGTGTTGGTTTCTTATCAGAAAGAAAGCTTAAAGTTTGTAGGCTTTGACTCTGATCAGGATGAAATCGCACTGATGAAGAGCGGTGTTATTGATGCATTGATGGTTCAGGAGCCATATCAGATGGGATATCTTGGAGTAGAAAAAATGCTGCAGCATTTAAAGGGTGAATCTGTTCCTAAGGATAATATCGATCCGGGATGTAAGATATTCACCATGGATAATATTGATGAATTAGAACAGTAATAACATGATGTAAGTGTCAAAAGTCCAAAATGCGATTGTGCTTGCACAAGTAAGCATTTTAGACTTGTTGACACGCCGAACACCAAAAACGTAATAAAATGCTGTGAATACAGCATTTTATGAAAGTTTGAGGTGTTCGAGAATTGCGAAAATTGCGTAGCAATATAGCAATTCGAATACATCAATGAGTGGCAAAATTTAATTTTGACACTCATATCATAACATACAGAAATAAAAAGGCTGTATACATTTACAGCCTTTTTAAATAACAGGAGGCAGATGGAGTGAGTAATGTATTATTGGAGATGAAAGATATCACAAAAACATTTCCCGGCGTGCATGCACTGGATCATTTTTCTTTTAATCTATGTGCGGGCGAGGTGCACGCACTGGTAGGGGAAAATGGTGCAGGAAAATCTACTTTAATGAAAATTCTTTATGGTGTGTATGCACCTGATGAAGGAGAAATTTTTATTGAAGGTCAGAAGGTTGCCATTAAAAGTCCGTCAGAAGCACTTCAGCTGGGTATTGGTGAGGTATTTCAGGAATTAAATGTCTGTATGCAGATGGATGTGACAAACAATATCTTTATCGGAAATCTGAAAACAAAAAAACATCTGATCGATGATAAAACTTTAAGAAAAGAAGCAGAAAAGATTCTACAGGATACAGTCGGATTATATGTGGATCCGACATTACCTGTCAGATCATTAAGTATAGCAGAACAGCAGATGGTTGAGATTGCTAAGGTAATATCGCGCGGCGGAAAGGTTATTGTATTCGATGAACCTACAACGTCACTTACAAAGGAAGAAACTAACCATCTGTATAAGATAATCGAGAAATTAAAAAAACAGGGAATGGGTATTGTTTACATTACGCACAGATTTGAAGAACTGGAAATCCTTGCCGACAGAGTAACAGTCATGCGTGATGGAAAATTTATCCGCACCATGAACTATGCGGATACAACAAATGAAGAACTTGTAAACCTGATGGTAGGGCGGGAGATGACAGAAAAATATCCTGACTACAAGAGAAAAATAGGGGAAGTGGTTCTTCATGCAAAAGGAATAAAAAATAAAAGTGGCATAAATGTGGATGAAATTGTCGTCCATAAGGGTGAAATAGTTGGAATGGCCGGTCTTGTCGGAGCCGGGAGAACAGAGTCCATGCGTATATTGATTGGAGCTGACAAGGGAAAAATAGATGAACTTACATTATTTGACAAGCAGGTTAAGCAGTTTAAAAATGTGCACAGTTCAATAGAAAACGGCGTCGTATATATGACAGAAGACCGTAAGGCAGACGGTCTGGCTTTGTCATTAAATGTTGAAAAAAATATCAGTATTGCCTCTCTGAAAAAATTATCCAGAAGGGGACTGGTAAGTGAAAAAAAAGCGGAAGAAAATGCGAACACTTATGTAGAAAAGCTGCAGATTAAGATTTCGGGTCTGGAACAGCAGACAAAACTGTTGAGTGGAGGAAACCAGCAGAAGGTAATTCTTGCAAAATGGATGTCGTGTAATCCAAGGATTCTGATATTTGATGAACCAACCAAAGGAATTGATGTAGGTGCTAAATTTGAGATCTATAAGCTGATGAACCAATTATCAGATGCCGGTCTTGGTATTATTCTGATCTCTTCTGATCTGTCGGAAGTGATTGGAATGAGTGACAGAGTATATGTATACCGGGAAGGACATACGGTAGGTGAATTAAGTCATGCGGAGATTGAAGCATCCAATATTATGCAGTATGCAACCGGAATAAAAAAACAGGAAGGGCGATGACCAAATATGAAAAAAAATGAGTTAAAAAATGTAACCAAGTTAAGTGCATTTAAAAAAAGCAGCATATTGGGACCGATCACAATTCTGATTGTGATTATGTTATTTCTTTTTATTACAACACCTCCGTTCAGACAGGCATATAATATCACATCCCTTATGCTTTCTGCTGCTGTCTATGTCATGGTTGCAATGGGAGCAAGCATTGTTATCATTGGAGGCGGTATTGATTTATCACTGGGTTCTATCGTTGGATTGACAGGAGCAGCCTGCTGTCTGTTTATCAGAATGAATGTTCCGCTGATTCCGAGTATAATCGGCGCCGTTCTGGTTGGCGGACTTTGCGGGGCAATGAACGGATTTATGGTTACAGTCATGGGGCTGATCCCTTTTATTGCAACACTCGGAGGCATGTGGATATACAGGGGAATTTTGATGATTCTGACCAATGGACAGACTATTGCGGTTCGGGCTTATGCTTCAGAAGAAATTCTTAACAGTTTTGTAAAATTCGGAAGCGGCTCTATTCTGGGAATTCCGATCCCGGCCTATGTATTTATTGTAATAGCATTATTATTGTCTTTCATTCTGAAAAAGACCGTATTTGGAAGAAATATCTATTTTATAGGAAGTAACCCGGATGCAGCAGCTATGTCCGGTATCAATGTACCTAAAGTAAAATTTATTGCATACATCATAACAGGAATGCTCGGAGGTCTGGCAGGAGCCATGCTTGCAGGACGGCTTGTATCCATGCCGACTAATGGTGGAAATGGCTATGAGTTTGAAGGTATCTTTGCATCTGTACTGGGAGGCATCAGTATGGTAGGTGGCGAAGGTGGAATGCTTGGTGCTGTTGTTGGTGCGATCATTGTTGCATGTATCAGAAACGGACTGAATCTGAACGGAATTGATGCATTCTGGCAGCAGGTTATTTTGGGCATTATTATCGTTATAGCTGTATTTTATGATACAGTACGTACGAAAAAAGCAAGAAATGCCAAATCATAACAATGCGAGAAATGAAGAAGGAGAGAATACTGGATCGATGAAAAATGTAGATGTTGTGGCATTAGGAGATCTGATTCTGAACATGGTATACAGAGGAAAGACAGAAGCAGGCTTCAATTTATATGAAAGACAGCCGGCAGGAGCTACAGGAAATCTGTTGTCCCAGATTGTCCGGCTGGGTGGTACGAGTGCACTTATCACTACGGTCGGAGATGATGATCATGGCAAATTCTTATATGAGTATGCAAAGGAAAGTGGAATTGATGTATCCGGTGTGGTAATAAGCGATAAAGTGGAAACTCGTATGATGTTTGTGCATTTTGATGAAAAAAATGACAGACATTTTCTGAAGTATGAAAGCAGAAGAACGGATGTGGAGACGGGTGTAGATGCAGTGGATTTCGATATGATCAGATCCAGCAGGGCTTTTGTGATACCTATGTGGTTTTATAAAAAGGAAAAACCGATTTATGCAGCCTGTCAGAAGATCATAGAAGTTGTCAGGGAGCAAAACGGACTGTTGGGATTAGATTGTAACTGGCGGGGAAACACGCACACACAGGAAGAAATGACAAGTATTTGTGATGCAGCATTAACGAGTGATATTGTTAAGCTTACAGATGTAGAATTAGAGCATTTCTTTGGCGAGAAAGATATTCTGAAAGGCAGTGAAAGGCTTGTCAGGGAAAAAAATAAACTGGTTGCGGTAACACTTGGAGAAGACGGCTGTCTTTTAAGAAATCGTAACGGATATGTCTATCAGCCTACTTATGCGGTAGATGTTGTGGATACAACCGGAGCAGGAGATTCTTTTATGGGGGCTTTATTATTTCAGGCAACAAGAAAAGGCTTTTCCATAGATCAACTGAGTGTAGATGAGCTGAAAAGTATAGCAGGCTTTGCCAATGCGTGTTCAGCCGGCTCTACAAGAAAATACGGCTCCATGGATGTGATGACAACAATGGAAGATGCCAGATGGATCATGGAGAATATCCCCCTGAAACAGCCGACATACGATTTCTAAAATACGGGAAACCATTCCGGCACAAATATGACATATAAGTAAGGAGATGAATAAATAATGCGGTCAAAACGCAGATATGAAATATGGACAGGCGTTAAGGGTGATGATAAACATGGTGGCATATATCTTTACAAGTATGAAGCGGATGAAAATAAATTACTTCTGGTAAGACAGGAGGTGCAATTACGTGGGTTTACCCATATTGCCATGAGCAGTGATAAGAATACGCTGCTTGTAACAGGTAAAACAGATGCAGATCAGGACGTATTGCAAAGTTATCGGATAGCAGATCAGAACGGAAGTCTCATATTTATGAACGAAACAGTGTTGCATACAGCCGGCGATGTCTGTCATCTATCGATCAGTCCGGATGAAAAAATAATAGCGGTTACTGACTTTGCGGATGGTGCAGTTCATTTTTATGAAATGGATAAAGAAGGAAAGATCGGTGCTTTTATACAGAGACTGGAATTTAAAGGGAGCAGCATCAGTTACAGGCAGGATCGTGCACATCCACATTCGGCTTTTTTTACAGCAGACAGTAAGTATTGTTATGTGGCAGATTTTGGATCTGATAAGGTGTGGATACTAGAGCATAAAAATAATGAAAAAACATTTGATATCACGGGCAGCTGGTCAGCACCGGCGGGTTCAGGACCAAGACATATTGCTTTTCATGAAAAAAATGGATATACTTATACTATCATGGAGATGAGTGCGCAAATTGCTGCATGGAAGGCAACAAAACGCGCAGAGACGGAAGAATTACAGATTATCAATATTGCAAATCATGAGCTTCCCGGGAATTTCGGAGAAGTTGGAGAAGATGGACTGCCGCAGCATTATATGGCAGCAGGTGATATAGCAATATCAAAAACCGGAGAGTTTATTGCAGCGTCTGTCCGCGGACATTATGAGATTGTAATTTTAAGAGTATTACCGGACGGAAGGATGGAACTTGCATCGAGGCTTCCGGTCAGAGGGGCTGTCAGGACGATCCGTTTTAATAAAGAAGGGGACATTCTTTTTACTTTGGGCGAGAGAATGGGACACTCTACGGGAATTATGGAAATCTTTAAACGGAAGGAAGATGATCTGGCTCTGTTTAAATCAGTGAATCAGATTGATATTCCCGATGCATTTGTATGCAGTATAAAAGAACTGGCATAGACTGTTCTTAATGAAGTGAAAGGAATGATAAAAGCATGAGGGTTGGAATAAAACAGGTAGCAGAAAGAGCAGGCGTATCTGCAACAACGGTTTCTCATGTGGTGAATAAGACAAGATATGTGTCTCCTGAAGTTGAAAAACGGGTAAATGACGCGATAAAAGAGTTGAATTATACACCGAATATTATGGCAAGAGGGCTGCGGACGAATACTGTGAAAACAGTTGCAGTAATTGTGCAGGAAGCATCTACGCCATTCTTCTCGAGAGTTGTGGACGAGATTTCTGATGTTTTATATAAAGAGGGTTATTCACTGCTTTTATGTACGACGAGAAGTAAGGTAAACGACGAATTAAATGTTGTCCGCAGCATGTTACAGCAGCAGGTATGTGGTATTATTCTGGCACCTCAACAGATGGATTTCGATTATAGGACGCTTTGCCCTTCCAAAGATTTCCCTCTGGTTTTTATTGATTGTAAAACGAAGTTCGTGCCATGTAATGCGGTAACGTGTGATAATTATCAGGCATCCTATAATGCGATAAAAGCATTAATTCAAAAAGGGCATACTAATATTGGCTACATTTACAGCAGCAGAAATTATGAGTTATCCACAGGAAGAGATAGATTTCAGGGATATTTGGATGCTCTTGCTGACAGTGGACTCGCACGTGACGAAAAAATTATAGTAGGAAGAGAACAACAGACATTTGAAAATGGGTATGATGCAATGAAACAGCTATTGCAGGAAAAAAAGGCGACTGCTTGTTTTGTCGCTGAGAATCCGATGGCACAGGGGGTTTTTAAATGCCTTATGGATTATAAGAAGCGTATACCGGAAGAAATGGCTATGATATGCTATGATGACTTTGAATGGTCACAGCTGACAGTTCCGACGATATCAGCAATTCGTCAGCCAATGAAGGAAATGGGAAGAAAAGCAGCGGAATTACTGCTTAAGAAAATTGGAGATTCGGATGCCCAGTGTGAAAATATCATTTTAAAATCCGAATTTATTTTGAGAGAATCGTGCTGAGCAGATAAGGTATCTCAGCACAGATAAAACAAACAGAAGATTATCTGCCAAAAACAGATGGTCTTCTGTTTTTTAATTTACGCGGGCAACGAGCCAAAGTCTGTGCTTGCACAAGACCTTGGCGACTGCCGCGATAACTTGAGAAACTCGCGGAGTGTGTTTCTCATAGTTGCATTTCACAGGTTGACTTGACCTGTCGGAAACTATAGGATAAATATAAGGGATATCAAAAGATATAATACAGACTATATTTTGTGACAGTGAGGAAGAATATGGAAGAAAAAGTACACAAGCGCCGTGTCCGCTATGCGGGCAGGTATCCGAAGAAATTTGAAGAAAAATATAAAGAACATGATCCTGAAAAGTATGCTGATACAGTGGCACATGTGATCGAAAAGGGTTCAACGCCTGCGGGGATGCATATTTCTATCATGGTAAAGGAAATACTGGATTTTCTGGAAATAAGACCGGGGCAGCAGGGGCTGGACTGTACGCTGGGCTATGGTGGACACAGTCGTAAAATGCTGGAAAAGCTGGAAGGAGAAGGCAGGCTCGTCGGACTCGATATTGATCCGATCGAATCGGAAAAGACGGTCAAAAGGCTGCGCGCGGCAGGTTTTTCCGAGGATACCTTTCAGTTCCGGCTGATGAATTTTGCAAATATCGACAAGGTGGCGGAGGAATTCGGACAGTTTGATTTTGTATTGGCGGATCTCGGCGTTTCTTCCATGCAGATCGACGATCCGAAGCGCGGTTTTTCTTATAAAACAGAAGGTCCTCTGGATCTGCGGCTGGATCCTATGCATGGCGACAGTGCGGCAGATCGGCTTTTACAGGTTACGCAGAAGGAATTTGAAGGAATGCTCATTGAAAATTCCGATGAACCGTATGCGGCGGAAATTGCAGCCAGCGTATTTGGCAGATTAAAGAACGGGAAAAAGATAGAAACGACAACAGATTTGAGAAATGCTGTGGAAGCAGCTCTTGTCCGTCTGCCAAAAGCAGAACGGGAGGAAGCAGTCAAAAAATCCTGTGCCCGTACATTTCAGGCACTGCGTATTGATGTGAACAGTGAATTCGAGGTACTTTACAGCTTTTTGGAAAAGCTCGATGGTATTTTAAAGCCCGGTGGAAGAGTGGCAATTCTGACTTTTCATTCAGGAGAAGACCGTCTGGTCAAAAAAGCCTTCAAGGAATTGAAAAAAGCAGGCGTTTACGCAGAAATCTCGGCTGATGTCATAAGACCGTCCGCTGAAGAATGCCGCCTGAACCCGCGCGCCCGCTCAACCAAGATGCGTTGGGCGGTGAAAGCGGAGTAACGGTTTTAAAACTGCATACAAACTATCCTTTACGGGGAGTCTGGTTTTTCATGAACGCCAGATAAAGGTTATACAGCACTGCGCAGACCGGAACGCTGAAAAGCATTCCCAGGATACCAAATGCTTCACCGCCAACAGTGACTGCCATCAGTACAAGCAGCCCGGGAAGACCAACGGATTTCCCAACAACTTTTGGATATATCAGATTGCCTTCCACCTGTTGCAGAAGCAGCAGATAAATAATGAACCACACAGCTTTGATGGGATCTGCCAACAGGATCAGAAACGCACCGAGACCTCCGCCGAGCCATGCACCAAAGACCGGTATCAATGCGGTAAACGCAACAAATGTTGAGATGGCACCGGCGTAGGGAAGCTTCAGAATCAGCATTCCCAGAAAACAGAGAATTCCAATAATGACAGCCTCTGTAAGCTGCCCGCTGACAAAGCTGGAAAAAGTCTGATTTGTCAGTGAGGCGATGCTCAGAAGTTGTTTTGCCTTCTTTTGCGGAAGTATCGTTACGATCAGCTTCTTTAAGTGGGCTGCGACCACTTCTTTTTTTGCCAGAAGGTATAAAGCAAAGATAAATGCCAAAAGCACATCGATCAGACCGGAAAGGACGGAGGTAGCTGCATCCCATGTTATCGAAATGATTCCGCTTCCTTTGTCGTTGATCAGAGCCGTAATTTTCCGGATCAGCAGGTCGGAGTCGATGGCATATTCCGGAAGGACGATATTGTACTTTGCCGCAAAGCGGACAGTATCCATCCACCAATGTCTGATTTCTTCAACGTAAATAGGGACATTTTGAATAAACTCATCGACTGATTTCCATAGACTCGGAATCATCATAAATATTACAGCGAACAAGATTCCCAGCACAAGAACAGAGCTCAACGTGAGACAGACCGGTCTTGTCAGCTTTGCCGGGGCTTTTTTGCATACTTTATTCCAGCAGCGTTCAAGTGGATTCAGGACAACATTGATCAGAAAAGCAATACCTCCGCCAATCAGAAACGGAGAGAACAGCGAAATTACTTTGTTAAAAAATTTCATTATGATATCAAAGTTCATTAATGCCCAGGCAAATAAAATAACCGCAAGCAGTGAACAAACGACAGATCGGATCATATTTTTATTCATCGGTCTGTTTTCCGGTGGTACGGAACTATTGTGTTGAGTAGTGTCGGTATCCTGTATTTTTTTCTGCATATTCCCTCCAGGCTGTTATGGATGTAACTATACGATTTGCAATATAATCCTCAATTATACTTTCGTTATGGCATTTTTGCAATATAGAAGCGGTAAAGAAGTACCGGGCGTTTATTTGTTGCTTAACAAGGATTGGAGAATAATCGAATAATCCTGCATGTTTTTCCACATACTAACTCCAAATCTAATATATAGCAAAAAGAGTGGTGAAGCGCTCTGGCTAAAATAGGAAATTGGAGGAAAAGGTATTGAAAGCGACAGGTATAGTACGAAGAATAGATGATCTGGGGCGCATTGTCATTCCGAAGGAGATCCGCAGGACTTTGCGGATCCGCGAAAGTGACCCGTTGGAAATTTTTACTGATCGCGAAGGCGAGATCATTCTGAAAAAATATTCACCGATCGGTGAAATGACAGCGTTTGCCAAACAGTATGCGGAAAGTCTTGCGCAGGTGTCCGGCAAGATCGCACTCATTGCAGACAGAGATCAGTTTATTGCAGCAGCGGGCGGGTTGAAAAATCTGCTTGGGAAATCGATCAGCCATAGGATGGAAGAAAAGCTGAATGACAGGGAGATCCTGCTTCTGTCAAAAGCGGATAAGAACTTCGTTGAGATTGCCAATGAACCGTTACCGGATCTTACACAGTATGTGTCCGCCCCGATCCTGGCAGAAGGGGATGTGATCGGTGCTGTCATTCTTGCCACAAACAATGAGAAGGAAAAACTTGGTGAAGTAGAAAAGAAGCTCGTATTGTCCGCCGCAGGTTTTCTGGGCAGACAGATGGAGCAGTAGAGGCGGATGGAATGAGAAAGTCCCCGGTGCTTTGCACCGGGGATTTTGTATGTCATGTTATGGTTTGCAAATTCCGCAAGGACTGTAGCCTTGTGCAATGATATCCTCTCTGGAGGCAGAGGAGGGAAGCTTGTTCCATTCATTCATTTGTGAAACGCCTCTGCAATCAGGATAGTGAAACTTTTTCGTATTTGTATTCAATATATAACGGGTGGTAGATGGGGTAACATTTGTATTCGGATCCGTTGGCGATACAGATGGCTGTGACGGAGTATAGGAAGGAGCCGGCGTGGGAGATGTATGATCTCCGGAATCTGATGCCCTTTGGACAATGACTTTAATGGTCTTCCGAATCTTTTTCGGTTTGTAGAAATCAGTCCCTTTTGCATAGATCAGTACTTTAACTTTGTAAGTGCCCGGTTTCGTTCCTTTTTTGACAGTTATCTTTCCATTGCGACTGACAAAAATTTTCTGACTGCCGGAAGATATGCCATATGTGATCTTACCGGGAGCTTTACAACCTATTTTAAAAGACTGTTTTTTCTTTTTCACCGTTGCAGCATCAAAAGTTTTCGTATAGGTACCATTTATGATATACTGACTGATCCGCTTATTTCCTTTTGTAACACCGCCCGCGAGATAGTCGATCTTATAGCCGGGTTTTACATTATAGACAAAGACATTGAAGCATATACCTTTACCGTTATCCTCTACAGAATATGCCTCCATTTGTACCCCTGAGGCAACCAGATTTTTGGAAAGATACACAGGTGTTACACGATAGAGAACATGATGATCTGTTTTCCTGACATAATCTGCCACAAGGTTTTCAAAGGGTAACATGCCGGATTCATTAAAATAGTGTGTTCCGGTGATCAGATTCTTTTCATTTGCATTTTCTCCGGCAAGCTGAAAGCCAATCAGATGGCAGCGTTCCCATTTCATGCCGGATCGCCAGCCAGAAGGATGGATTATAAAAATATCTTCCCGCGGTGATGTGGGCATAAGCTCTTTGCAAATGTTAGCATAGGCTACACCGCATCTGCCGAGTGAATCCAGATCACTGTAGGTTTCAAATGCAGTTGTATTCTGCTTTTCTGTTTCTGTGAATGCAGGGATATTATTGTTTATGATCTTATATGGCTGATTGGTGTAAGACTTGATATCCTTTTTGGTGACCTGTGCCTGACATTCGTAAGCCTGAGGCATTGCTAATGGCATACAGAAAGTCATGGCAAAGACAAATAAGAAAATACTTAGTTTCTGTTTTAGTTTCAACTCAAATTCCCCCTTTTAACTATCAATCATGAAAAGTTACTCTTAGCTTATTTTACAACCCGCATTTATATATGGCAAGGGGCAAAAACTTTTGACATTGAGCCTGAAATATGGTATTTTACCACTTGAGCGTTATTCGAAAGAAAATGCATCAAGAAGAAAAATATCTTACATATCATATATGAAATATGGAGCAGGCGCAGTGGAAGAAGGTATTTCCGGTGGAGTCTGTGAAGTAATCAGGATGTTTTCCGTTGTATGCGCGGAGCGTTCCTCATGATAAGAGATGACCTTATGGCATCTACTTGCAAGGTAGTGACAATTCTGTTTGGTGTATCTGCCGGGCTTCCCGGACTTTTCCCTATAACACTTATTCCCCAAAATAAAATAATTCTGAAAGGCAGGGGACAGTAGCCGCTTTATCAGAGAAAAAGGAGATTTGTTATGACACAGAAAAAGAACTTTGACACGAAATTTATGGTGGAGCTTGCATTGATGATCGCGATCATTATCATCATGTCGCTGACACCGCTTGGCTATATCCGTACACCCGGATTATCCATCACACTTCTGACGGTACCTGTTGCTGTCGGTGCGGTGCTGCTTGGACCGACCGGTGGTGCGATCTGCGGACTGGCATTTGGTCTGACAAGCTTTTATATGGCACTGACCGGTGAATCCGCATTCTCTTCCATGCTTTTAAGTATCAGTCCGATTGGAACCGTTGTGACATGTATCCTGCCGCGCGTCCTGGAAGGATGGCTTTCAGGTCTGCTTTTTAAGGCAATGTACAAGGGTGGTGTATCCAGAAAGTTTTCTTATTTTGCAGCAAGCCTTGCCTGCCCGCTTTTAAATACATTGCTTTTCATGTCTTCTTTATGTATCTTTTTCTACAATACAGAGTACATTCAGGGCATGGTAAGTACGATGGGGGTAAGCAATCCGTTTTTATTTGTCATCGCATTTGTTGGTATGCAGGGGCTCATTGAAGCGGTGCTCTGCTTTGTTGTGGCATCTGTAGTCTCACGCGCCCTCTTCGCAGCCCTCAAACGATAAATGTCATGCATCCGAAGGATGCATGATGTAGCCCCGAGCGATTCCCGCAGGGAATACACATGCGAGGGGTTCCCGAAAATGTCATGCATCCGAAGGATGCATGATGTAGCCTCAGCCCATCACCGAAGGTGATTATGCATGGGCTGAGGTTCTCGTTAAATGTCAAAGGAGAATCAATTTATGACGGACAACAGGGAAATTCAGGTAACAGACATAAAAGGCATTTCCATCGGACATGCCAGTAATCAGGATGCAGGAACAGGCGTGACTGTTCTGTATTTTCCAAATGGTGCAAAGGCAGGCTGTGACATCAGCGGCGGCGGTCCTGCGTCCAGAGAAACACCACTGACAAGTCCTTTGACAGCAGATAACCCGATCAATGCGATCGTATTGTCAGGCGGTTCCGCCTATGGACTTGCAGCTTCAGATGGCGTTATGACCTGCCTGGAAGAGCACGGAATCGGATATCCGACAGGACTAGCGCTGGTTCCGCTTGTCTGTCAGTCCTGTATTTATGATCTGGGCTATAAAAGTGCAAAGATTAGGCCGGATGCAGCGATGGGAAGAGAAGCAACAGAAAATGCACTTGCCGGCTGTGATACAAGAATGGGAAATATTGGAGCAGGCTGCGGCGCAACGGTAGGCAAGCTGTATGGCATGGGACAGTCCATGAAAGCAGGGCTGGGACTGCATTGTATCCAGATTGGCAGTTTTCAGATCGGAGCGATCGTTGTTGTAAACGCAGCGGGAGATATTTATGAGGCCGGAACAGGAAAGAGATTGGCAGGGCTTCTGAGTGCAGACAGAAAACAGCCGCTTGACAGTGTGGCCGAAATGTGCAAATGTCTGGTGCCACACGACCAGTTTACCGGAAACACTACGATTGGGGCAGTCTTTACAAATGCCGCTTTTTCCAAGGCTGAGCTGAATAAGATTGCAAGTATGACAAGAAATGCATATGCAAGGTGTATCAGTCCCGTTGGAACCATGGCGGACGGCGACAGCATTTATGCAGTTTCTATTGGCTCAGAAAAGGTTGATATCAACGTCGCCGGAACACTTGCTGCTTCTGTTATGCAGGAAGCAATCAGAAAAGCTGTGGAAAGTGCCCGGATCCCGGAAGAAGAGTTTGTTGCTGCTGTGCAGAATCTGTAGAAGGACGAGAGAGGACATTCTTAACAGTCGGTTATAAGAAATAGATATGGATTTTTAGTGGTTGGCATAAAAATTCGCCCGGAAGATAAAAAATGTTGTATATGGACGAAACGAAATTTTCCTGTCGGATAAAACTTCATCCCAAGACGCATCATATATGTTATTTGGATGAAAAAACTGAGGAAATGAGACGGGATTTCAGGATATATTTGTTAGTTCAAGAAAAACAACATGAATAATTCATACGAAACCATGAATTATCTGATAAAAAGACGAAAAACATTTGAACAAGGAAAATTACATTCGCCCTATAAGGACAGATTTGTTCTTATAGGGCGAAAATAATTTACTGGTATTCTAGATTTCGTCTATATTGAAAGATTGCACCTATTTGGTATGAAAATTAGATAAAATCTACTCTTCAAAATATTTCCGGAACTTTCCGTTGTCCGCATCAAAGAAGCAGATACCTACAATACCACGGCCTGTGTGTGCACCGATCGCACAGCCGACAGTTGTGATCAGGTAATCCTTCGGATTACATTCCTTATCCAGAAGCTCTTTGACGAAGCCGAGAGCAGCTTCATCCTCACCGTGACAGACCGCGATCGTCTGCTTTGACGGATCGTAAGCATTTTCCTTCACATACTCAACAAGTGCCTTAAAGGACTTTTTCTGCCCGCGTACCTTCTGGATCACAGTCAGGGCACCGTTTTTGTCCACGATCAGGATTGGCTTGATATCCAGTGTTTCTCCGATTGTTCCTGAGAACTTGGATAATCTGCCGCCCTTGATCAGGTAGTTTAAAGTACGGACCGTAAATACGTGATGGATATGATCGATAAAATAATCTGCGGCTTCGATGATTTCTTCCTTGGAAGCACCCTTTTCCAGCATGGTAACAAGCTTGGAAACAAGGAGCCCGAAACCGATGGATGCACACTTGGAATCAATGATCGTCAGATCAAAGTCCGGGTAGTTTTCCAGTACGTTGTTTCTGGCAATGTTTGCGGCATTAAAAGTACCGGCGATTCCTGTGGAGAAGCACAGATAAATGACACTGTCGCCTGCCTCTGCATAAGGTGTAAAGGCATTTTCAAACATTTCCGGATTGATATGATAGGTGCGGACATCACGATTCATGTCATCTAAAATGTCATAAAACTCTTTTGTCTGGATCGTGGCACCATCAAAATAGTCAACTTCATCAATAACGACCGGGGTCGGGATCACATGCAGATGATGTGCCTGTATATAATCTTTGGGCAGATCCGTAGCGGAATCAGTAATAATTTTCAGCATAGCAGTTACCTCTTTCGTCTTATTTATTCTGCACTCATCTGATCAAGGAGTGAAATCTTGATATCATACAGCTTTGCGGAAAGATCCACATATACCTTATGCGGATTGACAAGTCTTCTTGTTTCCGGCCAGAGCGTTTCCAGCTCTTTCTTGCAGTAAGCCTGAATATCCATTACCTTTGGAGATTCATAAACACATTCGCCGTTTAAGAAAACCGGAACCATCAGCTCACGCAGCGTATAACTGCCTGCAGGAAGCTTTGTCTTTTTCCATGGCTCTAACGGATCAAATAAAAGCATTGGCTCATTTTCGTCAAATACTTCATCGGCAAGACAGATGAGATCTGCTTTGATTTTACCACTTTCTTTTTCATAAATCCGATAAATTTTCTTATTACCGGGATTTGTCACCTTTTCGGTATTTTCGGAAAGCTTGATCTTCGGAATGAAGTTACCGTCTTTTCCCATGACAGCTGCCAGTTTGTAAACACCGCCGAAGGACGGGCAGTCCTTGCTTGTGATCAGATGCGTACCAACACCCCAGGAGGTAATGGCTGCACCCTGTACCTTCAGGCTGTCGATCAGAAACTCATCCAGATCGTTGGAAGCGGAAATGATCGCATCCGGGAAACCGGCTTCATCCAGCATCTTACGGGCTTTTTTGGAAAGGTAAGCAAGATCACCGCTGTCGAGACGGATTCCGTATTTGGTAAGCGGAATACCAGCTTCTTTCATTTCCTGAAAGACGCGGATCGCATTCGGAACGCCTGATTTTAACGTATCATAGGTATCTACCAGAAGCAGGCAGGCATTTGGATAAATATCCGCATATGCTTTGAAAGCCGTGTATTCGTCCGGGAAGCTCATGATCCAGCTATGTGCATGCGTTCCGCTGACCGGAACGTCAAAAAGCTGTCCTGCCAGTACGTTGGAAGTACCGACACAGCCACCGATCATGGCAGCTCTTGCACCGTAAGTACCTGCATCCGGACCCTGTGCACGGCGAAGCCCGAATTCCATGATTCCGTCTCCTCTGGCTGCGAAGCAGACGCGAGACGTCTTGGTTGCGATCAGACTCTGGTGGTTGATGATGTTCAGGATGGCAGTTTCTACAAGCTGTGCCTGCATGATCGGTGCAATGACTTTGATCATCGGTTCACGCGGAAACATGATGCTGCCTTCCGGAATCGCATAAATATCACCGGTAAATTTAAAATCCTTCAGATAGTCCAGAAAATCCTGCTGGAAAATGCAGAGGCCTGCAAGATAATCAATGTCCTGCTGTTCAAATTTCAACTCCTTGATATACTGGATGACCTGCTCAAGACCAGCCATGATGGAATAGCCGCTGTCCATAGGGTTGTTTCTGAAAAATGCATCAAAGATAACGGTTTCGTTACGATCCTTGTGTTTGAAGTAGCCCTGCATCATCGTCAATTCGTATAAATCGGTCAGAAGGGTCAAATTTTGTCTGTCCATGTTATTTCTCCTCTGTTTAAGCTAATTTTTCTGATTTTCGGATCAGTATAAAACCGATCAAAAATAAGACGATCAGTGCAAGCACACCATAGCTGGAGCTATGGAAAATGAGAGCACACAGGGAAATGATCAGAGGTCCGAAGAAGTCTGCGAATTTCCCAAATATATCAAAAAATCCAAAATACTCACTGGATTCTTTTTTGGGGATCAGCTTACCGAAGTAAGAACGGGAAAGAGCCTGAATACCACCCTGACACATACCGACGAGAACTGCAAGGATCCAGAAGTCGAGTGCACTGTCGAGCAGATAGCCATAAAAGCAGATGCCGCAGTAGATCAGAATAAATATCTTGATAATACGGATAGATCCAAAACGCTCGGCAAGCTTTCCGCTCCAGATCGCGCATGGAAAAGCAACGATCTGTGTCAGAAGAAGTGCCAGGATCATCTGGGTAGAGTCAATGCCTACCTCGCCGCCGTAGCTGGTTGCCATGGAGATGATCGTGTAGACACCGTCAATATAAAAGAAGTAGCCTAATATATAATAAAGAAGTCTTTTATTCTTTTTCAATTTCATAAAAGTAACATATAACCTGCGGAAGCTGTGTTTGATGATATTTTTCTTCGGACGCAGGTAATGTGTCTGCTTCACATTTTTCAGAAGCGGTATCGCCAGTAAAAACCACCATACGATCGTGATCACAAAGGAAATCTGTGTCGCAAGGAGTGTAGTCAGTCCGAACGGCTTTACAAGGATCAGGATAATGCCGGCGATAAACGGAATACAGCTTCCGATGTATCCGAATGCATAACCGAAGGATGAAATCTGATCCATCCGTTCGTCCGTTGTGACATCGACCAGCATGGCATCATAGAAAACATTGCAGGCGGTATAACCGATCCGTGAGACAATGAAAAACAAAAGGAAGGTGATCCAGTTCGGCGCGATCGTAAAGGCGATACCACCGCCGATACCGATGGCAAGAAAGATCATGAAAATCCGTTTTTTCATATTCTGGTAATCTGCGAGTGCGCCAAGGATCGGAGAAAGCAGTGCCAGGATCAGAATGGCGATCGAGGTACAGGTTCCCCAGATGGAGGTTGCGTGTGTGGCACTGATACCTGCTTCCGTTGCCAGTGCGCGGAAATAGATCGGAATCGTGGCAGTCAGTGTCATGATAAATGCGGAATTTGCAACGTCATACAAAATCCAGCTTTTTTCCTCTTTTGTCATTTTCTGTTTTTCCATGTGTTCTCCTTTATGTCGCAAGGCAACCTATAATGCAGCCCCGGCAAACGGTCACTGTCTTGTCAGTGATTATTAGATAAAGTGTATGCTTTTTTGGGCTTTCTGTCAATGAAATACGTCTCCGGGAGCACCTAAAATTGTATCAGGTTTTAAGGACACATTTGTGCAACGGTACAAAAATCCATGTAAAAATTCCTGCGATAAATTTGTTGACAGCAAAAAGCAGGGATGTTAAACTCGCGACATAGCGTATATGATATCGGAAGAAAAATCCGGGAGAGATTATGCAGGCTTCCATTTTGCCGGAAAGCTGCTGCATAGCGCCGAAGGGGCAGTCGCAACAAACTCTCAGGCAGAAGGACCGGATTGGGACGATACTCTGGAGAGCAATGGTGCACCGAAGAAGTAAAATCTTTCAGGTTAAGAAGACAGAGGCGTATCTGTATCAGAACATCTGATATGGATGCGCCTTTATGTATGTGATAGGAATTTCCTATCACATACATAAAGATGCTCCGCAGGATGCGCACTCGCGCGAAGAGGAAGTATGTCGCAAGCGACCGCGCTCGGCGCGAGAATGTGCTATGGCACATTCTTTATTTAAAAACCATGCAAGGAGGGACGTCTATGAAAACAGACATTGAAATCGCACAGGAAGCGCAGATGCTTCCCATCACAGAGGTAGTTAAGGAGATCGGGCTGACGGCAGATGACCTGGAGCTGTACGGAAAGTACAAAGCAAAGATCTCGAATGAATATCTGAAAAAGATAGAAGGAAATAAAAAGGGAAAGCTGATCCTTGTGACAGCGATCAACCCGACGCCTGCGGGAGAAGGCAAGACGACAACGAGCGTCGGTCTCGGACAGGCATTCGGTAAGCTGGGGAAAAAGGCGATCATCGCACTGCGTGAGCCATCTCTCGGTCCGTGCTTCGGTATCAAAGGCGGTGCAGCGGGCGGCGGTTATGCACAGGTCGTTCCGATGGAAGATCTGAACCTGCATTTTACAGGCGATTTCCATGCCATCACCTCAGCAAACAACCTGCTTGCAGCACTCTTAGACAACCATATCCAGCAGGGCAACGCGCTCCGTATCGACACACGCCAGATCGTCTGGAAACGGTGTCTGGATATGAATGACCGTGTCCTTCGGAATGTCGTAGTGGGACTGGGCAATAAAACAGACGGCTTTGTCAGGGAAGATCATTTCGTGATCACGGTCGCATCCGAGATCATGGCGATCCTCTGTCTTGCAACAGATCTGGAAGATCTCAAAGACCGCCTCGGTAAGATCATTGTGGCATACGATCTGGACGGAAAGCCTGTAACGGCAAAGGATCTGCAGGCAGTGGGTGCAATGGCAGCACTGTTAAAGGATGCCATCCTGCCAAACGTGATCCAGACACTGGAGCATACACCGGCTCTTGTCCATGGCGGTCCGTTTGCCAATATCGCACATGGCTGTAACAGCGTCCGTGCGACAACAGCAGCCCTTTCCATGGCAGATTATGTTGTGACGGAGGCAGGCTTTGGAGCAGACCTCGGCGCAGAGAAGTTCTTTGACATCAAGTGCAGACAGGCAGGCCTCTCTCCGGATGCAGTCGTACTGGTCGCAACGATCCGCGCCCTGAAATATAACGGCGGAGTTCCAAAGACAGAGCTTTCCGCAGAAAACGTGGAAGCACTGGAGAAAGGCATCGTCAATCTGGAGAAGCATATCGAAAACCTGCAGAAATATAAAGTACCGGTTGTTGTGACACTGAATTCTTTTGTTACGGACAGCGAGGCAGAGATCGCATTTGTGAAGCAGTTCTGCGAAGAACGCGGCTGCGAATTTGCCATTTCCGAAGTCTGGGAAAAGGGCGGCGAAGGCGGTATTGCCTTAGCAGAGAAGGTGTTAAAGACACTGGAAGAGAAAGAAAGTCATTTTGAACCGCTGTATCCAAGCGAACTGCCACTGACAGAAAAGATCGAAACGGTTGCAAAAGAGATCTACGGTGCAAAGGGTGTAAACTATACAGCCGCAGCAAAGAAGCAGCTTGCAAAGCTGACGGAGCTTGGCTTCGGGGATCTGCCGGTATGTATGGCAAAGACGCAGTATTCCCTTTCCGATGACCCGGCGCTTTTGGGCAGACCAAAGGACTTCGATATCACAGTCCGGGAAGCCTATGTATCCGCAGGCGCAGGCTTTGTGGTCGTGCTGACAGGTGCGGTCATGACAATGCCCGGGCTTCCGAAACAGCCGGCGGCGTTCGGAATCGATGTGGACGAGAGCGGAAAGATCACAGGACTTTTTTAAATGATATATAGGATGAATTTGCATATTCCCCGCCAGATTTGAACCTCAGCTCATGAAAATCGCTTACAGCGATGAGCTGAGGCTGCATAATGATTGCATAGCAATCATTACATTTTGCGCTTTCGCTCGTTAAAAAACGCAGCGGATACATAAGGGCACAAAATACGTGCCCTAAGTACCGACGTTTTTATGGGCGGTCTGGTGTGAAACATGCAAATCCATCCAACCACATGATCATAAATACGAAAGGGAGGATCACTATGAATATCATAGATGGTAAAGCAATTTCCAAACAGATCAAGGATGAAGTGAAGGAAAAGGTCGCTGCGCTGAAGGCGCAGGGCGTTACGGCAACACTTGCAGTCGTACAGGTCGGCAATGATCCGGCTTCGAGCGTGTATGTCAATAATAAGAAAAAAGCATGTGCTTATACGGGCATGGAATCAGAAAGCTTTGAGCTTCCGGAAGAGACAACACAGGAAGAACTGCTTTCTCTGATAGAAGAGCTGAATGGCAGGAAGGAGATCAACGGGATTCTGGTGCAGCTTCCGCTGCCAAAGCATATCGATGAAAATGCGGTGATCCGTGCGATCTCTCCGAAGAAGGATGTGGACGGCTTCCATCCGCAGAGTGTCGGTGCGCTCTGTATCGGACAGCCGGGCTTTGTATCGTGTACACCGGCGGGGATCATCGAGCTGCTAAAGAGATCCGGTATTGAGATCGCCGGAAAGGAATGCGTCATTATCGGCAGAAGCAATATCGTCGGGAAGCCGATGGCACTTCTGATGCTGCGGGAAAATGCTACAGTGACGATCACGCATTCAAAGACGAAGGATTTAAAAGACGTCTGCAAGCGTGCGGATATCCTGATCGTAGCGATCGGAAAACCACAGATGATTACGGAGGAATATGTCAAAGAAGGAGCTGTTGTCATCGATGTGGGGATCCACAGAAGAGAAGAGGGGCTTTGCGGGGATGTAGATTTTGAGAGGGTAAGTGAGCATTGCAGCTATATCACGCCTGTACCGGGCGGTGTAGGACCGATGACGATCGCAATGCTGATGCACAACTGTGTAGAAAGTGTAGCCTTACAAACGGAGTGATGTGCATATGTATGCATACGAATGTGCAAATATACAAAAAAGAAAGTCAATCTTGCATAAATAAAAAGAATCGGATATAATGTAGAACATATTCAAGGGACGATGTGGTCAACACATGGTCCCTTTCTGATTGCTATCATAATAAAATTTCCCGCGAAGGAGTGTGCGAAAGCATACTCCTTCGCGCGTTTCATGAGAGGAAGTGATCCTATGGAGGCTTTTCGTATCTGCCCGGTCGGGGATCAGGCAGTTCTTTGTGAATTTGATAATGAAATCGATGTGCAGACGAATGACCGTGTACAGTATCTGGCAGTACAGATCAAGGCAGCACACCCAAAAGGTGTGACGGAAGTGCTTCCTACTTACAGGAGCCTGCTGATCTTTTATGATCAGGCGATCACCACGTATCGGAGGCTGATGCCTGTCATAAAGAAGTTTTCCTCTATAAAGGCATCTGAAATGCAGGAAAAGAAGCGGATCCGCATTGTGCCCTGCTGCTATGGCGGAGAAGAAGGACCGGATCTTGTAGGGATGTGCAGAGAACTTGGACGGAGTGAAGAAGAGATCATGCAGATCCATCAAAGTGTGGATTACAAGATCTATATGCTGGGCTTTCTGCCGGGCTTTGTATATCTGGGCGGTCTGGATGAACGGATCCATATGCCAAGGCTTTCGGTTCCGCGGACAAAGATCCCTGCAAGATCGGTAGGAATCGGAGGCAGTCAGACCGGTGTATATCCGATGGAGTCACCGGGGGGCTGGAGATTGATCGGGCGCACACCGCTTTCCTTTTATGATCAGACAAACGATCCGCCTGTTTTGTGCAAGGCAGGAGAATATATCCGTTTTGCCGCGGTGACGGAACGGGAATATGAGCTGATCAGACAGGATGTTGTTAATAAAGTTTACCGGCCGGAGTTTGCATGAAGAAGGGGGTGATCGTATGAGCATGCATATTTTACAGGCAGGACCGCTCACAACGGTGCAGGACAGAGGCAGATTCGGTTATATGGAATATGGGATCACATCCTCCGGTGTAATGGATACGCTGGCATACTCGCAGCTTGTTTCCCTGCTGGAAAATGAACTGGGTGCGGCTGTTTTGGAGATGACCCTGATGGGTGCAGAGCTGGTATTTGACGAAGATGTATATGCTGCCTATACCGGGGCGGATATGCAGGCGGTCTATGACGGAGGGACACTTATGGAGCGGGGGCATGTTTACCGGATCGAAAAGGGACACAGGCTTCGTTTCGGTATGGCGAAAAGCGGTGTAAGAGCTTATTTTGCCATTGCAGGTACGATAGAGGTCCCAAGCGTGATGGGGAGCAGATCTACCAACTTAAAATGTGGTTTGGGCGGTTTTGAAGGAAGAAGGCTGCAAAACGGAGATGCACTTCCAATCCGTGTCAGGGAGTTTTCCGAAGGTGAACAGAAAAGACTGCTCAAAAAAACGATTGACCAGACGGATTATGAGAGGGAAAAAACGGTACGTGTTATTTTAGGTCCACAGAAAGAAATGTTTACGGAAGAAGGGGTTCAGACATTTCTGGAATCGCCGTATACCGTAAGCGTGGAAAGCGACCGGATGGGCATCCGGCTGGAAGGAGAAAAAGTGTTAGCAGATGGTAACACAGATATCATCTCGGACGGTATTGTATTTGGCTCTGTGCAGGTTACAACAGCAGGGCTTCCGATCGTCATGATGGCAGATCATCAGACGACAGGAGGATATGCAAAGATCGCAACAGTGATACAGGAGGATCTTCCTATACTGGCGCAGGCAAGACCGGGTGACAGGATCCGATTTGTGCAGGCAGAGCTGATAAAGCTGCAGAAGCATTCGTCGGGTGGATTTTTGAAGAAATTGTTCGGTGGCAGGTGAGAGATAGTAGATACAACAAAGAAGCAAAAAGACTGTCATGTGTGGTTAGTTTATTATGGATCAACAAGGATCTTAGTTGTTCCAGATGTTACATATAGCAGCATATATGAATAGTTACCTGATGACAACTGACGTGAGAGAAGAGAGGAAGTGAGATGGCATGGTAAATAAAATAGAAGACAGTTACCCGGACGGAACCTGCGCGGCTGATTACGCAGACAGCTTACCTAAAGAGGTGCGGCGGCTGATCCGGGAGAAAAAGATCACCGGCGAAACAAGCGGTATGTGCAGTGAGTATGCACAGGCTAACCTTGTGGTTCTTCCAAAGGAACTGGCATTTGATTTTCTACTGTTTGCGACAAAAAATCCTAAAGCGTGTCCGATCCTTGAGGTGACAAACGCCGGAGACAGATATTTAAGTGAGATCGCCGATCATGCGGATATTGCAAAGGATATCCCGCAGTACTGTATTTACGAAAACGGAGAACTCACAGGCAGGTATATGGATGTATCGTCATTTTGGAGAGAAGATCTTGTCAGTTTTCTGATCGGCTGCAGCTTTTCCTTTGAAGGCGAGCTTCTGAAGGCAGATATTCCGGTCAGACAGATCGAGGAGCATTGCAACGTACCGATGTACCGGACGAATATAGCTTGTAAAAGCGCAGGTGTATTTCATGGAAATATGGTTGTCAGTATGCGTCCTATTCCATATGCACTTGTGCCAAAGGCTGTACAGGTAACAGGTTCTATGCCAAAGGTACACGGCGCACCTGTCCATATCGGAGATCCAAAGGTGATCGGAATCCACGATCTGGCGAAGCCGGATTTTGGAGATGCGGTAACGATCCGGGAGGGAGAAGTACCGGTGTTCTGGCCGTGCGGTGTGACACCGCAGGCTGTGGTCATGGCATCAAAACCGAGCTTTTGTATTACGCATGCGCCGGGGCATATGCTTGTAACGGATGTCAAAAATATTAACTTGAAATATTAGCATACGCTAACTCTAATGCAGAAGCAGAAAATGAGATAGAAACTGAAACGTGAACAGAAATCCATAATGTACCGGAAATCGAAAACGGCATCAGAAATAGTGAATTTCGAACAGTAAACAGGATACAGAAAGGATGTGTACAACATGAAAGTAGATTTGAATGCGGATCTGGGCGAGAGCTTCGGAAACTACAAATGCGGTATGGATGAGGAAGTCATACGATATGTTTCGTCCGTGAATGTGGCATGTGGATTTCATGCATCGGATCCGGTGGTCATGGCAGAAACGGTCAGACTGGCAAAAGAAAAAAATGCAGCAGTCGGTGCACATCCGGGCTATCCGGATCTGGTCGGCTTCGGGCGGCGGAATATGGCAGTCAGTCCAAAGGAAGTGAAGGCAATGGTGCAGTATCAGATCGGTGCATTGCAGGCATTCTGCAAGGCAGCACATGTCGGTCTGCAACATGTAAAACCGCATGGAGCCATGTACAATATGGCAGCTAAAGATGAGAAACTGGCATATGCGATCGCGGAAGGCATTTATGAGGTGGACAGCGGACTGATCCTGCTTGGACTGTCGGGCAGTCAGCTGATAAAAGCAGGAGAAGAGACCGGACTGAAAGTTGCAAATGAAGTATTTGCGGACAGAGCCTATCAGGCGGACGGAACACTTGTCCCGCGCTCGCAGAAAGGGGCTGTGATCGAAGAGGAAGAAACTGCCGTCCGGCGGACGATAAGGATGGTACAGGAAGGTGTTGTGACAAGCATAGACGGGGCAGAGATCCCGATCAAGGCAGACTCTGTCTGTCTGCATGGGGATGGGAAAAAGGCTGTTGCATTTGCCAGACTGCTGCAAGAAAAGCTCACGGAGGCAGGTGTCAGTATAGTACCGATCACACAGGTGATCGCATAGAAAGAAGGGATGCATATGACAGAAACTATTGAAGAAGTTATATTACGGTATTCGCAACGCGGGATTCCGTATATCAGGCGATATGTGTCGGATAACTGCTGTGAAAAGGCAGCACAGGAAATCCTGTCGTGGGAGAAAGGGGTTGTGTTTTTGACGACCGGGTTTTACGTGGCAGGATATGCGGAGACAGACGGTCCTGCAGGAACGGTAGTACTGGCACTGGCGCTGCAGAGACTCGGATATCAGCCTGTGATCCTGACGGATCAACCGTGTCAGGGCTTTTTTGAACTGGAGATGCTGCCAACTGTCTATGTACCGTATGATGCGGATCAGGAAACATTTCGGGAGCTGATCGAGACGTATCAGCCGAAAGGGATGATCTCGGTTGAGCGCTGTGGCAGGAACCGTTTCCTGCAATATGCAAATATGCGGGGGGTGAGCATCAGCGAACACACAGCTCCCATCGACGAGTTGTTTGTGGCTTATCAGGGGGTCATACCATCAATCGGCGTGGGAGACGGCGGAAATGAGATCGGTATGGGGAAGATCGCAGGCGCGATCAGCAGAAAACTTTCATTGGAACCCTGTGTGGTCAGTACCGATATTCTGGTAGTAGCAACCGTGTCTAACTGGGGGGCTTACGGAATTGTGGCTGCATTGTCCGGACGTGTGGGACAAAAGCTGCTTCCGGATTTTTCCTGGATCAAATCTTACATAACAAAAACGGTAGAGATCGGAAGCGTAGATGGGGTGACACATGAACTGACATGTACGGTGGACGGCAAGAGTATGCTGACAGAGCAGGAAATCATTACAGCACTGGAAAGGATAGAACAAGGAGGTATATGCGCATGAAAACATTAGGATATTACAATGGAACTTATGATGAACTGGAAAATATGATGGTACCTTTTGATGACAGAGTATGTTTCTTCGGCGATGGTGTCTATGATGCGGGTCCGGCAAGAAATTATCACCTGTTTGCGATTGACGAGCATATAGACCGTTTTTTCAATTCAGCAAAGCTGATGGATATTGAAATTCCATGTTCCAAGGAGGAACTGAAGGAACTGCTTGCTTCGCTTGTCCTGAAAATGGATACAGGAAATAATTTTGTATATTGGGCATGTACAAGAGGAACCGGTATCAGAAATCATGTATATAAAAAAGGACCGGGCAATCTGTGGGTCATGATCAAGCCGGAAACACTGGACACTTGTCAGAAACCGATCAAATGTGTGACGCAGGAGGATAAACGTTTCTTCTATTGTAATTGCAAGACGCTTAACCTGATGCCCTCCGTACTATATGCGGAAAAGGCCTATAAAGCAGGGGCGGATGAGACAATTCTGTATCGTCATGACGGCAGGATCACAGAATGTGCACACTGCAACTGTCATATTTTAAAGGATGGCATTTTATACACCGCACCGACGGATGATCTGATCCTGCCGGGTATTGCAAGAGCACATCTGGTGCGTATGTGCAAAAAGCTGGGGATCGGCGTCAGCGAGACGCCTTATTATCTGGAGGATCTGCGAAATGCGGACGAGATCATCGTGACATCTTCTTCCCATGTCTGCATGTATGTGGATGAACTGGACGGAAAGCCGGTGGGCGGAAAAAACCGGGAAACACTGTTCCGTCTGCGTGATGCATTGTATGAGGAAATCTGTAAAGCAACAGAATAGGGTGATATATATGGCACTTACAGTGGGTAATCTTTTTAAGGAATCAGTCAAATATAATATGAAGCTGCTGGCAGGACAGGCGGGGCTTTGCCGGCCTGTGCAGTGGATCCATATTATCGAAACAAATGAGGGGGCACAGTTTCTGCATGGAAATGAGGTTGTCATCACGGAATGCATTGCAGGAAATGATGAGGAAAAGCTGCAGCGCTTTGTGGGTACGATCTACCGCCTGCACGCCAGTGCACTCATTATCAATACAGGCATGTTCATAAAGACGGTACCGGACAGCGTGATCGCATTTTGCGAGGAAAAGCAGCTGCCACTCTTTGCATTGCCGTGGGAAGTCCCTCTTGTGGATGTGACAAGGGAATACTGCCAGATGATCATAGACAATGCGGCGCAGGAGGACACGGTCGCAGCGATCATGAAGGATCTGATCTTTCATGTCGGGGAGAAGGACGCGCTTCTGCACCAGTTGGAGAGACTTGGTTTTATGACAACCTGCACGATGGCAGCCTTATGCATATCGCTGCATATGCCACACGGAACAGAAGAGTATGTCAGGGAAAGCAGGCATCTGAAAATGGTGGCGGAAAGCTGTGCCAAGCGGATCCATGACCAGTATATTTCCTTTGAATACAGAGAAAAACGGATTTTGCTGCTGATCAACTATACGCCGGAGGATCTGGAGCAGTATCTGGACAGTCTGTTCAAGACTGCATCTGCACATAAGCTCCTGCCACTCATTTCGATTGGGGTGGGAGATATTGTAAAAGGACCGGAAAATCAGGACAGTAATTTTATGCATGCCTATGCTGCCTGCAAGCTGGCATCACGGAAAAAAGAACGCATTCTGTATTACAGAGAAATGGGTATTTACAAGCTGCTGATCGATAATGAAAATACAGAGGCACTGACCGCATTTTATACGGATTCTGTCGGGAAATTGAAGGAATATGATGAAAAAAACAATACAGAATATGAAACATTTGTGAAAATGTATGTGGCATGTGACGGACATCAGGGAGAGGTCAGCGAAAAATGCTTTATTCATCGTAACACTGTCAACAATTATGTGAAAAAGGCGGAGGAGATCATGGGGATCGATCTTTCCTCCTGGGAAGGGAAGGCAAGACTGTATGTGGCACTTTGTGTAGAAGACATATTGTAAGGGCAGAGAACTAAGATACTTAAGGAGCTGCTTGTGCAGATGCACAAAAATACGTGTTTTATTTGCTATTGCCAGTGTATGGTGCAGGTGCTATGATGACTCCAACATCAAACAAAGCACAGAAAATAAGACAAAGAAGTCGGGTACAGTGTACACCGGCTTTTTTCTGTATCTGTGATACTATCACAGAAATGCTTCGCAGAGATGCGCACTCGCGCGAAGAGGAAACGTGTCGCAGAGATAAAGCTACAGGAGGTGGATGATATGTATCAGATTTTAATGCCCGGCAGAACGATGGTCGGCGAAAATGCAATTTCCATGGCAAAGGAGCAGATCAGCGGTCTGGGAAGCCATGCGCTGATCATATCCGGGAAGATCGTGGAAAAAAGCGGAATTGTAAAGAAGCTGACCGATTCGCTGGATGAGGCAGGCGTCAGTTATACAATATTTACCGATATTAAAGGAGAGCCTGATGACCTGATGGTTGCAGCTGCTAAAAAAGTATATGATACGGAAGGCTGTGATATGGTCATCGGAATCGGGGGCGGCAGTCCACAGGACAGCGCAAAGGCAGTTTCCGCAGCATCCGGTTATGCACCGATCGTTTTAATACCGACAACTGCAGGTTCCGGATCGGAAGCAACTAAATTTTACTGTGTGACAGAATCCGCAACGGATACGAAAAAACTGATCACGGATGAAAAGGTGATCCCAAGGCTGGCGGTCATCGATCCGACGCTTTCCGTTACAGCACCGAAGTCGATCACCGCAGCGACCGGAATGGATGCCCTGACACATGCGGTAGAGGCATACACTTCCAAAAAGGCGACACCTTATACCGATATATTTGCCATATCCGCGATCAAACGGGTATTTGCCTATCTGCCTGCTGCATATGAAAACGGCGCGGATCTGGAAGCCAGAACACAGATGGCTCTTGCAGCATACGAAGCAGGTGTCTGTATCAACAATGCAAGTGTGACACTTGTACATGGCATGAGCAGACCGATCGGCGCACTTTTCCATGTGCCACACGGTATTTCCAATGCAATGCTGATCTCCAAATGCCTGGCATTTGCAGAGGATGGATGTATTTCCAGATTTGCAGCGATCGGCAGGGCGCTTGGCGCAGAGGGAACCGATCAGGAATGTGCAGATGCATTTTTTGTATCTCTGGAAGATCTCTGCAAGACGATCGAAATTCCGACGCTGGAGGCGTATGGCATCAATAGAGAAGCGTTTTTCGAAAAGATGGATAAGATGGCAGATGATGCACTGGCAAGCGGCAGTCCGGGAAATACGATTAAAGAAGTAACAAAGGAAGATATTTTACATATATATAAGAAGTTGTGGGAGGCATAATAAACAGCATACCCATATGATAAGCGAAGGAGCTTTTACAAACTGTAAAAGCTCCTTTCTGATTTATAAATAGTGAGGAGGAGAACAAGATGCAGAAATTTGTCATTACAATTGCCAGAGGGTTTGGCAGCGGCGGAAAAGAAATTGGTGTAAAACTGGCGGAACGGCTTGGGATTCCTTGCTATGAGCAGCAGATTCTGAGAATGGCTTCCGAAAGCAGCGGTATTAACGAGGCACTTTTTAATCTTGCAGATGAAAAAATTGATATAGCAGATAAGCTGAAGGGACTTCCGTTTCATTATGTGGTGGAGCCGTCGGATAAGCGTTTCACATCCAACAATAATTTATTCAATATCCAGAGTGAACTGATCCGCAGACTGGCAGACCGGACATCCTTCATTGTGATCGGAAAATGTGCGGATTATGTGCTGAGAGATTATTGCAACGTTGCCAGCTTCTATATAGAAGCACCGCGGGCAGACTGTGTTGCATCCATTGTCAAAAAAATGGGTGTATCGGAAAATGAAGCACACCGGCTGATCGAAAAGACTGATAAATACCGGGCAGATTATTATAAGCATTATACAAACGGAAATTACTGGACAAATCCGGTGAATTACGACATGACGCTCAACAGTGCCAGAGTTGGAAGAGACCGCTGCGTAGATGTCATGGAGAATTACATAAAAGTGAAATTTGGCCTGTAAGCATTGCGAAGGGTTAAATGATAAATTTTCAAAAAGAGGAGGACAAAACTATGAAAAAACGATTCAAAACGGTAGTAACAACGGCAATGATCGCAGCACTGACCGCAAGCCTTCTGACAGGATGTGGCAGCAGTACGGATGATACAACCGCTTCCGCACCGGAAACAGGGGAAGCATCCGATACGGCAGAAGCTTCCGGTGGATCAGACAGAGATTCCATTCTGATCGCAGGTATTGCACCACTGACAGGAAGTCTTGCCAGCTGGGGCGAGGGCGCTATCAACGGTTATAATCTGGCGATCAAAGAGATCAACGAAGCCGGCGGCGTCACAATCGGAGACAAAACCTATACATTGGAATCAGCGGTATTTGCGGATGATAAGTCAGATGCGACTGAAGCGATCAGCGCATACAACAACTGTGCATCCTATGATATCAGTGCAGTCATCGGTTCCTGCTCTTCCAGCTGTACCCTTTCCTTTGTAGAGACAGCACAGGACAGTGGCATGCTTGTTATCACACCATACTCTACAAATGCTACGATCTGTAAAACAGGTGATTATATTTTCAGAGAATGTTTCTCCGATGCTGATCAGGGCCCGACACTTGCAAAGATGGCAATAGAGGAGTTTAAAGCGAAAAACATTGCAATTGTGGCTGCAGAAGATTCCGATTACTGTGCAGGTCTTGCCGAAGCAATGGAGGGAGCACTGGCAGAGATGTCTGATGTAACTTATGAGCATTATGGCTGCGTTACAACAGATACTGACTACACCGCACAGATCTCCAAGGCAATTGAACAGGGGGCAGAGGTTATCATTTATCCAAATAACTACGATACGGTACCGAACTTCGTTTCACAGGCAAGAGATGCAGGCTTTACAGGTCCGATCCTTGGCGGTGATGCATGGGACGGAACAGATGTCACAGGATACGAAAGCAAGTTTGATAACTGCTATTATCTGGCACATTTGGATCTTTCCGCTGATACGGAAGCTGTGAAAAATTATGTAGCAGCTTATAAAGCAGAATACGGTGAAGATGGCCTGAATGCAGTTTCTTCCCTGTATTACGATTCAGTCAAGATGCTTGTACAGGCAATGGAGGAAGCAGGTTCCTCAGATCCTTCCGTTGTTAAGGATACACTGCTTGGTATGAAATATGAAAGTATGGGTGGCGAGATCACCTATGATGAAAACGGTGATGCAAAGAAGCCTTTCACAATTGAAACATTTAAGGATGGAGCACTTACCTATTACGGCAGCTTCTAAGAAATGTCATGCATCCGCAGAATGCATGGGCGGAGGTTCCCGCTTGTATGATGCAAAGGCCATGTAACACTGGCGTGCATAAGGTGACCGGACAGGCAAAGGAGCCTTCCGGCCACCTACTAAAAAGAAAAGAAATGGAGATGAGGGCATATGGCTAAATTTATTCAAAGTCTGGCAAATGGATTGAATCTGGGTTCTATTTATGCACTGACAGCTCTCGGTTATACCATGGTCTACGGTATCATCAGAATGATCAATTTCGCACATGGTGATTTTATCATGGTAGGCGGATTTACATTGTTCTATGTGATCCCTGTCATGCTGAAGCTGGGATTACCCGCATGGTTTGCCGTGTTTGCAGCAATTATCGTCTGTGTGTGTGTTGGTGTTCTGACAGAACAGATCGCGTATAAACCGGTCAGGGGACAGGGTTCTACAACAGCACTGATCACAGCACTTGGTATGAGTCTTGTGCTGGAAAACGGAGCACTTGTTATTTTCGGTTCTGCACCGAGAAATGTACCGCCGATGTTTGATCTGCCGGCAGTTTCCTTTGGCAGTGTCACTATTCCGGCGACAACTATTCTGACACTCGTTATCGGACTTGTCATGATGCTTCTTCTGACATTGTTCATTAGGTACACAAAGCTCGGAAAGGCAATGAGAGCCGTTCCGGAGGATAAGATAGCATCTACACTTGTAGGTATCAATGTTAATAAGATCATCACTGCGACATTTGCGATCGGTTCCGGACTGGCAGCAGTCGCATCCATGATGTATACAACATCATATGTCAGCATTAAAAACGAGCTTGGTATCACACTTGGATTAAAGGCTTTTGTTGCTGCTGTTTTAGGCGGGATCGGAAGTGTGCCCGGTGCTATGATCGGTGGACTTTTGCTTGGAATTATCGAGATCATGGTCAAGGTATATATGCTTCCCGGTACTTATGAGGCAGTAACATATCTGATATTGATCGTTGTTCTTCTTGTCAGACCGACAGGACTGATGGGAAAGAAAGTAAGCGAAAAAGTATAAAAGAAAGGAAGTGGAGCTATGTCAAAGAAAATGAAAAAAAATTATCTGATCTGCCTGATAGCGGTCGCAATAGGGTTCCTACTTCTTTGCCTGTTATTTGATACAGGAATCTTAGGAAAGAAATCTGCATACTTCAATGGTCTTGTTGTCATTGGTATGTTTTATACAATTATTGTCTGCTCCCTGAATCTGTTGACAGGATATATGGGTGAGTTTTCACTCGGTCATGCAGGCTTTATGTCGATCGGTGCTTATGCATCCGCGATCGTCACAACGCTCATTCAGGATCAGACAGATCTGCCACAGGTCGTCTTATATCTGATCGCAATTATCGTAGGCGGACTGGCAGCAGGTCTGATCGGCGTATTAGTCGGTATTCCGGCATTAAGACTCAGCGGTGATTACCTCTGTATCGTTACCGTAGCGGTCGCCGAGATCGTCCGCGTTGTGTTAAGTAACTTCGGTATCCCGGCAATTACCGGAAAAGCAACCTTCGGAAAATCGTTTGCAGGTATCGCCAAGGTATCTGATTATCATTACGTTTACATTACCATGGTCATCTGCATTTTCATCATGTACTGCTATATCCGTTCCAGATACGGAAGAGCACTGATCGCCATCCGTGAAGACAGGATCGCTGCAGCAGCATCAGGCATCAATGTTACAAAAACAAAGGTGCTGACCTTTACGATCTCCGCGTTTTTCGCAGGTGTGTCCGGTGCGATCTATGCACATTACATAACAACTCTGGTACCAACTTACTTTAACTTCTCGAAATCATCGGAATTCCTTGCAATCGTGATCCTGGGCGGCAGCGGCTCATTGACAGGTTCCATCGTGGCAGCTCCGATCCTTTCCGCACTGCCACAGCTGATCTCTTATGTTGTGCCTGCTTTTGCAAGCTACAGAATGCTGATCTACGCGATCATTTTAGTAGTTGTTATGATCTTTAAACCAACCGGTCTGTTTGGAGGACGTGAATTCTCCCTCCCGAAGCTGATCGATAAAATAACCAAAAAGAAAACGCCAAAGGAAAAGAGGTGACTGGTATGGCAGAAGAAAGAGTTCCGGTGCTTGAGACAAAATGCCTTGGGATCCAGTTTGGTGGTCTGAAAGCAGTCAATGATGTGAATATTGAAATCTATCCCGGTGAGCTGATCGGTCTGATCGGACCGAACGGTGCAGGCAAAACAACCATTTTTAACTTGATCACCGGTATTTATAAACCGACCTCGGGAAGCTATATGCTGTGTGGCAGACGGATGAACGGGCTGTCCACGCATCAGGTGGTTGAGGCGGGAATTGCCAGAACCTTCCAGAATATCCGCCTTTTCAAGAAAATGACCGTTCTGGAAAATGTTATGGTTGCTTTTAATAAGGATATGAAATGCAATCTGTTCCAGTCAATCTTCCGGACACCGTTTTTCTGGAAAGAGGAAGCGGAAACAGCACAGAAGGCGATGGAGCTTTTGAAGCTATTTAAACTGGACGGTTTTGCCGACCAGCTGGCAGAAAATCTTCCTTATGGCAAGCAGAGACTTTTGGAGATCGCACGTGCACTGGCGACAGATATGAAGCTGCTTCTTCTCGATGAACCGGCAGCAGGCATGAATCCGGTAGAAACGGCTGAACTCAAAGAGTCGATCAAAATGCTGCGTGAGAAATTCCGTATTCCGATCCTTCTGATCGAGCATGATATGAGTCTTGTCATGAGTATCTGCGAGCGGATCTATGTACTGAATTTCGGTGAGATCCTGGCAAGCGGAAAACCGGAAGAGATCGCAAATAACAAGGATGTAATAGAGGCTTACCTTGGTAAAGAAGACGAAGATGAAGAAGGAGGTGGGAATGATGCTGAAGGTTGAAAATTTAAACGTGCATTATGGAGTGATCCATGCGATCGAGGATGTCAATATTGAAGTAAGGGACGGAGAGATCGTTACCCTGATCGGTGCAAACGGCGCCGGCAAGACGACAATCCTGCATACGATCACGGGATTGAAAAAAGCAACCAGCGGTTCGGTTGTCTTTGACGGAACAGACCTTCTGAAGGAGCAGCCGAGTAAGATCATTACCCACGGCGTAGCCCATGTACCGGAAGGCAGACATGTATTTGTGGATATGACCGTACGGGAAAATCTGGAAATGGGTGCTTATATGTTCGGGCGCAAGGATAAGGATAAGATCGCAGCGCGTATGGACAATGTGTTTGAAAAATTTCCGAGGCTGAAGGAACGACAGAACCAGCTGGCAGGTACGTTTTCCGGCGGCGAGCAGCAGATGCTCGCAGTGGGGCGTGCGCTGATGGCAGATCCGAAGATCATTCTGATGGATGAGCCGTCCATGGGTCTTTCACCGCTTCTGGTACAGGAAATCTTCAGTATCATCAAAGAAGTCAATGCACAGGGTATTACAGTTCTTTTAGTTGAGCAGAATGCAAAAATGGCGTTAAAGGTTGCTAACAGGGCTTATGTACTGGAGACCGGCAAGATCAAATTATCCGGTGATGCACAGGAGCTTTTACACAATGATGAAGTAAGAAAAGCATATTTAGGTGCTTAACTATATTTATTTTCAAAGGAGATGCTATTATGGGAATGACAGGAAAAGAAATCGTAGAAACACAGAAAAAGTATTATTTGCAGTCCTGGGCGAAGCAGAAGGATGTAAACCCGATTCCGATGGAAAAGGCTGAGGGCATTTATTTGTGGGATTATGACGGCAACAGATATACCGATATGTCCTCCACGCAGGTCAATGTCAATCTGGGCTATGGTAATGAAGATATCAACAATGCCATGAAGGAGCAGATCAATAAGTTTGCATGGATGGGTCCGGGCTACGGCGTAGAATCAAGAGCAAAGCTTGCAAAGATGATCGTAGACCTGATGCCCGACAACATGGGAAAAGTATTTTTTACAAACGGTGGCGCGGATGCGAATGAAAATGCCATTAAAATGGCAAGAATGTATACAGGACGGTATAAGGTCATGAGCCGTTACAGAAGTTACCATGGATCAACTTTTGGTGCCGGTAATCTGACCGGCGAACCGAGAAGATTTCCATTGGAGCCTGGTATTCCGGGCTTTGTGAAATTCTTTGACCCATATCTGTATCGTGAGAGCATCCGGTTTGAATCAGAGGAAGCTGCAACGGAATTTTATATCGCAAAGCTGCGTGAGCAGATCATCTATGAAGGCAGGGATCAGATCGCAGCGATCATTTTGGAAACCGTAACCGGTACAAACGGTATTATCATTCCGCCGAAGGGATATCTGCAGGGCGTGCGTAAGCTCTGTGATGAGTTTGGCATTGTCATGATCTGTGATGAGGTTATGGCTGGCTGGTGCAGAACCGGTAAAATGTTTGCTTTTATGAATTTTGATGTCAAACCGGATATCGTAACCTTTGCAAAGGGTGTTACCTGTGGCTACATTCAGCTTGGTGGTGCATGTGTCAGCAAAGAGATCGCCGCATATTTTGACGATCACACACTTTCCTGTGGTCTGACCTACTGCGGTCATCCGCTTGCCTGTGCAGCAGGTGTTGCCTGTGTCAACTACTACACGAAGGCAAATATCCTGGATAATGTCAATAAGGTTGGCGCTGTTCTTGCCAAGAAGCTGGATGAATTTAAAGAAAAATACAACTGTGTGGGAGATGTCAGACATATCGGTTTATTCTCCTGCGTGGAATTTGTAAAAGATAAAAAGACAAAAGAGCCGATCGTCCCATACGGTCAGGATCCTTACGGAAAGCTGCCTAAGATCATCGGTTCCCTGCGTGCGAAAGGTTTCTTAACCTTCGGACATGAAAATATGGTACTTTGCAATCCGCCGCTGATCATTACGGAGGAGCAGCTTCTGGAAGAACTCGATAAGCTGGAAGCAGTTATTCAGGAAGTAGAAGCGGATCCGTTTTATATGAAGTGAGGAAGGAAACCAAGCGCCAGCGAAGCTGGCATTTGGTTTCACCCGAACTTCAACGAGAAAATCAGAAGCAGCGAAGCTGCGGCGCTACGAAGTAGCGGGATTTTCAAGTATAGAAGTGAGGATTGTCGTATATTTGCGACAGCAAATGTACGACCCGGTAACCTGCGCAGCAGGTTACAGAAGGTTTCACCCGAACGTAATATTTCATGTAGCCTCAGCCCATTGCCACAGGCGATTATGCATGGGCTGAGGCTTCTTGCTATCCCGCACAGTTCTAAAAATCTATAAAACAACAAATAACAAAAATGTTATAGGTAATTTTGAGAAAGAATGTTTGAAAATATCAAAATAACCGTGTGAATTTATTAAAAAGTGCTTATAATTACCTATAGAAACAAAATACAACTGTATTTTACAGAAGCTACACACAGAACATCAACAATTACGCTGGAAAATTATTACCAACGGATGCAAAGCAGATTGCATAAATGCAGCAGTGAAAGAGGAATGCAATGAGTTTACAAAATATCATCGGACCGGTCATGGTCGGTCCAAGCAGCTCTCATACAGCAGGTGCTGTCAGGATCGGTCTGATGGCGCGGACACTTTTAAAGGATACACCGGTAGATGGAGAGATCCTGTTGCACGGCTCCTTTGCCAAAACCGGGAAGGGACATGGTACGGATAAAGCGATCATTGCCGGTATTCTGGGGCTTACGCCGGACGATATGCATGTGCCGGCAAGCTTTGAGCTGGCGCAGGAGAAGAACTTCACATTTACGATAGGCACAACAAACCTTGGCGATGCCCATCCCAATACAGCACTGATCAGACTGCGGGGCAGCAGCGGCAGGGAAATAGAAGTGCAGGCTTCCTCTGTCGGAGGCGGACGTATCATGGTCAACAAGATCGATGGAATCGATGTCAATTTCAGCGGGGAAAGCCCGACACTTATCGTACACAACTTAGATCAGCCGGGACATGTGGCAGAGGTTACATCCATGCTGGCGCATAAATCCGTCAACATTGCTACAATGCAGCTTTATCGCGAGAGAAGAGGCGAGTATGCGGTTATGGTAATCGAGACAGACCAGCCAATCCCGGATAATGCCATTGCATGGCTGGAGCATCTGGAAGGAATCATTAAAGTAACCTATTTTAACGGATTATAATATGATACCAGGGGCAAAAGGTCTAAAACCACATGAGCTTGCTCATAAGTGGTTGAAAGACCTTGGGACCCGCCCCGATATGAGCATCAAAACCCGGGCTTTTGCCCCCAACATCATAATATGTCATGAGGAGAAACTATGGAACTATCACTGCAGGAAATTTTGGACTGGTGCCAGACGGAAAAAAAGCGTTTCTGGGAATATATGCTGTATGACGATATGACGCAGCGCGGCGCTTCACGGGAAGAATCCTTTGCTTACATGGAAAAGATCTTCGATACCATGGAGCAGACTGTGAAAACCTACAGACAGGAAAGGCTGTCTGCCAGCGGACTGGTCGGTGCAGAGGGCGGAAAGCTGGAGGCGTATGCGAAAACAGGTAATACGCTTTGCGGCTCTTTTATGGAAGAAGCCATGATCACAGCACTCAAAATGGCAGAATCCAATGCCTGTATGCGAAGGATCGTTGCAGCACCGACAGCAGGCTCCTGCGGTGTGATCCCGGCGGTTCTTCTTCCCTATTATGAAATGAAACAGGTGCCAAAGGAAGAAATCTTAAAGGCACTATTTGTCACAGGCGGTATTGGAGAAGTGATCGCACAGCGTGCTTCCATCAGTGGTGCGGAAGGAGGCTGTCAGGCAGAGATCGGTTCAGCATCTGCCATGGCAGCGGGCGCACTTGTTTACCTGCAGGGCGGCAGTGATGAGAAGATATGCCATGCGGCGGCGCTGGCACTGAAAGGACTGCTGGGACTTGTCTGTGATCCGGTTGCGGGACTTGTGGAGATTCCCTGCGTAAAAAGAAATGTGCTGGGCTGTGTAAATGCGATCTCCTGCGCGGATATGGCGATGGCGGGCATTCAAAGCAGGATACCGCCGGATGAGGTGATCGATGCTATGCAGGAAGTCGGCTGCAAAATGGACAGTGCTTTCCGGGAAACGGCGCTTGGCGGTCTGGCTGCGACCAAAACAGGACAGGAAATCATGCATAAGCTGATGGAATCAGAGGAAGATGGCACAATAACCACTTGACAATGCGGGCATCGCAGAATTATAATCACCCTTAGATAATGACTATGACGAAGACAGTAGATCATTTGTAAAAGGCAAAGCGAGCCGGTGACGGTGCAAGACCGGTGCGAGTAGCAGATGATTGAATATCACTTCTGAGTTGCAGGCTGAAAGATCGAAAATGAGTAGGTTCTGCCGTATCCGTCTCGTTACGACGGGCGCATATAAATCGTAAGTGAGTATGCAGTAACAGGTGGTTTCGGAGATATTACCCCCGTCCTTTTACAGGACGGGGGTTTTGTAGTGAGGAACAAAATCAAGCACAAGCGAAGCTTGTATTTGATTTTGCCCGAACGTACAACGAAAAAATCATAGAGTGCGAAGCACGGCTGCCGGCGAGGCCGGCAGGATTTTTGAGTGTAATGGGAAATTTCATTCCCATTACACAAGAAACGCTCCGCGGGGATGCGCACTGCGGCGTACAATGTAGACGTCGCAAGCGACCGCCGCAGGCGCGAGAAATCCAGAAGCACGTTAGTGCGACTGATGCGAAGCAGCAGGGATTTCGAGTGGGGAATAGGAACAAAATCCCCGATACCGCACATGCATACGAAGTGAAGAAACAGTAAACAGGAGGAAAACGAAGATGTATCAAAAAGTATCCACGAATCTGAATTTCGTAGACCGCGAAAAAGAAACAGAAAAATTCTGGCGCGAAAACGATATTTTCCAGAAGAGCATGAAAGCAAGAGAAGGCTGCCCGACTTATACCTTTTATGATGGCCCGCCAACCGCAAACGGCAAGCCGCATATCGGACATGTCCTGACTCGTGTTATTAAAGATATGATCCCGAGATACCGTACCATGAAGGGATACATGGTACCTCGTAAGGCAGGCTGGGATACCCACGGCTTACCGGTTGAACTGGAAGTTGAAAAGATGCTTGGTCTGAACGGAAAAGAGCAGATCGAGGAATACGGTATTGAGCCATTCATCGAAAAATGTAAAGAATCCGTATGGAAATACAAAGGAATGTGGGAAGATTTCTCAGGAACTGTCGGTTTCTGGGCTGATATGGATAACCCATACGTAACGTATGATGACAACTTTATCGAGTCTGAGTGGTGGGCACTGAACCAGATCTGGAACAAAGGCCTGCTTTACAAAGGCTTCAAGATCGTTCCGTACTGCCCACGCTGTGGTACCCCTTTATCGACAGCAGAGGTTTCACAGGGCTATAAAACAGTCAAAGAGCGTTCTGCCATCGTTCGTTTCAAGGTGACGGGAGAAGATGCGTATTTCCTGGCATGGACAACAACACCATGGACACTGCCAAGTAACGTGGCTCTCTGCGTAAACCCGGATGAAGAATATGTAAAAGTAAAAGCTGCTGACGGCTATACTTACTACATGGCAAAAGCACTTCTGGATACTGTTTTATCTTCCAGACTGGCGAACGAAGAAAATGGCAACAAGGCATATGAAATTCTGGAAACCTACAAAGGAAAAGATCTGGAATACAAAGAATATGAACCGTTATATGCCTGCGCAAAGGAAACGGCAGATAAACAGAACAAGAAGGGCTTCTTTGTGACATGTGACAGCTATGTAACCATGTCAGACGGTACAGGTATCGTACACATTGCACCTGCATTCGGTGAAGATGATGCGAATGTCGGACGTAACTATGATCTTCCGTTTGTACAGTTTGTAGACGGCAAAGGCCAGCTGACAGAAGAAACACCTTACGCCGGCAAATTTGTAAAGGATGCGGATAAAGACGTTCTGATTGATCTTGACAAAGAAGGAAAACTGTTTGACGCACCGAAATTCGAGCATGAATATCCACACTGCTGGAGATGTGATACACCACTGATCTATTATGCAAGAGAATCCTGGTACATCAAAGAAACAGCAGTCAGAGATGACCTGATCCGTAACAACAATACGGTAAACTGGATTCCGGAATCTATCGGAAAAGGCCGTTTCGGTAACTGGCTTGAAAATATTCAGGACTGGGCAATTTCCCGTAACCGTTATTGGGGTACTCCTCTGAACATCTGGGAATGCGAAGGCTGCGGACATCTGGAATCGATCGGAAGCCGCGCTGAGCTCGCCGAGAGAAGCGGAAATCCTGATGATGCCAAGGTAGAGCTGCACCGTCCATATATCGATGCTGTTACATTTACCTGCCCGGACTGTGGAAAGACAATGAAGCGTGTTCCTGAAGTAATCGACTGCTGGTTCGATTCAGGTGCCATGCCATTTGCACAGCATCATTATCCGTTTGAAAATCAGGAGCTGTTCAAGCAGCAGTTCCCGGCGCAGTTCATTTCAGAGGCTGTTGACCAGACACGTGGCTGGTTCCATTCCTTGATGGCAGAGTCCACACTTCTGTTCAACAAAGCACCGTATGAAAACGTTATCGTGCTCGGACATGTACAGGATGAAAACGGACAGAAGATGAGTAAGTCAAAGGGCAATGCGGTTGATCCGTTTGATGCACTTGCTACTTACGGCGCAGATGCGATCCGCTGGTACTTCTACATCAACTCCGCACCATGGCTGCCTAACCGTTTCCATGGCAAGGCAGTGCAGGAAGGACAGCGTAAGTTCCTCGGAACACTCTGGAACACCTATGCATTCTTTGTTCTGTATGCCAATATTGACGGCTTTGATGCGTCTAAATATACACTGGAATATGACAAGCTCCCGGTTATGGATAAGTGGCTCTTATCCAAATTAAACTCTCTGATCACAGAGGTGGATACAGACCTTGAAAATTACAAAATCCCTGAGACTGCAAGAGCACTTGATGATTTTGTAGACCAGATGAGTAACTGGTATGTCCGCAGAAGCCGTGAACGTTTCTGGGCAAAGGGCATGGAGCAGGATAAGATCAATGCTTACATGACATTATATACAGCACTTGTTACCGTAGCGAAACTTGCAGCACCGATGATCCCATTTATGACAGAGGACATTTACAGAAATCTGGTATGTGTAAATGATCCGTCAGCACCGGAATCCGTTCATCTGTGTGACTTCCCGGTTGCAAATCCTGCCTATGTGGATAAGCAGCTGGAAGAAGACATGGAAGAAGTACTGAAGATCGTTGTTATGGGACGTGCAGCCAGAAATACAGCTAACATCAAGAACAGACAGCCGATCGGTACGATGTTTGTAAAGGCTGAGAAAGCACTTTCCGACTTCTATCAGGAGATCATTGAAGAAGAGCTGAATGTCAAAGAAGTAAAATTCACAGACGATGTCAGAGAATTCACAACCTACACCTTCAAGCCACAGCTGAAGACGGTAGGCCCGAAATACGGAAAACAGCTTGGCGGTATCAAAGAATACCTTGCAAATGTAGACGGCAATGAAGCCATGGATAAATTAAATGCAGGCGAAAATCTTGTATTTGATGTAAACGGTACAGAAGTTTCCCTCGGTAAGGAAGATCTCCTCATCGAAATGAGCCAGAAGGAAGGCTATATGTCAGAGGCTGACAATACCGTGACAGTTGTACTTGACTGCAACTTATCAGAAGAACTGGTCGAAGAAGGCTTTGCGGCCGAGATCATTTCCAAGATCCAGACAATGCGTAAGGATTCCGGCTTTGAAGTGATGGATCACATCAAAGTAGGTATTGCAGGTAACGACAAGCTTGCGGCGATCGCAGCTAAGAATGAAAAAGCAATCGCAGATAAGGTTCTTGCGGATTCCATCGATAAAGATGCGGTTTATGCAAACAGCAAAGAGTGGAATGTCAACGGAGAGAAGGTAACGCTTTCCGTAGAGAAACAGTAAGCAATGGGTAACAAAAGAAAGAATAAAATCGCAATTTGACAGCAGGATAGGCGGGAAGAGATTCCCGCCTATCCGCGTATATAGCAGGGGGATCTATGCATCGGGAATATTTCTACAAGGATAACCGCGACTATCTTTTGCATCAGCAGGTGGAGATAGTTGAGTTTGAAATAAAAAAAAGTACAGCGCCAACTGGATCTTGCGATGCGCAAAATGCATCATCTCAAGCAGGATTTATTTTATTATGTGGGGATGATCCTTGGAGATCTGTTTGTGATTTTTGTCACTGAAATGATATTGAATGTAGGCATCATGAAAAATATTGGAAAAATGTTAAAGAGCAGGAGTTCATATACAAAATGAACGAAGCAAAATCTGAAAAATAGCAATCTTACACAAAATTGGACGCATAGCAAAATCTGTTGATGGAAAAAGCAAGATTTGCAAAGCGAACCCTCCTTAAAAAAGCTACATTTAAAATACTTGTACAGGGATAGTTTGTGCTGTAAAACGTAATGTCTGATATGCAAAAAGCACATAAATATGCCTGTTACACAAAAAATGCCGAAATGGCACAAGCGAATGGGGCATGTCCGGATCGGCAAATCTAAGAAAATGGAGGGTTATTATGAAGAACAAGAAAATTGTTCAAAAAGCAGGAAGTAGGTTTCTTGCGATGATGCTGAGTGTGGCAATGGTAGTTCCCGGAACAGCATTTGTACCGGCAGAATATTCCGGTGCGATTGAAGCGCTTGCAGCTACGATTGACATTGCAGAAGACTTTGAAAGCGGTGAACCGAAGGGATATGTCAGAGGCTCAGGTAGTTTGACAGTCGTGGAAGAGGGGCATGCTGGAAAGGCACTTCAGCTTTCCGGACGTACGCAGAACTGGCATACATATGCTTATGATGTATCTGCCTATGCCGGTGCAACCGCAAATATCAGTGTTTTTATGAAGACGGAAGATACGCAGATTGTATGCGAAGTGACAGGAACAGGATCTGATAGCAAGGACTACTACAATTGGCTGCTCAACACGAATGTAACGCCAGGAGAGTGGACTGCGCTTTCCGGTACCGTAACGATTCCGGAAGGAGCAAAGGAGCTTTATTTTTCAACAGGCAGCGGAACTGCGGACTATCTGATCGACGATGTTAATATTGAAATCGTAGAAGCAGAATCATCGGAGGGTGCTGTCTCAAAGGATTACACCTTTGATAAGCTAACGCTGGCAGCTGCGGATGATGAAGAAACGGGTGCAACAGCTGCAATAGGAGAAGACGGAAAATTATCAGTGACTATGACAAGGCAGTATGGGCAAGTATTTTTCCGCCTGCCGGAAGAACTTGCCGGAATGATCATTACGGGAATCAGGTTAAATGTAGCGGAGGGTTCTTCTCAAGCAGGGCTTTCTCCGAAGCTTCTTTCCGAGGCAGACTTTAATACCGATCAAAGAAACGGAGATGTCGGAGTGGCATATGGCAGCAATACATTAAATGCAACCAGTGATGATCTCGGCAAAACCGCTCGGTATGTCGGCATTATGACGACCTCGGAAGCAACGCCTGCAACGCCTATCACCATGACGTTTGACAGCATTACGATCAATGCAAAGAGTGCAGAGCGTGTCATTGATGCAAAAAAAGATATCATGGCAGGCTTTAACGGAAACTTCGAAAATACAGGCTACTGGAATGACGTAAAGTGGAGAGATGAGACAAAAGAGGATTCTCTGATCGCGTACTGTTCTTATTCAGAGAAAGATCCGGCACCGAAAAAGACGCTGGGCAGTAAATACATGCGTGCCTCTTCCGTCAGTGCCAATACAGTCAGCCCCAATACAGTCAGCCCCAACGGGCTGGAAGGCGAAGCTGTCGTGCCGACAGTTCAGATGAACTATAAGACCGGAATTACAGCAGATAAGGCATATGAATTCACATATTATGCCAGAATAGCAGATGCGGCCAAGGTAAGTACGCCGAAGGTCAGCATGTCAGTTCTGGTACATGACAGCGACTATAAAAACCAGGAGTCCGCACAGATTACATATGACGAGAGCTATGAGCTCACTGATGCATGGCAAAAGGTATCCGGAACCATGGTGATTGCGGAAAATGCAAATGAACTGCCGGAATCCCAGATTCGTTTTGAGGGAAGCGCCGGAATTACATTTGACATCGACAATCTCCAGATTGCCGAAATGAGAATTCCAAAGGTGGATATGACAATACCGGATTTGCATGAAGAAGTGCAGAAAACCGGAAATGGTGTGGAGTATATGGGTGTAGCCCTTCCGGTGAGCAGTCTTGACAATGAGAACACCATGAAGTTAGTTGAGAAGCACTTCAATAGTGTTACATGCGAGAATGAGATGAAACCGGAATCTATTCTCGGTTCCGGCGAACCGGGTGTCAGCACACTGGAGGAGCTGGAAAGCAAGCTGAATTTTGAGAGTGCAGATAAGGTTGCACGGCATTTTGCGGAGTACAATAAAAACAATCCTTCTGAACCTATCAAGATGAGAGGTCATGTGTTTGTATGGCACAGCCAGACACCGACATGGTGGTTCAGAGAAGATTTTAAGTCAGACGGCGCGTATGTTTCCAAAGAAGAAATGAATAAGCGTATCGACTGGTATATCGAAAAGGTTGGCAAACATTTTGATACAGAATTCCCGGGACTTATCTATGCGTGGGATGTTGTAAATGAACAGGCAAGTGATGCGGGCGGAATCAGAATGGGAACTGACTGGGCAGCTATTTACGGCGGTTCTACAGAGTATATCCTGCAGGCATTCAAGTCTGCAGATCAGTATCTGGCAAAAGACACCATTCTTTTCTATAATGATTACAACGACTGTGATCCTGTAAAGGCTGCGACAATTTGCCGCTTCCTGAAAGAAATCCGTGAAGTCCTCACGGAGGGACGAAAGCTCGGTGCCGGTATGCAGGGGCATCACGACATGCTCACACCGACCTACGAGACGATTGAGACAGCGACACGTAAGTATGCAGAGATTGCAGATGTGGTTCATATCACAGAGCTTGATATCAAATCCAGTGTCGGATTTGACGGAAAAGATTTGGAAACAGAGTTTACCAAGGAAGGTCACAGATACAAAGATATCTACGAAATTGTCCGTAAGATCAATGAGGAGCATAAAAAAGGTTCCCTGAAGGGATATGTACAGAACATCACAATCTGGGGTACGCATGACCCAGTTTCCTGGTTAAAGACCTCGAACAGTGTCGGTGGCTCTGCAGACGGCAAGACACCGCAGTATCCGCTCTTGTTTGATGATTATTATGGTGCAAAACCGGCATATTGGGCATTTGTAAATGCATCACAGCTCGAGCCGCTTGTGCGCGATGTCAATGCAATGCAGACTGACAAGTTTGAGTATGCAAATGCGATCAGATTTGCTGCAGGAACAGATGATGTCATCATAAGACCAATCTGGAACGCAAATGAATTGAAGGTTCAGGTTGTCGTAAAGTCTGAGAAGACAGCAGACAGCGAAATTATCCTGTATGTTGATCCTGCAAATTCAAAAGGAGATAAGACAGGTGATTTTGTCAGGAAAAATGCAACAGGCGAGGAACTGAAGGATGTTGACGGTGGATATAAGGCTGAATTTGAGGTTCCGATGACCATGAACCCGCTTGATAAAGTATCATTTGACGTTGTAGTGAAAAAGGATGGAAACACCTATTCTTACAATGATACGACAAACAATCAGGAGAACAGCAGCAAATATTATGCCGTATTGTTTATGAAGCCGTTTATGGCAATCACAAAGGGTTCTGCAATCATTGATGGTGACATTGCAGAGTGGAAAGATATCCCTGCATCCAAGTTAGAGGTAAAATCCGGCAGTGCATTGACAACAACAGCTGAAACAAAGGTTTCCTGGGATGCGGATAATCTTTATGTTATGTTAGATGTAACGGATGATGCACTGGATGACACAGCAAGTGATGCTTATCAGCAGGATTCAACGGAAATCTTTATTGATGAGCTGAATGAGAAATCCGGTAGCTTTGATGACAATGATAAGCAGTATCGCGTAAGCTACAAGAATCTTCAGACATTCAATGGAACCTCTTGTAAGGCAGAAAATATCGTATCTGCTACAAAAGAGAAGGAAGATGGAAAAGGCTACTACATTGAGACTGCAATCAAATGGACTGCGCTTTCACCGGAGGCAGGAAAACTGATTGGTCTGGATGTACAGATTAATGATGCTAAGGATGGCAGCCGTCTTGGTACACTGAACTGGTATGATGCCAGCGGAAACGGATATCAGAATCCAAGTGTATACGGCACTGCAGTATTGGCAGACGGTGATATCAAAAATCAGGATGCTGTCAATGCAGTAAATGAGCTTATCAAGGCTTTGGGTGCTGATTATACAGCAGAAAACAAGGAATTATTAAAAGAGATTGACCAAAAATATGCCGCACTTTCCTTTGCAGACAGAGCAGGCGTTTCAGGCTATCTGGCAGCAAAGAAGGCATTTGCAGCAGCAGAGGCAGGAGCCAATAATAAGGCTGCTTCCGATGTAAAGGAGCTGATTAATGCAATCGGTAAGGTTGAACTTGCAGAAAACAGCAAGGCACTGATCGATGCAGCAAGAAAGGCATATGATGCACTTACAGAAGATCAGAAGAAGCTGATCTTGGCAGAGGAGCTGAAGGTTCTGACAGATGCAGAGGAAGCTTACGATGCACTTGATGCTGCAGCTAAGGCTGAGGCAGAAAAGAAAGCGAAGGAGGATGCAGCGAAGGCTGATGCCGTTAAGAAAGCAATTGCAGCCATCGGTAAGGTAGATGCATCAGAGGACAGCAAGGCTAAGGTTGAGGCTGCCAGAAAAGCATATGCCGCACTGACAGAGGATCAGAAGAAGCTGGTTGAGGCTAGTCAGTTAAAGCTGCTTACAGAGGCAGAAGCTGCGTATCAGCAGGCTGTCGAAGAGAGCAAGAAGACAACCGAAGAGACAAAGCCGGAAGATGCAACGAAGTATGTTGCCAAATTCTCTGCGAAGTCTACTTCCATCCAGAAACGCAAATCATCTACTAACTTAGCTAAGGATATTGCGATTACTGCAGGCGATAAGATTGTGAAGTGGAAAACATCAAACAAGAAGGTCGTTACTGTAACAAATAAGGGCAAGATCACAGGTAAGAAGGTCGGTAAGGCGACGATCACTGTCACGACAGACAAGGGCGCAAAGGCTTCTATCACAGTATACGTTAAAGCAAAGAAGGTTGCGACCAAAAAGGTAACAGTGAAGAATGCCAAGACAGATCGTGTAGTTAAGAAGGCTACCCTGAAGAAGGGCAAAAAGCTCACACTCAAGGTTGTGACGAATCCGATCACAACACCTGATAAGGTAACATTCAAGTCAAGCAAGAAGAGCGTTGCTACCGTTACTAACAAGGGTGTTATCAAAGCTAAGAAGAAAGGGAAAGCAACAATTATTGTAAAATCAGGAAAGAAAACTGCAAAGGTTCAAATAACCGTCAAATAGAGTTTGTAAGGACGAAATGATTTTTGAATCCAAGGGGACCGCTAAGTATTTAGCGGTCCTCTTTCGATGTGCACTTGTAAAGCAAACCGTAAAGCGATAAAGTAATGTTTATAGATTCACATTACGGAAGAGGAACCCTGCGAAGGAGAAGATCACAAATATGAAACTGAGAATGGATGAAAAATATCTGGATAAAGCGTACTGTGATAAAAAAGCCGGTCAAATCATTTGGAAAAAGAAGTGGAACAATGTCAGCCATAAACAACTGGCAAAGGAAATATATGGACATGCTTTTGTGTTTTACCGCCTGCAGTTTCTGTCAAAATGTCCGTGTTTCGACAAAATGATTTACAGACATACGACGGATGGGATTGATCTGGAAAACAAGGTGGATCGCTATCAGGTAATTTGGGAAATATTGTGGAAAATTGATGATTTTGTTGTTTTTTCTTCCTTTTTCTTACATTTTATTGTATAATAAATAAGTACGAAAACGATTAAGTAAAGTTCGCAATCGAATATTATATTTCTAGGAGGCAGAAATGGCTAAGAAGACAACAGTACCTGTTTCATCTACGTTTGATAAGGAACTCTTCAAGCGCAGCGTGCTCTACAATGTAAGAACTCTTTATCGTAAGACGATGGAGGAAGCAACTGACCAGCAGATTTTTCAGGCAGTATCTTATGCAGTCAAGGATCAGATCGTGGAAAACTGGATGGAAACACAGAAAGAATACGAAAAAAAAGATCCGAAGACAGTTTACTATCTGTCCATGGAATTCTTAATGGGCCGTGCACTTGGTAATAACATGATCAACCTGCAGGCTTATGATCAGGCAAAGGAAGCACTGGAAGAGCTTGGTGTTGATATCAACGTGATCGAAGATCAGGAGCCAGATGCAGCACTCGGTAATGGTGGTCTGGGAAGACTTGCAGCATGTTTCCTGGATTCTCTTGCAACTCTTGGTTATTCTGCTTACGGCTGTGGTATCCGTTACCGCTACGGTATGTTCAAGCAGGAGATCCGCGACGGCTATCAGGTGGAAGTACCGGATAACTGGTTAGCAGATGGCAATCCGTTTGAGCTCCGTCGTCCCGAATACTCCAAAGAAGTTAAATTCGGTGGTTATGTATCCGTATATCAGGATAAAAACGGTCGCAACAACTTCAAGCAGGAAGGTTATCAGTCAGTAACTGCTGTACCGTATGATCTGCCGGTTGTAGGTTATGGCAATGGTATTGTAAATACACTTCGTATCTGGGATGCACAGCCTGTAGAGTGCTTCCAGCTCGATTCTTTTGATAAAGGTGATTACCGCAAGGCTGTAGAACAGGAAAACCTTGCAAGAAATATCGTAGAAGTCCTGTATCCGAATGACAATCATTATGCAGGTAAAGAGCTTCGTCTGAAACAGCAGTACTTCTTTATTTCCGCATCCGTACAGGAAGCAGTTGAGAAGTATATGCGTTCCCATGATGATATCCGTAAATTCCATGAGAAGGTTACCTTCCAGCTGAATGATACCCATCCGACCGTTGCAGTTGCAGAACTGATGCGTATTCTGATGGATGAATATTATTTAACATGGGATGAAGCATGGGATGTCACAACAAAGACATGTGCTTATACAAACCATACGATCATGGCAGAAGCACTGGAGAAATGGCCGATCGAGCTGTTCAGCCGTCTGCTTCCGCGTATTTATCAGATCGTAGAAGAGATCAACCGTCGTTTTGTGATGGAGATTGAAGCAAAATATCCCGGTAATCAGGAGAAGATCCGCAAGATGGCGATCATCTATGACGGTCAGGTCAAGATGGCACATCTGGCAATCGCAGCGGGCTACAGCGTAAATGGTGTTGCAAGACTGCATACAGAGATCTTAAAGAATCAGGAGTTGAAAGACTTCTATGAAATGATGCCTGAGAAGTTCAACAATAAGACAAACGGTATTACACAGCGTCGTTTCCTGCTCCATGCAAATCCGCTTCTTGCAGAGTGGGTAACAGAACATGTTGGTGCAGACTGGATCACGGATCTGCCAAAGATCAAGAAGCTTGCTGTTTATGCGGATGATGAAAAAGCACAGCAGGAATTCATGAACATCAAGTATCAGAACAAGGTAAGACTTGCAAAATATATCTTAGAGCACAATGGTGTTGAAGTGGATCCACGTTCTATCTTCGATGTACAGGTAAAACGTCTGCACGAGTACAAACGTCAGCTTCTGAATATCCTGCACGTTATGTACTTATACAATGAGATCAAAGAGCATCCGGATATGGAATTCTTCCCTAGAACATTCATCTTCGGTGCAAAGGCAGCAGCCGGTTATAAGAATGCCAAGCTGACGATCAAGCTGATCAACTCCGTAGCTGATGTGATCAATAACGATGCATCTATCAATGGTAAGATCAAGGTTGTATTTATTGAGAATTATCGTGTATCCAATGCAGAGCTGATCTTTGCGGCAGCAGATGTTTCCGAGCAGATTTCTACAGCTTCCAAGGAAGCATCCGGTACAGGTAACATGAAGTTTATGTTAAACGGTGCGCTGACGATCGGAACAATGGATGGTGCTAACGTAGAGATCGTAGAAGAAGTAGGCGCTGAAAATGCATTTATCTTCGGTCTTTCTTCTGATGAAGTGATCCACTATGAAAACTGCGGCGGATATGATCCGATGGAGATCTTCAACAACGATGCAGATATCCGTAAAGTACTGATGCAGCTGATCAACGGTACTTATTCGCCACAGGATCCTGAGCTGTTCAGAGATCTTTACAATTCACTGCTGAATACACAGTGTACAGCAAAGGCAGATACTTATTTCATCCTGAAGGATTTCAAGTCTTACGCTGAAGCACAGAAGAAGGTAGAAGCAGCTTATAAAGATGAAAAGGGCTGGGCAAAGAGTGCAATCTTAAACACAGCATGCTCCGGCAAGTTTACATCTGACAGAACCATTCAGGAATATGTAGATGATATCTGGAAGCTTGACAAGGTTGTTCTGCCGAAGAAAAAAGAAGTGAAAAAGACAGTTACAGCAGAAGAAAAATAAAATAAGGGTATTTTGGGTTATAGTTATTATAGAAAGAGCCGGCTTTAAGGGGTTAAAGCCGGCTCGCTTTTTGCGCATTGGGAAACTTTGTCCCTGTTACAGTGGATGCACACACTTTATTTCGTATCGGGAAACTATATATCGGCAGAAATCAGTCCGATAACTGCCCAGTCAGCTGGGTGATACTTTTCCGGAAAAGTTCGGTTGTTTCCTCAACTGTATAGATCAGCTTATAGTAGGATGTATGTAACAGAAAATCCTTAAAAATCTGAATGATATGAGGCTCTTTCATAATACAGATCTGCGCAGAACCGTTATCCGGTGTACGTGTAAATAAAATGGCACCGTCATAGATAAAAAACTCCATCTGGGGACGGAATGCCTCCCCTCTGGCGAGGATAAAACGTTTTTGTCCGGATTGGTTGGCAGAAATCAGACGCTGCAGGAGCAGGATCCGGTCTTCAATCGAAAGAGGATGATAGTAACCGGAAGGAATCTGATAAATAATACCGTTTTCAACAAAATCATCATATCCCTTTCTGGAAAAGATAGACAAAAAGTCAGGGGTATGCTGTAAGTTATTACAGTGCTCCAACAATGTCTGGGACAGCAGCCGGATCTGTGAGGGATCAAGCTCCGAATTAATACATCTTGCGATCATATCCTCATCTAAAAAGGAAGCAATGCAAGGCTGTGTTTCCAGTGTATAAATATACCGTGCACCGCTGGAAAGAGAAATACACGTAGACAGGAAAGAGGCTGTGTCAATGTCATCCAGAAGTGGCATGGATGACTGCAGCATACCATCAAAGTGCTGCTGATAATAGGAAATACTTTCCCTGGGCAGAAAAAGTGCGTTCTGGCAGTCACCTGATAATAACACAACATTCTGAGGAAGCATCAGATAGTAAGGATATGGAATTGCGGCGAGCTTCCGGGCTGCAATCTCCTCATAACAGTAATAAAGTTCGCAGTCACGTGGAGCTGACATGGCAAACGGAAATAAGGTAGAGAGTGTCCTGAGATTTAACAGGGAGGCTTCATCATGATTACCTGATACTTTGGAAAAAGTTATGATGTGTCTGATTTGGAGCCTGCTAAGGTTTGTCACCTGCAACTGCATATATAAGCTGCTGAAGAATTGATTGTGAAAGTCGGAAACGGTATATAAGTAAGCAGTGGAATCATCTGCCGTTTCTGCTGCGAGCAGATTGCAGATCGTTGTGATGATAGAGTAGATTCCTGTCACAGGACATGTTTGTTGTAATTGCAGCCCCGGAAGAACGGCTGTGCTGCGATCCGGTGTTGGCAGATCAGAAGCAGGAAGATTGATACCTTCTATCAGATCTTTCAGATGCATGTGTTTCTGATAAGTTATTTCGCCAATCTGAGAGATCAGAAAAGCCTGATCAAGTTCTCTTTTTTCTGGGACAGAAAGTCCAAGGAATGGGAGGATTTTTGATAAATTTTCCTGACTGATCGGACGTTCTCCTGATAGCGCCTTCTGCAGCGTGGTGCGATTGATGCCACTGTCCATTGCCAGCTGGTAAATGGTGTAATTGCTCTTTGCTATGTATTCCTTTAACAGTGTATGAAGTGGTTTCATATGTGCGCTCCCCTCTTGTATTTCCCGGTGACTGGAATGAGAATAATAGTTACATGATATGATGTCGGAGTCAAAAGCCCCGGCTTTGATGCCTATGAATTGTTCCGTGCTGCGCACTCACACAATTCTACCAAATATTCGCATATCATTATATTTATTATATCTGATTTTGCATAAAATTCCAGTCAGAATAAAAATATGCATATAAAAAAGATTGTCACAATTCCTGTCACATATTTAGAAATGACATATAATATGCTATCCTAAAGATTGGAAATATTGTCAAAATATCTGGTCAGATCTTTGATCAGCTTCAGGATCAACTGCTTTTCCTGTTCATTGCGGTTGATTACCTGAGTCAGGATCTGCGTTGTACAAGAATCATAACCATAGTTTAGTTTATTGACATGGAAAGTTCAAATTGCTGTAGTTATTATGTGTATAAATAACTATAGTTTATGCACTTTCGGTGGGAAAAGGAGGGATACGATGCAATGTAGCAGACAAGTCAGGAATTGCTGTACCTGCATAAGGAAGAATATACAGGGAGAGGACATGTTCTAACGGATTATGAGGAGATATGCTGCATAGGAGCTTTTGCGATATGGCAGTATGAAAGGGAGAAAAACAGGAGCCGTAGCTTATGGATAGATAAGTTACGGCTCCTGTTTTTTATGTTATGGCGACGAGGAAAATGCACGCATTTATGCGGTGCATTTGACGACCGCTAATCAGAGCGAGATACGCGAGGATGTGCACTGCATATTCGTCTCTGTAATTATGAAAAAAGTAAATTTATTTACTAATTTGTACGTTCCTGCCCCCAGAAGAAAAGGGCAACAGTGCCAGGACCGGTATGACTGCCGATCGTTGTACCGATAGAGTTGATCTCCACCTTGCCGTTCAGATGCGGGAATGCAGCTTCTACGAGATCTGCAACCGCTCTGGCATCTTCATAGCAGGCTGACTGGGAAATGTAGCATTTGCCGTTGTAATCGGTTCCGTTTTCAGCGAGCTCTTTCATCTTTTCTGCGATAGCAGCAATGACTTTTTTCTTGGTGCGGATCTTTTGTCTGGGGATCAGACGTCCTTCCAGATCTACATTTAACAGTGGACAAATATTCAGCATGCCACCAATTGCGCCTGCAGCTTTGGAAATACGTCCGCCCTTCACATAAAAGGTAAGGTCGGTGGAAAAGAACCAGTGGTTCAATTTCAGACGGTTATCTTCAGCCCATTTTGCGAGCGTATCAATGTCCATTCCTTCGTCACGCAGATCAGCCAGCTTGTCCATCAGAAGTCCGTAACCGGAAGATGCGGCAAGTGAATCAATGATATAGATCTTGCGGTCCGGATACTTTTCGGCAAGCTCCTCTTTTGCGAGCATGGCTGAATTGTATACACCGGAAATACCGGAAGAAAGTGTCAGATGGATGATATCCTTCCCTTCCTGTAAAAATGGCTCGAAATACTCCACAAATTCTTCCATATTGATCTGGGATGTCTTGGTATCCGCACCGTTAGCCATTGCTTCATAAAATTTGTCAAATGGCATGGATTGTCCCAGATCATCGGCATAAGGCTTGCCGTCCAGAAAATAGTGGAAGCAGATATAATGGATATTTCTATTTGTAAAATGTTCTTTGGAAAGATCTGCTGTGGAGCAGCAGCTGATAATATATTCGCTCATTGTGATACCTCCTTGATTCTTCTACATATTACGATAGAATTTTATCCCAGTCAATGCATCAGTGGCACCGGCCTCAAAATCCCGGACAAGACAATGTACCTGATTATCCCGTATTTACAAAACAATACATAGCTGTAGTTGCAGACAGAAAAAAAGCATGATAAACTGTAAATGATTTGGGGTTTTGACGGATCAAACTGACTAACAGGAGGATAATACATGATCAAATTGCATGATGGCGGCGCCTATCTGGTAAACGGAACAGAAATCATACCGGATAATACAGAGGCACAGGCGGCGGTAACAGCCAAAACAGGAAAAACAGTCACAAAGCAGGAAGCTGCACAGCAGACGATCGCATATGGCATTTTGAAGGATCATAATACATCGGGAAACATGGATAAGCTGAAGATCAAGTTCGATAAGCTGACAAGCCATGACATTACATTTGTCGGCATTATCCAGACAGCGAGAGCTTCAGGACTGGAAAAGTTCCCGATCCCATATGTCCTGACAAACTGCCATAACTCTCTTTGTGCGGTAGGCGGAACGATCAATGAAGATGACCACATGTTTGGCCTGACCTGCGCAAAAAAATACGGCGGTGTTTATGTACCACCACATCAGGCAGTCATCCATCAGTTTGCAAGAGAAATGCTTGCAGGCGGCGGCAGAATGATCCTGGGATCCGATTCTCATACAAGATATGGTGCGCTTGGAACGATGGCAATGGGCGAAGGCGGTCCTGAGCTTGTAAAGCAGCTCCTCTGTCAGACATATGATATCAATATGCCGGGTGTTGTCGGCGTTTATTTAAAGGGTGCACCGGTCAAAGGCGTCGGCCCGCAGGACGTAGCGCTTGCGATCATCGGTGCGGTATTTGCCAATGGCTATGTGAAGAATAAAGTCATGGAATTTGTCGGACCGGGTGTTTCTGCTCTTTCCGCTGATTTCAGAATTGGAATTGATGTCATGACAACAGAAACAACATGTCTGTCCTCTATCTGGCGTACAGATGAGCAGATCAAAGAGTTTTATGAGATCCATGGCAGAAGTGAAGAGTTTAAAGAACTGAATCCGGGTCAGGTAACCTACTATGACGGAATGATCGAGGTTGATCTTTCTGCGATCAAGCCAATGATCGCCATGCCATTCCATCCGAGCAATACATATACGATCGAGGAAGTCAATGCGAACCTTGCTGATGTGCTCCATGATGTAGAGGAAAGAGCCAAGGTTTCATTAGACGGTCAGGTACTGTATTCTTTGGCAGATAAAGTTGTAAACGGAAAATTTATGGTAGATCAGGGAATCATCGCAGGCTGCGCGGGCGGCGGATTTGAAAATATCTGTGCGGCTGCTGATATCTTAAAGGGCAGATATATTGGATCCGATGAATTTACATTAAGTGTATATCCGGCTTCTATGCCTGTTTATATGGAACTGATCAAGAATGGTTGTGCAGCGACAATTCTTGAAACAGGAGCTGTTATGAAGACTGCATTCTGCGGTCCTTGCTTCGGTGCAGGTGATACGCCGGCTAACAATGCATTCTCAATCCGTCATTCTACAAGAAACTTCCCGAACCGTGAGGGCTCCAAGCTGCAGAATGGTCAGATTTCTTCCGTTGCACTGATGGATGCACGTTCCATTGCAGCAACTGCGGCAAATAAGGGTGTTCTGACACCTGCAACAGAATTTGACGGTGAATTTGGCAAATACAAATATCACTTTGATGCAAATATTTATAAGAACCGTGTCTTTGATTCCAAGGGCGTGGCAGATCCTTCGGTTGAGATCCATTTCGGACCGAACATCAAAGACTGGCCGAAGATGGTGGCACTGACCGATAATCTGGTGCTGAAGGTAGTTTCCGAGATCCATGATCCGGTTACAACAACGGATGAGCTGATTCCATCCGGTGAGACTTCTTCTTACCGTTCCAATCCGCTCGGACTTGCAGAATTTGCACTTTCCCGTAAGGATCCGGCTTATGTCGACCGTGCAAAGGAAGTCCAGAAGGCAGAAAAGGCAAGAGAAGCACTGATCAGCGGAGAAAGTGATGTACATCCATGTGCAGAGCTTCCGGAGATCAAGGCTGTCATGCGTGTGATCAAAACACAGTTCCCGGATCTGACGCATGAAACATTTGGTATCGGCTCTACGATCTTTGCCGTAAAACCGGGTGATGGCTCTGCGAGAGAGCAGGCAGCAAGCTGCCAGAAGGTACTTGGCGGCTGGGCAAACATTGCCAACGAATATGCGACCAAGAGATACCGCTCCAACCTGATCAACTGGGGTATGCTTCCATTCCTGATCGAGGAAGGCGAGCTTCCGTTCCGGAATTTAGATTATCTTTTCATCCCGGATATCAAAAAGGCAGTAGAGGAGAAATGGGATGAGATCACAGCCTATGTGGTAAAGGATACGCTTGTACCGTTTACTCTCCGGCTTGGGGAATTGACCGACGAGGAAAGAGAGATCATCTTAAAGGGCTGCCTCATCAACTATAACAGAGTATAACTTGTAAGATAGCTGTTAAGTAAATCAAATTCTGACCGATAATCATTATGTAAGTTTAATGATAAAAGTCAGCCACGGAAGGTGTATGTTCTGCATTTGCAGACATACACCTTTTGGTATATGTCCTGCATCTATGATGCAGGACGTAGCCCCGAGCTTTGCGAAGCAAATCTCATGCGAGGGGTATCCACAAGTGGCGGCAAAAAAAGGAGGGACTATTTGAAAATTGATTCCAGCTACATAGGAATGGAATCCGCCAGAAGGTATACTTCTGTAGAGCGAAAATCGATCAGCATGACAGTAGTCAATGCAGTGGCGATGCAGGGAGGCAAAATGGGAAACAGGTCTTTTGCAGATCTGTTTCAGACAGAAACAGGGGAAGAGGACACAGAACCGTACATGGACGGTCTCACAAAGGTAACCGGTCTGATGCAGACCGGCAGTGCAAGAAGCATCACCTCTTTAGAGGAAAAGAGGGCTATGCAGTCGATCAGACAGCAGTGTCTGCAATATCTGATCCGGCTTTTGTACGGCGACAAGTGGAAAGATGTGCAGGTAGATGATACTTATCTGCAGCCGGTTACCACAGGACAACAGGCTGCTATAAGACGGGTAAATCTGACCGCTTCTTATTATCATGAGGAAGCGGAAGATACTGCTTTTTGTACGAGCGGAACAGTCCGCACGGCAGATGGCAGGGAGATCAGTTTCGGGCTGGAGCTTGGCATGAGCAGAAGATTCCGGGAAGAAACGAAGATTGAAAACATTACCAAGATCGTTGACCTGACAGATCCGCTTGTTATCAATCTCGATGGTAATATTGCAGGGCTTTCCGACCAGAAATTCATGTTTGATATTGATGCGGACGGTGAGGAGGAAAGCATTTCCTATCTGCAGGGAGGAAGCGGTTATCTGGCACTGGATAAAAACGGCGACGGTGTGATCAATGACGGCTCAGAGCTGTTCGGTACAAAGAGCGGTGACGGCTTTGCAGATCTCGCGGAATATGATGTAGACGGAAACGGCTGGATCGATGAAAATGATCCGATCTTTGATAAGCTTTTAATCTGGGCAAAGGATGAGAACGGAAAAGATGAGCTGTATACACTCAAAGAGGCGGGCGTAGGCGCGATCTGTCTGCAAAGAGCAGCAACAGACTTTTCACTGAATTCCCAGAAGGACAATACGCAGAACGGACAGATCCGCAGTACCGGCATTTTCCTGTATGAAAACGGAAACACAGGAACGATGCAGCAGCTGGATCTGGCACAGTAAGTTAAGTATAGACAGTTTGGATATGCGAATATTGGGTAGAATTGTGGGAGTGAATAGCACGGAACAATTCGTAGGCATCAAATTCGGGGCTTTTGACCCTGGCATCAGAAAATCCCATCAGCACAGATTAAGTGCCGGTGGGATTTTCTGTTATGGTGATGAGGAACAGGTCGTATTCTTTATTTCGCATTTGCTGCATATACTGCTCAGAGGTGTATGCATATGAAACAGACCATGAAGGATGCTCTCGCAGTTGTCTTATTCTTACTTTTATTTCCCTACTTTGCAATGTCATTCTGGCAGCAGAAGCATGAAGAAGCGTCGTCAGAAAATGACAGCCTGCAGCAGGAAGCGTTGGAGCTGACTGCACAGCTTTCAGAGGGATCCTATTTTGTCTACTGGGAAAAAGAACAGAAAAAGATCCCGTCAGAGCTTTTTCTGGTGGGCGCGCTGGCAGGCAGTATTGACAGCAGCTGCGAAACGGAGGCATTGAAAGCGCAGGCAGTGATGCTCAGAAGCAGCCTTTACCGCAAAATGCAGCAGGAAGATACAAAACTTGTAGAGCTGACGACAGCAGACAGCAGCTATCTTTCCGTGGCGGAGCAGAAGAATAAATGGGGAGACAGCTATGAAGAAACAGAGAAAAAGCTGTTAGAAGCCGTCAGTCAGACAAAAGGCGTTGTTGCGGTGTATGAGGGAATGCCTGTCATGGGCTGCTACCATGGCATGAGCGCGGGAATGACAAGGGACGGAGCGGAGCTTTCCGATGCATATGGCTATCTGAAGCAGGCAGACTGCAGTAAAAATCTTTCAGCAGCATCTTATATCCAGACAACAAAGCGGAGAAAAGAACAGACGGGAGAACTGGACGCGGCGTCGGTCAAAAAGGATCAACAGGGCTATGTGATCGAGCTTTTGCGGAATGGAGAAAAGATAAGCGGTGAGTCACTGCGGGAAGAACTGCAGTTACCTTCTTCTAATTTTACATGGGAGGAGAAGAACGGAAACTATATCTTTACGACAAAAGGGATCGGACATGGCTTTGGATATGATCAGTATTACGGAAATTTATTGGCAGAGCAGGGACAGGATTATCAGGAAATACTGCATTATTTTTATCAGAATATCACATTTGATCGTATGGAATGACAGCATGAAATCAGAAGATCCGTTTTACACATAGAACATTGCATAGTTTGAGATAGAAGTGGAAACACTGAAACTGAGGTGATGAAATATGCGTAAAAATGATAAAAAACAAAGGAGAAGCCTTCTGTTTTCCACTGCTGTTGTGGTAACAGGCTGTCTGCTGACCGCCTTTTATGTGAATCAGGAAATGCCAAAGAGTGAGTATGAAGTGGATCTTTCACAGCTGTCGGCAGAACAGAAGCAGGAAGATCTGGCAGGAGACATGCGTACGGGAGATGCAGGGGTTGCAAAGGTAACGGGAAATGATGTGCAAAATCCCGTAATTGCGGCTGAAACGGATGCTGAAAAGAATACGGCAAAAGATGGTAAGCAGGAGATAACCAAACCACAGGACGGGGGAAAGCAGCAGACGTCATCAGGCGAAGATCAGGCAGAGCAGCAGACTTCTCAGTCCGGAGATCAGATGCAGCAGACAGATACAGAGGAAAAGAAGAAACAGCAGGATAATGAAGAGGATAAGCTGCAGCCGCAAAGTGATGCAGATGAGCAGCAGGAAGACACAAGCGGGCAGCAGAGCAGTATGGCAGAAGAAAGTACAGAAACGGCTGCTGCGGTTCTGACATTTTCACCGGAGGATGGCATGACATGGCCGGTCAGCGGTGATGTGATCTTAAATTACAGCATGGATGCGGCTGTTTATTTCCAGACACTTGAGCAGTATAAATACAATCCGGCGATTTATATCAGTGCTGTGGAGGGAACTCCGGTCAGTGCCTGTGCCAAAGGCGTGGTAAAGGAGATCGGAACCGATGCACAGCTTGGACAGTATGTGGTAACGACACTCGGAAGCGGTTATGAAGTTATCTATGGACAACTTACAGATCTGCAGGTGGAGGAAGGCGCAACGGTTGCCAGAGGTCAGGTGATCGGTAATGTGGCAAAAACAACCAAATATTTCTCTGTAGAAGGAGATCATGTCTATCTGGAGATCTTAAAAGACGGAACGCCGGTCGATCCATTGCAGCTTCTGCAATAGGCGTGCGTAAATCAGAAATGCTCGTAACTGTTCAGAACCCCATTCGCCACATAAATTCGTAAAAATCTGCCCATAAATGGTCAGTTTATTACGGATTTGCATGACTCTGAATCGTTACAAATTCTCTTTACCTGTCAGGAAGCATGCGTTATAATAAATGTCGTGATTCGGAGGTAAGTTTTTTGACAAAGGATAAAAGGGAATTTAGAAAACGTATAACAGCGTTTTTTTCTGTCTTCCTCTGCCTGCTGCTGGTAGGTTGTCAGACGAGTGTAGCCGGGCAGAAGGAGCAGATCACGACAGAAAGTGAAGAAAATGAAGAGCTTTCGGATGAAGTGGGAAAAATGCAGACGGAAGATATGGTAATCGGAATTGACCGGCCGACGGTCAGTTCCAATATTGCGATTGATTTACAGGGATATGCACCGGATGATCTTAAATATGCGTATTTTACGGGAGCAGATCTGCAGGATACTTTTTCTGTGTACCGGCAGAAGGATAAGCAGGTTGTTTATCAGGGAAGTATACAACAGACCGGTGAAGCGGGAAAAGCCTGGGGAGATTTTTCGGGACTGACAGAACCGGGAAGCTATTACATACAGACAGCGGTGATCGGCAGATCGTATACATTTCAGATTTATGAGGACAGATATCGGATGCAGTTTGAGACAGACCGGAAAAGCTGGAGAGATACTGCGCCGGAGGGCTATTATACAGCAGAGGCAACGACTGATTATCAGGCTCTTATGATCCTTGCCGTGCTGCAGGAATTTTATACAGAGCCGGAAGAGGAAGATCTGAAGAAGCTGCAGAAGGATGCAGACTATCTGATCCGGTATCACACGGAGCAGGCAAAGAGCAGTGTTTCCGGATCGGATGCAGATATGGCAGGTGTCAGGGCAGAGTACAGCTATGCAGCGGCAATGGCACAGTGCTATCATGTCCTGAAAAATGAAGCGGGAGCTGCAGTTTATCTGAAGCAGGCACAGACTGCCTACCAGACAGCGGTCAGAAGCAGAAGCCGGACGGACATGGCGGTATCGCCGGAACAGTATATGGCAGCAACGGCGCTTTTTAATGTGACAGGATCATATAGTTATCACCAGGTAATTAAGCAGTATGAGGCAGCAGAAGATACAGCAGAAGGCTTCTGGGGAGATTTGCTTTATCTGACGAGTCTGCAGCGTGTGGATACAAAGCTTTGTGAACAGCAGATGAACAGGCTTCTGAAAGAATGCGGGGAGCTGTCTGACAACGTGTTTTCACAGCATGCGATCGAAAGCAGGGCTGACAGTCTGACAGCCATGCTGAAGCTGGCGGTTGCGGACAATACGCTGGTGAGTTTAGAGTACAGAAATGCATGTAAGATACTGCTTCATGCATGTTACAGCAATATGGAAGAAATGGACTGCGTACAGCGGTCGGCATTGCTCTTTATAGAGGGAGAGCTTGCGAAAATGGGCAAGGAAAGTGAGGATAAAGAATGAAAATAGCAGTACTGGCAGGCGGAACAAGTACAGAAAGAGATGTTTCATTGATCACAGGAAAGATGGTATATAAAGCACTGAAGGAGAATGGACATCAGGTTGTACTTGTGGACGTATTTATGGGATATCCGGGAGAAGATTACAAGACACTGTTTACATCGGATATTGATTTCAGTGAGCAGATCCGGGGTATTACGGAGAAGGATCCGGATATTGAAGCGATCAAGAAGAAAAGAGGCGGCGAAGGATTCTTTGGACCGCATGTACTGGATATCTGCCATCAGGCGGATCTTGTATTTATGGGGTTGCACGGTGCTAACGGCGAAGATGGTAAGGTGCAGGCAGCACTGGATCTGGAGGGCATCCGTTATACAGGAACCGGACCACTCGGTGCAGCAGTCAGTATGGATAAGGCACTTTCCAAGCAGTTGTTCCGTGAGGGTGGTGTTCCGACCCCATACGGCATCAGCTTAAAGAAAGGGCAGCTTCTTCCGCAGGATGTCAGTTACCCGGCGGTTGTAAAAGCATGTAACGGCGGTTCCAGCGTCGGCGTTTATATGGTAAATGACCGGGCGGAGTGCGAAAAAGCACTGGCACAGGCATATGCTTATGATGATGCGGTTATCATAGAGCAGTACATAAAAGGAAGAGAATTTTCCGTAGGCGTGATCGAGGGAAAAGCACTTCCGATCATCGAGATCGCACCGATCGAAGGCTTTTATGATTACAAAAACAAATACCAGGCAGGCAGTACCGTAGAGACTTGTCCCGCAGTTTTAGACGAAGCACTGACAAAAGAAATGCAGCACTATGCGGAGCTGGCGTATGAAGTATTACATATCACGTCATATGCACGTATGGATTTTATGATGAATGAGAAAAACGAGATGTTCTGTCTGGAAGCCAATACACTGCCGGGCATGACACCGACATCTCTGCTTCCGCAGGAAGCGGCAGTTATGGGCTATAACTTTAATCAGCTTTGTGAATGGCTGATCGAAGTATCGCTGCGCAAGTAAAAAGAAAATATTTCCTATCAGGAAGAAGGCAAAATGATGAAAAATATGACACTGGAAAATATCGCCACGGTCTGCGGCGTTTACCATGGAGATCCTGCAAAAAGTAAGCAAGAGGTAACTAATATAGTGATCGATTCCCGTAAGATAGAGCCGGGCGGACTGTTTATTGCAACAAAGGGGGAACGGGTAGACGGGCATTCCTTTATCGGGCAGGTAATGGAAAAAGGTGCACTTGCAGTTGTATCGGAGCAGGAACTGCCGGATGCGGATTTCCCTTATATTCTGGTAAAGGACAGCTTTACTGCGCTGAAACAGATCGCGGCCTTTTATCGCGAGCAGCTTTCCGTACATGTTGTGGGCATTACCGGAAGCGTGGGTAAGACGAGTACAAAAGAAATGATCGCAGGTGTGCTTTCTGCTAAATACCATGTGATGAAGACAGAGGGTAATTTTAACAATGAGATCGGGCTCCCGCTTACGATCCTGCGGATCCGGGAAGAAGATGAGGTAGCGGTTCTCGAAATGGGGATCAGTGATTTCGGTGAAATGAGCCGTCTGACACAAATGGCAAAGCCGGATATCAGTGTCATAACCAACATCGGACAGTGCCATCTGGAAAATCTGAAGACAAGGGACGGTATCCTGAAAGCTAAAACAGAGATCTTTGAGGGCATGAATGAGCATGGCAAGGCTGTATTAAACGGTGGAGATGATAAGCTGCGGACAGTCAAGCTGGTGAAAGGACACAGACCATATTATTTCAACGATCCAAGCTGCTATGCAGATCATATCGTCAGCCATGGCATCTTCGGTACGAGCTGTGAGATCCATATGGACGGCGAGCTCATCCGGGCAGAGATCAAAGTGCCGGGTCAGCATCAGGTAACTAATACACTGGCAGCGGTCAGAGTGGCAAAGCTGCTTGGTCTTGACATGGAGCAGATGATAAGAGGAATTGCAAGCGTTGTACCGATCGCAGGCAGGAACCGTATCATACAGGAGGGCAACTTTACACTCATTGATGACTGCTATAATGCCAATCCGGTCTCCATGAAAGCGGCGCTGGATCTACTTTCTCTTGCTGATACGAGAAAGGTTGCCATTCTGGGCGATATGTTTGAACTGGGAGAAAATTCGGATCTGCTGCACAGCGGTGTTGGCTGCTATGCAAAAGGAAAAACAGATCTGCTGATCTGCATCGGCGAGAATGCAAAGCATATTTACGATGGAGCAAAAGAAGCCGGCGTAGCGCATATTTATCATTTTACAGACAAAGAAAGCTTTTTGCGGGAAAAAGAAAATCTCCTGCAGGCAGGAGATACGATTTTATTAAAAGCCTCTCACGGAATGGCGTTTGAAACATTGATCTCACAGCTGCTGCAGTAACAGCTGGTGTATACGAAAAATAAAGAGCCGGTTTTCAGACCAGCTCTTTATTTTTTTCATAATGTGTCACAATAATATCTGCAACCTGTTTACCGATGAATCTCTTTTCCTCTTTGGAAAGGTCTTCCATATAGATCGGATCACAGTATTCGATCACAACATGGGATTTGACGATCTTCGGCAGATGATCTTCAAAGATCGCACCGGAGTTGTTGATCGCCATAGGAACGATCGGACAGCCAGATTTTTCAGCCATTTTCAAGCTGCCATCGTGGAATTCCAGCAAAGATGCGGATGTTCTGTTTCTGGTGCCCTCCGGGAAAACGCAGACGGAAATGCCGTTTTTTAACAGTGCGATATTGTCCAGGATCGTTTTCATACCTTTTTTTACATCCTTACGGTCAAGGAAGGTGCAGCGGATATTACGCATCCAGTTGCGCAGCAGCGGATAGCGGAGCATTTCTATTTTGGCAACATAGCCTGTCGGACGTGGGGCGCGCACGCTGGTGAGCAGAATATCAAAATAGCTTCTGTGGTTTCCGACGTAGAGCACGGCTCTGTCGGTCGGTACCTTTTCCTGTCCGATCACGGTGACGGAAGTACCTGCCAGAAACAGGCAGACGCGGAATGCCCAGTTGACGATCTTCTGGGAGCTTCTGTCCTTCAGATCCATATTAAACCTTCCGATGATCCATTCGATCAGCAGAAGCGGAATACTCAGGATCAGAAATAAAATGACAAATGTTGCAACAAGTATGAAACGTATCATAATGTACCTCTCTTTATGTTTGAAAATTACGACATCATTATACATGATGTCAGTGGCAAAAGTCAAAAACCATGATATGCCTGCGTAAAAGTGGCAAAAATACATTGTAAGAGCGGGAGTGATTGCGCTATAATGGAGCGCGAAAGTATATGACAAGATCAGAAATGACAGAATAGAGGAGTACTTATGAAAAAGGAACAGATCAGAAATTCGCTTCTGCTGGTGCTTACAGCACTTGTCTGGGGCATAGCATTTGTGGCACAGAGCACGGGAGGAGATGCGATCGGGCCTTACAGCTTTAACAGCATCCGTTCGATCATTGGCAGTCTGGTGCTGATCCCCGTCATCTTTTTACTGGACCGGATCAATCCGTCGGGAAAAAGACCAAAAACAAATGAAGAAAAAAGGACGCTGTTTCTGGGCGGATTCTGCTGCGGAACCATTTTGTTTCTGGCGTCTACTGCGCAGCAACTTGGCATTTATTACGGAACCTCTGCAGGAAAGGCGGGCTTTCTGACAGCCTGCTATATTTTGCTCGTTCCGGTTTTTGGCCTGTTTTTAAAGAAAAAATGTGGCATCAATATCTGGATCGGTATTGTCATCGCGATCGCAGGGCTTTATCTGCTATGCATGACAGATTCCATTTCCTTCCAGACAAGCGATCTGATGGTGCTGCTTTGTGCGGTTTTATTTGCGCTGCACATTTTGGTGGTCGATCATTTTTCACCGCTGGTGGACGGCGTCAGGATGTCCTGTATCCAGTTTCTGGTATGTGGGGTCTGGGGCTGTTTCCCAATGGTATTTTCCGATATGAGACAGCAGACACTTTCCGGATGGCTGTCTGCACTTGGCAGTCTGGATGCATGGATTCCTATTTTATATGCCGGTATTTTCTCCTGCGGTGTCGGTTATACGCTGCAGATCGTCGGGCAGAACGGACTCAATCCGACGGTGGCATCCATGATCATGAGTCTGGAATCTGTATTTTCCGTGCTGGCAGGCTGGTTGATATTGCATGAAGTACTCAGCACAAGACAACTGACAGGCTGCGGGCTGATCTTTGCTGCGATCATACTGGCGCAGCTTCCGGCAAAGAAAAAACAGATAGCATCTGATGCAGTAAAGGAAAACAAATAATAGAAAGAAAGCCGGTAGACAAATGAACATCAAAGTAAGAGGTTATGAAGAAAAAGATCTTTCTGCCATGATCCGTATCTGGAATGAAGTAGTGGAGGATGGAGTGGCATTCCCGCAGGAAGAAGTACTGACTACAGAAACAGGCAGAGAATTTTTCGCGGCGCAGACGTACAGCGCAGTAGCAGAGGATGTCGAAACAGGAGAAATTTACGGACTTTATATCCTGCATCCGAACAATGTCGGACGATGCGGTCATATCTGTAATGCAAGCTATGCAGTTTCGAAGGGCAGCAGAGGGCTTCATATCGGAGAAAAATTAGTATCAGATTGTCTCCTGGAAGGAAAAAAGCATGGCTTCGGGGTGCTGCAGTTTAATGCGGTCGTAGCCTCCAATGTACATGCCAGACATTTGTATGAAAGACTTGGATTTGTACAGCTTGGCACGATTCCGGGCGGCTTCCGTATGAAGGATGGCAGCTACGAGGATATCTGCCCGTATTATCATGTGCTTTAGGCAGCCTGTGAGATCTGACTGGCTCCGCATTCATTCCGTAAGAAAGGAAAAACTGTCCGGAACAGTATTTTGAAAGAGAGGATTGAATAGTTACCCTGTTATACACATATACTCCATATATAACGTATCAATGGAGTGAACTATGAAAAAGATCAGGAACGGAATCGTTATGATACTACTTCTGTGTCTGCTTTGCGGATGCAGCTTTGCTGCGGAGAAAGAGGAAGACCGCAGGGATCTGGCGTATACGGTTGTCAGCGATGATGAACTGACCGCAGAATTGAAGGATCTGATCGAAACCAAAAAGGCAGAGCCATTTAAAATGACGTATGAGGATCAAGGCTATCTGTACATCGTACAGGGGTTTGGACAGAAGCCGGCGGGCGGTTTCAGTATTCAGCTGCAGGAGCTGTATGAAACGGAAAATGCCATTTATTTTTCTGCGCTTCTGATCGGACCTGAGGAGCAAAATGCACCTGCGGATTCGTTTCCGTATATTGTCGTAAAGACGGAGTATCAGGAGAAGACGGTTGTTTTCAATTCTTAGAAATGATAAAATAATGCCAGACACGGAGCAACCGTGGGCAGCAGATAACAGACAAAATTCAAGTGAGGTACCGGTATGCTTTTGATCACAAACGGAACCATTGTGGATCCTGTGCAGGGAATCTACAAAGGGGATATTCTGATCCGCGACGGAAAGATCGCAAAGATCGCAGATAAAATAGAACAGACAGAATTAAAAGAAGAAACAGAATCATTGCGGATCATAGACGCAGCAGGCAAAAAGATAGGACCTGGTCTTGTGGATGTACATGTGCATTTCAGAGATCCGGGCTTTACGCATAAAGAGGATATTGAAACAGGTGCGCGTGCAGCAGCGGCCGGTGGTTTTACCACGGTTGTGCTGATGGCAAATACAAAGCCTGCAGTCGATACGAAGGAAACACTGTCCTATGTGCTGGAAAAAGGCAGAAAGACAGGAATTCATGTGGAAAGTTGTGCCTGCATCACAAAGGGGCTGGCAGGTAAAGAACTGACCGATATGAAGGCGCTTAGGGAAGCGGGCGCAGCAGGCTTTACCGATGATGGTATCCCGATCCTGGATGAGGCTCTTGTAAAAGCCGCCATGGAGCAGGCAAAGGAGCTGGATGTACCGCTCAGCTTCCATGAAGAGGATCCGGCTTATATCGAAAACAATGGGATCAATCACGGAAAGGCATCTGCCTATTATCAGATCGGTGGCAGCGACCGTATGGCAGAGATCTCTCTGGTCAGGCGGGATCTGGAGCTTGCACTTTCAACAGGAGCAGCCTTCGATGTGCAGCATATCAGCGCAAAAGAAAGTGTGGCACTTGTCAGGGAGGCTAAAAAGAGAGCAAAGGAAATGGGCATGGACAATATCCATGCAGAGGCAACGCCGCATCATTTCAGCCTGACAGAGGAAGCTGCAATTCAGTATGGAACGCTTGCCAAGATGAATCCGCCGCTGCGGGAGGAAGCAGACCGCATGGCGGTCATAGAAGGACTTGCAGACGGAACGATCGATCTGATCGCGACCGATCATGCGCCACACAGCGCAGAAGAAAAAGCAAAGCCGCTGACAGAAGCACCGTCCGGTATTATCGGACTGGAAACCGCATTTTCACTTGCCATTACGAATCTGGTCAGACCGGGTTATCTCGATCTGCCTACGCTGTTTGAACGAATGAGTCTGGCACCTGCGAAGCTGTATCATCTGCCTGCAGGGCAGATCAAAGAAGACATGCCGGCGGATCTGATCGTATTCGATGATGCGGCGGAAGTTGTTTATGAGAAATTTGCCTCCAAAAGCAGTAACTCGCCGTTTACGGGACAAAAGCTTTATGGCAGGATAGAAATGACAATCTGTGAGGGAAAGGAAATACAAAAATGATCAAAACAAAAGTAATCGGAAGGGTATTCCGTCAGGATGAGATCGCGGATCAGATCTATGATATGTGGATCGAAACAGAGCTGGCACAGGGCGCAAGACCGGGACAGTTTGTCTGCGTCTATACCAAAAATGCAGCAGCACTTCTGCCGCGTCCTATCAGTATCTGTGAAGTAAACGAAGAAAAGACAATGCTCCGTCTTGTATACAGAACAGTCGGAACAGGCACAAATGAATTTGCAGCCTATCATGCAGGCACAGAGATTTCTCTGCTCGGACCGCTCGGGAACGGATTTTTGGTGGAAAAAGCAGCAGGGAAGCGTGTTTTCCTGATCGGCGGTGGAATCGGTATTCCGCCGATGCTGCAGCTTTCCAAAGAGATCAAAAAGGCTGGACAGGCTTACTGTGAGCTCAGCGTGCTGGGCTATCGGAATGAACTGTTTTTAAATACGGATCTGGAGAAATACAGCCAGGTTTATGTGGCAACAGAGGACGGAAGCGCAGGGACGAAAGGAACGGTACTGGATGCCATAAAGGAAAAGGGCTTATCCGGGGATGTGATCTTTGCCTGTGGACCGATGCCGATGCTGCGTGCGATCAAGGAGTATGCTGCGGCTAACAATATGGAAGCCTATATTTCCCTGGAAGAGCATATGGCATGTGGTGTAGGTGCCTGCCTTGGCTGTGTCTGCAAGACAAAAAATGTGGATGCCCATTCGCATGTACACAATTCACGGATCTGTACAGACGGACCGGTTTACAATGCAGAGGAGGTAGAGATCTGATGAATACAAAAGTAACAATCGCAGGTGTGGAATTTAAAAATCCTGTCATGACAGCCTCCGGTACATTCGGATCCGGTATGGAATACAGTGATTTTGTGGATCTGAACAAATTAGGCGCAGTGGTAACAAAGGGTGTTGCCAATGTTCCGTGGCCGGGAAATCCGACGCCACGCGTAGCAGAGACCTATGGTGGAATGCTCAATGCGATCGGACTGCAGAATCCGGGCATTGATGTCTTTATAGAAAGAGATCTTGCCTTTTTAAAGAATTATGATACAAAGGTGATCGTCAATGTCTGTGGAAAAAGCGTTGAGGATTATATCGAAGTAGTGGAAAAGCTCGGTGATCAGGATAACGTGGCAATGCTGGAGATCAATGTATCCTGTCCGAATGTCAAAGAGGGTGCGATCGCCTTCGGTCAAAAGGCGGACGCCCTTATGCATATCACAAGTGAGATCAAGAAAAAGGCAAAACAGCCTGTTATCATGAAGCTGAGCCCGAATGTCACGGATATTACCGAAATGGCAAAGGCAGCAGAGGCAGCAGGTGCGGATGCGATCTCCCTGATCAATACGATCACAGGCATGAAGATCGATATCAATAGAAGAAAGTTTGCACTGGCTAACAAAACCGGCGGACTCAGCGGACCTGCCATCAAACCGGTTGCAGTGCGTATGGTGTATCAGGCAGCTAACGCGGTAAAGATCCCGATCATCGGAATGGGTGGTATTGCAAGTGCGGAGGATGCGCTTGAATTCATTATGGCGGGCGCAACAGCCGTATCGGTCGGTGCTATGAATTTTGTGAACCCATACACGACTGTGGAAACGATCGAAGGAATTGAGGCCTTCATGAAGAAGAATCAGGTCGAAGACATCAACAGCCTGATCGGATGCGTCAAATAGTTACAATAACAGAATAGTTCTAACCTCCCGTTGGCAGACATACAATAAACAAAGTGATGTATGCGCCGGGAGGTTTTTTTATGGATATCATACATAATAACATTCATATGGATATGGTAAAATGCCGGGCTGTCAGTCAGATGACGCTGGAAGATGATATGAATCTGCCGCAGGATAATCCTGATCTGGATAAAATCATATTTCGGGAAGGAATACTGAATCTGACCGATACGGTTGTGACAAATGATCATGTGCTGGTGAAAGGACAGCTTCTGGTGACAGTGCTGTATCTGTCCGAGGACGAAGAGGAAAGGCTGGCCAGAACAACAGGAAAGCTGAGCTTTGAAGAAAATGTGTATCTGGAGGGCATACAGCAAAACGATACGGTTGATGTGACATGGAAGATCGAGGATCTTTCCGTCAGTATGATCAATTCCCGCAAGATCAGTGCCAGAAGCATGATCACACTGACACTTCAGTCGGATCAGCTTTATGATGAGGAAGCGGCGGTTGACCTGACGGATGCGGAAGGGATCGAATTCCATAAAAAACAGATGGATATTACTTCTCTGGCAGTCTGTAAGCGGGATATTTACCGGATCAGACAGGATATGGAGCTGCCTGCAAGTATGCCTAACTTCTATCATGTGATCTGGCAGAGCATCCGGATCGCATCGATCGATATGCGTCCTCTGGAGGAAAAGATCGCGATCAGCGGCGAACTGTCTGTTTTCCTTTTGTATGAAAGTATGCAGGACGGCGATCATCAGTATTATGAGACAACGCTCCCATTCTCCGGAACAATCGACTGTCAGGGCAGCAGGGAAATGATGATCCCCGATATCCGCTATACGATCGCAAGTCGTGAGGCAGAAGTCAGACCGGATCTGGACGGAGAAGAACGATGTTTTTCCATGGAGCTGGTGCTGGATCTGAGCATCAAGCTGTATGAACAGCAGCAGATTTCTGTTATTGAGGATGTATATGGCACGCACAATGAGGTACGGGCAGATGTCAAGGATGGAAGTTTCCGTCATATGCTGCTGCGCAACAGCGGCAAATGCCGTGTGACGGAAAAGAGAAAGATAGAGCATACAGGCGCGATCCTGCAGCTGATCCACAGCGAGGGAGAAGTATATATGGAAAGTACTTCCGTGCAGGAAAACGGGATCGAGGTGGAAGGCATTGTGCATATCAAATCGCTGTATGTGACAAGTGATGACAGAATGCCTTATGCAGCATTTGAAGATGATATCCCGTTCAGCTATCTGCTGGAAGCCAAGGCTGAGGCAAAAGACTGTGAAGTGAATTTACAGGTTGCTCTGGAGCAATTGAATGTTACGATGCTGGACGGACAGGAGATCGAGATCCGCATGACGATCGACGTGGCAGCAGTCCTTCTGGAGCCGTATACGATGCAGCTTGTCAGAGATGTGGAGATTCTGCCGCTGGATAAAGAAAAGTTCAGGGCACTTCCCGGTATTGCGGTTTATGTGGCAAAGCCGGATGACAGCCTGTGGCAGATCGGAAAGAAATATTATATGCCCGTTGTCCGGATCAAGGAACTTAACGGACTGACAACAGATATGTTAAAAGGCGGCGAAAAGCTGCTTCTCGTAAAAGAAAGATAGCAATCTTCATCAGCAGACAGATGTCGCAAAAAGCAGGCGGTGTATATACGGTTGCTTTTTTGCGTTTTTCGGTATATAGTAAATTGTACGAATATCGATACAATCTGATGAAGCTATTCAGCACCATGCATCGTAAGACACGATTTCGCGAATGGGTACTGAATAGTTTCAATAAGGCGAGGAACGCAAATTATGGAGCAAATCACAAGAAAGGCATATGCCAAGATCAATCTGGTGCTGGATGTCACAGGCAGACTGCCAAACGGATATCATGAGGTCAGTATGGTCATGCAGAATGTCGGTATCCATGATACACTGACATTTACAAAAAGAGGGGATGAACAGATTGTTCTGACGACCAACGACGGACAGCTTCCGTTAGGAGAAGACAACCTTATTTATAAGGCAGTTCTGCTGCTAAGGGAGCTGACGGGAAACAAAGACGGTGTGACAATTCATTTAGAAAAAAGGATCCCTGTGGCAGCAGGCATGGCAGGCGGCAGTACCGATGCAGCAGCCACACTCCTGGGGGTAAATGAGCTTCTGGGACTGGGACTTCAAAAAAAGCAGCTGCAAAAGGAAAGCGTCAGGATCGGCGCAGACGTTCCGTACTGTGTGCTGGGAAAAACAGCCCATGCCCGGGGGATCGGAGAAAAGCTGACGGAGATCGCATCTCCGCCGCAGGCGTATCTGGTTGTGGCAAAGCCGGATATCAATGTATCAACACCGGTTGTATACCGGGCGCTTGATAGTCTGCCTTCTTACCCGCATCCGGATGTAGAGGGCATGATACAGGCACTGGAGCAGAAGGATTTAAACGCCCTTTGCGAAAAGCTTGGAAATGTACTGGAGCTTGTCACGGCAAAGGAATATCCAGTGATCGGACAGATCGAGGATGTTCTGCTGAAAGAAGGGGCGAAGGCTGCACTGATGAGTGGAAGCGGACCGAGCGTATTTGGCATTTTTGATACAGAGGGGCAGGCACAGACCGCCTGCAAAGCACTGGAAAAAGCAGCGCTTGCAAAACAGCTTTTTGTGACGACGTTTGAAAATGGAGAAGGTTGATGAAAGATTTCATGCAGGAAAACATGGACGAATTTCTGCCACTGAGAGAAGTGGTGTTTAAAACGCTCAGACAGAGCATTCTGACAGGGGAACTGAAGCCGGGCGAACGACTGATGGAGATCCATCTGGCTGAGAAGCTTGGCGTCAGCCGCACACCGATCCGGGAAGCGATCCGCAAGCTGGAGCTGGAGGGACTTGTGACCATGATCCCGCGCCGCGGAGCGGAGGTTGCAAAGATCTCGGAAAAAAATCTGAAGGATGTACTGGAAGTACGTACCTGTCTGGATTCACTTGCGGTAAGGCTTGCCTGTCAGCGGATCACGGACGAGCAGATCGATGATCTGAAAAAGGCGTGTGATGATTTTGTGCTGGCAACAAAGACCGGAGAAGCTACAGCGATCACAAAGGCAGATGTTAAGCTGCATGACGTGATCGTGCGCGCAACGGGAAATGAACGTCTGCAGCAGATGATCAATACGTTGTCAGAGCAGATGTACCGCTATCGTTTTGAATACATCAAGGACAGCGCATATCATGCACTGCTGATTGAGGAGCACAGGCGGATTTATGAGAGCATTGCAGCGCGGGATGAGGAGCGCGCGGTGGCTGAAATCACGCAGCACATTGAAAATCAGTTATATACAATCCGAAAACATTTGCATTTTACGGAATAAAGTGGTAAAAATCTGTTGATACTCCCAGAAGAAGGGAGTGGAAAACATGAAAAAAATGTGGATGGAAACGATTTTGTACGGAGCACTTTCCATGCTGTTCGGGCTGGCATTCTTTTTCAGCCTTTTATACGAGGATAACAGCCTGGTCACGGGCAGATGCTACAGGATCGATCCTGCATATGCACAGGAAACGACTTATACGGTGGAAATGTTGGAACAGATGGATCTTGATACGCTTCATACGGTCTTCCCGGAAGAGAAGATCAGATATGGATTTTATTTTGGTGGAAAGAAAATATCTGACAGGAGAAAATAGATGACAAAAGATGTTTTGATCTCTGTTTCGGGGCTTCAGATGGGAGAAGAAAAACCGGAACAGATCGAAGTGATCAGTAAAGGAAATTTTTATCAGAAAAACGGTTATTCCTATGTGTTTTATGATGAAGTGATCGAAGGCTTTGATCAAAGGGTCAGAAATATGATCAAATTCAAGAATGGGGCACTTCATGTGCAGAAGAAGGGTATTGTCAATGTCAATATGGCGTTTGAGGAAGAGAAAAAAAACAATACCTGTTATACGACGCCGTACGGTGATATTATGATCGGAATCGATACAGACAGCGTGGAAATTTCGGAAGAGGAAGATCACATCAGTCTGGATGTCGCGTACCGGCTGGAAGCAAACTATGAGCATCTTGCCGATTGCCGGATCAAAATGGATATCCGGTCAAAAGAGAGCGGAATGCCATTAATGGAGTGATAAAATGATCTATACAGTGACGATGAATCCCTCGCTGGATTATCTGCTCTCTTTGCCCGCATTGCAGGCAGGAGAGACAAACCGATCTGCTGCAGAACGGCTTGTGGCAGGCGGAAAAGGGATCAATGTATCGAAGATGTTACATAATCTGGGAACGGACAGCATCATTTGGGGCTTTGCAGGCGGCTTTTCCGGAGAAGAGCTTTGCAGACAGCTGACCGCTGCAGGACTCAGACAGGAGCTGATTTTCTTACATAATGGCAATACGAGGATCAATGTCAAATTATCTGCAGGGCAGGAAACCGAGGTTAATGCAGCGGGCCCGCAGGCAGAGGAAGAGGCTTTGCAGATTTTTTACCGGAGGCTGGAGGCGCTTACGGCGGAAGATTACGTGGTTCTGTCGGGCAGTTTGTTACCGGGCATGCCACGCGACAGCTACAGACAGATCATGCAGCAGCTGCAGGGAAGAGGCGTGCATTTTATAGTCGACACAACGGGAGAGTCGCTTAGGGAAACGCTTCCTCTGCATCCGTTTCTCATAAAGCCCAACCAAAGAGAACTGGAAGAACTGTTTAAAACGGAACTGACGCAGCGCAGTCAGGTGGCAGAACTTGCGAAGCAGCTGCAGGAAATGGGCGCGGAAAATGTGCTCGTATCACTTGGGGGAGACGGTGCTGTCTGCGTAGCAGCGGATGGCAGGATTTTTGACAGCAGACCGCCCGGAGGAAAGGTTGTGAATTCTGTGGGCGCGGGAGACTCCATGGTGGCAGGCTTTTTGCATGGCTATCTGCAGACGGGAGATTATAAAATGGCATTTCTGGAAGGCTTGTGCGCGGGCAGCGCCAGCGCCTTTTCGGAGGGCTTTGGAACGAAAGAACAGGTAAAAAATGTCATGAACCTGACGGTTCATGACATTTCGGGAACCATCGCCCATGAAAATCACCTGCGGTGATGGGCGAGGCTGCATCATGAACCTGACGGTTCATGACATTAGGAGGTAAAAATAATGGCATATCAGGCAGACAAAAACAGATATCAGGAAATGGATTATAAAAGATGCGGCAGAAGCGGTCTGAAGCTTCCGGCGGTATCGCTGGGATTGTGGCACAATTTCGGCTCTTATGACAGCTATGAAAACAGTAGAAAAATGTGTGAAACAGCATTTGATCTCGGCATCACACATTTTGACCTTGCCAATAACTACGGACCGGAGTATGGAAGCGCAGAGCGTAATTTTGGCACGATCTTAAAGCATTCACTTGGCGTATACAGAGATGAGATGATCATCAGTACAAAGGCAGGATTCGATATGTGGGAAGGCCCTTACGGTGATGGCGGCAGCAGAAAATATCTGATGGCAAGCATCGACCAGAGTCTTCTGCGCATGGGACTTTCTTATGTTGATATTTTTTATCATCACAGACCGGATCCGGAAACTCCGCTGGAAGAAACCATGGGAGCACTTGCCGATATCGTAAAAAGCGGCAAGGCACTTTATGTGGGAATTTCCAATTATGACGGCGTACAGCTGAAAAAAGCAGAGCAGCTCCTGACCGAGATGCACTGCCCGTTCATTATCAATCAGAATAAATATTCCATTTTCGACCGGACGATCGAAAAGAACGGACTGAAAGAAACAGCACCAAAGCTCGGACTTGGTATTATTGCGTTCAGCCCGCTTGCACAGGGACTTCTGACGGATAAATATCTGCATGGGATTCCGCAGGGAAGCCGTATCCAGAAGAATAGCCCATATCTGACAGCCGCCAGTCTGACACCGGAAATGCTGCAGAAGATTTCTGCCTTAAATGACATGGCGCATGAGCGGGGAGAAAGTCTGGCACAGATGGCACTGAACTGGATCCTCAAGGATGATGCACTGACTTCCGTCCTGATCGGCGCATCGAGTCCGGCGCAGATCATTGAAAATACGACAAAGATCAGGCGCCACGCCTTTACGGAGGAAGAACTCCAAAAGATTGACCGCATTGTATTTTAAAGGTATACTATAGTGGCGTATAAGAAAAACAAAGAGGAACTACTATGAAGCATAAATTAAAACTAAAGGGAAAACTGCAAACCTATCTGCAACTATCGATGCTTTTGGGTATTTTGCTGGCAGTTGTCGATATCTGGATCTATACACTGGATATCAAAGCAGGTGTCGTATTATCCGGTTTTGTGCTTTTTTATCTGATCATGTCTCTGATCATGATGAATTTCAATAAATCGATCCTGATGAATGAGCTGGTCAGCTTTGCCACGCAGTACGGGCAGATCCAGAAACGGCTCTTGCGGGATTTTGAAGTTCCTACCGCGCTTTTGGATGAAAACGGTAAGGTGATCTGGACGAACCGTACCTTTGAAGAGACGGTGCATAAGCCAAAGGGCTATAACAGAGACATTCATTCCTTATTTTCCTGTATCACAAAGGAAAAACTGCCAAAAGAAAACAATGAGCTGACAGAGCTTTCCTTTACCTATGAGGAGCGCGAATTTACTGCAAAGATGCGCAAGATCCCACTGGCTGAAATGGTGGAGAACAGCGATATCTTTGAATCCGAAGGCAGATATGAGGGATTTATGGTCGTTCTGTATCTGTTTGATGAGACTGCGCTGAAGATCGCGCTGCGCGAGAACGATAACCAGTCCCTCTGTGTCGGACTTTTGTACATTGATAACTATGAGGAAGCCCTCGAGAGCGTCGAGGAAGTCAGACGTTCCCTTCTGACGGCGCTGATCGAGCGAAAACTCAATAAATATTTTGCAGCCTATGACGGTATTGTGAAGAAGATGGAAAAAGATAAATTTTTCGTCATCATTCGCAAACAGTCGCTGAAAAGGCTGAAGGAAAACCGCTTTGACCTGCTGGAAGATGTCAAGACGGTCAACATCGGTAACGATATGTCTGTCACACTCAGTATGGGAATCGGTTCTGACGGACTTTCCTATGGACAGAATTATGAATTTGCAAGAACTTCCATTGATCTGGCACTCGGCCGTGGCGGCGATCAGGTCGTCATCAAAACGCCGGAAGGTGTTTCCTACTTCGGCGGTAAGAGCCAGCAGATGGAGAAAAATACAAGAGTGAAGGCAAGAGTCAAAGCACTTGCCCTCAAGGAAATCATTACCACCAAGGACAAGGTGCTTGTCATGGGACACGCCAATACCGACGTGGACAGCTTCGGTGCAGCGGTCGGTATTTACCGGATCGCCAAGACGCTTGGCAGAAATGCCCATATTGTCCTGAACACGACCAATAATACGATCAAACCGTGGGTAGACTCCTTTAAGAGCCGGCTGGATCATGAAGAAGAAGCGATCATCACCAATACCCAGGCGATCGAAATGGCGGATAACAATACCGTTCTTGTTATTGTGGATGTCAATAAGCCGAGCATTACAGAATGCCCGGATCTTCTGAAATATTGCCGCAGCGTTGTCGTACTCGACCACCACAGACAGGGAGAAGAGGTTGTGGAAAATGCAACGCTTTCCTATGTGGAGCCATATGCTTCTTCTGCATGTGAAATGGTTGCGGAGATCCTGCAGTATGTCGGCGACGGCATTAAGGTCAAAGGCGTGGAAGCAGACTGTCTGTATGCGGGTATTGTGATCGATACGAATAATTTCGTGGCAAAGGCTGGTGTCCGTACATTTGAAGCCGCAGCATTCCTGCGCCGGAGCGGAGCGGATGTAACGCGTGTCAGAAAGATGTTCCGCGAAGATGCCAATGATTACCGGGCAAAAGCGGATGCAGTCGGGCAGGCGAAGATCTACATGGATGAATATGCCATTTCTGTCTGTCACGGAGAAGATACAAGTGCACCGACAGTTGTATGTGCGCAGGCGGCAAATGAACTGCTGAACATCAAGGGCATCAAAGCCAGCTTTGTCCTGACACAATATAACCAGATGATCTATATTTCAGCGCGTTCCATTGATGAAGTCAATGTACAGGTCATCATGGAAAAATTAGGCGGCGGCGGTCATATGAATGTTGCCGGTGCGCAACTGAAAGATATCAGTATGGAGATGGCGTGTGAACGCATCAGGGATACTTTAAAAGAAATGAAGGAATCCGGTGAAATTTAAAAAATGTGAGCAGATATGCTGCATCAAAATGGATGGAGCTATGATATAACAGCCGGAGAATAAGAAAGGATAAGGAATACCATGAAGGTTATTTTATTAGAGGATGTAAAATCCATTGGAAAAAAGGGAGAGATCATTGAAGTAAGCGATGGCTATGCAAAGAATTTCCTGTTTAAGAAAAAGCTGGGCATTGAAGCAACAGCAGACAATAGGAACAACTTAAAGCTGCAGAAGAAGCATGAAGAAAAGGTAGCGGCGGAAAATCTGGAGGCTGCGCAGGAATTTGGCAAAGAGCTGGCTGAGCAGAAGGTTGTTGTAAAGATGAAAGCGGGAGAGAACGGAAAAGCATTCGGTTCTGTTTCCAGCAAGGAAATTGCAAAAGCATACGCAGACCAGTACAAAAAGGATCTGGATAAAAAGAAACTGGTTCTGCCTGATGCCATCAAGAATTTCGGTACCTACGAAGTAAAGGTAAAGCTGCATCCGCAGGTAACGGCAGTTTTACATGTACAGGTAGTGGAGGCTTAACAGTAGGAGGTGCTACCTGTGGCAGAAGAAGCGATTCTGAAAAGAGTATTACCACATAGTATAGAAGCAGAGCAGTCTGTCATTGGATCCATGATCATGGATAAGGATGCGATCGTGACGGCATCTGAAATTCTGCACGGTGATGATTTCTACAGCAAGCAGTACGGTATCATTTTTGATGCCATGGTGGAGCTGCACGACAGCGCACAGCCTGTGGATCTGATCACATTACAGAACAAATTAAAAGAAAAAGACGTTCCGCCGGAAGTCAGCAGTCTGGAATTTGTCAAGGACCTGCTTGGCATTGTTCCGACGAGTGCGAATGTTGCCAATTATGCCAATATCGTTGCGGAGAAATCTCTGCTGCGCAAGCTGATCCGTCTGAACGAAGAGATTGAAAATACCTGCTACGCAGGCAAAGAAAGTCTGGAATTTATCTTAGAGGATACGGAGAAGCGTGTTTTTGATCTGGTGCAGAGACGGAATACAGGCGATTTTGTACCGATCCGCCAGGTTGTTTTAAATGCGATGGATAAGATCGAGCAGGCAAGTAAGACGACCGGAACTGTAACGGGAATCGCGACCGGTTTTATCGATCTGGACTATAAGACATCGGGCATGCAGCCATCCGATCTTGTGCTGATCGCTGCCCGTCCTTCCATGGGAAAGACGGCGTTTGTTCTGAATATCGCGCAGCATGTGGCATTCAAGCTGAAAGAAACGGTTGCGATCTTCAGTCTGGAAATGTCAAAGGAACAGCTCGTCAACCGTCTGTTCTCCTTAGAATCCCGCGTGGACAGCCAGCATATCCGAAACGGAAATCTGACCGACAGCGACTGGGAAAGACTGATCGAAAGCGCAGGCGTGATCGGAGAATCTAATCTGATCATCGACGACACACCGGGTATCAGCATTTCCGAGCTCCGCAGCAAATGTCGAAAATATAAACTGGAGCATGATCTGAAAATGATCATCATTGACTACCTGCAGCTCATGAGCGGTAGCGGAAGGGCGGAATCCCGTCAGAACGAGATCTCCGAGATCTCCCGTTCCCTGAAAGCACTTGCCCGTGAACTGCATGTTCCTGTGCTTGCACTCTCGCAGCTGAGCCGTGCGGTAGAGCAGAGACCGGATCATACGCCGATGCTTTCCGACCTGCGTGAATCCGGTGCGATCGAGCAGGATGCGGACGTCGTTATGTTCATTTACCGTGACGACTACTACAACCATGACAGCGAAAAGAAGGGTATCGCAACGATCATTATTGCCAAACAGAGAAACGGCCCGATCGGCGACGTGGATCTGGCATGGCTGCCTGATTACACAAAATTTGCGAATCTGGAACATTAAGAATAATGGTTTAATTATTGAAAGGACAGCGTATGCTGTCCTTTTTTGCTGCCTGCCATCCATATATGAGTATATTTGTTCCATAACCCATATTGATATGGGAGTGTTGGGGGATGTGTGCTGCGTATTTTGGAAGGCGTTTCATGCCAAATGCGGGAAATGTAGAGATATGTATGACCTTGCAGGATGTCTTGGTACACATTCGTCCAAATCGATAAAAAGTGTGAAAGGGGATGAAGCATGTGAAAATATATAACCGGATATTCACTCTAAAGCGGATAAAAGAGCAAGGGTGGACGAAACTAATAAAACTACTTTGGCATGTATTCGCCCATATAGATAAAGAGGGGCAAATAAGTATGCATATAATAAATGATTTGCGATAAGAAACCTTGCATTGAAGGGAAATATTCGTCCATATTACGGCGCAATAGCACATAAGGATGAAAACAAATAAGATAGCGAAAAACACTTTCGCTCAAATTCAAATGAAAATGTCAATTTGTATGAAATGCAAATAAATAGAAGAAAAAGAGATCTGTAGAAATTCCTTTATTTTGTCGGATACTTTGTTTTTACATTGCTGGCACCGGAAATATAATCTACAGACACATTATAATAACGGGCAAGAACCAAAAGACTGTCTACAGGAATTCTGGTTTTGCCGCTCTCATAGTCTGCATAGGTACGCTGCCCTATATGCAGAAGGTCTGCAATTTTCTGTTGGGTCAGGGAATGATCTTCTCTGATCTCACGTATTCTTTCATTATATTTCATAGTCCACATATCCTCTAAACTAGTATACGTGCATAATAATTATTCCTTGACTTTTAGAGTTATAAACTCTAAAATATCGATATTAAGATACAAATGAAAGGGGGGAAAGATTGATGGAATATATGGGTACAAAAGAGGCTTCCGAAAAATGGGGATATTCACAGCCTATTATTTCTGGCTGGTGCAGAAAAGGCCTGATCGATGGTGCAGAACAAGATTCTAAAGGATGTCCGTGGCGAATCCCTGTTAACGCAAAATGCCCGAGAAAGATAAAAATGGAGAGAAAATAATATGAAGAAAAGAATAAGTTTGATACTGACAAGTATAATACTGGTGACAATGTTGACCGGATGTGGGAAAAGTAAGGACATAAAGTTAACAACTGATAATTATAGTGATTATCTGACAATTTCTTGTAGTAGTTTTGAAGATGTTTTACCGGATGGGAAAAATGGTGTTCAGCAATATAGGGTACCTGATGGTACTCTAAATGGTATCATATGCTCAGATACATTGCACCTCAGTTGCTCTGTGGAGGGGGTTTCCCCCAATTTTATTTACAATAATGTGGAGGTTACACTTAAAGTAACAGCAAAAGAAAGGGGGTATGTATGGTCAAAAATAGAAGCTGGAGCTTGGGCTGAAAATGCAAGGGCAGAAAGAAAATTTGAACATACCTTTACCATTGACACAAATGTGAACGGTGATATGAAGGAAGATTGTGAAAGGGACAAATATATAAAGCTGGATGATTATGTGGTGAGTTATACAGTGGCGGTGAGCTGCGATTATGAAATTGTTGATATTAAGGGAACAGTTACACCTGTAGAATAGCATGTCTGATGACTGCAATGCTGGGAAAAGCAAAAAATAAGAGGACTTCCATCGGAAGTCCTCTTATTTATTCGCTTATTCGCTCATATTCTCTCAGATATTAAGCTTCTTCGATAGAACCTGTTGGGCAAGCACCTTCACAAGCGCCACAGTCGATACATACAGATGCATCGATTTCGAATTTGCCGTCTCCCATGCTGATTGCTCCAACCGGGCAAGCACCTTCACAAGCGCCACAAGCTACACATCCGTCATTAATCTTACGTGCCATAATGATATCCTCCTTGTTTTCTGAAACTTTTCATAACTTCATTTTACTGAGATTGATATTTTTATATCAATAACAACTACACCACATTATATAAAAAAAATGATGGAAATACAAGAGGAATTCTCATTTATTTGCCGGGATATTTTTGGAATATTTCCGGCAAGCGAAAAGTGCGGAATAAAAATGTATAAAATCGTATACATTGCGCAAAACGGTTGACACTTTGCCCAAATAAGTAGTACACTTTTAACGTAAAAAATAGTTTGGGAAACTGTATTCCCAAGCTGTTAAATTATAGTATTCTTACCAATTAGAAGGAGGTATATTTTCATGGCAGAAGCATGGAGAGGCTTTAAAAAAGATGGCCATTGGGATGTAGACGTCAATGTACGTAACTTTATCCAGACAAACTACACTCCATATGATGGAGATGAAAGCTTCCTGGAAGGATCTACTGAAGCAACAGATAAGCTTTGGGGAAGACTTCAGGAGCTGCAGAAAGAAGAACGTGAGCATAATGGCGTTCTGGAATGTGAGACAGAGGTTGTTTCAAGCTTAACAGCTTATGGCCCTGGCTACATTGATGAGTCTATGAAAGATCTTGAGCAGATCGTAGGTCTTCAGACAGATAAGCCATTAAAGAGAGCATTTATGCCATACGGTGGTATCAAGATGGCTCAGCAGGCAGCCAGCACATATGGTTTTGAAGTAAATCCTAAATTCGATAAGATCTTCAACGAGTATCACAAGACTCACAACCAGGCAGTATTTGATGCATACACAGACGAGATGAAAGTTGCTCGTCATACACATATCGTTACAGGTCTTCCTGATACTTACGGACGTGGACGTATCGTAGGTGACTACAGAAGAGTTGCTCTGTACGGTATCGATTTCCTGATCGAGAAGAAGAAAGAAGACAAGAAGAACTGTGGAAACGGAACAATGACAGAAGATATTATCCGTTTAAGAGAAGAGATCGCTGAGCAGATCAAAGCTCTTCAGGGAATGAAAGAAATGGCTAAGATCTATGGCTATGATATTTCAGGTCCTGCTACAAACGCTAAAGAAGCAGTTCAGTGGTTATACTTTGGCTACCTTGCAGCTATCAAGACACAGAACGGTGCTGCAATGTCAGTTGGACGTATTTCTACATTCCTTGATATTTATATCAACCGTGACCTTGAAGAAGGTACATTAACAGAGAAGGAAGCTCAGGAACTGATCGACCATATGACAATGAAATTCCGTATGGTTAAGTTCGCTCGTATCCCTTCTTACAACCAGTTATTCTCAGGTGACCCTGTATGGGCTACTCTGGAAGTTGGTGGTATCGGTATGGACGGACGTTCCATGGTTACAAAGAACGATTACCGTTTCCTGCATACTCTTGAAAACATGGGACCTAGCCCGGAGCCGAACTTAACAGTTCTGTACTCAAGCAAATTACCGGATAACTTCAAGAAATATGCTTCTAAGATTTCCGTTACAACATCTTCTATCCAGTATGAGAATGATGATGTTATGAAGCCAATCTGGGGCGATGACTACAGCATCTGCTGCTGTGTATCCGCTACACAGACAGGTAAAGAGATCCAGTTCTTCGGTGCACGTGCTAACCTTGCAAAATGTCTCCTTTACGCTATCAACGGTGGTAAAGATGAGAAGCATCTTGACAAAGAAGGCAAGCATATGCAGTGTGGTCCTGAAATCGCACCTATTACTTCTGAATACCTTGATTTCGACGAAGTTATGCATAAATACGATATCATGCTTGACTGGTGTGCAGCTCTGTATGTAAACATCCTGAACCTGATCCACTACATGCATGATAAATACTACTATGAAGCAGCTGAGATGGCTCTGATCGATACAGATGTAAGAAGAACATTCGCTACAGGTATCGCTGGTCTTTCTCACGTAGCAGACTCTCTGTCAGCTATCAAATATGCTAAGGTTAAAGTTATCCGTGATGATCAGGGATGCGCAGTTGACTTCCAGACAGAAGGCGAATTCCCTAAATACGGTAATGATGATCCTAGAGCAGATGAATTTGCAGTATGGCTTCTGAAGACCTTCATGGAGAAGATCAAAAAGAACCACACATACAGAAATTCTGAGCCTACAACATCTATCCTTACAATTACATCTAACGTTGTATATGGTAAGGCTACAGGTGCTCTTCCGGATGGTAGAGCAGCATACACACCATTTGCACCAGGTGCTTCACCATCTTACGGTGCAGAGCAGAGCGGACTGTTAGCATCTCTTAACTCAGTTGCTAAACTTCCTTATGAATATGCTCTTGATGGTATCTCTAATACACAGACAATGGCTCCTTCCGCTCTTGGTCATGACCTTGACGAGCAGAAGACAACTCTGGCAGGCGTTCTCGACGGATACTTCGATCGTGGTGCTCATCACCTCAATGTAAACGTATTCGGTACAGAAAAACTGTTAGATGCTCAGGCACATCCAGAAAAACCTGAATATGCTAACTTCACAATCCGTGTATCTGGTTACGCTGTTAAATTCATCAGCTTAACAAAAGAGCAGCAGGATGACGTTATCGCAAGAACTTGCCATAAGAGACTGTAATTAGAAACAGATTCTAAAGTTTAGATAATGCAATTTTCGGGATCGGGCGTATTCACCCGATCCCGAATTTCGCTTATAAAGCGTATGAAAAACCGATTTTGGTAAATAGTAATAGAAAACAATGAAAGTTAGCTGCCTGCGGGGCAGAGAAAGGATTATGTATGCTGAAAGGTAGAATACATTCACTAGAATCATTTGGAGCAGTTGACGGACCTGGCATCCGATACCTGATCTTTTTGAAAGGCTGCAATATGCGCTGCCAGTATTGCCATAATGTAGACACATGGAATCCGGAAACGGATAACCTGCAGACTGCTGATGAACTTTTGGATAAAGCGGAACGGTTCCGCAGCTATTGGGGCACAAAAGGCGGTATTACAGTAAGTGGCGGAGAAGCGCTTCTGCAGATTGACTTTTTGATCGAGCTGTTCAGAAAAGCGCATGAGAGAGGTATCAACACAACGCTGGATACCTGCGGACAACCATTTACAAGAGAAGAGCCTTTCTTCTCCAAATTTAATGAACTGATCAAATATACAGACCTTGTTATGCTGGATATCAAGCATATTGATGATGAAGAGCATAAGAAATTAACAGGTCATACAAATAAGAATATTCTGGACTGCGCAAGATATTTATCTGAGCAGGGCATTCCGATGTGGATCCGCCACGTACTTGTACCGGGTATCACAGATAAAGATGAATATTTAAAGAAAACAAGAGAATTCATTGATACGCTGGATACGGTCAAGAAAGTGGAGGTTTTGCCATATCATACACTTGGTGCTTATAAGTGGAAAGAACTTGGCATTCCATATAAGCTCGAAGGCGTGGATCCGCCAACGGAGGATCGCATTGCAAACGCCAAGAAGATCCTGGAGTTTTCGAAGGAGTAAATTACGCAACATAAACAGACAGCAGTTATAACAAGCGATCGCATTTATAACTGCTGTCTGTTTTTTGCTATGGCGACGAGGAAAATGCACGCATTTATGCGGTGCTGTAAATTTACTTTGAAAAATAAATTGCCATCCCACTGATTTTATATTATAGTTATGCATAAGAATAACTTACATTTTATAGTGCCGCATGGCAGGATAAGGGGGACATATGGATAACAACTATCAGAATCAGTACAATGGTTATCAGAACAGCTACCAGGATAGCTACCAGGGAAATACGGGAAACAGCTTTCCGGGCTGGGAGGATCAGAATTATGATATGATGCAGGGCGGATTTGAAGCAGAAGAGCCTGTGAAAAAGACATTGGCCGATTTTAAGAGCATTATGTATGAAGAGGTTGTTGTAAAATCCTATCTGTTTATGGTGGCAGCACTTCTGATCACAGCTTTTGCAGCATTTACGGTTTCTCCGTATGCAGCGATCAAAATGCTGACCGGATATAATTTTTACCTGCTTATGTTTGGTGAGCTGGGTATTGTTTTTGCTTCCAACTGGGCAATCTCAAAGAACAATGCAGTTCTTGCCGGTATTCTTTATACCATATATGCGTATCTGACGGGTGTTCTTTTATCTGTTATCTGCATGATCTATACAGGCAGCTCACTGGTAAAGGTATTTCTGCTGACAGCAGGTATGTTCCTGATCATGGCAGTTTACGGACTGGTTACAAAGAAAGACCTGACAAAAATGGGCAATATCCTGATAATGGCTCTGTGGGGACTGATCCTTGCAACCGTCTTTAATATGTTTATCTTCCGCGGATCAATGGTAGATTTTGCACTGAGTATCGTAGGCGTTTTGATCTTCACAGGACTGACGGCCTATGACTCACAGAAGATCAAGGAAAATGTATATATGGCAAATGACAGCAATGTGCTTTGCCTGTCACTGATGGGTGCATTTGAGCTGTACCTTGATTTCGTCAACCTGTTTTTAAAGCTGGTAAGATTGTTCGGAAAGAAAAAATAAAGAGCCGTTGCTAAAAAACGACAGACAGGGTATACTATTTTAGAATAAAAATTGCATGATAGGATAAAGGAGGATAAGAAATGGCACAGATAACAAAGGATATGACTATCGGTGAGATCATCAGAATCGACCAGAGTGTTATCCCGATCCTGATGGAAGCCGGTATGCATTGTATCGGATGTCCTTCCGCACAGGGCGAGACATTGGAAGAAGCAGCCATGGTTCACGGAATGGATATTGATGCGCTGATGAAAGCGATCAATGAAAAATAAAGAATCTGTTGATTCATGACATGAAAAAGGGCGTGTGAAAAAACGAAAGTTTTTTCACACGCCCTTTTTACGCTAAATATGATAAATTACAATAGAATAAGCATTTACAGTCGATTTAGATCTGGGCAAGAGCACTAACCGCATCCTGGGGAACAAGCACTTCATAATGTTCCTGCAGATATGCGCTTCTGGCCGGTTCTACCTTTTGGATCGATCCATATTCTGAAGCAATATTGCATATCTTTCCAAACTGCTGCTGTGACATATCACCCATTGTGAGAACCAGACAATACTGCATTGCTTCCGGATCCTTGTATAAAGCACTTTCTGCGGTATAAGCATCTTTTACGATGCGGGAGAAGGTACAAAGATGATTCAGACCCGCCTGCAGCATACGCGGAGCAGCTGTTTGCGGTTCTTCGTTTTGCGTGTTGCTAACAGCACCGGCGCTGTTCTTGATCTTCTGGAACAGATCCAGGACATCATCGGAAAAATGATCTGTAATATCATCCTCTGCAGCATCATCTTCTGCACTGAGCGAAGGAGAAAATTTGGAAAAACGGGTATCAATCTCATCGGGATCTTCTACCTTGGTGATGATCAGTACGATACAATCCGCATTGACCGGAATTGCCTCGATCATAAGCGGGATATCCTCTGCCTCAAAACCAAACTCAAAAGATGCCTGCTGCATCATGTCGCGGAACAGGTTTTTGGCTTTTTCACTGCCATAGGCAAGCTCGCTGATCTTTAACTCTCTATTTGCAAGATCTGCACCTGTCAGGGTACATCTGATCTGATGGTCATTTACTTTTTCGATTTTCATATTATCACATCCTTATCTGATTTTATTCAAAAATCGACCTCAAACGACTGAAAATACTTGTTTCTTTTGTACAAGTATCTTATATCTTATGTCGGTTTTAGTCAATAGAAGTTACCTCTCAGGCAACTAATTTAATAAAAATTTTAACTTTTCTATTGCCAAAGAAAAGGTCTTCTTTTATAATCATATCAATAAGAGATGCCATCCGACGCAGTATGCACCGGAAAGGGGGCATGATCTTACAGGATTTCGTTCAGATGCGATCCGCATCGTCAGACAATATGGAATTGATATCGTGATCGGATATCGATTGTCTTTAAAGCACATACGTGTTTTATCAAATTATTTTCCAATATAAATTTTCAAACAAATAATTCAATATTACAGTATTTATTTTTTATGTCTTTGTGCGCGTCCGATGTCATCTCTTAGCAATCTATTCTTTATCATCACCATAATTTAAAAATATGATTCACGATCCGGAATTATTATTCATATCACAGTAAATTTTCCTTTTGGGGGATCGGGTGCATGAAAAGAAAGCAACAGGAGGACAAATGCTTATGTCAGATCAAGGGCAGAGGCTTACGCAAATGCTGGATCGGATAGAAGTACAGTTTCAGGTTATGCAAAAGCTGCAGGACTGCTTTTCGACGATCGAAGTACCGGAGCGAAAAGATATCCTGAGAGAAACGGACAGATATCATACGGACAACTTTATGGCAGATTATGTTATGGATGCATCCGGTGGTATAAAGGAGGTCAGATACGACTGGATTAAAAAAGAATAAAGCCATGAGATAATATCTCAAATGGGACAAGTGACAGATGAAACAGCCCCTCTGTGTAAATCGTATGTGTACACTTGTCCCATTTTGTATAGTTTGGTATACTAAAACCGAATGTGGGATTCAGACAAAGGAGAACAAGATGGAAAAAAAGAAAATTCTTCCCGCTGTGATCGCAGTCGTTTTGATGGCGTTGATCATTGTGGGCGCAGTCGGTGTCAAATTATATGAGAAATATTCCTATTCCAAGGAAACAATGGATCTGTCCCGGTACTACGGAATCGAAAAAGAAGGTCAGGTTCCGATCGTTCTGGCAGATGTGGTGGCAGAGGAAAAGGCTGCCAATATAGACGGCAATGATTATCTGCCTTTGTCTTTTGTACAGGAGCAGTTAAACAGCAGATTTTATTATGACATGAATGAAAAACTGCTGCTTTATACAACAGCACTGGATCTGTATGAGATCCCGCTTGATTCGACAACCTATACGGTTTCGGGCGAAGCTGCGGAGCATACGTGTCCGATCTTTGTGTTGCAGGATGAAGTGCCATATGTATCCCTCAGCTTTATGGAGAACTTCTCTAATTTTATCTGCAATGTGTATGAAGCACCACATAGATTGCAGATCTATACGGAAAATGTAACGCATCAGACAGCAGTGATCCAAAAAGCGACCGCAGTCCGGTATCAGGGCGGTATCAAAAGTGATATTTTAGAGCAGCAGGATGCAGGCAGCCAGGTAACGGTTCTGGAGGAAATGGAAAACTGGTCCAAGGTAGAAACAGCAGATGCAGTGATCGGTTATGTGGAAAATAAGCGTCTGGAAGCAGCGGAGGATCAGGCAGTAGAAGTACCGATCAGTTACGTGATCCCGGAATATACGAGTATCCATAAAGATTACAAGATCAATATGGTATGGCATCAGGTGACAAATGCCGCCGCCAATGATGGTGTGGAAGGACTGCTGGCAAATACAAAGGCGGTCAATACCATCTCTCCGACGTGGTTCTTCTTAAATGATAATGCCGGTAACTTTACTTCTATTGCAAGTCAGACTTATGTGGATGCGATGCATGCCCGCGGGATCGAGGTGTGGGCACTCATCGATAATTTTACCAATGATGTGGATATCGCGCAGATTCTTGGAACGACAACAAACCGGAAAAATCTGATCTCCCAGCTTGTAGGAACGGTTACGGCGATGGGGATTGATGGCATCAATATTGACTTTGAGCAGGTTCCGGAAAGTGCGGGTAACGATTATGTGCAGTTTTTACGCGAACTTTCCATCAGCTGTCGGAAGAATCAGATCGTGCTTTCGGTTGATAATTATGTACCGACAGGCTATACAGCGCATTATGACAGAAAAGAGCAGGGAACGGTTGTAGATTATGTGGTTATCATGGGATATGATGAACACTATGCGGGCTCTGCGGAAGCGGGCAGTGTGGCTTCGATCGGTTATGTGCAGCAGGGCATTGAGAATACGGTTTCTGCCGTACCGCAGGAAAAAGTGATCAATGCGGTTCCGTTTTACACAAGACTCTGGAAATGGGGAGAAAGCCTGACAAGTGAGGCGCTTTCCATGTCTGCAGCGGCGAATTATCTGGCACAATATGGCGTGGCAGCTTCGTGGGATGAAACGACCTGTCAGGATTATGCGACCTTTGAAGCGGATGGCGTGACCTATCAGATCTGGCTGGAAAATGCAAAGAGTCTCGAAGCAAAGCTGCAGGTGATGTCGGCCTATCAGCTTGGCGGTATTGCGGAATGGAAGCTGGGACTGGAAACACCGGATGTCTGGACACTGATAGAAAATTATGTGAAGAATGAAGCTGCCATAGATCCGGTGGCCCCGGATGAGACAGCAACTGTGCAGAATACGGAAAATACAGGAGAACAGACTGATACGGCGGATGAGCAGGCGCCGCTTGAGGAAATCGTGACGGAATAAAAAGAAGGCAGAAAGTCATAACACAGAGCAGCTTGGCATAGAATGTAGTAAAGCTACATCGTATGTGGAGGCCAACGTGCAAAACAAGCTGATTTCTGTGATCATGGCGATCTGCCTTTTGTGTTCTATGTATTATCTGGCGAGGACAGCAGTGATCTATACCATGCATCAGGAAAAAAGAGGTGAGCAGCCGGTCATTGTGCTGGATGCGGGGCATGGTGGGGAAGATCCCGGTAAGATCGGAATCAACGGCGCGCTGGAAAAAGATGTCAATCTGCAGATCACCATGCGTCTTGCAAGACTGCTGCAGCAGAACGGTTATCATGTCATTCTGACGAGAAATGAAGATAAAGGTCTGTATACAGGAAATCAGGGAAGTAAAAAGGTGGAGGATCTGAAAAACCGGATCGCACTCATTGAATCGTCCGGTGCAGCATTGGCGGTCAGCATCCACCAGAACAGCTATTCGGCGGAAGGCGTGTGTGGTGCACAGGTTTTTTACTATGAGACTTCCGAGGCCGGAAAGGAAGCGGCGCAGATCATGCAGCAGCAATTGATCAGGGGCGTGGATCCTGCCAATAAACGGATGCCCAAGGGTAACAATACATATTATCTGCTGAAAAAATCGACTGTTCCGACGATCATTGTGGAATGCGGTTTTCTGTCCAATCAGGCAGAGGCAGATAAGCTTGTGACAGGCGCATATCAGGAGCGCCTTGCATTTTATATTGCCATGGCCGTGATGCAATACGTGAGTGGTATGCAAAAAGCGCCGTCAGCCTGATACGGAAACGGAAAAATGTGCGGAAATGTGTGCGCAGATAGTTTGAAAGCAGGGGGAAATGTGCTATACTAAAGCAGAATTACGGTGAGGCAGCAAAATCCCTCATCCGGCAGAGAAGGAATGAGTCATTTGGAAACGAAGTGGATCAAAGATTTAGAGCATACATGGAATGAAGAAGCGATCAGGCAGGCTGGTCAGATCATCAGGGACGGCGGTCTTGTTGCTTTCCCGACAGAGACAGTTTACGGACTGGGCGGGGATGCTTTGAATCCGGACAGCTCCCGCAAGATCTATGCGGCAAAGGGCAGACCGAGTGATAATCCGCTAATCGTGCATATCTGCAGGCTGGAGGATCTTTCCAAGATCGCAGCCGAGATCCCGGAAAATGCTAAAAAGCTGGCAGAAAAGTTCTGGCCGGGTCCATTGACCATGATCTTCAAAAAGACGGATCTGGTGCCCAAAGAAACGACCGGCGGACTGGATACGGTTGCGGTGCGTTTCCCGGATCACAAAGTAGCACTTGCTTTTATTGAGGCAGCGGGCGGCTTTGTGGCAGCGCCAAGTGCCAATACCTCAGGCAGACCTTCTCCGACGCTGGGGAAATATGTGTATGAGGATATGAACGGAAAGATCGAAATGCTGCTGGATGGCGGGCAGGTCGGGATCGGCGTGGAATCCACGATCGTGGATGTAACGGGAGAAAAGCCGATGATCCTCAGGCCGGGCTATGTGACCTATGAAATGATGCAGGAAATTCTGCCGGAGCTTTTGCAGGATCCGACCATGTTCAGTGTCAGTGGAAATGCAAAGCCGAAAGCGCCGGGCATGAAATATAAGCATTATGCGCCAAAGGGTGAGCTGACGATCATCAGCGGACAGGCTGATCATGTCAGAAAACGGCTCCAGCAGGAAGTAGATAAAAAGCGTGCGCAGGGATATAAAGTCGGCGTGATCGCTGCAGGGGAAGATGGCAGCGCCTATCAGGCGGATTCCGTTAAGGTAACGGGAAACAGGGATGATCTTGCGCAGATCGCAAAGGACCTTTTCCGGATGCTCCGTGAGTTTGATGATGAAGGAATGGACTTCATGTATACGGAAGGCTTTTCGGATAAAGGGATCGGACAGGCTGTTATGAACAGGCTGCTGAAGGCAGCAGGTCATAAAATAATAGATGCAGATCAGGAGGAAACAGATGATAGCAATAGGCAGTGATCATGGCGGATTTGATCTGAAGGAAGCTGTGATAGCACATTTAAAAGAAAAAGGATATGAAGTAAAGGATGTAGGCTGCTACGATAAAAGCTCCTGCGATTATCCGGTTTACGGGAAAGCAGTGGCTAACGCGGTGGCGGATGGGACATGTGAGAAAGGAATCGTGATCTGTACAACGGGGATCGGTATTTCCATCACAGCCAATAAGGTAAAGGGAATCCGTGCTGCACTCTGTGCGGATACACTTTCTGCAAAGCTGACAAGACTGCATAACGATGCCAATGTACTGGCAATGGGAGCAGGGATCGTAGGACCGAATCTGGCACTTTCCATCGTCGATACCTTCCTTGAAACAGAATTTTCGGGCGAAGAAAGACATCAGAGAAGAATTGATCAGATCGAGGCATAATAGGCTGTGTACTTGCGTTTTGGAGAAATACATTGTAAAGTGAAGCAAAGGCACAAGAGAAATGAAGAACTTACAAAACAGGAGGATAAAAGTATGAGTAAAGTTGTTGTTATGGATCATCCGCTGATCCAGCACAAGATCGGTATTATCCGTAAAAAGGAAACAGGAACAAAGGATTTCAGACAGAATATCAGCGAGATCGCAATGCTGATGTGCTATGAGGCAACAAGAGATCTGCCGCTTGCAGATGTGGAGATCGAGACACCGATCTGCAAGACAACTGTAAAAGAACTGAAGGGCAAGAAGCTGGCTGTTGTACCGATCCTGCGTGCGGGACTTGGCATGGTAGACGGTATGCTGGAAATGATCCCTGCTGCAAAGGTGGGACATATCGGTCTGTATCGTGATCCTGTTACGGTAAAGCCGGTAGAATATTACTGTAAGCTTCCGGAAGATTGTGCACAGAGAGAAGTTTTTGTAGTCGATCCGATGCTGGCAACAGGCGGTTCTTCTGTAGCAGCCATTCAGATGCTGAAGGATAAAGGCTGTAAGAACATCCACTTTATGTGTATCATTGCAGCACCGGAAGGGGTAAAAGCAATGCAGGAAGCACATCCGGATGTGGATATTTACATTGGTGCGCTTGATGAAAAGTTAAATGATCATTGCTATATTGTACCGGGACTTGGCGACGCAGGAGACAGAATTTTCGGAACAAAGTAAGTGATATTCATGTCATAAACGATGCGAGGGTAAAAAAGGATCACTATCTGCTGTATATGTGGATCTGTCAGGAAAACGGATGGGATAAACTATGAATCATAAGAGAAAAGATTACATTTCATGGGATGAATATTTTATGGGCGTTTCCGTGTTGTCGGGAATGCGTTCCAAGGATCCGAATACACAGGTGGGAGCCTGCATTGTCGGAAAAGACAATCGTATTCTTTCCATGGGATATAACGGATTCCCGAATGGATGCAGCGATGAGGATTTTCCGTGGGACAGAGAAGGCGACGCGCTTGAGACAAAATATCCGTTTGTCACACACAGCGAGCTGAATGCCATTCTCAACTACCGTGGTGGCAGTCTGGAGGGTACAAAGCTGTATGTATCCCTGTTTCCTTGTAATGAGTGTGCAAAAGCGATCATACAGGCGGGAATCAGAACGGTTGTGTATGACTGCGATAAATACGAAGGAACGCCGATGAATATCGCATCGAAAAAGATGTTTGACGCAGCAGGCGTGGAATATTACCGGTATGAAAGAACCGGCAGAAAAATAGAACTTGATCTGTAAGGGATGTGGCAGATGACATTTTGTAAGAAATGGAAAAAATGGATAGCATTTACAACATTGACGCTCGGTTGTTTGATCGGGCGTCCTTTGTATACCTATGCAACGGCGGGGCAGCAGCTTGAGCAGGCACAGCGGGATAAGGCGAAGGCGGAAAACGGACTGGAAAAAGCAAATGACAGTATTCAGGATCTGCAGACAGACCGGGCAAGTCTGCAAAGCTATCTGGATAATCTGAATGAAGAGTTGCAGAAGGCTAACAGTAAGCTTCTGGAAATTGATGAGATCATCGAGAAGAAGCAAAATGCGATCACCGAGGCGCAGGAAACGATTGCAGATGCTAAAGAGCAGCAGAAGGTACGATATGAAGAAATGAAGCAGCGGATCCAGTTTTTATATGAAGAGGGAAACACTTCTTATCTGGATGTTTTTCTTTCTGCATCCAGCTTTTCGGACCTGCTCAATAAGGCTGATTATATTGAGATGATCAACCAGTATGACCGCAAAATGCTGCAGGAATATGCAGATACGCAGGTAAAGATCGCAAAAAAGGAAAAGGAACTCAAACAGGATAAGGAAACGCTTGAAATGCTGCAGCAGGAAGCAAATGCCAGCACAACAGGACTGTATGAGGATGTTAAAAAAACAAGTGAGAATGTACGCCAGTATTTAGATCAGATCGCGGAAAAAGAAGAGGAAGCACTGGCTTACGAGCAGGAGATCGCGCAGAAGGAAAGTGATATCGCAACACTGCAGGAGCAGTATAAGGAAGAGCTTGCCATGTCCCTGCAGTCGCAGGCAATGGTCAACAGGGATCTGTCGGATGTGCTGTTTGCGAGCGGTGATGTGGATCTGATGGCGGCGATCATTGAGTGTGAGGCCGGCGGCGAAAGCTATACCGGAAAGGTGGCAGTCGGCGCAGTTGTCCTGAACCGTGTCAGAAGTCCGTTATTCCCATCTACAGTGCTGGAGGTTATCATGCAGAAGAAGCAGTTTTCTCCTGTCGGCAGCGGACGTTTTGCACTGGTGCTTGCCAGAGGTGCAAATGAATCGTGCTATCAGGCAGCGCAGGATGCCATGGCAGGTGCTTCACCGGTCGGAAACTGTCTGTTCTTCCGTACCCCGATCCCGGGGCTGACCGGGCAGCAGATCGGGGGACATATTTTCTACTAGGAATGGGTTAGTAATGTGAAAATAAACAGGAACATCCTAGGATAAGCAATCGATAGTGTAGCCGACCGAGATTTCGCTGTTTCTTACCGGGTTCTCGCCACAGGCGCATTTATTAAATGTAATGGAGTTACTTTTGTAACTCCATTATGCAGCCTCTGCGTATCGGCAAAGCCGATTCTGCATACGCAGAGGTTCCTTTGGGCAGGAGAACCCGTGTAAATAAACAGTGAAATCGCAGGGTAGGCAAACGTGATTGCATTCTTTAGGATGTTCCTGTTTTGTATTAACAATTCTATTCAAATATCGAGTCAGCAGGTTTTATATAGTTAAGGGGGAATTTGAAATGAAAATGATCTGTCCGCATTGCTGCGGCGAGCAGCAGTATTCTATCAAGGTTTTGATACATCCGGATTGTAAAAATTGTGGCAAGAATATGACGCGTTCCATTAACAAAAAATTCAGTCGGTGTAAGGGGATTGCAAGATGTCTTGCGCTTTTGCCGATAGGCATAGGTCTATTTGTACAATCTACATTTTGGAATATATTAGGATTGATTATTTCTCTGCTTCTATTTGCTATGGTAGAACTGATCTTTATGAAAACAGCGCATGAATTTAAGAGTTAGGTAATAGTATATTTGCGGTTGCCTGCATTTGGTATGTATGCTAAACTGATTGCAAGCAGAAAGTCAAAAGCATATTTTATATGGGATGGCTCGCCATCCCATTTTCTATTTCATGATAGGTAACTCTGACTAGTTACTATCATATATCTAAACGTTTCAAGAAACTTCACTGCTTAAATTCCACAAACAAATGAATAGCAGAGAGGTTTCAAAGTATAACAGACCTCTCTGGGTAAGCATGGCTTACAGAAAAGGAGGTCATATGACACAGAAACGAAAAACTGTCGTATCGGATATGGGGACAGGAAAAGGCAAAACGGAGACGATCAATTTTGATGAGATTGGTATCACCAATGATTTCATGTTTGGCACGGTATTCCGGGATAAGGAAAAATGTAAGGAACTGCTTCAGAGAATCCTGCAGATCAAACTGATCGAGATTGAGGTTGTAGAGCCGCAGAAGTCGATGAAAACACCCTTTATTGGAAAGGGAATCCGTATCGACATTTATGCAAAAGATAGCGATGGTAATGTGTATGATATCGAAATGCAGACAACGGAAGAAACAGATCTGCATTTGAGACGACATGTAAGGAAAATAAGGAACTGGTGCTTGCGGATAAGCGGCGAACGTATTTTGTAAATATAAAAGGAAATAGAGAAGGAATCAGCGAAGACACGACGAAATTGCTTGATTATTTCAAAACCGGGCAACCAACAGATTCCTATACAGAAAGCATTCAGAATGAAGTGGAACTGATAAGGGACGACAATGATAAATGTATCAAGTTTTCTATGAAAACTTGATATGCAGCATCAGCCCATTTGCCAAAGGCAAATTTGCATGGGCTGATGTTCCAAGTGGAGGGAGAATTATATGACGATAGAAATGAAAATGGATCAGAGATATGAGCAGGGAAGAAAAAAGGGGCGGAATGAGGGTGAACAGAACCGGGACAAAGAACTGATCACCAAATGGCTGCAAAAAGGTAAATCAATTGCAGAGATTGCAGAGAATCTGGATCGGACGGAAGAATATGTTAAAAAGTTTATATGAGTTCCATTGCTGGAAATTCAGTGGATTCCAGGTATCAATGTGTCTTTTATTATAGGAGAAAACATATGCATTTGTATATCAATATGAAGCAGCTTGGAAAGCGTAAAAACATGGTAGATAAGGTGGCATTTTCTTATGAGAAAGCACCGGAGAGTTTGCGGGAGCTGATCGGAGAAACGGTAAAGATCTGTGTAGCCAATTATATAGACCGCATGGACAAGGGCGAGGCGGTGCTTTCCAAGGAGCAGATCGAGGATATGTCACAGATCGGTAAGATTGCATTCGGGATCGTATACGGGGAAAAGAAGCCGGATGTACAAAAGGCGATCGAGACAGCGGTACAGGGATTTGAGGATGGATTGTTCCGTGTCTTTCTGGGAGACAGAGAACTGGAAAATCTGGATGAAAAAGTGGAGTTTGCAGAGGGTAACGAAATTACATTTATCCGCCTGACGATGCTGGCGGGCAGAATGTGGTAAAGATGTGAAAGGGGCTATACATGGGAGAAGGTAAGAAAACAAGACAAGAGCTGGAAGAGCAGAAGAAGGTTGCAAAAGAGGTTAGACAGGCATTTGATAAGGCTTCGCGGGAGCTTAGAAATAGCTACAGTGAGCAGGTAAGACAGGTGCTGGATGAAAGTGACAAATATAGAGGAAGTGTGTCCTCCACAGTGATAGGTAAGCGGCTTAGATCCTTTCTTGAAAAGAAAGGAGTCCGTCCGTCCGAGTTCTTCAGAAAAGAGTTGAAAAATATGCCCGGATGGCTGCCTGATGCGCTGCTGGAGGATTTTTATGTTTCTGTAGACAGTATTATAAAATGGCAGGTCAGTGAGTCCTACTACAGGAGAACGATGCGGACAAAGCGGTATACGACATTTTTGGACAGATACTTCCGCATTTTAAAGGCATACCATGAGATGGGCATCTATCAGGCAGATATTGTGTCCTTGTATAAAGAAGAACTGCCTGCGGACAAGCTGTGTTTTTACCGGAATAAATGTGCTGCTGCAGCCTACAGTGCTGTATCGGAATACTGGATCGCCGCAGAGCTTGACCGGGGCAATGAGGAACTTATCAGGCTTCTGCTGGATGTGCTGCTTGGTGAAGGCACGCAGACAAAGCTGACAACAAGTATGCTCCGTGGTATTTTCATGAGCGAGAATACGGAGCTTTATGAGGCTGTCGGAAAACTTCTTCTTGCGGCGAGATTGCAGGAAGGGCTTCGTCAATCGATCTGTGAAAATATGGATTACGGAACTGCGCAGGCATTTATGACACTTTTTCAGGTGATAAAAGAAAATGACCTCTTGCGCTATTCCTCTGTCATGCGGGCAGTTGCGACATGGACAGGACTGATCGCAAGCGAGGAAAGTAAAATTGACAGGATCCAGAAAAAACAACTGTTATCCATAGACACTTATCTGCATGATGAAAAAGCCAGAAAAGAAGTACTTGCAGGCGAGGATGCCATGCAGATCTATCTGGCTCTGTGGAGCTATGGATTTTTCGATCTGGATGAGGCGTGCGCTGTTATGAATAAGCTGGCGCTAACCGGCAGCAGGCATCAGAGAATGGTTTTCGGCATGTATATCAAGTCGATGAATCTTGGCATGGTATACACCCATAAAGTGGCAAAGACATTTATCCGGCAGTTTTCGGATGAAATGGATACCATGACCGTTATGCTGCCAAGCTTTATGCCGGATTTCGCGTCTTATATGAATGAACTGGTCTATGAGGAGGGGAAACGCTACAGTGGCGTGCTCCGGGAAAAGACATATGCGGAGGTGGAGAAATACTTTGACAGCAGACAGGAATGCCAGGAAATCTATGATATTCTGGAAGATATTCTTGCACGTATTCCGAAAAAACGGCTGGAGATCGCTCCGTGTGTATTCCCATGGAATGTAGAATATCTTGACCGCTCAGATGTGATCATGCGTCTTGCCATCTGTGCAAGTGCCCTCCGTGATGAGGATAAGATCACGCATATTGCAGAGATGCTGCAGGAGATAGATACTTCCCATTACAGCAGGGATACACTGTTGCTTCTTTTGGTCAGAGAACCTGCAAATGACAGACAGAGAGAAATATTGGTGGATGCGGTTGCGGATAAAGAGACGTATACGCGACAGAAAGCTGCAAAGCTGGTCAGCGCCATGGAACTTTCAAAGGCAGATTATGCAAGACTTGAGGGAATGCTGAAGTATAAAAAATCTGATATCCGGGAAACTGTATTATCCATCCTTTACAAGCTGGATGGAACAGAGATGGAGCAGATGATCTGCAGACTGCTTACTGACGCAAAAGAGGAAAAGAGAACAGCAGGACTGGATATTCTTCTGCAGCTTAAAAATGATGACAAAAGACAAAAATTATTTACAGCATGTGCAGGTTGTATGGATGAAATGGAGCAGAAGGGGATCAAAGTTTCCACGAAGGAACAGATCCTGATCCGGGAGATCCGAAATGAGACAGAGGACAAAGCAGGTGCTGCACAAGGCTATGGGCTGTATGATGTAAATGCGGACTATACGCCTGTATTTGATGCGGATTATCTGGCAGAATGCAGGGAATTTTATAACAGATATTTTCCGGACAGCGGGATTGCCATAGGGAAACTTGCAGGAAGTGCAGGTAAGCTGGCAGGAACTCTTCTGAAGATGAAGGACAGAATATTAAACGGAGCAAAGGCTGGAATAACAGATCCGGGAGAAATCCTGCGGAAGCTGGATGCACTCATTGATGCCCATAAATATGATGAATATGAAAACCGGAACGGAGAAATCTGTATGCTCGGCGAGCAGCCGGGGATTTATGTCGCGGCGGACGATGAAAGCATTATACTTGAAGATTTATGGCTGGGTTTTTATGAAAAAACAATACAGACACCGGAAGTATGTATGCAGATATATGTATATTTGCAGGGATATAACAATGATAAGGAAGATTTTAAAAAGTACTGTGAGAGCTTTGTGGCAGACCTGTTTGGGCGGCAGTATACAGGGGAAAGGGTTAGCCTTGGCTACATTGCACATATCAGAGCAGTCATCAGTTATCTGTATCAGAAATTTGTACCGGACAGTGATGAGAGAAAGCTGGCTGTGGTTGCAGCGGACTACCTTTTAAGCCGGAAGGAGGACCTGATCTATACATTCCGGGGGAAAAAGCGCAGAAATAATTTTATGGAAGAAACAGAGGAACGGGAGACGTTGTGTCACCGGAGCGTGCTGACGCATGAACAGATCATGATACTGGCAGGCAGGATCTCACCTGCCCACAGCGGTGGCGGAAAGGTACCGGATGCAGGTTCTGCGGAGGCTGCTTATAAAGAGGAAATATTTGTCAGGTTGTTCCCATACAACTATGCGCTGGCAAAGGCGCATGATTTCCGGATACTGGCGGATGTGATCAATGAACCGGGATATCATTACTGGGTACATAGCTGGAATATAATGGAAATACCGAGTCTTTCCACTTATATTGCGGCGCACAATCATGGGCTGATCAGCCGGGATTATATGTACAAGATGGCTTTTGAGGGCAATCCACTGGATAAGAGCCTGGAATGTGTATCGAATGTGATGCAGTATATTACAGAACACGACAGACAACGGCAAATCAGAGGCTATGAATGGAAATGGGGCTGGGCAGAAAGAAAACGAATGGACAGCGTGAAACAGATCCTGCTCCATGCGCCGTCCGGAAATCTGACTGAAAAGGATCAGACATGTCTGGAGATCGCCAAAAAGCTTTATACAGATATGTCGGCGCTTGTAATGGAAGCAGAGCTGACAAGAGGAGATACAGAGACAGAATTTTCACCATATGTATATGGACTGAAACGCGTATACGGAGCAGCGTATTTTGTCAGAATACTGGCTGCACTCGGTAAGGAAACGCTGGAGAGATCTACCTATTTTAGCGGCAGTTATACATATGGCAGGCGGCAGAAGGTCAGCAAGAAGAACAGCCTGTCGCATCTGCTGCAGGTTTGTATGCCTGATGTGAATGACAATGCGGATACGCTGCGGTCTTATCTGAACGGAACGGACATCAGTGAAGCGCGCCTGATCGAGGCTGCCATGTATGCACCGGAATGGATCGATATTGTCGGAGCATATCTGGGCTGGGATGGATTTACGGCCGGCTGCTATTATTTCATGGCGCATATGAATGAAATGTTTGATGATAAGAGAAAGGCAATGATCGCCAGATATACGCCGCTTGAGGTGGATGAGTTGAATGCGGGTGCTTTTGATAAGAAGTGGTTTACAGAGGTATATGAAAAGCTGGGGGATCAGCGCTTCCAGCTCATATACAAGGCTGCAAAGTATATATCAGACGGCGCGAAACATATAAGAGCCAGAAAATATGCAGATGCTGCACTTGGTAAATATGAAGAAGAAAAGCTGTTTGCCGAGATCGAGGCAAAGAGAAACAAAGATCTCCTCATGGCGGTCGGGATTTTGCCGATTGAAAAGGAGGCACAGATCAAAGACAGGTATCTGTTTTTGCAGAAATTCAAAAAGGAAAGTAAGCAGTTTGGCGCCCAGCGGCGTGCAAGCGAGGCGGCTGCAGTTGAGATAGCCATGCGCAACATGGCAGTAAGCGCCGGCTATCAGGATGTGACAAGGCTTATTCTGCGCATGGAGGGGCTGGTGGCGCAGGAAATGGCGGAATATTTCAAACCGCATGAAGTCGGCGAACTGTCCATATGGCTGGAAATGGAAGAGGGCGGCAAATGTGCGGTCATTTGTGAAAAGAATGGCAGGCAGCTCAAGAGTGTTCCGGCAAAGAGCAGGAAAGATCCGTATGTGCTGGAGCTGACAGATGCCAAAAAGCAGCTGACAGAGCAGGCAAGGCGTACAAAGGCTATGCTGGAAGCTGCAATGGAGAGCCAGGAGACTTATGCATATTCGGAAATAAAAGGAATGCTGGAAAATCCGGTCGTACATGATATGGTCGCTGCGCTGGTGTTCAAAACAGAGGATGACATACTTGGTTTTGCTGCAGAAGCTACATTTTATGTACCGGCAGAGGATGGAGAGATGCAATCAATGCAGCTTGCGGATGATGCCAAGATGACCGTGGCGCATCCGTTCCAGATGTATACGGCGGGCAAATGGCATATGCTCCAGAAATATGTATTTGATCATCAGATCATACAGCCGTTTAAACAGGTATTCAGGGAATTGTATGTAAAAACAGAAGAAGAACTGAACATGGAACATTCCCTCCGCTATGCGGGCAATCAGATCCAGACGAAGAAAACGCTGGGCTGTCTGAAAGCAAGACATTGGGTGGCAGATATCGAAGATGGCCTGCAGAAGGTGTATTATAAGGAAAATATTGTGGCAAGGATTTATGCGCTGGCAGACTGGTTCTCACCATCCGATATAGAAGCTCCGACGCTGGAATGGGTTGTATTTACAGACAGAAAAACGGGAAAAGATCTGAAACTGAAGGAAATCCCGGATATTTTGTTTTCCGAGGTAATGCGGGATGTGGATATGGCTGTCAGCGTGGCGCATGCGGGCGGTGTGGATCCGGAGACCTCTCACTCTACGGTGGAAATGCGAAAGGCGATCGCAGAGTTTACAATGCCATTATTCCGACTGACTAATGTGACTTTCACAAAGAACCATGCTGTGATAGAAGGAAAACGCGCAAATTATACGGTTCATCTCGGAAGTGGTGTGGTGCATCAGGAGGCAGGACCGATGATCAATGTACTTCCGGTTCATTCGCAGAGGCGCGGACGAATTTTCCTGCCGTTCGTGGATGACGATCCAAAGACTGCAGAGGTGCTGACGAAGATCTTATTCTTTGCGGAGGATGAAAAGATCAAGGATCCGTACATACTGGAGCAGATACAGTAGTAGACGTGGCAGTCGTAATAAAAAAGGAAGATAATACAGTAAGCAATCTTTTGCACGGGCGACCGAGATTTATCGCTCGCTTGCCAGTCGGAGCGTCCACCACGCTTTTTGGTGGCCGGAGACTGTGCAAATACGAGCAGATAAATCGCAGGGTAGCCGGGCGTGATTGCGTCTGTATTATCTTCCTGCTTTTTATATAGTATGCTCTTTTACGTTATTCAAAGCTCTCCACATAATCCCGGATCCGTTTAAAATCCCCGGAATAGATCATGCCAAGCAGCTTGTCCAGCGTGCGCAGGGATTTCAGAAGCTGATCCTTTGTGATGATGCCCGCTTCCTCTGCGTCTGCAAGCTCGTCCAGATCCACAACTTTTACAAAACCATCGGGATAGATCAGGACATCAGCCAGAAGATCGATCACCGTCAGAGAGGATTTGTCCTCATTCCAGCTGTGCGTGATAATATCAATGTACCAGTAAAGCAGCCTGCCATCCTCATAATAGAATTTGCTGACCTTGATACCATGCTCCAGAAAATAACAGGAAATACCGTGGTGCAGGTCTTTTTTCGGATGGAGCGCCGACCATGTTGTGACCAGGCGGTTGTTCTCAAAGGAAACAATATGGTCATTTTTCAATAAAATACATTCATCCGGAATAATCCGTTTACGATAGAGAGAGAATTCTTTCATAGAGGTTCTCCTTATATGGCTCTGACAGGAACCTCGCTCATGCAAAATCTGCTTCGCAGATGAGCGAGGCTGCATCATGCATCTTTGATGCATGACATTTCGGGAACATCCGCCGGTCAAAATCGCCTTCGGCGACGGCGGATGCTACATCATGCATCTGCGATGCATGACATTAATTACACAAATCGTACTCTGCGCAGTACAAAAAGTCAATGAGAAGAAAGAAAATAAAATGAGGAAAATGTACAGTGCGCAGATATGACAAAAAATAAGAAAACTGAACTCTAAAGAAAAAATTAAAATGGGTATTTTGGTAGACAGTCCGAAAAAAAATGAGTATAATGTAAAGCAGTTCGATCAGGATGAGGTGTAAATTGAAAAATCCGAAAAAGCAGAAAAAAAACGGATATGACAGAAGCGTATACCGGTCACTGGCGATGATCACACAGTTTGGCATCAATATGCTCGTGCCGATCGTGCTTTGCGGCGGTGCGGGGATGTATCTGGACAAGCTTTTAGGCACTTCATTTTTATCGGTCATCCTGTTTTTTGTCGGTGCCTTAGCCGGTTTTCGGAATATTTATATTTTTGCGATGCGCACGGCCGGGGATGATTCCGGGCGGAAGAAGCGCAGAGCCGATGTAAAGGCGCACAGGATCGACAGGACGCCGCAGGATGACGATCCTTCCGGGGACCGCTGAATGACAGTGCCATCAGGGCAGGCGGTTTCTGTGCGGCAGAGAGAACAGTTTGAGGGAGAAACGGAGCAAACATGCAGAAATTAAAAAACTGGTTAAACGGTTTAAGTGATGTACTGCCGGATCTTCTGATCGGTATTTTGTTATATGGCGTGGCCTGTGAGGCAGTTGGTCTTATTTTTGTAAAAGACCGTTTGTTTTACAGTATCGGTCTTCTCACCGGTATTTTATGTGCCATGGGCATGGCAGTCCATATGGCGTGGTCGCTGAATATGGCACTGGATCTGGGCGAAAGCGGTGCGGTGAAGAAGATGCAGCTGCATAATCTGCTCAGATACGGGATTGTCGTTGTGGTGATATTTGCTTTATGGCTCTCCGGTATCGGAAATCCGATCGTAGCCTTTTTAGGCATCATGGGTTTGAAAGTAGCGGCGTATTTACAGCCGTTTACTCATAAATTATTCAGGAGGTGAATGTATGGGTCAGGGTATTTTGTTATCCGCAGATCAGGAAGTAGATTTCATGGTACATGGCGTCTTTTCCTATAAGTGGTTTGGTCATACCGTGTGGATAACAACAACACATGTATGTGTCCTCATTGTATTTTTGATTCTTGGCATTTTTGCATTATGTGCCAATCGTGCAATGAAGCATGCAAGTGATGTGCCGACAGGCTTCCAGAATGTTGTGGAGATCATTGTGGAAATGCTGGACAATATGGTAAAAGGTACCATGGGCAAAAGTGCATCAAAGTTTGCCAATTACATCGGAACCATATTTATCTTTATTTTCATCAGCAATATTTCCGGACTATTGGGGCTCCGGCCACCGACAGCGGATTATGGAGTGACGCTTCCGCTTGGTGTTATGACTTTTGCAATCATTCATTTTAACAAATTCAAGTATCAGAAGGTCAGCGGAGTCATTAAAGGATTATGTGAGCCGTGGCCGTTCTGGGCACCAATCAATATCATTGGTGATGTGGCTGTTCCGATTTCCTTGTCACTTCGTTTGTTCGCAAACGTGCTTTCCGGAACCGTCATGATGGCGCTGGTTTATGGACTGCTGAAATGGTTTGCCGTTTTCTGGCCGGCAGCGCTGCATGTTTATTTTGATTTATTCTCAGGAGCAATCCAGACATATGTATTCTGTATGTTGACAATGACATATGTAGCGGATGCGATTGGGGACAATTAAAGAAAGTTATTCATTTCAATTAAGGAGGAAACAAAACATGGAATTTAACACAAACTTTATCTTAGGCTGTTCAGCAATCGGTGCCGGTCTGGCAGTTATCGCCGGTATCGGACCTGGTGTAGGTCAGGGTATTGCAGCAGGTCATGCAGCAGCAGCTGTAGGTAGAAATCCGGGCGCAAAATCCGATATTACAGGTACCATGCTTCTTGGACAGGCAGTTGCCGAGACAACAGGTCTTTACGGCTTACTTATTGCTATGCTGTTATTATTCGTAAAACCGTTAGCAAAATAAAGACCTTCGGGACAAATCATGAAAGGAGGCTAATGGCTTGAATACGATACTAAGTACGACCTTCGTACTGGCAGAAAGCGAAGCAGGTATGACAAGATTATTTGATCTTGACTGGCAGCTTTTGCATGATGCGTTTCTGATGATCATTGCGATCTTTGCATTATTTCTGTTTCTGTCCCATTTCCTGTTTAATCCGGTCAGAAAGTTCTTATCAGACAGACAAAGCCGTATTGCGGATGATATTGAGACAGCACAGACAGAAAAGGCAGATGCTATCGCACTGAAGGAAGATTATGAAAACCGCATCCGCGACATTGACAAGCAGGCGGAAGAGATCTTAAGTGCAGCAAGACAGAAAGCACTGGCAAATGAAGCGGATATCGTTGCAAAAGCAAAAGAAGAAGCAGCCCGTATCATTGCAAGAGCAAATGCGGAAGCTGAGCTTGAAAAGAAGAAAGCAGCGGATGATGTGAAGAAGGAAATGATCCAGATCGCGTCTGCAATGGCAGGTAAGGTTGTGGCAGCTAACATTGATACAACAGTAAGCGACGGCCTGATTGACGAGACATTAAAGGAAATAGGTGAAAGCACATGGCTAAGCTAGTATCCCAGACATACGGAGAAGCGTTGTTTGAACTGGCAAATGAGCAGGATAAGATTGATGTCTTTACAGAGGAGATCGATGTCATATCCGAGGTGCTTGCCCAAAATCCGGACTTCTCCAAATTAATGAATCATCCAAAGATCGATAAAGAAAACAAGCTGGAAATTGTCGACAATGTCTTTTTAGGACGGATCGACAAGGAGCTGGTTGGCTTTTTAAGACTGCTCGTCACGAAAGGACGTTATGCGGATCTTGACAGCATCCTGCAGTATTTCCGGAATGCAGTCAAGGAAGAAAAAGGCATTGGTGTAGCCTATGTCAAAAGTGCCGCCGCACTTTCCGACCGGCAGAAAAAACAGATCGAAGAAAAGCTTCTTGAAACGACAAAATACACCGCTATGGAGATGCACTACAGCACAGATGCAGCTATCATCGGCGGTCTTGTGATCCGTATCGGTGATCATGTCGTGGACAGCAGTATTGCAACGAAGCTTAATGAGCTGAAAAAACAGCTTATGAAAATTCAGCTGGCATAGCCGGCTAGTATTTAGAAAGGAACAGAAAGATCCATGAATTTAAGACCAGAAGAAATAAGTTCAGTGATTAAGGATCAGATCAAGAGATATGCGTCAGAGCTTGAAGTATCGGAAGTCGGTACTGTTATTCAGGTAGCAGACGGTATTGCACGTGTGCATGGTCTTGAAAAGGCAATGCAGGGCGAGCTTCTTGAATTCCCGGGTGAAGTGTACGGAATGGTCATGAACCTCGAGGAAGACAACGTCGGTGTAGTACTTCTTGGCAGCCAGAAGAATATCAGTGAAGGCGATACCGTAAAGACAACAGGACGAGTTGTGGAAGTACCTGTAGGCGATGCTCTTTTGGGACGTGTCGTAAACGCACTTGGTCAGCCGATCGATGACAAGGGGCCGATCCAGACAGACAAATACCGTCAGATCGAACGTGTGGCATCCGGCGTAATCACAAGAAAGAGTGTAGACACACCTCTTCAGACAGGTATCAAGGCTATCGATTCCATGGTTCCGATCGGAAGAGGACAGCGTGAGCTTATTATCGGTGACAGACAGACCGGTAAGACGGCGATCGCGATCGATACGATCATCAATCAGAAAGGACAGGGCGTAAAATGTATTTACGTTGCGATCGGTCAGAAAGCATCTACCGTAGCAAGCCTTGTCAAAACATTAGAAGAATTCGGTGCCATGAGCTATACAACGGTTGTAGCGGCTACAGCCAGTGAGCTTGCACCATTACAGTATATTGCACCGTACGCAGGATGTGCGATCGGTGAGGAATGGATGGAGAACGGAGAAGATGTTCTCGTAATTTACGATGACTTAAGTAAGCATGCAACTGCTTACCGTACACTCTCTTTGCTCCTTCGTCGTCCACCGGGCCGTGAGGCTTATCCGGGTGATGTATTCTATCTGCATTCCAGACTGCTGGAGCGTGCAGCCCGTATGAGTGATGAATACGGCGGAGGAAGCTTAACAGCACTCCCAATCATCGAAACACAGGCAGGCGACGTATCCGCTTACATCCCGACCAATGTTATTTCCATCACAGACGGTCAGATCTATCTGGAAACAGAAATGTTTAACTCCGGATTCCGTCCGGCTGTTAATGCAGGTCTTTCCGTATCCCGTGTAGGTGGTTCTGCGCAGATCAAGGCAATGAAAAAGATCGCTGCTCCTATCCGTGTGGAGCTTGCACAGTACCGTGAGCTTGCTGCATTCGCACAGTTCGGTTCCGAACTGGATGCAGATACCAAGGAAAAGCTGGCACAGGGTGAAAGAATCAGAGAGATCTTGAAGCAGCCTCAGTACAAGCCGATGCCTGTACAGTATCAGGTTATTATTATTTATGTAGCAACCAATAAATATCTTCTGGATGTCCCGGTTGAGGATATTACAAGATTTGAAGCAGAGCTCTTTGAATTTTTGGATACCAAGTATCCTGAAGTACCAAAGAACATTGCAGAGGAAAAGGTAATTTCCGAAGAGACAGAACAGATTTTTGTAAAGGCAATCAAAGAATTCAAGGCACAGTTTAAGTAAATTGCAGAAAGAATAGGTGAACACGCATGGCTTCAATGAGAAGTATCAAAAGGCGCAAGGAATCTGTTCAGAGTACACAGCAGATCACGAAAGCAATGAAGCTCGTATCCACTGTTAAGCTGCAGAGAGCAAAAACGCGTGCAGAACAATCAAAGGCATATTTTGAATGCATGTATGAGACTGTCAAATCCATGCTTGCCAAAGCCGGAACGATCAATCATCCTTATTTAAAGGCCGGTGAAAGCAGCAAAAAAGCAGTCATTGTCATCACAAGTAACAGAGGTCTTGCCGGTGGTTACAACTCCAATGTCATAAAGCTGATCACAAAGAATGAGGATCTGAAAAAAGAAGATCTGAAGATCTACGCGATCGGTAAAAAAGGAAAAGACGCACTGGAGAGAGCCGGTTATGAGATCGCTGCCGATTATTCCGATATGATCGACGAACCGGTTTATATCGATGCCATGAATATCGCAGACACTGTTCTGAAAGCATTTTCAGACGGTGAGGTCGGTGAGATCTATCTGGCATACACCGCATTCAAAAATACCGTTGTCCATATCCCGCAGTTTTTAAAGCTTCTCCCGGTCAGCGGGCAGGAGACGGAAGCAGCGGAGACAAAGACAGATGCAGACGATAAGCTTCTGATGAACTTCGAACCGGAGGAAACGGAAGCACTTGACCTGATCATTCCGAAATATATCACAAGTCTGATCTTTGGCGGAATGGTAGATGCTGTCGCAAGTGAGAACGGTGCACGTATGCAGGCAATGGATTCAGCAACAAGCAACGCTGAAGAAATGATTGATTCATTGGCTTTACAATACAATAGAGCCCGTCAGGGAACTATTACGCAGGAATTAACCGAAATTATAGCAGGTGCGGAGGCCATCAGCTAGAAAAGGAGTGAATAGAAAACAATGGCAGAACAGACAATCGGAAAGATCACGCAGGTTATCGGTGCTGTACTTGATATCAAGTTTGCGGAAGGCAACCTTCCGGAGATTAACGAAGCAATTCGCATCGAGCGTGGCGAAAACGAAAAGCTCATTGTAGAAGTGGCACAGCATCTGGGCGACGACACTGTCAGATGTATTGCCATGGGACCGACTGACGGACTGGTAAGAGGAATGGATGCGATCGCAACAGGCGCTCCGATTACCGTACCTGTCGGCGAAAAGACATTAGGAAGAATCTTCAATGTCTTAGGTGAGGCAATTGATAATAAAGAACAGCCTACAGATGTGGACTATGAACCGATCCACAGACCGGCACCTCAGTTTGCGGAGCAGTCTACAGAGACAGAGCTTCTCGAAACCGGTATCAAGGTAGTCGATCTTCTCTGCCCGTATCAGAAGGGTGGTAAGATCGGATTATTCGGTGGTGCAGGTGTAGGTAAGACTGTACTGATCCAGGAGCTGATCCGTAATATCGCAACCGAGCATGGTGGATATTCCGTATTTACAGGCGTTGGAGAACGTACAAGAGAAGGAAATGACTTATATCATGAAATGACAGAATCCGGCGTTATCGATAAGACAACCATGGTATTCGGTCAGATGAATGAGCCGCCGGGATCCAGAATGCGTGTCGGTCTGACAGGACTGACAATGGCAGAGTACTTCCGTGATAAAGGCGGTAAGGACGTACTTTTATTCATTGATAATATTTTCCGTTTTACACAGGCAGGTTCCGAGGTATCAGCGCTTTTAGGCCGTATGCCTTCCGCTGTAGGTTACCAGCCGACACTGCAGACAGAAATGGGTGCCCTGCAGGAGCGAATCACTTCCACAAAGAATGGTTCCATTACTTCTGTACAGGCAGTTTATGTACCGGCGGACGACTTAACTGACCCGGCTCCGGCTACAACATTTGCCCATCTGGATGCAACAACCGTACTTTCCCGTTCTATTTCAGAGCTTGGTATTTATCCGGCAGTTGATCCGCTGGAGTCTACCTCCCGTATCCTCGATCCTCGTATCGTAGGACAGGAGCACTATGAAGTAGCACGTGGTGTACAGGAAATCTTACAGAAATACAAAGAATTACAGGATATCATCGCAATCCTTGGTATGGATGAACTTGGCGAAGATGATAAGCTGGTTGTAAACCGTGCCAGAAAGATCCAGAGATTCTTATCTCAGCCATTCTTCGTTGCTACACAGTTTACAGGCTACGAAGGAAAATACGTACCGATTGCAGAAACGATCAGAGGCTTCAAGGAAATTCTGGAAGGTAAGCATGATGATATTCCGGAAAGCTACTTCTTAAATGCCGGAAGCATCGATGATGTGGTAGCCCGCGTAAAGTAAGGAGTGAGACCGGATGGCAGATGAAAGAAACTTTGAACTGAAGATTATCACACCGGATCGCGTTTTTTACGAAGGTGAGGCTGTCATGGTCGAGTTTAATACGACAGAGGGAGAGATTGGTATTTACAAGCACCATATCCCGATGACGGTGATCATCAAACCGGGTATTCTTACCATTACGGAAGAAAATGACGAAACGCGTGAAGCTGCTCTGCACGCCGGTTTTGTAGAAATACTGCCGGATAAGGTGACGATCATGGCGGAGATCATTGAATGGCCGCAGGAGATCGATCTGGACAGAGCGGAGGCGGCAAAGGAAAGAGCGGAAGAACGTCTTTTGCATAAGACAAACGAGACCGATGTCGCAAGAGCGGAGACTGCGCTGCAGCGTGCAATAGCACGTATCGAAACAGTCAAATAGAAGAGCAAAATTTTGCGGGAGCTGTTATGTAACAGCTCCCTTTCTTTTGTCATATATATAGAGAAAAGCAGTTTGAGGTCTGCATGAAAAAAATGAATGTGCTTCCTTTTTATATGACATATCCTACAGTCGCGTATACCAAGGAAAACGGAATGGTAGAAGATCTGGAATATTTCCAGCAGATGTACTTAAACGGCGCCAGAATGCTGCAGCGGGAAATTGTGAAGTCAATCAGCATATTGGATTATGATGGCAGTATGATCTACGATGCTTACCCGGATCAGTTTATGCTGCGCAGACTTTCGGCAAAACTTCTTGATAAAATGAAAAAGCAGACAAAACCGGAGGATCCGCTTTATAAAGTGCTTGCGCAGGAAGGAATTGATGAGCTTGTATTTCTGATCCTGTTGAACGAAGTATTGAAGCGAAGACATAAGAAGGATATGGGATTTCTGCAGTTTTAGTATGGCAGATCGGAATATTGCAAATCCGTAATAAGCTGACCCGTTATGGCCGGGCTTTTGCGGATTTGTACCTTGACGAATGGATACAGGCAACTTAAAATGGAACTATTCGAAGTCAGACAGGTAAGGAATGTGATAAATGGAGCGGATAAAGCAGATACTGGAAGAAAAACTGAATACAGATCTTTTGCAGATCGTGCTGAGTGATCCGCGTAAAAAGCCGGAAACCTTCGGGAATGCACAGGGTATGGAAAAAGATAAAGCACTTCTGGCATCCAAGGTTAAAATCAGACCGGTTCAGAAGAAGGACAGGCTGTTTTTCCAAATGACAAGCTATGTGGGAACACAGGTGTTTCATACTAATTATGAAAAGGAAGAGCTGATCGCGGAAATCATGTTACTTTTAGCTGATTTCCGGCAATTTTCCCTGCAGGCAGCGGACTGTCAGGTGACTGCAATGATCAGTAAGAATGGGAAAGCTACCGTGAAAAAGCGGGCGGCAAAGAAACCGGAAAGATCCGGAAACAGTGTATCAGATGAACGAATCCCTGCTATGGGAGACAGTGGGACATGTAATAAAGACAGATTATCCCACAACCGTAAAAAGAACTACATTCTGCAGGAAGGTGTCTGTGTTCCGTTTCTGCAGGAGCTTGGTGTACAGAATGCGGATGGCAGTATCGTGCGTACGAAATATGATAAATTCAAACAGATCAACCGTTTTTTGGAATATATCGAGGATGTACTGCCGGCGCTTCCGCAGGACAGAAAGATTTCCATCGTGGATTTTGGCTGTGGCAAATCCTATCTGACATTTGCCATTTATTATTATTTGAAAATTTTAAAAGGGTATGATATCGATGTGATCGGACTGGATCTGAAAAAAGATGTGATCCAGCACTGTAACCGTCTGCGGGATCAGTATGGCTATGAGAACCTGCACTTTCTGGAAGGCGATATTAAAAACTACTGTGAAAAGGAAGAAGTCGATATGGTCGTAACACTGCACGCATGTGATACGGCGACGGATTATGCGATCGCAAAGGCAATTTTCTGGAATGCGAGCGTGATCCTGACTGTTCCGTGCTGTCAGCATGAGCTGAACAGACAGATCAAATGTGATATGCTTTCTTCTGTGCTTTCCTATGGGATCTTAAAGGATCGTATGGCTGCGATCCTGACAGACGCAGTCCGGGCACAGCTGATGGAATGCTATGGTTATGAAACACAGATCATGGAATTTATCGATATGGCACATACGCCGAAAAACCTGCTCCTGCGCGGCGTGAAAAAGAAGGGCATGCAAAAACGTCCTTCTGTAGAAAAGGTAAAGGAGCTGCTTGATGCACTTTCCTGTCATCAGACATTATATGATCTTTTAACGGGAGAGGCAGTCCAGAGGTAATAACGTGAAGAAATCAATTTTGAAGATAGTATATACGGTCATCATGTTTCTGATCGCGATGCTGATGATCGATCATTTTATGAATAAGGGAAATACGGATATCACGGCAGAAATGCCAAAGGCAACGTATCCGCTCGTCTATGTGATGGAGGGCGATACGCGCATTAACTGTCTGCACGGCTATGATCGGGAAATGGACTGCAGCCAGCTGGACGATACGATCTCGCCGCTGCAGAAGGATGATCGTAAGATCTCCCTGCAGATCGACCTGTATGCGGACAGCATTTCCGCACTTGCCTATGAGGTAAGATCGGCAGATGGACAGCGTCTTGTCGAGGATACGGAGGCAGGCAGTTTTACAGAGTCGGAAGACATGGCATATGTGGATCTTGTGCTGAAGGATCTTCTTGAGGAGAATACCGAATATTCTTTCTGCCTGAAGCTGACGGATACGGAAGGCAGGACGATCTATTATTATACAAGGATCGTGTTGGCAGATGCAGCATACCATGTGAGTGATATGACGGCTTTTGCACTGGATTTCCACAGCAGAAGCTTTGACAAGGATCGTGCACAGGAGCTGACAAAATATCTGGAGTCCAACGCGGACGGAGATAATACAACCTACAGTAAGGTGACGATTCATTCGAGCTTTGCGCAGATCACCTGGGGGGATCTGTCCGTCAAAGAAGAAACAGAGCCGGAGGTCTATGTCCGAAGGATCAATCCGTATGTGGCAAATGTCGAGCTGCGTTATGCGCTGTCTGTTGATATGGCGGATGGCTGTCGGTATTATAATGTGACGGAGTATTACTATATCCGATACACGGCGGAACGTATGTATCTGCTTGATTATGAAAGAGACATGGATTCTTATTTTGAACCGGAAGCAGCTTCCTATACAAATAATAAGTTGTCACTGGGTATCAGCGATGGCAATCTGGAGCTGGCGGAGAGCGAAGACGGTAATGTATTTGCGTTTGTGAAGGAAAACCGGTTGTTCTCAATTAACCTGACAGACAGTAAGACTGCATTATTGTTTGGTTTTTACGATCAGCATAATATGGACAGCAGAACACTGTATCAGGATGGCGGGATCAGGATCGCCAGCGTAGATGAGACAGGTAATGTGCGGTTTCTGGTATACGGCTATATGAACCGTGGCAATCACGAGGGCAGTGTCGGTGTCGGCTGCTATTACTACAACAGTATGCTGAATACGATCGAGGAAGAGGTATATATCCCTTATACAGGCTCTTCCCAGCGGCTGATGCAGGATATTTCACAGCTTGCCTATGTCAATAATAAAAACCAGTTGTTCCTGATCCTGGATCACGTGATCTATCAGATCGATCTGGTGGGAAAGAGCTATACCGCACTGCAGGAAAATCTGATACAGGGCAGCTACCGTGTATCCGAAAGTAACCGGATGATCGCATGGCTGACCGGGGATGTGGATAACAGTCAGGAGCTCATCCTTCTGAACCTGAATACAGGCAGGCAGACAAAGATCGAGGCGGGAAGCGGCAGATGTATCAGACCGCTTGGCTTTATGAACGAGGATCTGATCTACGGACTGGCATATCGGACGGATATTACAAAGGATACTATGGGAAATACGCTGTTTTTGATGTATGATGTGAAGATCCAGAATGAGAGCGGAGATATTTTAAAGGATTACAATAAGAACGGTATTTATGTGCTGGAAGCACAGATCAACGGAAACCAGATCGATCTGCACCGTGTGAGCGCGGATGGAAACGGTGGCTATACAGCGGTGGCGGATGACCAGATCATGAACGATCTGCCGGAGACAACGCAGAAAAATACGGTTGAGGTCGTCGCAACAAAGGATTATGAAAAGATTGCACAGCTAGCCATGAAGAGCAGTCTGAAATCGGATAAGATGAAATATCTGACGCCGAAACAGGTTATGTATGAGGGAGAGCGTTCTATTCATCTGCCGCAGGAAGAGGAAAAGCAGGAATGCTATTATGTATATGACGGCTACAGGCTTTCTGCGATCGTGCAGCAGCCAAGAGAAGCGGTGTCAAAGGCGGATGCCCTGTCCGGGAAAGTGATTGATGAAAACGGAAACTGCATCTGGGAGAAGAGCAACAGAAGTAACGTCAACCAGATCATGAAGATCACGGCGGATACTGTTTCGGAGGAACGGAGCAGTGTTGCGGTCTGCATTGATACGATCCTGTCCTTTGAGGGTGTCAGCAGAAACAGCATGCAGCTTCTGCAGGCCGGAAAGTCGCTGTTTGATATCCTGCAGGAAAATCTGCCGGATGACAAGGTGCTCGATCTGACCGGATGCAGCATGGAAAGTGTGCTTTACTATGTCGGAAAGGACATTCCGGTCATGGCACTGTTAAATGATGGAAATGCAGTACTGATCGTGGGATACAATGAGCTCAATACGGTCATCTTCAATCCGATGAGCGGAACGATATCCAAGATGGGCATGAATGATTCGCGTGATTACTTTGAAGCGAACGGAAACTGCTTTATCACATACAGTAAATAGATCTGAAAGAAAAAAGGCATCTGCGGGAAAATGTTGCGATCGTGTCCCGCAGATGCAGCATCCGCCGTCGCCGGAGGCGATTCTGACCGGCGGATGTTTAATTTTGCACTCCGAAGAGCGTCGTTCTGTATTTGTTCAGTGCAAATAAAAGCACCATACCCAAAACGCCGCAGGAAAGCACTTCTCCGATGCCGACTGTCAGCATCAGATAAGGAATGGTTCCGGGCGTACCATATACGTAAGAAAGTACGAAAGGAACAATGATCGTATTTGCGATGATCGGGGAAACGGGAGCAAGCCATTTGTGCCTGCGCAGCAGATAGGTACCGACCGCACCGAGCAGAGTGGCAATACTGCCGAAGATGATGTCAAACAGCGCACATCCGGTAATGGTGTTGCTTAAAAGACAGCCGATAAACAGCCCCGGAACGGCAGCAGGCGTGAAATAAGGCAGAATCGTAAGTGCCTCGGACACGCGGACCTGAATGGCACCGCTGGCAAGACCGAATGCGTTGATGGCAAGTGTCAGGACGACATAAAGTGCCGCGATCATGGCGGCCTGTGTCAGAAAATTGATTTTTTTCATAAAGATATCTCCTTTAGTTTTGTTTTACGAGTGGAAGGTCTCGAACACTCGGTATTTTTTCCATAGACCTTGGTTTCTGGAATCGCAACGAGCGTATTCTAGCACGATTTTGCGGGGATTGCAAGAGGTACGTGATTGTAGTACGATAGTATATATAAGCAGGCGTGAGGACAATATGACAGACGAAGATATTTTTATGCAGAAAAGGCTGCTGGATTTAAGCGAGCAGTCTTATCGGAATAACCATTATACATTTACCGGATTTCTGACGCTGGCAGAGCAGGATCTGTTTTATCAGCTTCTGGCGCAAAGACCGGGCATGGAATATACCATATCAGGCGGCAGTGAAGGCTGTGAGAGGTGTGTGATCCGTTTTGGCAGTGAGGAAAGTCTGGGCTATGAAGAACCGTTTCCGATCGTGTGTGTGGAGATCGCACCGGCACTGAAAAAATTTGCGGAAGATCTGGGACACAGGGATTTCCTTGGGGCACTGATGCACCTTGGAATTGACAGAAGTACACTTGGCGACATCCGGCTCGGCGACGGAAAAGCATATCTGTTCTGTCTGGCAAAGGTAAGCGGTTATATTGTGGAAAATCTGACAAAGATCAGGCATACGGTTGTCAGATGCAGGATATTGGATGAAATACCGGAGCAAAGTAAGCCGCAGGTAACGGAAGAGACGCTCATCGTGAGTTCCCTCAGACTCGACGGGATCGTGGCGAAGCTGTACCATCTTTCCCGCAGCCAGAGTCTGCTGCTGTTTCGGGAGAAAAAGGTGTTTGTGGATGGCAGATGCATGGAAAACAACAGTGGGATCTGCAAAGAGGGAAGCATTGTTTCTGTTCGCGGATATGGCAGATTTGTGTATCAGGGACTTGCCCATGAAACGAAAAAGGGTAATTTGAGTATACAGATAGGCAGATACGGAGGAGTACATTGAATATCGTAACACTGGATCATATTACAAAATCATATACGGGAAGACTGCTGTTTTCGGATGCTTCCTTTTATCTGCAGGAAGGGGAAAAAGTCGGGATCATCGGTATTAACGGAACCGGGAAATCCACTCTTTTGCGGATCCTCGGCGGATTGGAAGAGCCGGATGCGGGCGAGGTGATCCTGGCAAAAAACAGGACAGTACAGCTTCTTTCCCAGCAGCCTGAATTTGAACCGCAGGATACGGTGCTGCAGGCGGCGCTGCGGTCGCATACCGGACAGAGCATGCAGGAGCAGCAGGCGCTGGCCGCGCAGGCAAAAACCATGCTGACGGAGCTTTCTGTTACCGCATATGATACGCCGGTGGCAGAGCTTTCCGGCGGACAGAGGAAACGTGTGGCACTTGTCAATGTGCTGCTGCATAAATCGGATATCCTGCTTCTGGATGAGCCTACCAATCATCTGGATGCGGAAATGGCACAGTGGCTGGAAAATTTCCTGAAAAGCTACAAAGGTACACTTGTAATGGTCACACATGACCGTTATTTCCTGGACAGCATTGCAAACAGGATCATAGAGATCGACAGAGGCGCATTGTATTCCTATGATACAAATTATGCGGGCTTTCTAGAGCGGAAGGCGCAGCGCGAGGAGATCGATCAGGCGGCGGACAGAAAACGCCGCAGTATTTTGCGTAACGAACTGGCGTGGGTCATGCGCGGGGCAAGGGCGCGGAGCACGAAGCAGAAGGCGAGGCTGGAGCGTTTCGAGGATCTGAAGGTCAGCAAGCTGAAGGAAGAGACCGGAACTGTAGAGATGAGCAGTGTCAGCACCCGTATGGGCAAAACGACGGTAGAGCTTCAGAATTTATCAAAGGCGTATGGAGAGCATGTCCTTCTGCGTGATTTTACTTATCTGTTTCTGCGCGGCGACCGCGTCGGCTTTGTCGGGAAAAATGGTTGCGGTAAGACAACCCTCATGAAAATGATCGCGACTGCAGCAGGGCAGCTGACCGGAAATGCTGCAGTATATCCTGACAGTGGCAGCATTGAAATTGGACAGACGATCAAGATCGGTTACTATGCGCAGGAAATCAGTCAGGAAAAAGAAAAAGGACTGGCATATATGGATCCGGAAAAGCGTGTCATTGATTATGTCAGGGATACGGCGGAATTTATCAAAACAAAGGATGGAGAAGTGTCGGCGGCGAAAATGTGTGAACGGTTCCTGTTTGACGCAGAGCTGCAGTACAGCAGGATCGGAAAGCTTTCCGGTGGACAGAAGCGGCGGCTGAATCTGCTGCGCGTGCTGATGGAAGCCCCGAATGTTCTTTTGCTGGATGAGCCGACCAATGATCTGGATATCCGTACACTGACGATCTTGGAAGATTATCTGGACAGCTTTGACGGGATCGTAGCGGTTGTTTCCCATGACCGTTATTTTCTGGATCGTACCGTGCGGCGCATCTTTGCTTTTGAGGAGGCAGGCAGGGTTACGCAGTATGAGGGTGGTTATACGGATTACCAGCTCCGCATGGAGGAACGGAAAACAGAGCAGGGAAAGACGCAGCGTCAGCGGCCGGAGAAGGAAGAAAAAGAGAATAAAGGGCAGGAGGCGCGCCAGCACCGGAAAAAGCTTTCTTATAAAGAACAGAGGGAATATGAGACGATCGAGGATTCGATCGCGGAGCTGGAAGAAGAAATTGCTGCGCTGGAAGGTGAATATACAAAGGCTGCCAGAGATTTTATCCGTCTGGCAGAACTGGACAGGCAGCTGACCGAAAAACGGCAGCTGCTTACCGAAAAAATGGACAGATGGATGTATTTAGAAGAACTTGTTCTGGAGATTGAGCAGGAGAACAAAAGGTAAATAGGGGGGATACATATGGATAATACGAAAAAAACAAG
>ENA-UOJC01000137-UOJC01000137.1-human-gut-metagenome-genome-assembly--contig:-C104-NODE-137-length-127746-cov-11.877243_pt1 | contig 127746 bp, 151 predicted proteins | sample MGYA00242339_ERZ723886 | MGnify/ENA metagenome assembly ERZ723886 | reverse complement strand
CAAGGTAATTTAAGCTCTCCGCTTGAGTTTTTAGGTAGTTTAAAGAATATAAAACCCGAAAGTTTCATTTGTAAGGGATGCGGCACAGAGGTGCCTACGCATATAAGGAAGGTGCGGAAACCTTGGTTTCTGCTCATTCATTCCATTCGGTCGCGTGTTTTCTTTTCTTTCGTCTGTTTCTTTTCTTTTTCATCGCAAAAAAAGAAAAGAAATAGACATAATAAAAATAAATATTTAAAGAAAAACAAGTTCATTTCTTTCTTTTCTGTTACGAAGAGCAAAGAAAGAAACGAACCAAAGAAAGAAAAGCCCGTAGCGGAAGAGCAATGCTTTGCATTGCAAAATCAAATGGACGTAGGGAAAAACGAAGTTTTTCCCCTTTCTGTTCCGCTATTGTGCATACGCACACGCTCCGCAGTAACGAGTCTCCCTTGTAAGGGATGCGGCACATTAGTTTCGGAGGTGGTAAGGAATTCTACCCTCACCCGCCTTCGGCACCCTCTCCCAGAGGTAGAGGGTAAAGAGTCAAGTCATCCTGAACAGGTTACAGAAACTCAATATAAAAAATCTCACCTGCTCCACTTTATAAAAGGGGGCAAAACAGAAAGCCTCCCTTGTAAGGGAGGTGGCACGAATGTGCCGGAGGGTTTACTCACTAAGAAAAAGACAGCATTTACGCTTGCAGAAGTTTTAATTACATTAGGTATAATCGGAATAGTTGCTGCAATGACAATGCCTGCTTTAATGCAGGATTATAAGTATAAAGAGTTTGATGCAAGGTTTAAAGTAGCACAAAACGTACTTAATAATGCTGTTAGCTGGTTTCATGCAAGAGATCGTATGATTTACGGATATACTTATTGTACAACACAAAATGGTTCAAATGACTATGAAAAATGTCTGGAACATGGTGCAAGTGAAGTATTCCAGACATTTTTCGGTGAAGCTTTTACCTCTCTATATGGAGCAGAAAAACACCATTCGGAATATAATCAAATCTATAAAAATTTTTCCGGAGCAACCGAATTTTATGCTGTGTATATAGATGACGGGCATATGCAAATTCCGAACGGTATGTCAATTTTGTTTGAAGTAAACGGATACAGTGATGAACCTATTATTCATATTGATATTAACGGTATAAATGAAAAGCCAAACCGGTTTGGATATGACATCTTTTCATTTATGATTGGTAAAAATGATAGAGTATGTCCGGTAGGTTCTTCTCAGTGCGGAATAAGATTAAATTATGCGGAAAACACTACCGATTTTACAAAGAGTAAATATTGCAATCCATCTTCGGATAGCAATTTAAACGGTTTGACATGCGGGTATTTTGCTGTAAATGACAGTAACTATTTTAGAAAAATTATGAAAAAGCAAAAATAAGTTTTAAATTATTTTACCCACTTGAAGCTTTTAACGTAATTAATGCCGTTGATGTCGCCGTCGATGTCAACGGCAAATATTCTGAAAATATTTTTACCGGTATTATAATTAGGAATTTTGCTAAGCTCTGCTTCCAGTTCAGGAGATATTTCATTTTTGTTTAACAGTGGAATAGTGTTCAATAATGTATTCAAAGATGCGTTTTTAATGCGTCCGAATACATTTGTAATGTTATTTGAAAGGGTTCCAAAAACTATCATGTCGGCTACGGATGTTACTACATTGTATGAGCCTGTTAAGTATAGATTCAATGCATTGCCTTTTGAGTAAATATTAATATCCTGAGCAATGCCGTCTTTTATTATATAGCTGCCGCTTATGCTGTCGAATTCCCCTGTTTTTAAAGGTGTTATAAGGTCAATAATACCGTTGATTGATAATCCTGTAATCCCTCCTTTTGCAAGGTTTGCAGCTTTTAAAAGATATTCTAAAGAGCCTAATTTCGGCATTCTGCCCTGAGCAACTTCAAATTTCCCTTCCCCTGATAATGAACTTAAGCAGGACGGCTGGCTTTTCCCATCGCATTTGAATGTCATATCCCCGTTTACCGTTCCGTAAAGCTGTCCTTTTAAGTCAAACAGAGATTCAGAAATTATTTGAGCATTAGCATTATTTATTTGTGAATACAAACTCAAATCTTTTGTCAAAAGATTATATTGAAGATTACCGGAAACATTTCCCTGTGCAAGGGTAAATTCATAGTTTTTGACATCAAAAACCAATGATTTGTTCATACTGGCTATGGCTTTAAATGTACTTGCTTCTATTGCTTTTAAGAGAATAGTATCTGCTGTAATTTCTGCTTTTTTAATAATAATATTTTCAGGATTAAATTCCTTCATTTGATTTTCGGTTGCAATCTGTTGTTTGTATAAATCAGCATCATAATCCTGAAGGGATTGTGTTATTTTGTTTAAATCCAGATTATCAAAATGAAGTTTTATATCTTCAAATACAAGAGGCATTACAAGGTTATTTTTCATTAATGCTTTAAGTGTAATATTATTTGTTAAGATATTTCCTTTTGAGCTAATATTTACAAAATCTTTTTTAAAATCAAAATGTATATCGTTGACTGTTGCATCAAAGAACGGAACATCAATACTTGTAACATCAAGCTGGCCTAGAATCCTTGGTGCAAGTGCTGTTCCGTTAATAGTAAGGTCTGAAGTAAATACCCCCTGTTTCATAAGAGGTTTTTTAAATATGATATTGAATATTTTTGCGTCGGTCGGATTGTGTGTTTTAACTTTAAAGTTATTGAAACTTACGTTATTTTTATCAATAAAACCGATTGTTCCGTTTGCGGTAAGCTGTGTATTCGGGAATTGTTTATTATTTTGAGATGTGATAATTTTGTCATATTTAAACTGGTTTATTTTTACATATTTCGGAGTATAAGTACTATCAAGATTTATTCTTACCGGATTCTCGGCATCTCCTATGATGGCTCCCATATAATACAGGCTTGATTCTTCATCAAGTTTAAGTTCTGCTTTCAGTTTCAGGTTATCCAACGGTCCGCGGAGTCTGGAGGTACAATTTACGTCACCTTTAAGTTTTATCGGATAAACGGATTTGTTGTTGAAGAACTGATCAAAGAATTCCTGTGTAGGTTTTGCATTTATATAAATATCTGCAGAAGGATTTTTTTGAACATTTGTAATTCTTCCATTCAAATATAAAGGCATTCTTCCGACAAATGAATTGATATTATTTAAGTTTAGATTATTGTCATTAAGGAGTATATTTCCGTTTTGAACTGATACTCTTATATGTTTTGGTCTGTAAACAAAGTTTGTGTCATTAAGTTGTGTAAATAATCTAATTTTATTATTTTTTATTCGTGAAGCAAGATTTATTTTACCGTTAAATCGTGTAAAGTCTTTCAGTTCGTCTTTATATTGTGGATATATTTCATGGAAAAAGCTCTGATCATTTAAATTTGCAAGGTCAAAGTTTCTGATATTGAAGTTTCCGCTGATAATTTCTTTACCTGAGAACATATTATGAATTTCAACATTTTCAGCAGTAAACGGACTGTTTTTAAATGTTCCTTTTAACGATGAAAGTGTCAAATGAAGATTTTTAAGATTGAAGGTCCCGTTATTGCTAAGAATCAGTGCCTGTTTTGAACCTCTGTTATTATAAATTTTTCCGTTCACAGTTAAGCCGTCAAAGTGGATTACATTATCTGCTTTACCTTTATAGTGAGCGGTAAATGCCGTATTTACCGATTTCAAATCTTTTATGTTCGGAATTCTGGAATCCAATTTAACCGCAATATCAAGTCCGTCTCCAACATTAAATTTATCGGATGAGGCATTGGCATTTATTATTTCATTTTTAATTGTACCGTTCGTCTTTATCAATGAATTACCGACGGTTGTTACAACATCAAAATCCCCGTCATTATTTTCAAAATTTATTCTGCCGGAAATCTTTTTAAATACAGCAGGAAAATCTTTAACAGTCATTGTTGCTGCATGTAAATCAAGATAACCTTTTGCAAATAAATTTTGGTTAAAGATTATTTCATCACCGCTTTTCATTGTGCCGGTAAGATTCAGGTATAAATCTGCCTGTCCTAGTGCATATTCTACAGGGGCAACAACTTCTTGCAGCTCTTTAAGCATTGGAGAGCTTTTTATGGCCTTCATATAATTGATTAAATCTTGACCGTTTGCTATCGCTATAAAATCCATACCTCCGGCAAGTGAACATGTTCCGCTAACTTTTACCGGCAGGCTGTTTAATGTTGCTTTTGTTGTTTTAAAAGTTACATCCCTGTCATTAAAAAGAAGTTTTCCTTCAACATCAGTCAATACTACGTTATGAATATCGTTAAATGCGGCTGTAGCTTTATGAAAATTCATAGAGCCCCAGGCGTGCGGTTCAGCTTTTGTTCCTGATGTGCGTAAATCCATATTGCCGTAACCGCTCATTGTCATCATAGGAACAGGGCCAAGTTCAAATTTTAATATTTCATGTAGCGGATTAACAACGACAATAGCCTTTTCAAGACTTATATTCTTTGTACTTTTTATATGTAAATCAGATCGTCTGTTTATGAAAAGCTTGAAGTCTCCTATAACGGTTACTTCCTGATTTGGATCTGTTTCAACCCAGGCATCCAGATGCATAATTTGTTTGTTCAGTGAAAGTTTTATTCGGGCACCTTCTTTTGTATTAGGAATTCTTTTTATAAGATATGCGTCGGAAAGCAAAATATCACCGAACATTTCCGGAGCATTAGCTTTTCCGATTATATCCAGATGTCCTATGGCGTCTGCATAAATGATGTATTTTTTTAATTTATAAAAGTTAAATTCCGGTAACAGGTTTTCGTATCCAGGGAGTATAGGGATTGCTTTTTCTGTTCTGGACGGGTTGATGACTGTTTTTACATTAAGATACGGAATTTTCTCGTTCAGTCTGGTAACATCACCGTTTGCCGAAACATCAACCTGCGGAGCCTTAACTGATAAACTGTTAATATGTATCCCGTTTCTTAAAGTTTCTATGTCGCTTTTTATTGTTAAGATGCCATCACAGTAACTTGACTGTGCCAGATCCTTATTCATTATCCCGAAATTATCAAGAATAAGAGTTGAAATAATTTGCTTATGTTTATCGCCTTTAACTTTTGTTTGGGCAGTAAAGTTCAAAAGACCTTTTGTTGTAGTGTATTTATTTTGGGAAATTGATTTTATATAAGCACTGAAAACTGATAAATCCAAATCTTTTATGTCAGCATTTAGAGATAACTTATTTTCGTCCAATTTACCTAAAGGCAGCTTAAGTTCGGTATCAAGATTAATTTTGGATGTTTTATTATCAACAGTAATAAGAGATTTTACTTCCGCTTTTAGATGCTTATCTTTTACGTATTCATCTATATTAAGTAGTTCTCCGTCAATCACAATATCTTTATTCTGGATATTTTCTCTTACATTAATTTTGTAATTATGCAAAAGTACTGAAACTTTATTCAGGTTAATTTGTCGTTCAGATTTGAACTGAAGCGGATAGTCACCGAGTTTTATTTGAGAATTTTTATCCACAGACATATTTGCAACTGAGTTGTCTGAACTGAAATGTTTTATTTCCAAATTTTTAAATAAAAGAGGAAATAATGCGATTTTAATTTTTGAATTATTTATACAAAGTGCTTTGGAGTTATCCTTATTCAAAATAGCAAATTCATCGGCTCTAATCCAAATTGAAGGAGTATAGCCCATTTTGAATGTAAGATTTTTAAATCCGATTTTATAACCGGTAGAGCTTTCAATAGTATGCTTTATAAAGTGTACGGCTTTTGATGTATTTAAAACAGCCGGTATCCCAAAATAATATATGCCGTATAAAACTATAAGTGATAAAGTTATAAATATCGGTGTTTTTTTGCTCATACTCATCCCTATTCCGATTATATGCCCAATGCACATAAAAGCCAACAGTAAAATTAAAATCGTATCATTTTGTAACGGTTATTTTGAATTTAAAAAGTCTGCCGGAACAATATAGTTCCGGCAAGGTAATATTAAAATTTTTCGCATTTGATTTCAAAATAAGCTTTCGGATGCTCGCAGAGCGGACATTTTTCAGGTGCGGATTTTGAGGTTGCAAGGTAGCCGCATTTTCTGCAAACCCATATTTGTTCGGTTTCTTTGGAAAATACGGTATTTTCTTTTATGTTTTTAAGTAATGCGGCATACCTTTCGGAATGATGCTGTTCTACAACTCTGATGTGTTTAAATGTTTCAGCAATCTCATTGAACCCTTCTTCCTTAGCATCCTCCTCACCCTGCCGGTAAACCGTTTCCCATTCTTCTCTTTCTCCTTTTATACCGCTTTCAAGATTTTCCTCGGTAGTTCCGTATTCAAACGGATAATAAGCATCAACATGGCCTTCTGTATTTCCAATATATTCATAGAATAATTTCGCATGTTCTCTTTCGTTTTCTGCTGTATCAAGAAAAATTTGAGAGATTTGCTCATAACCTTCTTTTTTTGCAATTTTTGCGAAAATCGTATATCTGTTTCTTGCCTGTGATTCTCCGGCAAACGCGTTAATGAGGTTTTGTTCGGTTTTTGTACCCTGTAATTTTTTCATATTACTCTCCTTTTTCAACCGTTAATTTTAGAATTGAATAACAAGATTAACAATTAGATTACAGGATATCCTAACGGGTAATATTTTAGTTTAAAAATTGTTCTTTGCGGGGATTATTCTGCTTGATAAAAATTTCATAATATAGTCAGGTAATAGTCGGGAGGAAATTTCCATGAACTTACTCAATTATACCAAAAAGCTTTATGAAAAAATAAATAATTACGATAAAATGGCCCAAAATCCATATTTAAATAGGGAACCCAGAAATTCTTTTTTAAAACCGGAAAATATAACTATTATCTGGATTGAGAAAAAAGATGATTCTGATTGTGGTTAAGTGTTAAATTTGTATTGTAATGGTAAGTTACTCCTGAATGAATTTAATAAACGCCTTTTTTTACTGTCGGCCATGGATAATCAGATTTAAACTCCCAGTTATCAAATTCCAGAACAACAACACAGTATTGAGGAGTTGTTTTACACTTTTCAATGGCAACATCTCTGGATTTTATACTATTTTTTGTATAAGAAGTAAATGCAGGCTTTTTATCATGGCATATTGTGAAAGGGAATCTGTCAAATCCGAGTAAATTAGGGTTTTTGCCGCCGTTAACATCATAAGTTATATCAATGCATCCACCATTTCCCCAGTTTGCGGAAGATCCGTCAGCAAAAATTGTTTGAAATCGTTTTCTTGAGTCTTCATTTAAGTAGCCTTTTGAGGCAATTTTTAAATATTTTGCAAAATATTTATCAAAATACTCTTCTGCTAACATATCATTTGCGGTTGAGTTATAACTTCCATCATCATTCATAATGCTGCTTTTTTATCCCAGTATTCTAAGGGGCCGTTATCAACCTCAGATAATAAAATGGCCTGCAATATTGCTACGCGTAATTTAAGTAATATTGAAACCGGCCGGTGTTTTCCATCCCCTGAAAATATTGAAAAAATTGCAAATGCTTTAAATTGTAAAATAAAAGATTTATTTGACTTTGAGCATCAGCAGGATAATGAAGATTTATATAAAGGAATTGTGGAACGAATTAAACCTGTTAGCCGGGACAGATTGCAGGATATCTATAAAATTACAAAAGCTTTGATTGATTAATTGATTCGTTTACCGGTTTCCCTGTCAAACAGGTAAATATCCTGACGTTTTATACTTATATTAATGGTTTTATCAATACTGAAATCAGCCGGCAGTTTTGCAGAACATTTATTCTGACCGATATTAAAATAAATAATTTTTTCGCTTCCCAGAAGTTCTGTCATATCCACATCTGCGGTAAGTTTAATAGTATCGTCATCAGAAGAGTCAAACAGGTATGAGGTCATTTTTTCCGGTCTTATGCCGGCAGTTTTGCCTGCATAGTCCGGAGATAAATTTTCTCCGTCAATAAAGTTCATCTGCGGAGAGCCTACAAATCCGGCTACAAAAGTATTTTGCGGATTGTTGTAGATTTCATCAGGACTTGCAACCTGTTGTATAACTCCTTTATCCAGCACAACAATTCTATCACCCATTGTCAAAGCCTCTGTCTGGTCGTGAGTTACATAAATAAATGTTGTCTGAAGTTTCTCGTGCAATTTTTTTATTTCGGAACGCATTTGTACACGCAGTTTGGCATCAAGGTTTGAGAGAGGTTCGTCCATTAAAAATACTTTCGGGTTGCGTACAATAGCACGTCCAAGAGCAACTCTTTGACGCTGTCCGCCGGATAACTGTTTAGGTTTTCTGTCCAGATATTCTGTCAGGTCAAGAATTTCTGCTGCTTCCTTCACTTTCTTTTCAATTTCGTTCTTGTCAACTTTTCTCATCTTCAAGCCAAAGGCAATGTTTTCTTTGACCGTCATATGCGGATAAAGTGCATAACTCTGGAATACAAAAGCAATATCTCTGTCCTTAGGCGGAATGTTGTTAACCTTTTTGTCACCAATCAGAATTTCGCCGCCAGTAATATCTTCAAGTCCGGCAATCATTCTTAGAATTGTTGATTTACCGCAGCCTGAAGCTCCGACAAGCACAATAAACTCTTTATCTTTTATTTCCAAATCAATATTATCTATAACAACTTTTTTGTCATAGATTTTCCTAACCCCATTTAATACAACATTACTCATCCTGATTTATAACTCCCTTTTCAACAGGTATTATTATGTTAAAAATTGTTCCTTTCATAATTTCTGTTTCAATCCAGACAGTACCTTTAAGATACTTTAACAACTCTTTTACTGTTCCGAGACTGAAAGTTCTGACAAGATTTTTTTTGTTAATTTTATCTAATTGTGAATAAGGTTCAAATATACCTTCAAGTTCACTCTCCTTAAGCCCGATACCGTTGTCGGTTATTGTAATTTGCATATAAGATGTTTCATTTGCATTTTTAATAAGCTTTAACCCTGACTGTTCAACAAAAGAAAGCTCCGGATTGCTCAATTCGACATTGATTGAACCAAGTTCGGTTAAATTTATGGAAAGTTCAATGATATTTTTTAAAATGGTTTTCAAAACACTTTCGTCGCTGTAAACAGCTTTATTCAGCTTTTCATCGCAATTAAGCTGAACCGATAAGTTTTTATGTTTAATTGCCGTATCGAAAGTTTTTATAACTGACTGAATAAGGTGTTCAATATCGAATACCTGGAAAGATTTGTCATACAGAGAAGATTCAACATTGGTATATTCAAAAAATTTGTCCAAAAATTCATACAAATCAGATGCATTTTTGTTAATAATTTTTACGTATTTTTGTTGTTTTTCTGTAATATCTCCGCCCAGTCCGTCTGATAGTGCCTGCGAAAATCCGAGAATTGACTGTACCGGAGATTTGAAATCATTAGCAAGCTTGGCCAGCATAATATTTTTATCTTTGTTTAGCCTTCCGGTTTTTTCCGCATTAATAAGAACGTTTGTCATTGCTGTTACATCGCGAATCGTAATAAAATACATATCATCAAGTAATGTGGCATTTAATTCCACAAAAAATTCATCATTATTGACCGTGGCTCCGCCGATTACCGGCACATCTTTCATTGATGACTGATATGCTAATTCCAAACCCTTGATAACAATTTTATCAAAAGTTAAATTTTCAAGTTCTTCTCTGTCGAGTTCAAAAATTCTTGCAGCTTTATCATTTATTTGCAGTATTTTTCCGTCGGATTCGCTGACTATAAAAACAGCGTCAGGCAAGTATTTTAGAACCTCTTTAGGGTTAATTGTATTAAATAAGTTAAGTAAATTCATAAGTTGCATTCAATTCCGTTATGTTATATACTAAATGATAACATAAAAAATTTTGAGCGAATTTTTTATATTAATTTTTGTAATTTTTTTTTTACAAAATAGCAAAAAAATTTTTTTTGATGTTTTAAAGCAATAAACGGATTAAAGAGAAAACAACTTTAAAGATAAAGGAGGACGTCATTATGAGAGAAATCAACAATAATGCAGCCGGATTAAACAAACCGACTTATCCGACAATACAAGAACCTAAAAAAGAATCACAGCCTGTTGTTGAACCGAAAAATGAGCAGACCTCGGTGACGACCTCGGAAACTCTTTCAAAATCACCTGAAGCCATTATCGGACGCTCTCAAGTTATTGATGCAAAATCTAAAGCTTTGCAGTTAAGCGAAGTCGAAAAGGACGTGAATGCTATGTTAAAAAATCCTGAAATTGCCAAAGAATATAATAAAATTTTTGATTTATCGCTTGATGTGCTTACCAAACAAGGCGACAAAGAGGCGTATGAAAAATCTACGTTGATTGCCGATGCTTATTGTAAAGAATTTCATCAGGCAGGCTAGGTCTCAAAAATAGGATTGAGTATATTTAATTTTAAACAGTTTTGCGGTTTTTGTAATTCTGCAAATATATTGTTATGCAGCTAATTAAGTAAGTAATGCTGAATAAATATGCAGGATTGAAAACTATTCGATAATATGTTATAATTATAAATGGAATTAATTATATTACGGAGGATTTACGGGATGAAAAGCATTGATATGACTATGCCTTCGGGGGGGAGGGCTTTCTAGTACCCTTTCACAGCAAGGCTTTACAACTAATATTAAACAGTATAACGCATTTACACTGGCAGAAGTTTTAATTACCCTTGGGGTTATAGGTGTTGTAACACTTATGTGAAGTATCCAAGACGCTAGAAGCGTTGAATTTATTTTTCTCTTTTTCTGCTTGTTGTATGGTTTTTAAATCAATTTTCCTTTCACTATTTTCATCTGATATATTAAATATTATTCTTAAATAATTCTCATCAATATATACCCTGTGTATAAAAGTCTCAATGAGCATTTCTTTTGTATTTATGTCATTTGTGTCGGCATTTTTAAAACGTTCTAGGAAAAATAGAATTTGTTCTTTTGAAATAATTGGCTTTTGTTCGTTTAATTCTTCTTGACGTATTTTTAAGATTAAATCCTTCTTTTGGATTTCAAGTTCTGAAAGTCGGTTTTGTGTGGTTTCGGATATAATTCCCTTTTCTATTGCAAATAAAAGATTTTTTAAGGATTTCTCAGTTTCATTCAGCTGGGCCTTTAATGCATCAGATAATTTAAAAGTTGACGTTTCGTGTTCTAATAAACTATTAATTTTTCCGGCTATTTGTTCGAGAATAGAATCGTTGGCCAGAAAGTTTTTTATTTCATTAATAACTAATTCTTCTAAAAATTCCTTCCTAAAAGATTTTAAATCACAGTTTTTATATAATTTTTTCCCGCTGCAGCTATAGTAGCATGTTTTTTCGTTAGTTTTACGTGATATTCGGGCCCTATTACCAACCATTCGACTATCACATTTCCCGCAATATAATTTTCCTGAAAGAATATAATATTCTTTAGCCTTAAATGTTGCTGCTTTTTCTTTGTTCTTTCTCATCTTGTCCTGTACCGTTTCAAATGTTTTTTTATCTACGATTGCCGGAATCTTGTTTTCTAAACAATAGTCGCTCCAACAGTAAAATCCCCCGTAAGCTTTATGGCGTAAAACCTGAAGGATTTTTCTGTTATCCCAAGATGTTTCAAGCACTGTTTTAATTCCGCTATTATTGAGGTTTGCCGCAATTTTATTACTTGAAACACCTGATGCATATTGTTCAAATATATTTCTAATTATAGGAGCTGCTTTTTTATCTATTATATAATGATTTTCTTTGTCTATTTTATATCCCCACAGAATGCCACCACCGTTATATTTCCCCTTTAGTGCTGTTTCTCTTTTACCCCGCATTGATTTTTGTGCATTATATTCGCTAAAATATTCTGCTGCACTTTCTAAAATACCTTCAAGCATAATGCCTTCCGGGCCGTCAGGAATATTTTCTGCAGCATAAAGCAGTTTAACACCGTTTTTGCGTAGTTCGTGTTTATAGATTGCGGCAAGGTAGCGATTTCTTGCAAAACGATCTATTGACCATACAAATACAGCTTTAAAAATCCCTTTCTTACTGTCCTCAATCATTTGTTGGAATGCGGGTCTGTTGTCATTTCGACCTGTCATTGCCTGGTCAACATATTCTTTTACGATAATATAATTTTCTCTTTTTGCTTTTGCATATATGTCGGTAAATTGTCCTTCTATTGACTGTTCGTTTTGTAAGTGACTTGAATATCTACCGTATGCAGCTGCAGGTATTGGTTTGGTGTTCATAAATTATAAGTCTAGTTATTTTATATTTGTCCAGTCAGATAAAAGTTTTTGATTTATTCTTGAATATCCGTCATCGTGTTCGCTTATTCCGGCTTGTGATTTTCTTCCATCTGCTATCGAAGAAGCCTGTATAGCAAAATCATTCGCGGACATCGTATCACCATCCATTTTGTCGCTGTTTGAAGCCCATATACAATTATATATTTGTGAACCATTTTTTACTAATGTTCCAATAAAATAAACATTTTCAAAATCCTTTGATTTAGTTACATAAATTTTATTTGTATCAACAATTTCCCAATTCTTATTGAGTGCAAACTTCATATTTTCTATTAGTTGAGGCGATGCAGTATTAACCGGATTTACAGAAATTTCTTTTTTGGTCTCAACCGGTACATTGTTACTTTTTGATCCGCATCCAGTAATCGTAAAACTGCTTATAAATAAAATTAATACTAGGACATAAACTTTTTTCATTACTAAACTCCTTTTTACCTTGCTACTCTTCCCCACCAGCGGATTTCACCGATTACGTCAAAATCAAAATTGATATTTTTTGAAAAGTCAACGTAAAACGGATCATATTTTTTCTCATTATCTGAAATGACTTTGACAGTATTTGGCGGGATTTTTTGTAAACGTTTTGCATACAGCTGACCGTCTATTCTTACACAATAAATGCGGCCGTCGTAAACTTCTTTTTTTGATGTATCAATCAACAGGCTGTCTCCGCCTTCTATTGTCGGATACATACTGTCTCCGGAAGCGAAAATCATCTGTGTTTTGCCGGAAACAATTCCAATATCTTTTGCGAGTTTTGAACTTATTTCATATACGCCGGTTTGATTTTCGTCATATACACTGATACCGTAACCCATGCTCGCTGTTACATTTCCAAAAACAGGTATTTTGATAAAATTATTGTTTACAATATTGTTGTTTAAGTCAACATTAAATGCCTTTTCTATTTTTTTGAGCTCTTCAGGTTTAAATTTACTGTTTCGTGTCGCCCTGGCACTCATTGTTCCTTTATCAATACCAATAATTTCACACAATTCTTTTTGGCTTATGTTACGTTTTGTAACCTGTAAAAGTTTAGCTAAAACCGTATTATAGTTCATAGTACTCCTATATCTGATGTAAATTTTGTTGACTTTATCTAAAATTTTGTTGACTTTATAAACAAAATATTATATATTGTTTTTATAAGTTATTTTACATGATTTTAAATGACTTTATGTTTTCAACATTAACACAAAGGCAACTATTTTGTTGTCTATTGTGTAAATTTTGTTTACAAAAATTTATGCAAAATCTGTATAAATATGACATCAAGTTAAAGAAAGTTGACATTATGGTAAATTTTTACGAAACAAAACAAGCAGCAAAAATTCTGCATTTAAGTCCACAGGTGCTGACCCGAAAATGCAGAAACGGTGAAATTACCTATAAAAGATCCGGCCGCAAGTATTTGTTTGCTGAAGAAGATATAAATAAGTTTATTGTATCTGGAGGTAAACATGATTAATTTGTCTGTGGTTCCGGAGCCTGCACTTGATGCTTTTTGTTTTTATCTTAAGGACAAGATAATTGAATTTTATAAAAATCCTAAAAATCAGGCAGAATTTGAAAAATGGTTAAGTAAAAGAAATTTAAAAAATAAAGGAGAATAAGATGTTTAAATTTGTAGAGCGAGCTTTTATGCAAAGAAAAATAAATTCAATGCCTTATGAGAAAAAGGTCAGAATAGTCAGAACCTGTGTGGAAAATACTCTAAAAAGCAATAACGGGATTAATATCCCAATATTTCAGCGTGTTGATTCTGTTATGGAGTTTATTTTTCAACGCAGGCTTATTAATTATTATTTGCAAAACAGAAAAATGATACCTGTTTTATGTATGGAATTGAATTGTTTGTAATTCTTTTTATAAGATACTCCTATTTTCGGGCTTTGTACCCAGTATAAAGCCCTTTTGTTTAAGAGAGGTTGTTATGGCAAAAACTAAAAAACAGCTATATGCTGAACTTGAAGTGTTAAAAAATGAGCTGCCAAGGCGTGAGGCCATTGCGGCATTACTTGAGACAGACGGGTTTAAATTGGCCGTTGAAGAATACAAAAGCAGATTTAAATCTGCAATAGATGATGAAGATAAAAAGGAAATATCCGCCTGCAAAAAAACTCTTGATTTGATTATTGATTTTCAAGGGTTCTTGACCAAACAAAAACAACGAGCGGAAAAACTTCCGGAAATTATTGCAGATATTGAATTCGATTTACAACAGGGGAATTTGTTTGAATGAGAAATGTTCTTGTTAATGTCAACGGACGAGAATATTCTGCTGCGGAAACCCGAAATGTTACAGCCGGAGACAAAGTTCGCGGGGAATATGAAAAATACAAAATAAAAGTAAAGCATAACGGAATAATGTCTAAATTTACCGTAAAACCGCTATGTTTTTGGGATAATCCCCTTTTTGCAGGAAGTTTTATCTATGACATTGAAAAAGACAAAATAACCTGGTTCCTGTGGTCTGAATATGACCCGAAATTTATTTTTATTTTCGTAAAAATTGCCGGTGTTCTGGATGATGAAGATGTTGTTCTTGTATCTGTAAAACGCGGCAGGATGATTGATCGCTTTAGAATTAAGATTTCTGAATTACGGCGTTATATCGGTTTGGGTGACGATAAATTCGGCAGGTATCCGATATTGAAGGAAGTTTTTGAAAAATTACAGCCAAAAATTTACAGAGGTGGTTATGCAAAAAGATTCTAAGAATAAAAAAGTAACGGTATCACAACTTGAACACGACCTTCAGCAAGTTTGTGAGCATCATCAACGAGCGATGAAACTGCTGTATGAAAAAAGTGCGACAATTTCTGAAATAACAAAAACTGTAGTTGAAGGGCTTGAAAATATTCGTCAAAGTTTAGTTTCTCTTGAAGCTAAATTAAATAAAATTGCAAAATCTGAGGATAAGGATGGGCGAAACAATGCACAAAAGGAATAAACTCAGCCGCAGAGAGAATGAAATATTTAAGTTGATAATCGGAGGCAAAACGAATCGAGAAATCCGTGAAATTTTGTGTATTTGTAAAGGCACTCTGGAAAGACATATTACTAATATTTATCAAAAGAAAAATGTTAGAAACAGAATAGAACTGTTAAATAAACATTTTGGAAAGGAGCCATATGTTAATTGTACTACTTAAGATTATTGCAGGAATAATTGCTTGTGGAATCCTCGTGTTGTTTGTGTTTATCGAATTTATTCACGAATACTGTAAGAAGTATGTTGACAATATAAAGGATGAGTAAATTGAATCTCGATGCATACGGAAATGACGAATGTTATTCTCGAAGCGGATGGGGGTACAGTTATATACTTTCGTGGATCTCTGATGCAACAAGAATGACACCGGAAGAATTTGCAAACTGGCAATGTATAAAAGCTAATCTAAAAAAAGATTTGCAGTATATAAACAGGTATTTAAAGATACTCGAAAATAAAGAGAAAGAGAGGTTTCTTGTGGAAACAATAAATACGAAAAGTACAGAGTGCGGACTTGATGACGAACATAAAATTAAGTGCAATAGTGCCAAAGAAAAGCAAGCCGAGTTATTAAGACTTTTCAATACAACTCAAAAGAAAATTATTGCGGAAATTGTAAAAGGTACTCCATCAAATAAAATTGCAGAAAATTGCGGACTAACAGAGGCTTCACTATCTGTATCGATGACTGATATTTATAAAAAAACAAAACATTTAATTCCGTATGGCAATCGTATTAAGAAAACTGCACTATACAGTTACCTATTTAATGAATGCGGATTTGCGGACGGACGAAGTGAAACGAGTCCGGATAGCACTCTGCCGAACAAACGATTGAGTATCGTTTGTGAGAGGAAGATTGAGCATACTGCGGTAAAGCCGCAAATGCGAAACTCTGTGAGCGTGGAGCAAATCCAAGACAGCGGATTTAGCAAGAGTGAGCGAAGTGAAACTCGTCCGGGCGAGAGCTGCGTTGAGCCGGTCGAGCTGCCAATAATCCAAGATAGCGGTTTTAAAAGAGAAGATCCGGTTTTTGAAGCAAGTATTAGTGCTCAGAAAGCTGATATTGAAAGTTTGAACTATGCAAAAGCTCCTACTGTAGAGCAAATTCTTGGCAGCCTTAAGACCGCACGCGAGTTTATTGATAAAAAATATAAAAAATATTGTTCGGAAATCGGTGATGCACTTGTGCAAAATCAAAATATTGATATATTTAATTTTCAATCTTATACGTTGGCTAAAGATTATGATACAGCGTGCTGGGTTTTGTCTTGTGCAATCAAAGAACTGCAAAAGGAGTGTTCAAATGAATGATAATCGGGCTGAAGAAAAACTTGAAGATATAGAATACAGACTTAAATCAATAAAATGCGATATTACATGCGGCATTCCAAAGATTGAAAACAGCTATACCGTAAAGTCTGTGGTTGAAGATTTATTGAAGATTATAGAGGAATAACATGCATATAAAAGTAAATATACCTGAAGTATTAGAGGTATTAAATAAAATTAAGCATATAGCAAAACCGGATAAAGTTTGTCCTGTTTTAAGCAACGGTATTTTTGAGACCCTTGAGGACGAAATTAAGATAACGGTATCAAATCTCATCAACGGAGCTGTCATCAGAGTGCCTGCACAGATAATGGAGCCTGGTAAATGTTTAATAGAGATTGAAAAACTAACCGCGATTTTACAAACAATGAGCGGGGATGCCTTTATTGAAGAAAAAGAAAATGTTGTTTGGATAAAAAAGGATAAAACGAAATGTAAGCTTCCGAAAACTAACCTGAGTGAATATCCGGAAACATATTTTGATGATAATAAAGTCAGAGAAGGTGATCTGACTGTGTCAATAACAGCTGCATCGCTGTGGGAAGGTTTTATCAAAACAAAAGGTTTTACTTCAGATGCAGAAGACAGGATTATAAGCGGTATAAATATTGAGGTTAGCGGAAATATTGTAAAGTTTATTGCAACTGATGGCAATCGTCTGGCTTATGTGATAAAGACTACAGAAACTCCTGATATTAACTTATCGGCTGTTATTCCTGCAATATCTGTAGCTGCATTAAATCAACTTATCCCCGCTAGTGGAGATGTTGATTTAATTGTTAGTGGTAGTTATTGCATGTTTGATTTTTGCAATGCAAAATTCTATACCAGAGTTCTTGAGGGGACATTTCCAAAAGTTGACCAGATTATCCCGAAAGCTTTTTTGACAGAATTTTCCGTTAATAAAGATGAGTTGAAAAAGATTCTTGCCAGAATCAGTGTAGTTGAAGAAAAAGAAGATAAATGTAAAGTAATGTTTTCTTTAAAAGGTAGTCTGGTTACAGTTGAAGCCTGTATGTACAAAAGTAATGATACTTTGGTTGCTGAAGATAAAATCGGTGAAGATATCTCTTTTATTCTTAATCGTTACTATATCCAGACTGTATTAAATTCAATCAGCGGAAATCTGGTGAAATTTTGTTTGAACGGAGCCCGCAGTGCTGTTGTGTTTCCTGATATGGAACACAGATATCTTGTAATGCCGATGGCATAACTAAAGTAACTGAAAGTTAATAAATGAGGATAAAAATGTTTGAAAAATTTTCACAATATGAAGAAAAGACGTTTGTTGGGTTTTGTACGGAACCGGAAATTAAATATTCTGATGCCGGAACTGCCAGCTGTAAATTTTCAATACCGTTAAAAGACAGCAAAGACAGCAAGGATACTCTTTGGCTGAACTGCAAAGCTTATAAAGAAACTGCAGAGGCTTTTTGCGAAATTTGTAAAAAAGGCTGTCTGGTAAAAGTTTCGGGCAGGTTTTACCAGTATGAATATAATTCAAATATTTATACTGAATTTTTCGTAAGGGAATTTTTAAAACTTGCGGATCCTGTAGATCGGAAAGATAAGGAGAGTTGAAATGGCTAATGTAATTAAATTTGATTGTAATTATCCTAAATTATGTAATCAGGCCAGAGCAAAGCTTGTGTGGGTAGATTTGATTTTGGATGGTGACTTTGTTATGGACTGTAAAGTAAATGCTTTATTGGAGTATGATACAAAACGACCTGACGGAACGCAAAGAGATATAGAACAAGGAAATTATTATCTTCTGTTTTTCGTTGGAGACAAGGGTATTATGTTTTCAACATTACGAAAAAGAACTAAAGAGAATAAGAAGTATTTAACAAAAATTGGCAGGTGGTTTGATGTTGAGGTGAAAAGCTGATAAAGGTAAAAATATCAAAAAATAATAAAAAGAGAGGGTTTAAAAAATGACAGAAAACGAAGTAACATTTAAGCCGGGTGAAATTTTACCTGATGATTATCCTGTGTATGGGGATTATTTTTATTTTGCAGATGACAGACTTATTCGCTCATATATTTTTGGCGATGTTTCTGATTTGAAACGGGATTTAAAAAGTCAGGGTTTAGTTTTTGAAAATATTTATGCGGCAAGGTACGGAGGGTAATGATGCAGAATCGATTTAATTTTAGGGCTGCTTTAAAAACTGAAAATTTTGCAATTATTGTTCCTGTTGAAAGTGTAGAAACTTACTTTTATACAATGAGATTTGAGTTAATCAAAGATATTTTTGCAAAAAAATACCCAAAAAACTCTTTTGATGATTTTGTTAATGACTTAAATAAACAAAATTATCTTGAAGATATCTTTAAAGATGCAATATGGGTATTTACAAAAGATTTTACAAATTTGATGCAGTCAACGGGTGTTTATGACAGCACAAAATTCAAAGATTTGTCACCGGTGCTGCAACAAGAATGGCTGCAGGAACATAAAGCTGAAGATTGGCCAGGAATTGAAATTTTTGAAGGGGATGTGACCGAGATAAAATACGGAAAAGACCATTATTCTTATGGTGTTGTATCTTATTTGACATGTGCTGCAGGATATGATCGAGGCGGAACTCCTTTAGGCAGTTACCAGAAGAAAACAAAAGTTGTGGGGAACATTTTTGAAGGCTATCCGGATGCAGCTAAATATGGTGTTGATTTTTACTTTCGGAATATTGGAGAGGCGGATTGATGACAACAAAAGAAAATTTTTATTATGTGAAACTTATGTGTCTTATTAAAAATAAAAATAAAGGTAAGGCTGACGAAAATGATGTACAAAGAGCACTGGGATCATTGTACATTGCCTGGGAGGAATCTAAAAATGATAGATAAAGAACAGAAAAAGTGGGTCACTGAAAAATGGGGAGAAAATGAAGAACCCGAAGAAACACCGACAGAAAGACCTCATGCTGTTTCTAAAAATAAAGAACAGATAATAGTTGACGGCGTGGATGTAAGTGGGTGCGAATATGTTTGTAATACAGCCTTTGGCAAAAACGGTTGTAAACATCCCATGATGAAAAATATATATTGTTCTAAAAATCCTAATTGCTATTTTAAGCAACTCACCCGCAAGACGCAGGAGTGCGAGGAGCTGAAAAACATAATTGCCTATCCAAAATATAGAAACGAAATTGCCATAAAAGAGTTAGAGAATAAAACCAAGAAAGAATTAATTGAGGAAATTGTGCATTGTCACCAGATAGGTGAAAGCACTGTACATTGTGTTTATGCACCATTAAGGGAAGAAAACAACCGCTACCGCAAGGCTCTTGAGGAGATTGAGCAAGAATTAAAAGAAGATATTTACTGTGAAAGCCAAGAATGCGGATGTGATGATTTTGAAGAATGCTTGAGATGTACAAAAGACCTAATCCTCGACATCATCAACAAAGCGAAAGGGGAAGAAAAATGCCAATAGCACTATTATTACTTTTTCTTGCACCGGTACCTGTTGCAGTAGTTGGAATGCAACAAGAACAAGCGAAGGAACAAAAAGTAATTGAACTTTGTACACAAAAATTTAATACAACACAGGAAATACAGCAATGTAAAGCGGTATTGATGAAAATAGAAAGGTAAATCAAATGACTAACCTATCAAAAGAACTATGTGAGATTTGCGGGATTGAGCCCAAAACTATTGCATTTGAAATTTATCCTGACTTCACTCAACCTGACAATTTTGTAAAACTGTTAGAATTAAAAATTAAAACAAAAAAGCGGGAAGCAACTTTATGTGAGATTTTACATTTAGAATATGGGTTTGCAAACGTTTTGGACTTTTTAAAATATTTAAAAAGTCATCTGGCAGGAACAATTTATTTCTCAGGAAGTTATATATTCTCAAATAGAGAGCAAATTATACAAGTCATTAGAGAAACGGAGTGGGTGTATGAATAAGATTGAATTTGTAAAGGGTTTAAGTAATGTTGCTACGGAAGTTGATATTTATGAACATTTTCCGTTTAAAGTACTTGAATCCCGGCTAAAGATGTCAAAACCGAAAGTTTTGTATAGTGTCACTCCGCAGCTGTTATTCCGAATTATTGTTGATAAGCCAGCCGCATGCGGAATGAGTGAGTATGACGGATTGGCGAAAGTAAAGGGGGTAATATGCATCGTATAAAAAAGGTTTATGCAAATGAATATGAACATCAGGCCAATAAAAGGTTGCATTTATTCAAAAATGACGTATTGCCTGTAATCCGCTCGGATGCTGATTCGGAAAATAAGCGACGTAAGGCTGTTATTGTCGATTTAGACGATGTATTCTTTTATACAAATCCAATTTTTACTAAAGCAAAAAATTTGAATTTGTCCGGAGATGATTTGTGGAAATTTTTTAATAAATATGCCGGAAGCTGCCCCGCGAATATGTGGGCATTGGAAATCGTTAAGCTTTATTCAAGGGCAGGTTTAAAACCGATTTTTATAACGGCTCGCAGCAAAGAACTCCAAATTATAACGATTGATGCCATTGTCGGATATATCGGGTGGTGTTTTGAACTTTATATGCGTGAACTTAACGACAGGCGTCCGAGTGAGGCTGTAAAAGAAGATATTCTGACAAAAGAAGTCTTGCCGTGTTATAATATCAGGTTTGCACTGGATGATGACATCAAAAATTGTGAAATGTTTGCAAAGTACGGAATTCCTGTTTTGCATGTCATTAATTCTGAAGGTAAATCATGTCCGGATGTTACAAAATATTGTAAAACGCTTGCTGTATCTGATATTCGGAGCGGTTAATGTGTATATAAGATTACAAAACAAAAAAGGACGGTAAAAAATGGATGCAGCTTTTGGAACAAAAATCAGAAACACAAAAACAGGTGAAATAGGGTTGTTAATTAAAACTTACTTAAACGAATTTGCAGACAAAAATGTGATGTATGCAATTTGGGTTGACGTTAACGGAAAACGTAAGTATGAAGAATTGGATAACTTACACCCCTTGGAAGATGAGGTTGTAAATGGATAAAGAAACTCTTATAAATCAAATCCGAAGAGCTCAGCAGGATTTTGCAAATGCAGCATTGTGGATGCAGGATGCTGTTGCAAATTTTCACTACAAAAGAGGATACCTTGCGGCCCTGCAGGCTACTCTGCAGCTTAAAGAAAACAAACTCGAAAAACATGTAGAAAGCCAAAACTAGCGGATTTTGCGTAGTGTGAGGACTTTGTCCGAAACTCGAAGTAATGAGGGCAACAGCGAATGACTACGAAGTATAATGAGCGGTTTGCCCGAGTGAAGCAATAATCCAAGACGCGGATTTGGTTAAAGACAACAAAGGTATATAAAAATGGAATACGGTTTTAATGTAGAAATAGCACAAAAATTAGGTGTAAATGAAGCGATTATTATTCGCAATTTTCAGCATTGGCTGAAAAAAAACGAAGCAAATAATGCTAATTTTCATGACGGCCGTTATTGGACATATAATTCAATCGGAGCGTTTTGTAAAATCTTTCCTTTTTGGACAGAACATCAAATAAGAAATATTCTCAAAAAATTGATGACTGAAGGAATTTTAATAAAAGGGAATTTTAATAAAAGCCCTTATGACAAGACTATCTGGTATTCAATTAATGAGGAAGTTTTAAATAAACTTTTATCTGAACATGATGAGGCTGACGAGCCTCAAAAATATAACGATAAGGTAGAAAATAATCCCGAAAGTACCGAAACGGTCGATTTGGTAAATTTGCCAAATCGATGTGGGAAAAATGCAAAATCGATGTGCGAAAATTCACAAATCGATGTGGGAAATTTCCCAGATCGATCTGGGAAATTTCACAAACCTATACCAGATGTAAACACATATAGTAAACCAGATGAAAACACACATACACATGGGCGTGTGTGTGAAAATTTTTCTCAAAATCAGGATTATGCAGGTTATCGAAAAATTGATGCTGATAGCCTTGAAGTAACAATGTTTTGTGAAGATTACAAGACATTAAAAAATCCGGATTTTGAAGCATCATGCGATGACAGGGCTGCAATAGCGGAAACACTGACTAGAAACGGCGGATATGACACTGAAAAACGGAAATACTGGCAGGACGTTTTTAAAAAAGCATCAAGAGGTTGGAAAATCAAGGAAAAGGATGTTACTAGGATAGTTCCATGTTCATTTGACAGAGTGCTTGCAGAGCATTCCCGTATAAAGGCTAATGAACTGGGGCTTTTGCCGCCTAAAAAAGATGCACCCAAAAAAGAAACTCCGACAGAACCTGAGAATATAGAAGATGAAGCCATGGTGGAAGCTGTAATACAGAAGGCTCGTGCAGCATACGAAAAAATGAAACGTATAAACCTGCCAATCCGATAAAAAATAAGATTTGTACATTGAAAATTTCATAAAAATTTTTTTATAACAAAAATAGTAAAATTTAGCATGTATTCTATTCCCTGACAGTGTTAGAACCGATTTTAAAATGCATGGTTTACCCCGATGTTTTTTATTTTAAAAATCGTTTATAGTGAACATGCGATGAGGAAAGTTTAAAACTTTCGGAGCAGTTTTTGAATACTATCTGAACCTGAATTCTTTCGGTTATATCCGAATATAGGCGAGCGGGTCTTCCGACATCAGAAAAAACAAAGACGGAAAGAGAGATTTACTATGCTTAAAATTCATTGTGATAACAAAGACTGTAAAAAGCATAAATGTGTTATTGACCAGACTTTTGTTATTATCCCTAAAAACAGACAGTATGCTTTCGCTTTTATGCGAACAGCACATTGTCCCGTTTGCGGAAAGCATTATACACTCATTACAAATTTTAAATTTGTAAAAGAGGGAGAGGATAAACTGAGAAAAGATGATAAAAGAGCAAAAGCTTTTGGCAGTTTTAAACCTGAACACAGAATTTTTACAGGTAAGGATGCTGATGATATTTTTGAAAAAATATTTGAAGTCCGTAAGTCTGTTTTATACGAAATAATTAAAAACTCTCCGGGTTATAAATCAGGGTTTTATTTAAACTATTCCGAATACGGTATTATAAAAAGATGTTATTCTAATCTTTCAACTCTCAGGCTTGGCCGTATTAAATCTAATTTTGAAGATATTGATAGTTCAAAAAAACTGTTGTTTATATAAAAATGTGTGTGCGTTTTTATTTACATAATGTTTGTACGTATTATTTGAGGGCTCCCCGCCCTCTTTTTATTGTACAGGTAGGGCGTACGCCCCAACCGTATTAGTGCTGCAACACTAATACGGTTAACCATAAATCACCTTATGATTACCTGCATGCTCATGGTATCAGTCATGTGTATTGTTGTGCAACTTTGTTAATAAAAAGGTGGTATTTATGGTTACAAGACAGGACTTTGGTGCGTATCTCATTAACTGGCTCGGCGGAAAAAGACTGCTCCGCAAAGATATTTCCCGCTTAATTCCTCAAGATATTTCAAGCTACATTGAACCTTTTGGCGGCGGCGGTTGGGTTTTGTTTTATTATCATCGCTGGGCTGAACTTGAAGTTTATAATGATTTGGATGGAAGATTAGTTAATCTTTTCCGTGTTGTAAAGTATCATCCGTGCGAACTCGCACGTGAAATGTGCTATTTATTTCATTCCCGGGAACAATTCTTATCGTTAATTCAAAATCCGGGTGAAACTGATATTCAAAAAGCCGCAAGGTTTATGTTTATTTTGTCCCGTTCTTTCGGAGGTAAAGGGAAGTGTTTCGGAGTCTGTTATGACGGTTCAATAAAATCTGCAGGCGGGCTTATTGAAAGAATTGATAAAATTTCAAAACGCCTTGATAAGGTTATAATTGAAAATTTGTCCGCAATGGAACTGATTCCGCAATATGATACACAAAATGCATTTTTCTATTGTGATCCGCCTTACAGTTCCGGAGCCGGTTATGATGTTATAAGTACCACAAACTTTGAACATGAAAGACTCAGAGATATTTTAAAAAATATAAAAGGGCGTTTTCTTTTGAGTTATGACGACGCTCCAAAAATAAGAGAGCTGTATAAAGATTTTAATATAATTGAAATTGAAAGAGTAAACGGGATTAATCGAAAATGTATTAAAAATAATATGTATAAAGAACTTTTAATCTGTAATTATGATGTTGAAAACGTGAACGGATTATGGCTGGTTAAGGATAATAAGTTTTCTCAGGGTAGTATTTTTGATGTTTAATATTGATACTAAAGATATTAAAAAACTTACAGATAACCTTAAAAACTGTAACAAAAGTGCTTTCCCTCTCACTGTTCGCGGAACCTTAAACCGATTCGCGTATGAAACTTCTAATATTGCAAAAACAAAAATTTTGCCAAAAGTGTTTACTCTGCGAAATAAATTTATACAAGGTTCCGTTGGTTATAAAAAATGTGAAAATACATTTAATATTTCATCAATGCAGAGCTTTGCAGGGCAGCGGGCTCAACATTTAGGCAAGAAAACTGATCAGCTTGCAAAACAAGAAACCGGAAGTCCGATTGTCGCTAAAGGTAATTTTACGTTTGCAGCTACTCCTTCAGCCCGTGGCGGCAGCTATAAAAAAACTGTCAGAAAAGCTAATCTTTTAACTTCTTTGAATGCTAAAAAATTAAGCAATCTTGTTGCTAATCCGACTAAAAACCCCTCCAGACAAGCAGCACAAGCTCAAGCTTTTGCCGTTAGAAATAAAACTTCTGTAAATGTTATTCTAACAAATAGCCGCGGTCATAAAGGTATTTATAAGGTTTCTAAAAAAAGTGTAACACTATTATATAACCTCAGAAATAAACGAACCAATATTAAACGAACTCAATGGCTGCAAGTTGCCACAAATAAAATTCTTGCTTCAGCTGATATGATTTATTCGAAAGAGGCGAACAGACGTCTTGAAAAAGCACTCTCTAAGGGATTGAGTACAAGTTAAAGTCAAAAAGGTACTATGCGGTACCAGTATAAATTCGGGGTTGTTTTTCCGCACCCCGAACGTTAAAAAGTCCCCCAAATTTTTTGAAAGCATGAAATCATGAAATAATAAGGCTAAAATGCTGATATATTGGGCTTTTTTATTTTAAATCCATGAAGAAGGCATGAATAACCATGAATAAAATAACAAAAGCTGAGTTAGCAAGACGCTTTAACGTAAATCAATCAAGGATAAATGCTCTATTATCAGAAAAAAAAATTTTTGAATCTGATGATGGTTTGATTGATTTAGATGATTCAAGGAATCTGGCTTATATTGAAAAAAGAAAAGAAACAGTTCCGAAATATACCGGTGTTCCTACAAAAGAAGAGCTACTGGATGAAGATGATATTGAAGATAAAGAATTAATTCGCAGGACAGGGACTTTAAAAGATGATCCGCTTTATTCCGAGAAGGTAAAAAAATATCAAAAAGAAAATGAACTGTTGGACTTAAAGCTGGCAACCGCAAAAAAAGAAGTTGTAGAAACAGAAGTTTTAAACAAAATAATTATTCAGTCTTATGAAATATTTCATAATCTGCTTTTAGAAGCTCCGACGCAAATTATTGATGAAATACGTGATTTAATTTTGACCGGTCAACATCAAGATGACCTTGATTTAAAGCTGTTAGTATCAAAAAATGAAGAAATTTATAAAAATGGGCTTGAGCAGGCTCGCAAAGCGTTAAAAAGATTTTATGATAGTTGATAAACGTGAAGTTCAAATTGATAGAATTATTGATTTAGCCTTAAGTTTTTCAAAAAAAGATATTTTGCCAACCGTTTCAGAATGGGCTGAAGCTAACAGATTTTTGAGTAGTAAAGTAACGAAAAAGCCGGGAAATTTTAATTTTGATTATATGCCTTATACCCGCGAAATTGCGGATTGTTTCTCGAGAACAAGCAGAGTTAGGGAAGTAGCTGTTATGAAGGGGGTACAATTAGGTTTTACTACATCAATATTTGATAATGCAATCGGTTATCATATAGCAGAAAATCCCTCAAGTATAATGCTTGTATCCGGTAGTAAATCGTTATTGCGGGATTATAAGAAGGTAAAAATTGATCAGATGATTGATGACTCCGGTTTAAGAGACAGAATTGTTGCTGATACCGGGAATAAAAACAGCAGACGGCAAGGTGATACAACGTCATTAATAGAATTTGTAGGCGGTTTCCTTAGAATTGTCGGTGCAAAAAGTGCTGACGATTTAAGATCTTTTCCTATAAAAATTCTTTTACTTGATGAACTTGATGCATACCCAGACAAACTTGGGGATGAAGGTAACCCTGTTGAACTTGCGGTTTCACGTACAGATTCTTTTGGCAGAGATAAAAGAATAGGCTATATTTCAACCCCCTTATTAAAGCATAGCAGTCATATTTATCAATATTACCTAAGAGGCGACCAAAGAAAATATTATGTACCTTGTCCATTTTGTGGTGAATATCAGGAGTTAATCTTTTATTCTAAAAATGGCGGTTTATATCCTGAAGAAAAAGGAGTTGAAACTGACGGCGTTATTTTCAAACCATACGGATTGATTTTTAATTCAAAAGAATGCAAATGCGGTTGTTACGACTCTGTTAGATATAAATGTAAACATTGTGGAGAATTAATTAATGAGCATTATAAACCTTCAATGCTTAAAAAGGGTTACTGGAAGCCGACAGCTGTAAGTCAGGTTCCATGTTTTCAATCATATCAAATTAGCTCGTTGTATTCTCCGGCCCGTGAATGGTGGGAAATTGTAAAAAGATTTATTAATGCAGGAAATAATCGTGAAAAATTACGAATATTTTACAATCATGATTTAGGATTACCGTTTGAAGATACGACAGCAGGTGTCAATTCTGTCTCAATTACAAAATTAAGGGACGGAAAATTTAATAATGATGAAATTCCTGATGATGCATTATTTTTAACTGCTGCTTGCGACGTTCAGGATAACAGACTTGAAGTTGAAGTTAAGGCTTGGGGTGACAGGTTCCGAAATTGGGGAATTAATCATATTGTTATTCCTGGAGATACTTCAAATCCTATGGATCCATGCTGGCAGGAGCTATTGGACATAAAAGATAAAATTTGGGCTGGTAAACAAATTTTTTATATGTTAATTGACTCTGGTGATGGCGAAAAGACTGATTTGATTTATCGTTTTTGCGAGCAATACGGTGAAGGTATAATATTCCCATTAAAGGGAATCGGGTCAACATCCAAAACTGGAGATAAATATAAAATCCGTTCTCTTGATAACTATTCTGTTAAATTAGTTGAAATCTATGTTGACTCTTACAAAAATCAGTTAGCCGGCTGGTTCAATCAAGATTGGCGTGCCTCAGATGAAGATTATCCGGACGGATGGTCAACTATTGCAAACGGATATTCTGATGAGTATTTACGTCAGCTGACGACAGAACATCGAGTTAAAAAAGTTTCAGACAGTGGATTAATTAGTATAAATTGGGTTGCCCATGGACGAAATGAAGCATTTGACTTGAATGTTTATAACTTATGTGCGGCCGAATTGGTTATTAGTGAAATATCTAGAAATTACCTGAATTTGCAGGCTTCAAATTCGGGCGAAGTATTTAAAACTTTAAAGGCGGCCTGACATGACAACATTGGAAGAACTAAAACGTCTTGAACAAAATATCAAAAATATAGATGCTGCTATTGAGCAGGCCACATTAAACGGTGGTATCAGCAGTTATACATTAAACAGCGGTCAAGGTTCAACTAATGTAAAGCGTGCAACGCTGAAAGAGCTTATTGATATGCGTAATAACCTTGAATATCTATATAACGAGAAAAAAGAACACTACTCAGGCGAAAATATATCAATCATAAGGAATAGTAATGTTTATTCAGGACATTTTTAAAAAAATTCAAAAAACGGAAATGCAAGTTCAACCTCATGTTGAACCGCAGGCTTATTCCGGCAGCTATTCTTTGTGGGATTACTTTAGCGGTGAAAAAGATTATTTCGCAATGGATAGTGGTAAAGAATATAATGTTGATTATTACAGAATGTCAAAACGTGCCTATAATCTTTATCAAACTAATGAGTTTGTAAAAGCCGGGGTTGATCGAATAGTTCAATTTCTAGTAGGAACAGGATTGGAGCTTTATCCGACACCAAAAGAAGAGTTTTTAAAAAGAAAATACGATATTGAATTACAAGACAGTTTCAAAAAAGATATAAAAGATTTATGGGAACTTTATTGTACCGAAAAAATAGCCTCTGCAGATAAGCAGAATGACCTTCATCAGCTGGCCAAAAACGTCGCGTTTAATGCTGTTGTTGGCGGTGACGTTTTAATTATACGTCGTATAGTTAACGGATATAATGAATATCAGCTTGTTGACGGACGTAATGTCTATTCAAGTAAAACTTTAAACAGCGATACGGGCAATAAAATCAAAAATGGTGTGGAAGTTGATAAAAACGGTCGTCACATCGCTTATTATGTATTGGATGACGATGGTAAAGAACAGCGTATTAAAGCCTTTGATGATAAGGGTACTTTGTATGCGTGGCTTGCTTATTCTAATAAAGTCCGTATAGGTTCAACCAGAGGGTATTCTATTCTCGGTGCGATAATGCAGAAAATGGATAAGATTGGAGATTATACCGAAAATGAAGTTCTCGCAAGTGCTCTAAACGGTAAATTTGTTGCAACGATTGATCAGGATGCGACATCAACCGGTATTAATCCTTTAAATAACAAAACATTGGGTGGTGCATCAAAAGTTCTACCTGAACTTTCTAAGGAAAAATTTGAAGATAAAACTTTAATTGACAAGATCTATACGCAATTACGCCGTTTTACAAACGGATTAGTGCTGCACATGCCAAGAGGACAAAAGCTTCAATCTTATGATACAAAGCGTCCAAACGTTAACTTTGGGGTATTTCTTGATAATAATATGAAATATGATTATGCTTCAATGGGTTTACCTTTTGAAGTTGTATTAATGGTATTTCAGAATAATTTTTCAGCATCCCGTGCTTCATTAAAAATGTTTGAAGCCATTTTAAAATTTAACCGCAAATATCTTTGTATAGACGGGTTTTATCAACCGGTTTATGAGCAGTTTTTTGATTTAGAAGTATTAAAAGGTAATCTTGAGGCTCCAAAGTATATTGAGTTGCGTAATAAGCCCGGGTATGCGGATAATGCTTATTTACTTGCAAAATTTGAAGGGATGCCGATACCGCATATTGATCCTGTTAAGGAAGTCAATGCTGTTGTTACAAAATTGAAGAACGGCTTGACAGATTTTGAAGGAGCCTTGCAGGAACTTGGCAGTAAGACAAATTTTGAAACGTTATGCAAAAGTTATTCGGAACAGATTAAAAAACTGCAAGAAAGCGGAATAAGCCTGCAAGGTATCACTCCGGATAACGAAAAAGATGAGGATGATAAGAATGACAGATGACAGAATGTTTACAGAATTGCCGCAAGATGAGCAGCAAATGCTTATTGGGGAAGTAAAACGATTAAAACTTACATGTGAGCCTAAAAAAATGAAAGCTTCAGAACTTTATGCATTGATTAAAAATGCTGAAAAGAATTCAGTAGAAAGTTCTGAAAAAGTTGAAGATGCGGATAAGGAAATTAATAATTCCACACAGGAGCAAAAGCCGGCAGATGAGACACAGCCTGAAACAAATAATGCTGAAAATGCTGAGGCTGTACATACAGAAGTTCATGAACCCGAAAACAAGCCTGAAAATAAGCCTAGGCAGACCGTCAAAAAGTCTAAAAAAGATGAGGGGCTTTGTATCAGTTGTTATTCAAAAGTTTATGATGGTGTTTGCTCCGGATGCGGGAGGCTATATTGATGCAAATAAAAATTAAAGGTGAAATTGGCTGGGATGTCTTTGCTAATGATATTGAACGTCAATTACGATTTGCAGACGGTGATATTGAGCTTCTTGTGGATACTCCGGGCGGCGGGGTGTATGAAGGGTTCTCTATCTATAATGCCTTAAAAAATTATACAAAAGGCAAAATTAAGGTTATTGTAACCCTTGCTGCATCAATGGGCAGCTATATTATGCTTGCCGGCAAGTTACCCGGCAATGAGCTTCTTTTTGAGAAAAACGGTGTTGTTATGATACACAATCCGTCGGGGTTTGCCTGGGGTGATTACAGGGAAATTCAAAGTTATGGAATGCTTCTGGAAAAACTGGCCAATCATTTTCGTAATAAATATGTTGAAGATACCGGCTTAAGTTATGACGAAATTAAAGACATGATGGATAACACAACCTATTTTGTAGGAAAAGATGAACTTTCCACATGGGGTAAAGTACTTGAAAATGATGAGAATAATGATGTAGTAACTGATGTCGATATATTAACAGCATCAGCCAAAGAACGTATTCAATCATTAAATGCAAAAATGACAAAAGAGTTTGTAAAAGCAGACCTTGATAAGGTTGCAAAAATGTTTGCGGCTTCAATAACAGCGTCAGATACACTGCAACGGACAAAAAATAATTGTATAACAAATCAACAACAGGAGGAAAGAATGGATTTAAACGAATTGAAAGCAAAGTATCCTGAAATTTATGCTCAGGTAAAAAATGAAGGATACAACGAAGGTTTGAAAGCGGGTTGCGATGCCGAACATAAAAGGGTTGAAGATCACCTGAGATTTTTTGACATTGCAAAAGATGAAGCAACTTCTGCAATAAAAGAAGGAAAAACTTTTGCGGATATGATGTCTGTTTATACGCATAAACAGGTTTGTGCAAATACTATTCAATCAATGCAGACACAATCTCCTGCAGCTCTTAATACTGATGACCCGACAAAGCCGGGCGATGAAGAGCCAGAAGATGCTGCAAAAAAAGCGGAAATTGAAACTGCATTACAGACCCGCGGATTAATGGAGGTTAAATAATGATAACAGGAATTAATTGTGTATATACGGATGCAACATTGAGAATTGCAACAAAAGGGACAGTTCTGGCCGGTACAGTTCTGGGTGAAATTACGACAGGTAATGTACTGGTTCCATATCAATCAAGTGCTGAGGATGGGAGTGAAGTCCCATGCTATATTCTTGCAGCTGATGTAGAAAATACAACCGACTCAAGTTTAGATGTCAAAAATGCCAGAGTTATTGCATACGGTCAGGTTAATGCAAATGCTTTAATTTTAACAAAAAGCGGTGATACCGTCGATGCGATAAAGACTACGTTAAAGAACAACGGAATTTTAGTAATGAATGTTCAGGAAGGAATAGGTGAGTAAATGGCGATTGATTTGAATACATATTTTGCGGGTGGATTTGAAAAAAGAAAAGCTCAGCCGCAATTTTTAAGCGGTCTTTGTGAAGAAGTTTTAACTAATAAAGCTGCAATAAAATTAGACAGCAGGACTGTTAAGTCATTGTATTCTATTGATTTACCACAATGTACAGGCGGACGTTTCCATGATTTGACTGGTTATGACAGTGTAGAGTATAAAATCCCGCAGTATAATGACTATACAGCTTTGACCGATATGTGGTTTTTGGAAAGACCTTTTGGTGCAATCCCTTATGGGGATAGGGTTGCTGATGCGGTTGAAGAGGTATCCAAAAATCAGGGAATATTTTCTGAATATCAGGCTAATGCCAAAAGCAAACAGGTTGCAGACGGATTATTAAACGGTGAACTCACTTTGCTTAATGGTGATAAGATAAAATTTAATAAAAAATCTACCCATGATATTTCTGTAACAAATAAGTTTACAAGTTCAACGGCTACAATTCTTGATGATTTAGAAAAGGGCTGTAGATTAATAAAAAATGACGGTCAGGTTGCAACAAATGAATTTCATTTTATTACAAACGGAACGGTTACAAATGCTATTGTAACAAACGATCAAATTCAAAAAATTGCAAAAAAGCTTGATGGTATTGATTTGGCGGCATTAGGAATGCCGGAAGAAAAAACCCCTGGAGCAACCTTATCAGGTCGTGTTGCTTGTGGTGCTTATATCGTTAATATCTGGAGTTATGACGGTACATTCACAATTCCGTCCGGCTTTAATTTAGCTAATGAAGGTAAAACCTCAAGTTTTATACCTGATGGCAGAGGTATTCTGCTGCCGAAAATACACGGATTAAAGATGTATTATGGAGGTCTTGTAACATGTCCTAACATGTCGCCTGATATGCAGGATGTATTTAATTCAATCCAGATTATTAAAGCCAAAGAATACGCGTATTGTTATCCTAAATCAAATGCCGGAACAACGACACTTGAACATGGTGTAAAATCTGCTCCGTTATTTATTCCGACAAACCCTGATGCTTATGTGTCATATTCAAATCTTAAGTAGGGTTTTATGAGTGGATTTGAAATGTTGGAAATTGATAAACAGACCATTGTTGATAATGGTCTGTTTTCTACAAAATGTATTTTATACAGTCCGGACGGTAAAATTCAGGGTCGTGGTTCAACTTTATCTGAAAATGATCCGGATTATGACAAAGATGATAAGCTAGGGTGTTTCGCTCCGTTTATCGGAATTGACATAAGTACGGATACCGGACTCGGAATTTTTGCGGACAGAGCAGAAGTAACAATTAATCTGACCAGTGTAAAAATTGGTGTTATTGATAAAGATTGGCTTATTGATATATATTTTCCTTCAATTAAAAAGTGGAAAAAATTCAAGTGTGAGCATGTTGCGATAGACAGAATGCTTGGAATTTATCTTATAAAACCGACTATTGCAAAAGATATTCCGGATATAACAAGTTTAAGAACAGGTAAATTTTAATGAAACCTATTTTTGAGGAATTGATTCCGCCGATGAAACAAACGTTTGCGGTTGATTTGATAGCGGAAATTATAAGCTCGGAACGTGATAACCAGATTAATATTGCCCGTAAAATGGGTAAGGATGAATGTTGGATTAAAAATTATGTTAACTTTGAAGTTAAAAATCATGAATTCCGCAGTCCGAATATCCATGAAATGGCTTGTATTTATATTTATTTTGACAGGTCTGACTATGATGGTACTCAAACTATGTCAAGGTTGCAATCTACAAATCAGCTTGTAATAGAAGCTTTTGCGTCAGGAGACAATGACTTGTTTGATGAACATTCTGTTAAGATGTCTGGTGATGCAATAGCGGATATAAGGCTGGATTATCTTATTGCTCAAATTAAGCAAATAATGATGAGTGAAGCCGCTGAGAATATCCGCATTAAAGCCGGAATATCTTCAACCATTTTAAAATCAGTGGAGAGGACTTTTTATCCGGAAAAAGAAAATATGGTTAAAAGTTCATTGTCACAAAAAATGATTTTTGAACTTGAATTCGATGAAAAAACAAAATATTTAACTGGAACACAAATAAAAGAACTATATATACAGAATCATATCCGTGATCAGCTGATTTCGGTTTTAATTACGGATTTATAAGGAGGATAATTAATGACTGTAAAATCTATTGCGTCCGATGCACGGGCATCGGCGACAGGTGTTGCCTTTTATCAGCGTGCACAGAATACCGGAGCATATTTACGTCCGGAAAGGCTGTTGTTTTTAGGCAACTATCAAACCGGCAAGACTATAGAACCGAATACGATTTATTCAGGTTCCGGGAATGCAGATGATGTCGGTGTAATGATGGGGTTCGGTTCACCATTACATCGAATGGCACTGAAAGCATTTCCGCAGGATAGAAGCGGTGCTAATGTTGAAACATATTTTTTACCTGTTCCGGAAATTGAAAGCGGAACAAAGCATAAAGTTAATTTGTCCGTAACCGGTAAACCAACTGTAAATTCAACATTATATTTCAGATATAAAGAACAGCTTTTTGAAGCTGCGGCTGATGTAGCGTCGAAAGTTGCGACAAATGCTCATAATAATCCGGCATTGGATCCCAAAGGGATAAAACTTAATGCGTTTAATTATGAAAATATACCTTTTACGCTTAAAAAAGATGCCGAAGTAAAGGATATTCTGACAGCGATTAAGTCGGCTCTTGATGAATATGTGGAGATACCTTTTACTGCTGTAGTTGATGATAAGGCATCTGCGACATCAGCAAAAATACAATCATCTGCAGCTGTTGATTGCACAACTTTGACTGAAGATGATTATTATGTAGCATATTCTGTTGATGGCGGTGAAAAACAGGAAGCTTCAGTAGGAACTGTTTCTGCAGAAACGGCTGAAGATGTAATAACAGCATTAAGCAGTCATTTAACCGGGCTTACGCTTACAGCAGAAAGCCCTGAAACTGCAAGTTCTGCTTATATATTAACATCAAACACAAGCGGGGCTGCTTCAAAGATTGAAATTTTAACTCCGTCAACAGGAACGGACTTATTTGCAGCTCTAAATATTTCCGGTACAGCAAACGGCAGTTCGACTGTTGTATTAACTTTGGAATCAAAAGTAAAAGGAGAGTCTGCAAAATTTGAAATTGATGTTGTTAATTCTGAATACAAGCCGATTACAGCATCAGATTACGGTGTTAGTTTTTCTGCTGCTGTTGTAAGTGAAGGGGCTGGGCTTGTAAAAATTGATGATTATCTTGAATTAATTACTGAAGAACTCGGTATTACAAGAGTATGTTCACAATTTAATGATGACAATTCTCTTGATGCAATGAGAGAATATTTTCAGGGATGGCGTACTGATACTAAGATTGCACAGTATGTAGCTTGCTATACAGCAAAAGAGTTTCCGGAAAACAAACTTGTGGAAGGTACTGTTGATATTGATTCCCTTGTTGAGTTTGGTAACAGCAGGCGGGATGATCAGATAAATATTCAAATTTTTGGTGATTACGGAAAATTAAGACCGTTAAAATGGGAATTGCGTGACAAGCTGTTGAAAGCAGGAATTCCGAATCTTGAACCGTTAGCAGACGGAGGCTACCAGATAGGAGATTTATGTACATTCTATCATCCTCTTGGCAGTAAGAAAACGCTGTATATGTATGACAGAGATGTGTGCTGTCTTGGTAATATAGCATACAATTTGATGTATCCGTTTAAATATGATGACAACTGGAAATCGGTTATCGTTATTGGTGAAGATGATGTAACAACAAATCCGAAGGCTAAAAAAGTAAGTGCTTTCGTTGATAAAGTTAACAGTATTATAAGGGCACTGGGAACGGCGGCAATTCTTGCTAATGTTGAAAGTGCCATTGGTTATACAATCGGGGAAATTGACAATACTAATCCGGACAGAATAAACATTAATTCGTTCCCTGATTTATCCGGAGTAAATCGTATTGTTGATATTTGCAATATGGTTGGATTTAATTACGGAGGTTAATAAGTATGTCAGGATATTTAAAATCTATTACAATAGAAGGTTATAGCTTTGGGGTGCCGAATGACTGTGAGGTGAAAGTACATGTAGGCGGTGAACAGATAACGGAATATGTTACATTTGGGAACAACGAAACAAGGGCTGTGAAAAAAGTAGTTCCGGGACGGCTTGAAGGTTGTCAGGTTGATGCAAAAGAACTTAGTGTCCTTGAATCTTTCCTTGGAAAGGAAAATTTATCTATTCGAGTAGAAACCGATGATAAATCTTATACCTGTGAAGGAATGATTGTTGCTGAAGATATGGGTGTATCAACCAAAAACAACATTACGGATGGTTTTGATATTGTATCAAACTCAGGGAAATTGAAACATAGTTAAAAGTAGATGCTGAAACGGTTATTAACTGTTTCAGCTTTTTAAAAGGAGAGTGCAATGAAATTTGAAGAAAAAATGACTAAAGAGGATGCTGAAAAATATATTAATGAAATGGCAGATAAACTTGAAATTGATTTAATTGATTTTGGAGTAAGGGAAAAAACAGCTGAGGAAATAAAGTTATCTACCAATCTTTTACAAGGTGTAATGGCCGGGTTAATTTATTATGACGAAGAAAAAAAATGTCTTGTTCAAAAATTAACAAGAACTATTCGTTCAGGGGATTTCGAACGTAATGAACTGTATTACAAAAATAAGTTTAAGGTTCGGGATGCTAAAAAACTGAAAGAAGGCGGGTTTGATGCCTCGGTAAAAATGTTATCAAATGTTTGTGATGTTCCTGAGGCTATTATAAATGAAATGCATGGAACAAATCTTGAAATTGCTATGGCGTGTCTTGATTTTTTCTTGAAATAAGGCTGCCTAAAATATTGGCAATGGCAGACTTTTTGTGGCTTGAAAGATTTGATACATCAACTAATGTTGATAATATGCCGGCTTGTGAGGTGCTTGAAAAAGCTCCTCTTGCCTACAAATACGAGAAAAAGAAAAATACTGTTCCGAAAGGCTAATTATGTCATTTTCTATATTTACAAAGTTCAAGGCTGTTGACGGGGTTACTCCTGCTTTTAAATCAATGATTGAAAAAGGAAACAGCTTCCAGCAACAGGCAGGACGAATTCAGGGTGCTTTTAACCGTGCCTTCCGTTTTATTGGTTCAGGGTTTAAACGTTTAGGCAACGGTATTACTTCTGTTACAGATAAAATATTTACCGTTAAAAATGCTATTATGGCTGTGGTTGCGGGGCAGGTTGTACAACAGATTGCAGCATTAGGTAAAGCTTGGATAGATCTGGCATCGGATTTGACAGAAACACGCGGTAAAATTGATGTTGTATTTGGTTCAATGAGCAAGCAGGTTACTGAATGGGCAAAAACCTCAGTTAAAAGTATGGGGCTTGCCCAGCAGACCGCATTAGATAGTGCGGCTTTGTTTGGTGATATGGGAACTGGTATGGGGATGTCGCAGAAACGTGCAGCTGAAATGGCAATGTCTTTAACCCAACTCGGGGCTGATATGGCATCGTTTAAAAATATCTCTAATGATATTGCGACAACGGCTTTAAAATCTGTTTATACCGGTGAAACCGAGTCTTTGAAAAATCTTGGTGTTGTAATGACGCAAGCAAACCTTGAAGAATTTGCACGCAGCAAAGGATTACGAAAAAAGATAAAAGATATGAAAGAGGCTGAAAAAGTTGAACTCCGATATTTGTATGTAATGGATAGAACCAAAAATGCCCAGGGTGATTTTTTAAGAACAGGCGGCAATGCCGCAAACCAGATGCGTATGCACTCAGAAATGCTGAAAGAAATTCAGACAAACTGGGGAATGGTGATACTTCCTGAATATACAAAATTATTAACTAAAGCAAACCAGTTACTTGTTGATAATATGCCTGTTATCCAGAAATCGTTTGAAGATTTTTATAATATTCTGAAAAATTGTTATCACATGTTTGCGGGGCTTTATAATGTAATTCAGCAATTTGCCGGTTTTATTAAATCGAATTCCGACAAAATTATTGCGGCAATTAGCGGAATTGCGACAGTCGCAATTATAGCAAACTTTAATAATTTAGCGTGGGCTGTGTTAGGGCTTGCTATAAAATTTGGAACATTAACAACTTCAATATGGGCAAGTGTTGCAGCCATAGCTGCACAGACTGCAGCATTATTGATGAATCCGATGACCTGGGTGGCAGTTGCAATCGGTGCAGTGGTTGCAGGGCTTGTATTGCTTGCATTAAATTGGGATAAAGTAAAAGCGGCTACCCTTGATTTTGTACAAAATGCAAAATCCTGGATTATGGATTTATGGCAAAAGATTGAACCTATTTTTAATAAGATTAAAGAGGCTGCGGAACTCGCATTTAGGTTTACTCCTGTCGGTGCTGTTGTAAATGTTACCCGAAATGTTATGGAAAAGAGGAAAAACTCAAATGATAAAAAGGTTCCGGGCTTTGCTTCCGGAACGAATTATTTTTCCGGCGGGCTGGCACTTGTTGGGGAACGCGGGCCTGAAATTGTTCAACTTCCTGCAGCGACAAAGGTTTATAACAATAACAGGACTGTCAGAATTCTTGAACAGATGTCGCGTCCGAGAAACGATAATGTTATCGATTTTGAAAAGTATCTGAATAAACGTTACGAAATTGAAAGCCCGCATAAGTCAAATGAAAATAGCGGAGTGTTGGAAATAGAACTAATTGCTCCGGAAGGATATGATGCAAAAGTTGTTAATGCCAAAACCGTTGACGGCAGGGTATTTAAAGTTAAATTAAAAGGTAAGCGGAAGCAATAATGAGTTATTCAGACAGACAAAAACAGGTTATTTGGACATCCCCGTCCGGTAAAAAATTTATTTTACAAACTGACGGAAAAATAAAATATTCCAGAAAACGTAAGGGAGAGGTTAAAAATAATCCTACACGCAGTTATGGAAAGAATAACAACAAAACGTCATATAAAACAGTTAATATGTCTGATGATACTTTTCAGGACATGGGGGTATCCGGTCGTGATTTTTCATTAAAGTTATACTTCTTTGGCGATAATCATGACATTGATGCCGATAATTTTGAAGCTGCTTACTGTGAGCATGGTAAAAGTAAACTGCAGCTGTCATACGGTAATATAATGATCGTCCAGGCTCTTGATATTGATTTTGAGCAGGATACTGTTGAAAAGCTCTCACATACGGAAGTAAATATATCGTTCCATCAGTGCAGCGGCACTGTGTATCCGACGGCCAAAGTAACAAAAACAACATCATTAACAAAGAATATAAATCAAATGCAGGAAACATTATCCGAAAGTTTTGCAGAAACTGTTGCGGTGATTGAGGATAAACAAAGTTTTGCCGACAGGTGGGGTTCTAACCTTGATAAACTGGCAGAAAAATTCAACGATATTCAAAATTCTGACTTTATCGGGATTTTACTGGATATAAAGTCACAAAACATCTTGAATAATCCGCTTGTAATGTCAACACAGCTTGGAATACTGTTAAAAAAAGGGCTTTTGACTTATGATAACGTTTCTGATGTGATTACGTCAATATCTGATATTATTTCAGCTTTATTGCCGTCATCTTCAGAAAATGTGACAAAATCTGAATATACAGCTGATGATTTGTTTTTGAAATCAACAATTATAACAGGCTGTGATGTTATTAACAGCAGTGACTTTGAGTTAAGAAAAGATGCAGTTCTTACTGCAGAAAATATTCAGGAAATAAATGATAACTATATTGAGCAGTCTCAGGATATAGAAGAAATTATAAATAAAAATCTTGAAGATACGATAATAACCGAAATTGATACAACGGAAATAGTGAATCAAACAATAGGTTCTATTATTGATAAGAGTGATGACTTAAAAGTAGAAAAGACATTATTTTTAAAAGAGCATTCCAATCCTTTAATGGTGGCGTTTGAAAATTATCCGGATATGTTTAAATCTGATCCGGAAGCGGCGATTGATTATGTAAATCGTACAAATAATTTATCTGGAGATGAATTATTCTTTTTAGAAAAAGGCCGAAAGATTGTAATCTATGTTTAAGAAAATTTACAAGGGTAATGTTGACTATGATAATATCTCGCGTAAACTTTACGGCGTGCCTGATAAAGCGGGCGATTTATCTAAGATTAATAATAATACTGACGGGTATATTATTGTCCCTGCAGATGATGACTTGCCGGCTGATGGTGAAGGTATTCGCTGTAATATTGACGGTACTGTGTACAGCCGTTTTTATTATTACCTTTTAATTAATATGCTTGGAGCTGTGAAAGGGGTTATTCTGGATTTTGACTCTAATCCGGAGGAATTTTCTTTTAAAAGAGGTCAGAGTGTTTCTGTATATGATAATGACGGGTTATTTTTGAACGGGTATATTGCTGATATTCGGCCGGAAACGACAAATGCAGGGACTAAGACCTGTCTATATATAATGTCATCAGCCGGCATTTTACTTGAAACAGTTGTTCCGGAGCCGCTGAATTCATCTTATTTAAGTATAAAATCAATAATACAAACAATATGTGATTATTTTGGTATCCAGGTAGAATTTGAAAATAATCCGAATTTGGATTATGTATCCCAGACTGAAATCGGTAACAGTTATGCGGCAAGAGAGGACGAAACCTGTTGGGAATACATAACAAGACTGGCTTCTTCAAGAGGATTTATTGTTGATGATGACGGAACAAAATTATATGTAGGGACTGTGCAGGATACGTCTGCAAAGATGTCGTTTCTGGAGGGTGAAACTGTAGGGGTTACTGATTGGAATGCTGAATTTTCAACTGATGAGCTTGCAAGGTATTATGTAGCACAAACACAGTATCCGGAGCCTGCTCAGGCAGTTGTGGAAATTCCGTACGATTTGCCGATAACCAAACGAATATTTGCAGATGACACCTATTCCGGCAGTATCAGTGATTTTGCAAACTGGTATGCGTGCCGTTCGATAGGGGATGCAATAAAGGTCAGATTAAGTGTTAATGACTTCTTTAACCTCAAGAAGGGCGATTTTGTTTATCTTCAATCGCCGTCTTGCTATATCTTTGATGAAACAAAAATGATTGTAGAAGAATTTGAACAGGATGGAGATAAGGGGAATTCAATTATTTTAACACTTCCTTGTGCTTATACAGGAATTATTCCGGAGAGTTTGCCATTATGCTAAAAATTGCGAAAATACTAGATAAAACGATATCCGGAGTTATCAGAAAATTTAAGACAACTCCTTACGGTTCTGATGCAGTTTATATGGAGCAATACCATGGTGGCGGGGATGATTATAACCCGCCGGAACAGATTAAGGCTTTATCATCTAATGTCGGAAGTAATCCAAGAGACGGAGTTTTGTTTCTTTTTCGGGATAATATTGAAAGAAAATCGGAACCGGGGGAAAAAAGATTTTATTCAACTGATACAAGCGGAATAAAGGTTGCTGCTGAAATTCATTTAAAAAATAACGGTGATGTTGTAATTGTTCCGACAGGTAAAATTTTGACATCCGGAACCTGGGAACATAATGGAGAGCTGAAAGTTTCCGGAACGGTTACGGGTGCAGTCATTGTTGCAGAAAACGGTGCAAGCGGCACTTATTCAAATTCAGTCACAACGGAAAGCGGTATTGTGACCGGAGGTGCGTAATTGGATATTTTAATGATAGAAAACGGCGACGGAGGGGAGCTGGATATAAGTTCTGACGGTGACCTTATTTTAAATTGCACATTATATAATGCTGTTTATTTAAGCCTTTTTGGCGGAAAAGCTTTTTACGATGTCCTTGATAATGATACGTTTGATATTGAGAATGATGACGTTGAAGCCGAATTCAATAAGCCGGCCACTCCTGATAATTTAAAAAATCTTGGTGCAATAATTGCGTCGAAACTGGATTGGATGGTAAATTCAGGGTTAATAAGCAGTGTTGATGCCTCAGCTGTATCAGGAGGAAATAAGACTACTGAAGTTGTTCTTACGATAACACAGCCTGACGGTTCGGTTGAACGATACGCACTGGTATGGGACAGCGAAAAGTCGGAATTGAAACGTTTTGGAGAGATTTATGGCAGGGTATAAAAAGAAAACCTTAAAAGAGATACAGTCAGATATTATAAGCGATTATACAACGAGAATACAAAAAGAAACCGGAGTTAAAGCTCCGCTGCTGCCTAAATCTGTTGTGCGTTCTCTTGCCTGGTCTGTTGCGGGCATTGCGTCAATGTATCAAAATTATCTTGCGTGGGTATATTTGCAGATATTACCTCAAACCTGTTCATTACCGGTTTTGAAGATGTGGGGCAGTCTATTTGGTGTAGAGTATAAGACCGGAACCAAGACAACGCTGCAGATTGAGCTTAGTAATGTCACAGCATCGTCAATAATAGCCGGCACGTTATGGAAAAGTACAAAAAACGGAGTTGTGTATGCATCTTTGTCAACCGGGGTACCGATTGACGGTGCCGTGACTTTAAGCGTCGAAGCAAAAACCTCCGGGCCGATTGGAAATTTAAATCCCGGGGATGAGCTCGATATTACAAACCCTTTTGAAGGTGTTCCTGATAAAGCAATCGTAAAATCTGTACTGGTTACAGGCAGCAATGATGAGGATGTTGAGGATTGCAGAACCCGTGTTTTAATGGCATTTAAACGTAAAGCACAGGGCGGCAGTATTGTTGATTATTATTTATGGTCAACGGAGGTTGCGGGTATTTCCGATGCATTTCCTTATGTATTAGAATCAGGTACGATTGTTGTTTATTTGGTTGCGTTGGGCAGTGGTAAAAATAGGACTCCGTCGGGTAATGTAACACCGAACCCATTTCCGGAATGGGACAATGGTAACATGAAAACAATATCCGGCTCTGGTTTAATGTATCAGGTTGCTATGGCGATTAACGGAACTGAAGATATGAAAAATTCGAGACGTCCTGCCGGAGCTGTTGTTGAGTTGAGAAAGCCTGTTTATACCGGATACAGAGTTGAAATAACGGAATTAAGTCCGGCTACGAATGATATTAATTCAAAAATAAAGACTGCGATTGTTTCATATCTGGATACCAAAAAACCTAATGTTATGGCGTTAGGTTATACAAAGCAGGATGCGACAATTAATGCAAGTAAACTAAATGCTGCAGTGCAAAATGCAATAGATGCAGATGGCGGCACTTACAATTCGTTTGTATTAAAAAACTCAATCGGTGAGGTTATAAATGAAGATATTCTTGGCATTGGGTGTCTTGCATACCTTGAAAAATTAAAAATAAACGGCGTGGACATAGTATTATGATTTTTCAGAGTTTTAAAAGCCTTCTAGGGAACGGTCGTGCTTGGCGTCTTGTTAATTATAATATAAGAGCGTTGGTTCAGGCATTAATCAAACCTTTTGAGGATATACGGCGTGCGGGTTACAGAATTGTGTATGCTCCGTTTTTGACGTCAAATCTTTATGCTACGGAAGAAGAACAGCTTGCAGATGTTGAAAATTACGAAAAACTTTTTGACATAGAAGTAATTTCCGATATTTTGAAAGAACGTCAGGCGAATGCTGAAGTTCAGTGGTCTTTACGCGGCGGTCAGGGATTTGGATATATTGAGCAGGTAATGGCACGTGCCGGGATACAGGTCAAAGTAGTAGAAAATATACCTATGAAAGACCTCACTTATCTTGGTACTTTTGAATACGGTTATACGGAATACGGTCAGACCGTAAATGATGTAAAGGTTCAATACGGGGCGTCCGGATACAAACTAATTTGTAACGGAGCGTTGTATTACGGAAACAGTTATGATGATCCTGCAAAAATTACCCGTTGGGATAAGGTTTTGATTATAACTGTTATTAATCCGATGACATACGGACAGTATAAAATTTTTATGGATTTACTTTTAAAGGTCAGACCTGCAGAATATGTATGTCTTTGTAAGATTACTTTGTATTAAAGGGGATTTATGAAAAACTTATGTGATTATGAAAAAACACAATCGGCAACTGTCGATTTACCTTTTGGAGCTTTTAAAAATGAAAGCTCCCCGGGACAGCAAGACGGAACGGCAATAGTAGCTGAACATATCCAGGATATTGTTTATTGTCTTTATCAGGTTCTTCAGCTTGCCGGAGTGACTCCGAATAGTGAATTGGAGGACGGAAATAATAAAACGCAGTTTATTAGTGCACTGACAAATATAGGAATATTGAAGCATTCCGATAAGGTGGCTTATAACGCCTCTGTGCTTGTGTGGACAATAAACGGCACTGATTTTATCTTATATCGTTCAAATAAAGCACTAAACAGTGATGATTTGTCTGATACGGACTCATGGACAAAGATACTGACCATTGATAACCGGAATAAAATTAATTTTCATGTACAGACAAATATTTCCGGAGGTTCCGGAAGCGGTATGCCTGTATTCTGTTTTAATTCCGGGCCTGTAGATGAGAATGGAGAGCCTGCTCTGGTAACGCTTTCGGGTAATACTTTAACCCAGCATTCACCGGCAGTATGTACAACAGCAGACGGCGAAACATATACGGTAAATGAAGATATTTCACTTGATATATCGCAGTTATCTGCAGGAGATTACAATCTATTTTATAATCCAGATACAGAGGGTTTGGAGATATATAATAATAAAATTTATATCCAAAAAGCAGAACCTTCTGACATGCAGATAAATGATGTCTGGGTTGATGTAAGTGTAATGCCTTATAAAGCTAAAATAAAAACTTCCGAAGAAGTTTTGGCTGATTGTAAACTAGTCTCAAATGCAGTCATAACGGTACTTTCAGACGGGGGGGGGGGTAACTCTTGAAGTGCATCCATACAACGTTTTGAGAGTGATAGAAAAATTGCAAAACAACAAAGCCGACATTGACCTGTCGAACGTATCCGCCGCCGGCAAAGCAACCGCCGTAAGCTGGGGTATGCCAGATTATAGTGCAGGAATTTATAAAGCAGGTGGACAATTTTCTCAAAATTATACCCCGCCAGCTGATGGGGTTCTGTGTTGGGAAAAACTTAATAATGATAATTACGTTTCAATAACATCCGGAGCACAAAGTATATTATATATACGAGGTCAGGGGTATAGCGGTTTAGCAAGCGGACAATGTTTTTGTATTGGCGGAGTAGTTCATCAATTCTTTAATTGTAACATAACATATTTTCCAATGAAGGGAGTAAATATAAATGATTAAATACGCTAAAATTATAGACGAAAAGACTGGACTAGTAGAAGTTGGTATTGGAATAAATACAAAATATTATAAGTCACAAGGATTTACTGAGCAAGATGTTGAACAGTCCGATAAAGACGGTTGCTGGTACCTGCGAGGCTATGCTCCGATGAAAACCGATGAGGAAAAAGCAGAACTTGTAAGGCAGGAAAGAATCTCCGAAATAAAGGAGGAGCTGGCGGCGATTGACCTTAAGCGAATTCGTGCTATGTGCGAACCTTCAAGTAAAACCACGGGTCAGAGCTGGCTCGAGTATTACAACGAACAGGCAAGAACGCTGAGAAAAGAATTACAAACATTAGGAGTAAGTGAATGAATACAGAAGTAAAGAATAACCCGTATAACAGATTTAAAACGGATGAATTCGGGCAGGATTACGATATTTTACATATAGCGTTATGGCAGGGTGAAAGTTTACCGAAAAATTATACTTGGTATGGCTTAGGACAGGAGGCTTTAAGGTCTGAATATCCTGAATTATATAAGGCAGTAGAAAAATACGGCTGGTTGGTGTCGGAAGAGGACTGGCAGGCAGGGCAGTGCGGTAAATTTTCAGACGGTGACAATGAGACGACATTCAGATTTCCGCTGATACGCGACGGCGATGTTTTGACTTTCACAAACGGAACAACAATTTCAAACGGTATGAAAATTGAACCTGAATTACCGAATATTAAAAGTTCTAATCCGGTTACGACAATATTAGGCGGAAACAATAATACAACGGATGTGTTGACATCAAAAGTCGTAGATAACGCCAATATTGGACGCGGCAGTGATTATCACCGCCGGCAATTAAGTATAGATGCCTCTTTTGGCAACACTATCTACAAAGACGGCGGAACGGTAAAACAAAGCGGAATAGCAGCAAGATTAATAATTAAGTACAAGTAGGAGAGAAAACATGAGTATGAATAATGTTAAAATAGTTCAAAACCCTTACAACAAGCGGATTTCAGACGGGGGGGGGGTAACTTCCTAGACCCTTTTCCTGTAGGTTGCAGGGTTCCATGGCTTGGTGATACACCTCCTGATAAAGGTTATATTATGAAAGGTCAACTTGTTCAAAGAAATGAAGCCCCTGAACTTTACGACTTTGCGGTGAAAAATAACCTTATAAAGTCAGAGACTGACTGGCAGGAACAAAAGTTGTACGGCTTTTTCTCATCAGGAGACAATGAGACGACTTTCAGACTGCCATTGTATGTGGGTTACAAGACAATCGGTTACGATGAAACCCAGCATACTTTAGGAAAACCTTTAGATCCTGCATTACCGAACATCACTGGGCAGATATATACAACTATTTGGGGTGGCAGTGACGGTCGCGGAATTTTTACAAGCAATAGCGGTTCATTTCAATTACAGGGCAACTCTCTTCCCGCTTCTAATGTCAGTGGTGCTCAAGGGCGTGGGAGAACCTCTTTTTCATTCAATGCAGCTAGCTCATCCGAAATGTATAAAGACGGTATAACAACCGTACAGACGCCTGATATCCCTGAAAACTGGGTAATAAAATACAAGTCATAGCAATAACAAACAAAAGGAGAGAAAATGAAAATATATTTATTTGATATAAACACAAAACGATATATAAAAGAGGGAGAGGCAATTCCGAATCCAGAGAACAAATCGAATCCGCATATACCTGCATACGGCACTGTAATTGCCCCGCCTGTGTGCGGCGAGTGTGAAGCTGCATATTTTATAAATGGTGAATGGGTAATAAAGCCCTGCTATTACGGCAAAAAGGCTGTAAACATTGAAAGTAAGACAGTGGAAATCGTTTATTATGAAGGCGAATTAAAGTCCGGTTTTCAGTATGTGGATACGGAGACTGCTGCGGAAATTGCGGAAAATCCTGACCGTTATCAGGAAAAGGACGGGAAGCTGGTAAGGCTTTCTGATAGTGAATATTCAGAATATTTACAGACAAAGGAAAAGGAAGCCCAGACCGCGGAAATAAAATCGCAGCTTGCGGCATTGGATGCGGAAGCTGTCAGGCCTTTGCGTGCAATTTTAGCGGGAACACAGACGGATGAGGATGTAGCAAAGATACAAGAGATTGAGACACAGGCGTTAGAACTGCGAACAAATTTAAAGGCCTTGTCGTAAATAAAAAGTCAGGCTGTTTTAAACCTAACTTTTTATAGTTACATTGCAATAACTTCAACATTATCAAGATTAACTTTTTGTTTTGCCTGCCATAGGTCATATGCTTGCTGCAGGTTAAGCCAGTACTGTGCAGAAGTTCCAAACGCTTTAGCCAGTTTTAGTGCCATTTCTGCAGAAACCCCGTTTTTGCAATTTACGAGTTCGGATGCTGTTGTTCTTGAAACTCCAAGTTTTAGTGCAAAAGCTGTTACTGATAAATTATAATCAGGTAAATATAAATCTTTTAAAATTTCTCCGGGATGAGATGGGTTGTACATATCCATAAGCTTTATCCTTTCTGTTAATGATAGTCTGTATAATCAAGAATATAAACGTTTTCATTATCGAATTCAAAAGTTAAACGCCAGTTAGCCTGAACAGTAATTGAGTAAAGGTTTTGCTTGTCGCCTTGAAGCTGATGGAATCTTAGTGAAGGAAGTTTTAAATCATCTGTTGTAGTCATAGCTTCAAGAATTGATAAAAGCATCTTTAATTTTTTAGCGTGAATTGCTTGAATACCTTTGGTATTACCTGTTTTATGGAATTTTTCAAGCCCTTTGTGTTTAAAACTCTTTATCATACTTATATTATAAACCGTAAACTAACGGTTGTCAATACTTATTTTTAAAATATTACAAAACATGAAAAGAAAGTGAGGAAATTATGGACGAAAAGATGAAAAAAGCGTTATTACAGTGGTGCGAAAGACATGCTGATAAGCTGGATGATTGGTTTATTGATGCATTGGATGATTTGGTCGTAACAGTTGTTACGAATACTGAAACACTTATTGATGACGGTATTGTTTTGGCGGTTAAAGCCCCTGTCCTGGAAACGCTGAAAGAATTTATTCAAAAAGGTATTGATAAAATCGATGGTGTAGAAGGTAATCTCGGAGCAGTATAATGTTTGACTTTTCAGACGCAATAAAGTCGGTTGGAGAGGCTTTTACAAGCCTCTTTAACCTGTTCAAAACAAATAAAGAAACCCAGTCGGAATCAGAGGTTATAAAAGACAAACGAAAAGCTGAAAGTGCGAATAATATTGCAGAGGAAATCTTTTTGCTTGTTGATAATTGCCGCAGAGGATTTTCGGATAAAGATTGGGAGGAGTATTTAGACTTGAAACATAAATTTAATAATAAGGATTGATAAATGACAGTAGAACAATCGCAGGAGTGTTTTGAGCATCATATGACGCTTAAGAGTGCACTTGATAAAATAAGCTGCACGCTTTTTGGCTGTCCGGAAAAGCCTAACTACATACCGATTGTGACAAAAGTAAGAATAATGTTTTCAATACTTATTTTTGTTGCAACATCCTCTTTAGCAGTGCTGGGTGGTGTTGTAACACTTTCGGTAAAAATCGGTGTGCAGCTCGAGAAAATTCAAAATATGAGCGTTGCACTGGATAATCATATTGAGCATTCGGAGATTCGCTTGCAACAACATGAAAATAGGCTGACGGGTATAGAGTATGAGCTTGCAAGATATGAAAGGACAGGATATAGAAAGAGGAATGAATTATGAAAATATTTTTAAACGCAGGACATGGCGGGTGTGATCCGGGAGCTGTTTCTAAAAACGGATTAAAAGAAAAGGATGTAGCAAAGCGTATTTGCGAAATTTTAACAGCTAGATTAAAGCAAGCGGGGCATTCGGTGATTTTGTTCCAGGAACAAAATTCTTTTACTGAAGTTTCCAAAGCTGAGAATAAAAGCGGAGCAGATGTATTTATTTCGGTGCATTGTAACAGTTTTAGCAGCAGTTCTGCAAACGGAGTTGAAACGCTGTATTATCCGGCATCTGCAAAAGGTAAACGTCTTGCTGAATGTATTCAGACAGGGTTATTGAAAACTACTGGACTTTTTAACCGCGGATGTAAAATGCGTCGTGATTTACACGTATTAAGGGCAACAAAAGCCCCGGCTGTGCTTGTAGAGACCGCATTTATTTCAAACCCTGAAGAAGAAAAACTTTTGCGTGACAAACCTGAAATGTTTGCAGAGGGGATATTGCAGGGAATAAAAAATTATATAAGTTAGCTCTCTCTTCTTATTTAGTCGGCAGCCTTGATTTTATAAATCAAGGCTTTTTGTTTATTGTTAACTCTTTAAATAGAATTTTATATTCAGTTGGAGATTTTTCAGCTTTATATAATTTATTTATATGTGTATAATTTGTTTTAACAATTTGTATCAGTTCATTTTGGATATTTTCATCAATATTACAACCAAAATAAATTGTTTTAATATCTGTGGTTTGAAAAGGCAAATCTATATAAGATTGGGAACGTAATTTATTAATTTCGGTTCCAGATAAATAATCCTTTAGGGAATTAATTTTTATTGTTTTATCCAATATAATTCTTTTTTCTTTTTCGTATTCCCAAGCTTTATATTTAGTCGTAAATAGCTGTTTTAATGCGTTTTTTAGAATTTTACAATCGGATACTAAGTATTGTTCATAATTATTGTCAAATCTTAATGTATTCTTTTGATATGTTACGTTTGTACAACCATGTAAAATTTTTGCATTAGGATAAAATTCAATTACAATACCAGTATGACAATTTGCATAATGCCCCCACATCATTAAATCTTTATTGGTTGTACTTAGTGAAAGAATTAGAGTGTCATCTGCTAGCTTATCAAATAAAGTTTTTAAACTGCTCTTTTTTTTTGTTGTGATATGTGAATTGGTAAATCTATATGGAGGATGTGCGTCGTATGGATCATTGAAATTTAAAGGAGAGTTGAATCTGATTGTTTTATTATTTAAAACAAGTTTACCAACATCAGAACTCATATATTTAAAAATTTTCTCGTCCATAAGTTTAATTCCTCAGTTTTGTATAATTTATTAAAATATTGTATTCTGTAGCAATAACAGATACGATACGTAAAAAATATATAGTTGTAAAGATCCTGTTTATAGAAGCATATTAAAAATGTTTTTATGCAATACAGTCGTAAACTATTATTTGATTTATTGAAGTAATATTTTAGTCCAAAATAAATTACAATTATAAAAAATGTCTTGGTTGTTTATATTGGTGTGGTTGCGGCATTGACTCTTCCGCTTGTTATTAACAATACACAGGACAAGATTTTAGAAACAGAGTATGCAAAATCCAAATCTGTACTTGCTAACGGTTATAAGAAGATGATGGCAGATTCGCAGGTTTATGAGGTTAAAGATTTACCTTTATTTAACTGTGCAGATATGAAATGTTTTACAGATGAACATAAAAAAGCATTTAATGTTAATGTTGATACCACATTGGGTTTGAAACCGGAAACGATGCCTGAAGAATATATTATAGAAGGTAAAGAGGATAAATCCAGATTTAATTGGGATGACGTTATCTATATGTTTTCAACAACCGATGGTATGACTTATGGGATTTTAAATGATAGCACGATTGACTCTTTAAGTATAGTTGCAGATGTTAATGGGGCAAAAAATCCTAATACCATAAGAAAGGATATGTATAAGTTTAAATTCTATGGAAGCGGTATCCTTTCAGATGTAACCTCCGATCTTGAATATATCAGCACCTGTTCTGTTGATGATCCTGCAGGCTGCAAAACCGCAGAAGAATGTAATTCATTACGCGGTCAGGCTGATAGTCAGGGAAGATGTCCTAATAGTGTTTATTGGAACGGAAATAGTTGTTCAGTTTATAATCCGGCTAGCGTCTATTGTAGATAAGGGTAGAATGTTTTAACATGACAATTTCAGTTATAATGCCGGTTTATAATACAAAAGAGTCTGATTTGAGAACGGCTATAGAGTCAATTCTCAATCAGACTTATCGTGATTTTGAATTTCTTATAATCAATGATGCTTCCACAAACAATGCTGAAGATGTTATTTTATCCTATAAAGATGAAAGAATAAGATATTTAAAAAATGAGAAAAATTTGAAAATAATAGGGACATCAAACCGTTTGATAGATGAAGCAAAATACGAGTATCTTGCACGTCTGGACAGTGACGACTGGTGTACTCCGGACAGGCTTGAAAAACAGGTTGCATACCTTGATGAACATCCTGATGTTGGAGTTTTAGGTTCTTATTATAAAATTATGCCTGATGACAAGTGGTATCCTGTGCCGACTGAACCTGATGATACAACACTTTTTGTCAGATATGTCGGTAATTGTATTAGTAATTCTGCAGTAATGATGCGTAAGTCAATAATCGAGAAATACCATATAAGATATAATGAAGGGGCTTTACATGCGGAAGATTTAAAGTTCTGGGCTGATATGAGCGAACACTGTAAATTTGCTAATTATCCTGAAATTCTTTCGTTTTACAGAATTTCTCCGGAAGGGGTTTCATCCCAAAACAGAGCTTATCAGTTGAAGATGGTTCTTACAATTTTATTTGACAATATTATAAAAGATTTTGCAAATGATAAGGATTATATGTATTCAATTTTTATTAAATTTATAAAAGGTGAACCTGTTACTGATGAGGAATTTACTTATACCCAACAGTTTTTAATCGGAATTGTAAATATATTGCAAAAACATATTTCCTACCCGATTAATACACTGGTAAAAGATTATATTCTTTGGCGACTTGCATATTTTGTAAGAGAGCCGAAAAAAGAAATCTAAAAAATTGGTGCCGGAATTAAGTTAATATTTTTGTCAGTCCTTTCAGTGCAAGTTTGTAGCCATCAGCTCCAAACCCGCTGATTTGTGCCGTACATACAGGAGCAATAACTGAATTATGTCTAAAATCCTCTCTGGCATGAATGTTTGTCATATGCACTTCTACGGCAGGAACGGAAACAGATGCCAGAGCATCTCTTATTGCAATACTTGTGTGTGTATAAGCTCCTGGATTTATAACGATACCGTCTGCATGTTTATATGCTGAATGAATCTTTTCTACAATTTCTCCCTCGTGATTGCTCTGGAAGGTTTCTATGTCAACGCCAAGTTCAAATGAATATGCATATAATTCTTTTTCCAAATCTTTTAATGTCATGGTTCCGTATTTTTCAGGTTCACGAATTCCAAGCATATTCATATTTACACCGTTTATCACAAGTATTTTCATTTAACTTCTCCTTGCATACAGTATATTATAAAATCAAGTAATTGTAAATTTTTATTAAATTTTATTAGTACACATGTAACAAAAAAAACATGCTTGAATTATCATGCATGTACAACTATCCCCAAATCTCCTCCCAAGATTATTGTTCAAGCTATACAAAGACGTATAGCTTTTTTTTATGCTTAATATTTTCTATTGACTTACGTGAAAAAATGACTAAAATATATTATTATAGGGATGAGGATTTATATGAGATTAGTAGAGAAACTAAAAGAATACGAAAATCAATATATGTTTATCCGTTGGGCTACAGGCGGTGAATACGGAAAGCTTGTCTATGCCGGTGAAGATTTTATACAGTTCAACGTTATAAACGTTGATACGATGGAATACAGCGAAACAGTTTTAATCCATAGTCCGCTTATTTTGGAAGTTGCTATCGGCGGTTTTGATATTGCAAGAATTGTTGCGGAAGTTTCTTCTAAAATTTCCACCGACTAAATATTAAAACTTTTTCTTGCCCCCTCTTCGTGATAGAAACCTCCGCCGCAGATTGTTTCTACAACTTTTAGTGCAAATTCTCGCGGAGCATCAACCTGATTGAGATAAAGTTCTCTGTTTGAGAGGTGCTTTATTTTTAAAATAGAACTCTGGCTTTGTTCTGCCGGAACAAACAAAGAGGCAACTTCATTATCAAGCAGTCTTCCCATTTCTTCTTCGTGGTCTTTTACTCCTGCCATAATTTCATTGTAATTTCCCCTGATTGCCATAATTCTTCCGGAGAAAAGGTGGTTACCATTCTCTCTGTATAAAGCCTGCGGCTGAAAATTGCAGCGGGTTGTAAAACTTATTTTGTGCCAGAGGATATTTATAAAGACTACTGATTTCTGCTGGTCAAAGTCAACATAAATATTCTGGGTAGTAACTCCTCTTGATGCAAATGCTTCTTTTAAAATTTCTGCAACTTCCTGCAGGTTATCAATCATTCTTGAAAATATTTCATTTGTGTTGATTGTTGCGTGCTGGTAATCCAGAAACTGTTTGTACATATGTGTTGAGACAAGTCCTACTCTTTCCAGAATTAAAGCAGATTTTCTGGATGCGGTTTCGGAATTATCAAAACTTTCATAATTATTTAGCAATTTACAATCCGTCCTATCTTACCAAACATGTAATAATAAACATGTTTTTATGTAAACATTATAGAATTTTTCTTTACAAAAGTGAATACTTAATTTTGTGGATTTGCCGCTGTTATAATTTATGTCTGAAGTTGTTATTTCCTGACTATTGAAAGTACGTAATTAGAATTGAAATATTTATTTGCAACTTCAATTATGTCGCCTTCAGTTACGGAATTTATTAATTCTTCGTAATTGTCAGGAAAATCATAACCCAATCCGACGGTTTCAAACCAGCCGACTGTTGAAGCTTTGTCCAGATTCGTTTCTTGAGAAATTATAAATTGCCCCAGCAGTTTGTCTTTTGCTTCTCTTAGTTCTTTTGTGCCGACAAATTCAGTTTTCAGTTTTTGAATTTCTGCGTTCAGCATTTCTTTTGATTTCTCAAGTGTCGCAGGATTTGTTCCTATATAGACTAAGAAGGCTCCTTTTAATGCATTTGCAGAGTAACTTGAACCCAGCTGATAGGCAAGTCCCTCCTGATCTCTGAGATTTTTAAACAGTCTTGAACTCATTCCGGAACCAAGAAGTGAATCAATTACCTGCAGTGTTGCATAGTCTTTCTGGTTATCGGAGCCGGCAACCTGCCAGCCTAAAAATATCCAGTCTGTATTAGTATCCGAATCTATTTTTGTGCTGGTTTTTGCCGATGCAAGCGGTGTAATCTCATTTTTGTGTGATGCGAGTGAGAATTTTTCAGTATCTGTTGATTTGAACATATTTGAAAATTCTTTTACAGTCAAATCTTTATTAACATCCCCATTGATAGAAATTGTTATATTTTTCGGATTAAAAATTCTGTTGTAAAATGCAAGAATTTCTTCTCTTGAAATAGCCGGAATATTTTTTTCAAAAAGTTTTGTGGAATTTGTATATGGAGAATTTTCAAATATAAGATTTTTATATTCTTCTATTGCAACTTGTAATGGTATGTCTCTTGATTTTTTTATGTTGTTGAGAGCATCATTTTTTGCTTTTTCAATTTCATAGTTGCTGAATGTTGCATTGTTAATTATTTCATTCAAAAGAGAAAGCGTTTTTTCATATTCATTTTTGGTGGTTAAAACAGTTACTGAGAATGCGTCAGAACGAACTCCCGGAACTATTTTTATACCGTTATCTTCAAGTATCTGTGCAAGTTCGGTCGGGGAGTATTTTTTTGTCCCTTTTAGCATTACCGAAGCTGTGAGGGATGATGCTCCGTATTTATCCTGCAAAAAGTTTCCGCCTTTTGCAAAAATATTTATTGCAACAATTTCATTGGTGGTGTTAGGAGTCAATAGCAATGTTGCTCCGTTTGAAAGTTCGTATTTGCCTGTGTTTTTATTCTCACTTATAAGTTTAGCCTCCGGTGCAGGCTGTGTTATGTCAGATATCTCAACTTCTTTTGCCGATTCCGGTAAAACTATCGAAACTGCGGATTTTTCTATACCGAGATATTTGTTTGCAACTCTTTTTACATCTGCAGGAGTTACGTTTTTAATATTTTCAACATAGTTATCATAAATTTTTATATTGTTATCTGATGTAACCATTGTATAGCCTATTTCCTGTGCTATGTTAGAGATTGATTCTCTTTGATAGTAGGTGTCACGTTCTATGATATTTTGAGCAAGGCTTACCTGCTCAGGAGTTACTCCGTCTTTTTTGATTTTGTTTATTTCTTCAAAAATTTTTGTTTCAAGTTTTGAAAGTTTATCAGGTGTAAAATTTGCAGAGATATAGAAAATTCCGTCGTCTTTTGATGTCGAATTTACAGCTGAAATGGAATAAGCAAGCTGTAATTTGTCTTTGATTTCCTGATAAAAAATTGACGAGCGTCCGTCACCTAAAATTGTCGCAAGGACATCAAGTGCATAGGCATCATGTTTGTTAATATCGACACTTCTGAATCCTATCAGCATATAAGCGGATTCACTCGGAAGATATGCAACTTTTCTTGCCTGTTGCGTAAGCTGCTTTTCTTTCGGATATTTTATTTTTGGTGCTTTTGTTTCGTTTCCGCTAAAATTTTTTTTGATTAATTCAAGTGCTTTTTGAGTATCAACATCGCCTGCGATTACAGTTACCATATTGGATGGTGTGTACCAGGTGTTATAAAAATTCAAAATTTCATCCCTGTGGATTGTTTCAATAATATTTTTTTTGCCTATAACTTTTCTCTTATAAGGGTGGTCAGTATATAAAAGGCTCACCAGATTATCATAAACCACATGGTTAGGAGAATTTTCGTCTTTTGAAATTTCTTCAAGTACAACTTTTCTTTCCTTTTCAAGTTCTTTTCGAGGGATAAGAGGGTTCATAAGCATATCTGCATGCAATTCAAGTGCTTCTTCAAAATATTTTGAAGGGATTGTTATGTAATAATGTGTAAAGTCTTTGCTCGTTGCAGCATTGGTTGTTGCCCCTTTTGATTCAAGAAGTTTGTCAAATTCCCCGGGTGCATGATTTTTTGAACCTTTGAAGAACAGATGTTCCAAAAAGTGTGCAACTCCGTTATTTGTGTCATCTTCATTTATTGAACCTGTTCTAATCCATGTGTCCATTGTGACTATAGGGTTTGTTCGAACTTCTTTTATTACAACGGTCTGCCCGTTATCTAATGTAAAAACCGATTCTGTGGCAAAGACAACTGTACCGGCGAATAAAATTGCCAGAGTTATTATAAATTTTTTCATTCATATCCCCCTTATCAAATACTCTTCTATAATATATATAATACTATAAATTAAAAATTGGCAAATATCTTTCAGGATAATTTCTTAACAAAAAAGAGACACTTTTAAAAGTGTCTCTTTTTTAATAATCATTACCGGAAATCGAAATTTATTATATAGCTAATGCTGTAGCTTCCATTTCGAGTTCTATAGGTGTTTCGTCAACGGTTTCAACTTTAGATGTTATTTCGTTTTCTTTAGCTGCAACCGGAGCAGATACCTGCTGCGGTGTTTTGTTTAGCTGATTAGCAGAAGGTGTTGCCGTGACTTTTGGCGGATTTTTCTTTTCCGCAGCAGCTTTCATTGCAGGATCCGGATTTGCTTTAAGATGATGATAATCTGTCATTATCTTACTTACAAATCTCTTTGTTTCACTGTACGGAGGTACGGCTTTGTATTTTTTTACATTTCCCGGTCCCGCATTGTAAGCAGCAAGAGCTAATTCCATAGAGCCGAACATTTTGTACATCATTTTATAATACATAATGCCGCCTTTAATGTTGTCATTTAAAGAATAAGGATTAAGTCCCATTCTTCTTGCCGTGGATGGCATAAGTTGAAAAACTCCTACCGCACCATGACTGCTTCGTGCCTGATGTCTGTAACCGGATTCGGTTTTTGCAATACTTAAGGCAATAGCTGGATCTACACCCATTTCAATAGCATGTTTTACTATTGTCGCCTTTACTGTATTAACGTCTGCGGCCTGAGCCTGCACACAAGACATCAACACTAACGTAATAGTGAATAGTAATAATTTCTTCAAAATGTAATCCTCTGGTTGTAAATTGGAAATCCTTAAAAGCAAGTTCACTCTCTCTTTAGTGTCAAGTTTTAACTCTTAAGAATATAAAAATTATACATTCATCGTATTACAAAAATTTGAAATTTCAACCCTTAAACAAAAAAAATGAAGATGAGCCTATCCGAAAAGCGTTGCAGCGTAAAGCTTTTTGCCAAATGTAAATTTTTAATTTTGAGTGTATTTTTGACAATATTTGTGTAATTTTTATGTCTTGTACATAAAAATTTTTTGTTATATAATTTGTATTATTTGTAAAAATTTTGTAAACTTTGAAAGGAAATTTTTAATATGTGTGAAAAAAAATTAGCAACTATTGGTGTGTTTGGCGGTTCCGGTTTTTATAAATTTCTGGACAATATTGAAGAGGTTAAAGTTGAAACTCCATACGGTATGCCAAGTGATAATTTGTTTATAGGACAAATCGGTGAACACAAGGTTGCTTTTATGCCAAGACACGGCAGAAATCACACGATATTGCCTCATTTAATTAATTACAGAGCAAATGTATGGGCAATGAAATCAATCGGTGTAGAAAGGGTAATTTCACCATGTGCTGCCGGAAGTTTGCAAAAACATGTTAAACCGGGTGATTTTGTGATTTGTGACCAGTTTATTGACTGGACTGATGGCAGAAAATCAACTTTCTTTGAGGGACCTGTTGTTACACATCCTTCTGCTGCCGAAACTTATTGCCCTGAACTCAGAGAGCTTGCCATTAAAACCGGTAAGGAACTCGGGATAACAGTTCATGAAACAGGTACTGTTGTTGTAATTAACGGGCCCAGATTTTCTACAAAGGCTGAATCAAAATTCTTTACAAATCAGGGCTGGGAAGTTATTAATATGACAGCTTTCCCTGAAGCTTATCTTGTGAAAGAAGCTGATATGTGTCCTTTGAATATTTCTTTAATAACCGATTACGATGCAGGTCTTGTAGGAGATGTTCCACCTGTATCTCATCATGAGGTTATTGAAGTGTTTAATTCAAATCTTTCTAAGCTGAAGAGTTTGTTATTTAATATGATAGAAAAGATTCCGGCACAGAGACAAAATTGTGAGTGTGCCTTAACAAAATCTAAATCACAATCATAGGGAAATTTTGCGATGATGTATGGTATAATTAACGGTGTAAATAATGTATTTGCTTTATTGTATCTTATTATTTTAGTCAGGATACTGATAAGCTGGATACCGAATTTAGATCGTGAAAAGCAGCCATGGATAACTATTATTATAATAGCGGATGCATATCTCAGAATTTTTAGAAGATTTATTCCACCAATCGGCGGAATAGATTTTTCTCCTATTATTGCGTTGATAGTTCTTCAGGTTATTCAAGGGCTGATTAATGCTGTTCTCGGTGCTTTGTAGGGTAAAGAAAGGGATATGTATAAAATAATAGGTTTTTGATTATGAAAATAATAATATTCGGAGCTACTGAAATAGGATGTCTTCTTGCTACGGAATTTTTTGAAGACCATGATATTACTATTATTGATAAAGAAGAAAATAAAACTGATGAATTTAATAAGCTGGATATAAGTTTTGTCGGAGGGAATGTCTGTGATATTGGTGTTTTGAAAAATGCTGATATTCAAAATGCAGATGTCTTTATTGCCTGTACCGCTATTGATGAAGCCAATATAGTTGCCTGCCTTACGGCTAAAAAAATAAGCGGTATCAGGACTATTTGTTTTGTCAGTAGAGAAGAATATAAAAATACTCTCTGTTTTGAGAAAAATAATTTGAATTGCGGAGATTTCTTTATTGATTATATTATTTGGCCAGAAGAGCTTCTTATGCAGGATATATTCAGAATTGTGACCGTTGCGGAAGCTCTGGATGTGGAAAACTTTGCGGATGGTAAGGCAAGGCTTATGGAATATAAAGTTAAGCCTAATTTAAGTATTGTAGGTAAAAAAGTTAAAGATTGTAATTTTACTCATGATACTCTGATTGTGGGTATTACCAGAAACAGCGAGCTGTTTATTCCAAACGGTGAAACGGAAATTCTGCCTGACGATAAAATTATTTTTATGGGAACTTCTCATTCTCTTGACATCCTTGCAGGTACTTTTTTCCATGAAAAAGAAATTGTTAAGAATGCGGCAATAATTGGAGGCGGTACTGTCGGATTAATGCTTGCTCAGAATCTTGAAATGTTGAAAATTAAAACTAAAATTATTGAGAAAAGTTATGAAAGATGTGAGTATATTACCCAGCATTTGAAGAATACTCTTGTTATAAACGGTGACGGTACCAATCTGAAACTTCTGGATGAAGAAGAAATCGGGTCTGCCGATGTTGTTATAAGTGTTACCAACAATGATGAAAAAAATCTTTTATGCTCTCTTCTTTCAAAACAATTAGGCGTAAAACGAGTTGTTGCAAGAGTCGCAAAAGTGTTAAATATTCCTTTGTTTGAAAAAGTCGGTATTGATGTTGCAATATCTCCTAAAAATTCTGCAATAAGTGAAGTTAAAAATGATTTGGCAGAGAATAATGTGGATATTCTGGCAACTGTTGAGCAGGGGCTTGGAGAAGTTCTTGAAATAAGGGTTCGTCCAGAATTTGACGGTAAAAAAATTATGGATTTAAAATTCCCGTCACCTGCTATTGTAGGAACTATTCAACGCCGAGGACATGTTATTATTCCATATGGTATGACCGAGTTGAAGTCAGGCGACATAATGATTATTTTTACTACATCTGAAGATGCGGGGAGTATTAAAGAATTCTTTAGTGTTGGAGATAGTTTATGAGATTGACATATATAGCTAATGCTTTAAGTATAGTGCTTGGTTATCTTAATTTAGCATTAATTTTTCCTATAGTTGTAGCACTAATTTTTCATGATTATAAATCAATTCTTCCATTTATTGTAACAGGTTTAATTGCTTGGATATTGAGTATTATTCTGAAGTATTGTGTAAAGGGTACATCTGAACTTGAAAATATGAATGATATAAAAAAAGCAGAGGCTTTATTTATAGTAACGGTATCATGGATTATGTTTGCAATTATAGTTGCAATTCCTTATTTATTTTATGGGTTGGGACCTGTGGATGCTTTGTTTGAATCTGTATCTGGTATTACTACTACCGGAGCTACAATTTTAACCAGCTATGAGTATCCGCAAGCATTTTTCTTCTGGAGGTCATTCGTTCAATGGTTAGGAGGTTTAGGGATAATAGTTTTATTTATTGCGATTCTTCCGCAATTCGCAGTAGCCGGACGCCAGATGTTTTTTGCTGAAGCTCCGGGACCTACAGAGGATAAACTTACTCCACGAATCAGAAATACTGCATCAGCACTTTGGAAGATATATCTGTTATTAACGGTTATTTGTATGCTTCTTTTGATTCTAGCCGGAATGAATCCTTTTGATGCTGTGTGTAATTCAATGTCAACCCTCGCGGCCGGAGGTTTCTCTCCAAATTCTTTAAGTACAATGGGATATAATTCTAATTTGATTACATGGATTATGCTGATTTTTATGTTTTTTGCAGGTACAAGTTTTAACCTTTTATATAATGTTATAAAGAAAAGAAATGTTTCATTATTTTTTAAGAGTGAGGAATTTAAATTATACTTATTTATGGTTTTATTAATGAGTGGCTTAATAACTTTGGCTTTGGTTATTAACAGCGGTTACTCTGTTTTTCAGGGAATTACTCATTCTCTTTATCAGGTTATAAGTATTTCAACATCAACCGGGAGTGCAAGTGTTGATTTTGTTCAGTGGGATTTGACTTCTAAGATATTATTGTTTATCGTTATGTTTATGGGGTCTTGTGCAAGTTCTGCCGGTGGCGGTATAAAGATGACTCGGTGGCTTTTGCTGTTTAGAGCTTTAAAGGCCGAATTGGTTAGAATTTTACATCCGAATGCAGTTTTGAATGTAAAAATTGACAATACCAATATTTCGTCTGATATTTTAAGACAAATTGTAATTTTTATAATCTATTATTTTATAATTTTTGCTATAGGAGCTATTGTTATAGCTATAATTGAACAAAGTTCGATAATTGGCTTGGCAGGTTCAATAACAGCTCTCGGAAATATAGGCCCGGGTTTTGATCCGGTAACTGGTCCGATGGGTGGATTTTCATCGTTACATATTGTATCTAAAATTTTAATGATTGTCTGGATGCTTGTGGGCAGGTTGGAAATTATTCCGTTTGTAGTCTTGTTACAGCCTGACTTTTGGAGTTTTAAAGAAAAATAGAATATCACTCTATATATACATTTCGGCTATCAGGATGATTAAAATGAACAATTAATATGCTTTAATCGTTTATATAATGAGAGATAAATAACTGAGGATTTCTTCTTTGAAAATCTGCAATATTATAAAGATTTACCTTATTATCTGTGCGGTTTTCTTAGCCACAAATTTCTCTTACGGTGCAGAAAAATATGCTGTAATTGAAAAAGGGGCAAAGCTTACAATATCTGATTGTATTAAAATTGCATTAAAAAATAGTCCTCTCATAAAGCAGGCTCATTATAACTATAGAATTTCAAAGGCGGATTTAGGGCTTGCAAAGTCTGCATTTTTTCCGACTATTGGTGTTGGTGCCGGTTATAATTATAGCGGGAATAAAACAAATCGGTACACAAGAAATCAGGATTATTACAGTGCAGAGGCCTCTTTAAATCAGTTAATCTGGAACTTCGGCAAAACAAATGCAAGAATAAAAATGCAGAAGTTTAATAAAATTGCGGCACTTTACACTTTTGATAATGTAGTTCTTGATACTATTTACGGAGTAAAAAATTATTACTATGCGGTTCTCGCAGCCAAGGCGACAGTTGATATAAACAGGGCAAATGTTCAGATTAATGAAAGAAACTACCAGAGGACAAAGGCATATTTTGATGAAGGTATTCGCTCCAAAATTGATCTTGTTAATGCCGAAGTTTATTTGAGTGATTCTAAAGTTACCCTTGTTCAATCTGAAAGAGCTTATCAAAATGCAATTATTGCATTGAATAATGCAATGTATGTGGCATATACTCCTGAATATGAGATAGAAAATACAGAGACCTTTAATTTTAAGAAAACAGAAATACCTGTTAATCTGCAAAAAATTTCAGAAAAAACTGATCTAAGCAAAGCCCCTAACCCTGTTTCCGATGCAACCCTTACAATGGGTGTTGAAAAACTTGATGTTATTGAAAATTATAAATTCCAGCCGTTTCCATATACTTTTGAACAATGTGTTGAAGAAGCAAACAAAAACCGTCCGGATTTGAAAGCTTATGAAGCTACTATTGAGGCTATGAAACAGTCACTCCTTTATATTAAAAGAGAGTATTATCCTGAAATATCAGGTTCTGTTGGATACGGTTACAGGGATTTGAATAATACAAATTCTTTGAATGTCGGTGTTAACATTAGCAGTTCCGTGAATATTCTCGGTAAAAAATATGAAATCGACAGTGGTAAATTACAGGTTGATTTAGCCGTAAATACTCTTGAAATGGCTAAACAAAATATGTATTTTGATATTCAGGATGCATATGTTAATATGAAGCAGTACGAAAAACAAATACCGCTGCTTGCGGTAAAAGTAAGGCAGACACTTGAAAACTTAGAACTGGCAGACGGCAGATATTCTGTTGGACTTGGTGATTACATTGAACTTCAGGATGCAAAAGTTAATTATAATAATGCCCAAAACTCCTACGTGCAAGCCGTATATAATTATAATGTTTCAAGATCGGATTTGGAGCGTTTAATTGCTCTGCCGCAGGAAATAACCGTAACAGTTGAGGATCAAAAATCATGAAAATAAAAAAAAGATACTTTGTTATTTGTATATTAATAATAGTATTTTCTGGTGCAGGTATAATTCATTACCTGATGAAAAACCATGTCACTTATGAAACCAAAAAGCTTAAAAGATGTACCATAACACAGGTCGTTGAGGCTTCCGGTACAATTAATCCGGTGAATACGGTTTCTGTCGGTTCAACGGTGTCAGGTTTGATAGAGAGTATTTATGTTGATTTTAATTCCCAGGTAAAAAAAGGACAGCTGCTTGCACAGATTGACCCTCGAACATTTCAGGCAACTGTAGAGCAGCAGAGAGCATCCGTAGCAAATGCAGAGGCAAATGTGGCTAGATTGCAAGCTGTTACGGAAATGGCTAGAAAAACTTATGTTCGTTATAAAAATCTATATTCGAAAAATTTTATAGCAAAAAGTGAACTGGATCAGGCTGAAAGTGATTATTTATCTAATCTGGCTCAGGTTGCCGCTGCCAAAGCTCAAGTTACTCAGTCAAGAGCCAGTCTATCAACGGCAGAAACAAACTTGGGTTATACAAAGATTATAGCTCCTGTTGACGGTACAATCGTTTCAAGAGAAATTGACGTTGGACAGCCTGTAGCAGCAAGTTTTCAGGCTCCGGAATTATTTACAATCGCACAGGATTTGACAAAAATGCAAATTGAGGTAAGTGTTTCAGAAGCTGATATAGGTAAGGTCGCTGTCGGACAGGATGTTACATATACTCTTGACGGATATCAGGACAGTGTTTTTCAAGGAAAAGTTACGCAGGTTAGAATTTCTCCGACAACTGTGTCTAATGTTGTAACATATACCGTGATTGTTAATGTTAATAACGAAGATTTAAAACTTATTCCGGGTATGACTGCTAATGTTTCAATTATTACTGACAAGAGTGAAAATGTCCTTTGTGCTCCGAGCCTTGCTTTGAAATATAATCCTAACACTGATGGTACAAGATATAAAACTCAAGGAATATGGGTGCTTGAAAAGAATAACAAACCTAAACGGGTGGAAATACAAACAGGAGCAAGCAACGATTCCAAAGTCGAAGTAATTTCAGATGAATTAAAAGAAGGCGATAAAATAATTACAGGTTCTTCTAATGTAAAGAAAAGCAGTCAAAATAGTAGAAGAGGTCCGAGGATGTTCTAATGAGCCTTATAGAAGTAAAACATGCTATAAAAACTTATCAAACAGGTGAAGACAGTTTTAATGCCTTGAATGATGTATCATTGAGCATTGAGCAAGGAGAGTTTGTCGCAATTATGGGAACTTCGGGCTCCGGAAAATCAACATTTATGAATATGCTGGGAACCCTTGATAAACCTAATTCCGGAAGCTATTTTCTTGATGGTATTGATATGTTGTCTCTTGATACAAATTCTCTGGCAGAGGTCAGAAATCTTAAAATGGGGTTCGTTTTTCAGGGGTTTAACCTTATTTCACGAACAACTGCACTTGAAAATGTGGAGCTTCCTATGATTTATAAAGGAATTCCTGAAGAAGAAAGGATTAAGCGGGCAAAGCATGCCTTGAAAATTGTCGGACTTGAAAAAAGAGAAGACCATATGCCGAATCAAATGTCCGGAGGGCAGCAGCAGAGAGTTGCAATAGCCCGTGCAATAGTAAACGATCCACCGCTTATTCTTGCAGATGAACCTACCGGTAACCTTGATACAAGAACCAGTATTGAAGTGATGGAATTCTTTGTTAATCTTAATGAACAAATGGGAAAGACGATTGTTCTTGTTACTCACGAACCTGATATTGCCGAATATTGCAAGCGTATTGTAAGATTTAAGGACGGTAATATTATTTCTGATGAAATTAACCCTAACCCTCATCCTGTTACAAAAAGAATAGAGGAGTACAAGTTATGATTGATTTTAAATCAACTTTTATAATGGCTGTACGTTCTTTAAAAATTAACAAAATGCGTTCAATGCTTACCAGTCTTGGTATTATTATAGGTGTAAGTGCTGTCATAATAATGCTTGCCGTAGGTTCAGGTGCAAGTAAAAGAATTGCAAAGGATATGGAATCTATGGGGAGTAATCTTCTTATGATTCGTTCTGCCTCGGCAAATTCCGGCGGTGTTAGAATGGGACTCGGTACAAAACCATCCTTAACTTTAAAAGATGCAGAAGCTATTCAAAAAAATGCACGTGGAATTATGGCTGTTGCTCCTTATTCATCAGGAACTGCACAGCTTACCTACGGCAATCAGAACTGGTCAACCACTATCGGAGGCACCACTGCTTCTTATCTGTTAATAAGAAATTATGAAATCCTTGACGGGAGAAATTTTATTCCTGAAGATATTAAAAATAATACAAAAGTTGCGATAGTGGGAAATACCGTTGCAACAGAACTTTTTGGCGATATGGATCCTATTAATAAAACAATGAGAATCGGAAATGTTCCATTTAAAATTATTGCTATATTGAAAACAAAAGGCCAGAGCGGTATGGGAATGGATCAGGATGATTTAGTTTTTATTCCTATAACAACCGCTCAGAAAAAAGTTTTTGGTACTGATTTTCCCGGTTCAATTAAGATGATTAACGTGAAGGCACAAAATTCTGAATCAATGGAGGTTGCTCAAACCGATATTGATGAGATTTTAACAAAACGCCATAATCTTGGTAAAAATCAAGAAAAGGATTTTGAAATTAGAAACCTTGCAGAAATGCAGGAAACAATAAAATCTTCAGCTCGTACTATGTCAATACTTCTTGGTGCAATCGCATCTGTTTCATTGCTTGTCGGAGGTATAGGGATTATGAACATTATGCTTGTTTCGGTCACGGAACGAACAAAGGAAATCGGTATTCGTATGGCAATCGGTGCGAAGGCAAGTGATATAAGAATTCAATTTTTAATTGAATCATTTTTATTATCTGTTATTGGCGGAATTATAGGTGTAATTGTAGGAATTCTTGGAGCACAGTCGATTCGTCTGTTTTCGGATATGAGTATATCTATTTCCGGTTTTTCCATTGCGTTATCTCTGGGATTTTCAGGAGCTATAGGTGTGCTTTTCGGATATTATCCGGCTTATAAAGCTTCTCTGTTAAATCCGATTGACGCTTTGAGATATGAATAGTTTAAGGCAGATTTTTAAAATAATCTTTTTCCGTAAATGCTTTATAAGCACAACTGGCTCCATTTACTCTATTGTCGCTTGTGGTAGAACAGTATGTCGCATGGTTTGTCCATCTCGTACCGGGAGCTCCCATTGGCAAAACTTTTCCGCTTTCCTGATCTATCTGGAATGTGAATAAATCATATCCCCATACATTTGGTTTTTTATAAAAGCCGTTCACATCAATAGAGATAAGAATTGAATTTCCGGCTGCCGAATTATTTTCAATCATTAAAAACATGCTGTCAGACATTATGTATTGACCTTCATCAAAATACCCGCTGCCGGCATATCTCTTTTTACTGAAAATCTGGTAGTTTTGAGATAATTGATTATCAATATCAGAGGATCCCCATTCATAGCTTTCGCAACCACGCAGGCCGCAGTCTTTTCCTCCGTTAAAATATTTTATAAAAACAGGAACAAATTTCCCCATTCCATAATTATTAGTATTTGCAATCATTCCTTCTTCACTTTGCATTCTCATAACTGCTTGAGAAATTATGGAATATCCTTTTTTAAAACCAACCTCAAGTTCTTTATTTTTTGTATCATTTATAACCGCAGGTAAAGTCATAGCCGCAACAATTCCGATCATCCCGAGAGTGATTAAAACTTCGGCAAGAGTAAATGCTACAGTTTTTTGGGTGCAGCTCTTTTTCAACTTTTTATTGTTCATAAAATGTCCTTATTATTTCTTAGTAAAATTATTTAAAATAATATAAATATATTTAAAATCATGAATGATAATATAATATTTTAAATATATTGTCAATAAAAAAAACAGACATTTTATAATAATAGAATGATTAAAATTAAATTACGACAGTTACTCTGGGATAATGACACCACAGCAATAGCGGTTCATCGTGCTACAGGCATAAGTACATCAATACTTTCCGAAATCATTCATAACAAACGTACCAATGTCGGATTGGATATAATAAATAAACTCTGCATTTATTTTAAATGCGATATTAATGACATACTGGAATTTGTTCCGGAAAAAAAATAGAAACATATATCATTTTTTGATATATGTTTCAGCGTGTTTATTTAAGTTTACCTTTATTTGTTTAGGCCGGCAAAGTTTCTTATGATACCGAGAAAAGAATTTGGTTTTCCGGTTTTATTCGGAATATTTGCGAGTTCGTTTTCTATAGTTTCAAGTTTTGTATTGTAAACTTTCTGACCTGCTTTAGTAAATAAATCATAATATTCATCAAAGGTATTTAAATTTGTTTTGTCAGCATTAATACTGAATTTTTGCCCGTTACCGAGGTCGAATTCAACACCTGCAGAACCATACTGAAGTCTTTGCGTGAGCGGCAGTGATGACTTCATTTTTACGGAGGCTTTAGGGTATTTTGCATCAATTTCTTTTACAAGATTTGAGCTTGCAACATATGATAATAATTCTTTATTCCAGAGGCATGGTGATTTGTATCTCATCTGAAAACTCGGAAAACTGTTTTGATTATTTGATATTTTTGAAATTTGCATAGAAATCTCCTTTTCGATGTTATTTTAATGATGCTGAATAAAAAATTTTGCTTTATGTCGATTTGTTTGTAATAAATCTTATAAATTAAAAACCCTCCTGATGTGGGGAGGGTTTTTAATTATTTAATTCTATATGATATTAAATTGCAGCTGTTGTTTTTTCTGCAGGAGTTTTATTGTTTTTATGATCTTCCCAGATATCAACAAGAACTGAGCAGAAGAATATACTTGAATAAGTACCTATTGCGATACCTAAAATCATTGCAAGTACAAAGTCCTTTGTTGTAACTCCGCCGAAGAAATACAATGCAAGTAAAGTAAGTAAAGTGGTTAATGATGTGTTAATACTTCTAGCAAGTGTCTGATTAACTGAAGCATTAGCAATTTCACCAAAAGACATTTTCTTTGAATAATATCTCAAATTTTCTCTGATTCTGTCAAATACAACGATGGTATCATGTACAGAAAACCCTACTACTGTCAGTATTGCAGTAATAAATAATCCATCTATTTGTACATCATAGAAGATGCCAAGCAGTGAAAATGCTCCTACTACAAACAGAACATCATGTGCAATACCGAGAATCGCAGCAAGAGCATAATCAAATTTGAATCTGATTGTCAGGTAAGCAACAATTCCCAAAAAAGCAAGTGTAATTGCAAGTAGTGAATTTTTAAACAGTTCATTCCCGAGTGTCGGGCCGACAGAACTTACTGATATTAATTCAGGATTTTCATAATCTTTTGAAAGAGCCTCTGTTATCTTATTAACAGTATCCTGATCTTCTCCGATAAATTTGGTGCGGATAGAAATAATATTGTTTATACCATCTTGACTGTCTCCGTTTGCGTGCAATATTTGAATATAAGGATTGTCAATTCCAATAGACTGTAAATCAACACGAGTTTTAGATAATGATGAATTAGAAATGTTTTCTTTAACGCCGTATTGAAGGATTGTACCTCCGGTGTAATCAATACCTACTTTCAGCGGAACATGATTTTCATTATGAATTGCCGAATAAATTAATGCGGCCGTTCCGGGTAAAAGCAGTATTGCAGATACACAGAGCCATATAAATCTGTGTTTTACTATATCAATTATGTGTTTTGCTATATTATCCGTTGTCATTTTATATACCTCTTATTTTCCTAATCTAAAATACCGAAACGGGCATTTTCTCGTTTTGTTTCTGTAACTTCAAAACCTTTACCTATTTCATCTTTACGCAGACCAAATAATTGCGGATATTTTAATTCTCCGGTACCAAATATCAAATGCATAAAGTTTTTGGTAATTGTAATTGCACTAAACATTGATACAATTACACCTAGGGCAAGTGTTAGTGCAAATCCTTTAACAATACTTGTACCCAAAAGATAAAGAATTGTACACGTAATAATTGTAGTCATGTTAGAGTCGAAAATACTTGTAAAGGCTCTGTCAAATCCTGAATTAATTGCGGTAAATAAGTTTCTACCGGCTCTTAATTCTTCTTTGGTTCTTTCAAAAATAAGAATATTTGCATCAACTGCCATACCTATACTCAGAATGAAACCGGCAATACCAGCGAGAGTTAAGGTTACAGGGATAGCCTTAAACAGAGCAAACAGAATCAAACTGTATATAATCAAAGCTACGTCGGCAATAAGCCCGGGTAATCTATAGTAGGCAAGCATAAACAGCATTACAAATCCAAGACCGATAATACCGGCAACTTTTGATTTTGCGATACTGTCTGCACCAAGAGTAGGACCGACTGTATTTTCTTCAACTATTTTGGCCGGAACCGGCAATGCTCCTGCATTCAACAGGTTAACCATACGTTCGGCTTCTTCATATGCAAATCCGCTGTCACCGCCTGATATTTGTGCTTTACCGCCGTATATTGCTTCATTAACGTTAGGTGCTGAAACGAGGTCTCCGTTAAAGAATATTGCCATAGGTTTTCCGACAAGTTCTTTTGTCAAATCAGCGAACTTTCTTGAACCCTCTGACTTAAACTCAAGGGAAACTACCCAGTGTCCGACAGAATCCGTTGTAAGCGTTGATTTTGCAAGATCCTGACCGGTGAGTCCGGTAGCAACCCATTCAGTTACGCCGTCTTTATTAACAGCTTCTTTTTTAAATTCAAGCTGTGCTGTTTCACCTAAGAATGCTTTTGCTTCTTTCAAGTCTGTAACGTTAGGGATTTCAACAAGTAATCTTTTATCGCCTGTTTGCTGAACTACAGTTTCTGCAACACCGAGTTTATTAACACGGCTTTCTATTGCAAACTGCAATCGATTCATAACCTCCGGTGTTATTTCAACTACTGATTGAGTCGGCTGTGCTTCCAGTACAAGTCTTGATCCGCCGACCAGATCAAGTCCCAATTTTGTCGGTTTTACGAAAATTGTAATTATTGATGCTATTACAATAAGTACAATTACCCAAAACATAATAATTTTGTTTTTCACTTTTTTATCCTCTTTTATCTGTACTTTTTCTTTTTACTTTACTCAAAATACACTAATAAAAAGATAGCCTTTTCGGGCTAATCTTCGTGCACTGCATCCAGAACTTTAAACAAGTCTGCTTTTTCATCTTCCGTTAATTCAATGAGCGGACGTCTTACAAATTCTTCAATAATCCCTTTATGGGCCAGTGCAGCTTTAACCGGAACGGGATTCGGAGCCATAAAGAACTTTCTAAACGACGGGTATAATTTTTTATGCATATTTAGTGCAGCCAAAAATTCACCTGTTTTATAGTTTCTGATCATTGATTTTAATTCCGAACCAAATATATGAGAAGCAACAGAAATAACTCCTCGTGCTCCGAGGGAAAGCATTGGCAGTGTCAGACTGTCATCACCCGAATATACTGAAAAATCTTCAGGACATTTAATTTTCATTTCAGTAACGGCATCCATATCAGGAAAACTCTGTTTTATGGCTACTATATTCGGAAAATCATTTGCAAGTTTTGCAACCGTTTCCGGAAGCATATTGACACCTGTGCGGGAAGGAATATTATAAATAATTACCGGTAAATCTGCACTTTTTGCAACAGCGGCAAAATGTTCATACATGCCTTTTTGATTAGGTTTGTTGTAATAAGGAACAACAGAAAGGACTGCATCAACATCCTCTTTCAGTGCCAGTTTTGTTGTCATAACCGCGGTTTCTGTAGAATTTGAGCCTGCATTCATGATAACTTTTGCTTTATTGGCAACAGCTCTTTTCACCGTACTTAAAACTTCAATTTCTTCTTCATGAGTAAGAGTAGGACCTTCGCCTGTAGTGCCTGCAACAAGAATAGTATCCGTTCCGTTTGCAATAAGGTATTTTGAAAGCTCTTCCACTTTGTTGTAATCAATTTCTCTCTTACTGTTAAACGGCGTAACCATAGCCGTTATGACTTCCCCTGCGTCATATCTGATAGCCATATAAATTACCTCTTTCTTAAAAACTAAGACTATTTATGTTTAATTATATCTTAAACATTTATAATAATCGTTATTTATTAAGAACGTTGAAGTTAATAGCTTACTTTATACGGGTAATCGTCAGGAATTGTCCAGTTATTCATTTGGATTAATGCAGTGCAGTAGTTCTTTTCAGCCCCGCTGCATGAATACTGTGCACCGCTGTAAAGCTTTTTAATATCTCCGTCCCAGCCTGCTTTATATGGCTCCATACCTTTATTATAATGATATTTCCAACCCTCTTCTTTACTATTAGGATAAAAGTTAAAAACAAATACACATTTCCCGTTTACATTGTGTATGGAACCTCCTCCTTCCTGATTTAAACATTTATCAGGATTTCCAGGGAAAAAATGCCAGTCTCGCGTATGATCAGGCTGAGTTCTTACTGCACTGCCATCTGGAAAATAAATAATTAATGCCCCTTTCCTAGAGCCAGAAGAAACCGTTTCTATTTTAGTTGTTTGCAGGTATGGAGCCAAATATTTTCTAAACCATTTCTCAGCTTGTGAACTACCTGGAACGATGTTTCCGTCTTTGTCTATTTCTGCTCCGGCTACATCTTCATACCAGATCTTCTTATCTCCATAATCAACCTCTGCCATCATTATCGCTTGATTCATCGTCGAATAAAATTTCTTTAACCGCGTCTCTACTACTTTATTATTATTCTTTTGTATCAATGACGGCAATGTCAGAGCTGCAACTACCCCGATTATACCAAGTGTTATTAATACTTCCGCTAAAGTAAATCCTTGTTTTCTCCACATTATACAACCTCCAACTGTGTACTATGAATTGCAAATAATCAAACTAATTTGATTATTTGCAACCCAGTATAACTTTTTTGATACAGTAAGTCAACCCTGCGATAATTAAATAATGATAATAAATGATTTTGATGATTTTCAGCTTGTAAAATTTCTTTTAAACCGTGAATATGTATTGCAAAAAACTTTAAATGAGCGATTAAACGAAAAGCTTGGTAAAAATACCAAAGCCTCGGCTTTTTCATGCAAACTGAAACGTCAGCATCTTACATTTAAAGAATTAAAATTAATCTGTGATATTCTCGGGTATGATCTAATAGTACAAAAACGCAAAAATTAATAATTCATAACAAAAAGATTACAGTACAAATTATTTGTGCTAGCATGCGAATTATGAAATGGAGAGATCTCAGTAGAAAAAAGAAAGCTTATCTGCTTGCCTTCGCTAGTTTTATTGGAATACTTTTGTGGGCATTTATTTCTGCAGGTATAATTACCCACAACTTCAACAGAAGTCAGCTTTCAACAGATCAGGACAGACAGGAAGCCCTTATCAACGGTATAATTTTGACAGAAACAAAGGATGATAAAAAATACTGGGAGATTTACGGTGAAACAGGAACTTATGACAGCATTAACGGTGTTGCTCTTCTTGATAATTGTATAGGAAACTTTTATGACGACAATAATGAAGTCTCTATGAGTTTTGAATCTTCAAAGGGAACTTATAATTCTAAAAAAACTCAAATTATTATGTATAATGATACAAGGATTGTTATAAAAGACGGGATAATGCTTGAGGCGGACAGACTTACATGGACGGGGAGAGAAAATCCTGTTATAGCAAAAGGCAACGTAAGAATTACACGACACGGGCAATTTCTTGCGACTGCAAATGAAGTTGAAATAAGTCCGGAATATGATAAATTTAAAATTACGGGTAATGCGGTTTCAAAAATGTACGACTCTAAGGAGAAATAATGAAGAAAATATTAGCGGCTTTAACTTTAATATTACTATCAGCCGGTGTGGCGGTTCATGCTTCCGATCTGGTAATTGAATCTAAAACCCAGAGTTTTTCGGAATCCGATAATAAAATCAAATTTAACGGAGATGTAAAAGTTTCAGTTGATGATTTGAAAGTTGTCGGAGATTCTGCTGATATTAATATGACCGGTGAGCAGAAACTTGATACAGCTACTTTTTATGATAAACCTTATGCTTATGAAGTGAAAAAAAATAAAAAAAGAGAAGTTAAAGCAAATATTCTGAAAGTTTCTCTCATAACAAAAATTGTAAGAGCGGAGGGGGATACCCAGTCAGTTGTTTTCGACGGAAAAACTCCGATAGTCGTAATCAATTCGGATGTTCAGGAGTATGATACCAAAACTGGTATAATGACTGCGACAGGGACTGTTACCATCAAATACAAAGAAATTGAAACTTTTTCAAATAAAGCAATTATAAAAACCGATAAAAACGGTGATTTGAAAAATCTGGAGTTAATCGGAAATGCTCAGGTTAAGCAGGAAAATAACGAATCTTTTGCTGATAAATTTTTCTATGATGCTGCCTCAAAAATGTTGACGGCAAACGGTAATACTACATCAAATGTTTTAATGGAAGACGGAACGAAACTTATTTTGAAATCAGCAGTTCAGGAATATGTTCAGGATAAAAATGTATTCAGTGCGAGTGGAAACGTCAGAATCTGGTATCAGGATTATTATGCAGTAGGGCCTAAAGTAACAGTTTATCCGGATAAAACTACAGGTAAACCTAATGATATTTATTTTAATGGACGTTCCAGCATTACACAGGGTGTAAGAACAATTTATGCCGATAAAATTAAAATGGTTCTTAATCCTAAAGATTTCCATGCGGAAGGAAACACAAGAAGTGTTATCAGGAATATTGGCAATGGTCAGAGCGAAGAAGGAAGCATGGGGTTAGGATTATAAAAAATGAGCGACAAAATTAAAAACGCAGTTGAATTATATAATAAAGGCGAATATGAAAAAGCAATAGATATTTTTAGTTCAGTTCTTGAAACGGAAAAGCCGACTGTTGAGGTGTATAATACCATAGGACTTTGTTATAATGCTATAGGCAATTCGGAAAAGGCTGAAGATAATTTTTTAAAAGCTATAGAATTGGATCCAAAGGCTCCGGAACTTTATATAAACCTTGCAGATATTTATTATAAAAATAAAGACTTCGGAAATGGTATTGAACTCTTGTTGCAAGGTGAATATGAAATTCCGGATAATATGGTTATCAGACATTTTCTTGCAAGATTTTATATGGAAGATTCAAGGCTTGATTTAGCTATTGACGAACTGGAAAAAGTTTTGGAAGTTCAGCCGGAAAATTATGATGCATATTATGATTTGGGCAAAGTTCATTTTGAACTGGGAAATTACGCATCTGCCATTGAAAATTTTGAAAATGTTCTTGAATACAAAGAAGATAACCAGTGGATTTATTTTTATCTGGCTCAAGCTTACGAAGCAAATGATGAAATTGACAAAGCTATTTCAAATTATTTAAAAACAATCGCAAGGGATGACGGATTTTATCAGGCTTATAAAAAAGTTGCGATACTATTTCTTGCCCGCGGCGATTACGAGGATGCTGTGGAATACTTTGAAGATTATATGGATATGGGTATTCCGGAAGAAGAAAAAAATAATATCGCAAAACTTGTAGAGAGAATTAAAAAGAAATCGGAAAATGAAAAATAAATTCTGGCTTGCGTTTTCGGCTATAGAAAATATTGACGGAAATTTTATTCACAGACTCTATAATTATTTCGGAGATATAGAGGAAGCTTTTAATGCAGATATGCATGAACTATCACAAATTGATGGATTGAGTGTTAAAAAAGCTGAAACATTTTTACGCGAACGAGATAAAATTGACCCTGAAAAGGCCTTATATGGTGTTGAAAATCGCGGGATTAACTATGTTACGCTGGAAGATGACAAATATCCAAAACTGTTGAAACAAATTGAGGATCCACCTGCTGTTTTATATTATAAAGGGGATTTGTTCGGGTGTAATCTTGAACGCACGGTTGCCGTTGTAGGTTCAAGAAAGTCAACTTATCATGCCAAAGAAGCTGTTAACAAAATAATTTCAGAACTCGTTGGAACGGATATTTGTATTGTATCAGGGCTTGCTGCAGGAATTGATACTTCCGCTCATAATTCTGCTATAGAAAATAATTTAAAAACGATAGGGGTTATTGCCAGCGGGTTTGATTATATTTATCCGACGTCAAACAAAAATCTTTATGAAAAAATAGAGAAAGGCGGGGGAGCCGTTGTAACGGAATATTATCCGACATTTCAGCCGTTGAAATTCAGATTTCCTCAAAGAAACAGGATTGTTTCCGGTCTTTCATACGGAACACTTGTTGCGGAAGCATCTCTCAAAAGCGGAGCGTTAATAACAGCTAACCTCTGTCTTGAACAGGGCAGAGAGCTTATGTGTATTCCCGGGCTCATTTCAAATCCTAATACTGAAGGCATTTATAAATTATTAAAAAACGGAGCCGCACTGGTTACAAAAGCGGAAGATATTCTTGAAGCCCTGAACTGGGAAATTAAACCTGCCGAACAGTTGAAAATGAATCTTTCGGGATTAACTGAAACAGAAGCAAAGATTCTTGACGCAATAGAGGTAGAGGAGAAAAATGCCGATGAAATTTCTCTGGAAACTAAAATTGATATTGACGAGTTGTTGACTACCTTGACAACCATGGAGCTTAAAGGCATAATAAAACAGGTAACAGGTGACAGATATAAGAGGGTATAGAATATAAATGGCAAAGGCAGCTGCAGCAGCGGAAAAACCTGCGAAAAAAACATCATCTAAAAAAGAAAAAGCTTTAGTTATAGTTGAGTCTCCGGCTAAATCAAAAACTATAAGAAAAATTCTCGGGGATAGTTATACTATTGAAGCAAGTTTCGGTCATATCAGAGATTTGCCGCAAAATGTTCTCGGATTTGATGTAAATAACGGTTTTCAACCTTCTTTTGTTGTTATCCCGGAAAAGAAAAAAGTTGTTACTAAATTAAATGATTTATCAAAAAAAAGTGATAAAATCTTTCTTGCATCCGACCCTGATCGTGAGGGAGAGGCTATTGCATGGCATGTTAGACAGGTGCTTGATGTGCCTGATGACAAGGTTTACAGAATTGAGTTTAACGAAATTACTCCAAAGGCCGTAAAATATGCGGTTGAACATCCGCGGGCTATTGATATGGATAGGGTAAAGGCACAGCAGACAAGACAGATTCTTGATAAACTTGTAGGCTATAAGTTAAGTCCGGTTCTGTGGAAAAGGCTCGGTAATTATCATCTTTCAGCCGGCCGAGTTCAGTCTGTAGCTCTTAGAATGATCTGCGAAAGAGAAGAAGAAATCGAAGCATTCGTTCCTGTTGAATACTGGTCTATACACACAGAACTGGAAAAAGACGGCGGAGTGTTTGAGGCCGAACTTTCAAAATATAAAGATAAAAAGATAGAGATTCCAAACGAGGAAGAAGCAAATAAGATAGTTGAATTTCTTGCTGATAAATCTACGGAATACAAGGTTTCCAAAATAACAAATAAAGAAACAAAACGTAAGCCGACGGCTCCTTTTATAACTTCAACTCTTCAAAGGGAAGCAAGTTCAAAACTCGGCTACGGTGTACAAAAAACAATGCAGATTGCACAGAAGCTATATGAAGGTATTGAACTTGAAAACGGTGCTGTTGGTTTGATTACTTATATGAGAACCGATAGTACCAGAATTTCTGATGACGCTCAAGCAATGGCAAAAGATTTTATTCTGAAGAATTACGGTGAAAAGTACTATCCGGAAAAGCCGAATGTTTATGCAAAAGGAAAACAAAATGTTCAGGATGCCCACGAAGCAATCCGTCCGTCTTATCCTGAGAGAACTCCGGACAGTATAAAGCAGTATCTTTCAAATGAACAGTACAGATTATATAAATTAATCTGGAATAAGTTTATGTCTTCTCAAATGACAAATGCAACGGTTGCTAATAAGGCTGTTGAAATTTCTGCGGGTGATTATACCCTCAGGGCAAGTACAAGCAAGGTCACTTTTGATGGTTTTTTGAAACTATACAACGAAACAGATGAAGAAGATAATGCTCCAAAAGAAAAAATTCCTGATTTGAATAAGGACGATATTTTAACCTGCAGAAAAGTCACCCCGAAGCAGCACTTTACTCAGCCGCCTCCAAGATATTCTGAAGCTACACTTGTTAAGGCTCTGGAGGAATACGGTATCGGTCGTCCGTCCACCTATGCCTCAATTATTACAAAAATTCAAACCAGAGGGTATGTTGAAAAACTTGATAAGGCTCTGGCTCCGACATTATTGGGCAGAACGGTATGTAAACAGCTTGTAGCACAATTTACTGATGTTATGGATTATAAATTCACAGCAGGCATGGAAACTAAATTAGACCAGATTGCAGAGAAAAAAGCTGTTTGGAACAAGGTTCTGGAAGATTTTTATGAACCGTTTATAAAAGTTGTAAATGATGCAATGCAAAGCGGAGAACGCGTCCGCATTGAAACAAACGTAATGTGCCCGAACTGCGGCAAGCCGATGCTTGTGCGTACAAGTCGTCAGGGAAACCAATTCCTTGGCTGTTCCGGATATCCTGAATGCAAAACGGTAATGTCATTGAATGCAATGTCTGAAAATGTTCAAAATCAGTCCGCAGAATCTGAAAACTGTGATGAAAAATGTGAAAAATGCGGTTCGGATATGGTATTTAAAACAGGGCCTTACGGAAAATATATGGAATGTACAAATGAAGGATGTAAATTCCGTAAACCGTATCGCCGCTCTACCGGCGTCAAATGTCCAAAATGCGGAGAAGGTGTAATTGTTGAAAGAAAATCAAAACGTGGAACCGTATTTTTCGGCTGCAACAGGTATCCTGATTGTGATTTTGTTCTCTGGAATGAGCCGACAGGTGAGGAATGTCCGGATTGTGGTGCATTGTTAGTAAAAAAAGTTTTGAAAAAAGGCACTACCATAGAGTGTTCTAATCGTTCATGCGGATATAAACGTGTTGTTGAAGAACAGCCGCAGAATGAAAACGAAAATTTATAATAAACAATTTAAGGTATGGAGAATAAGGTATGAATAAATTCGGGTTAATAGGTTATCCTTTGGGGCATTCACTTTCTGCCGTTATTCATAAGGCAGGATTTAAAAGTCTTGGAGTTGACGCAACTTATGATATTCTGGAAACCGATCCCGAAGATTTGGTCGAAAGAGTAAAATTTTTTAAGAGAGAAAATTTTGGAGGTTTTAACGTAACAATACCTCTAAAGCTTCCTATTTCCCTTTTTGTTCAGGAAGTTGATAAGTATGCAGATATTGCAGGTGCGGTTAATACAGTAAAAATTAATCCTGATAAAACTTTTAAGGGATATAATACCGATGCAATGGGATTTAAAAAAGCAATTCCTTCTTCAATAGATTTAAAAGGTAAAAATATTGCACTTCTTGGTACAGGCGGAGCCAGCCGTGCTGCGGTTTTAGCTTTGTCTGAACTGGGGGTTAAGTATATTGGTGTTTATACAAGAAATATTCCGAATGCTATGGATTATATGGCTTATATGAGAAGAAAGTTCCCTAATATAGAATTTGAATCCCATCAGATTGATTCTGTCAGAGACTTATCAAAATATGATATGCTTGTTAATACGACTCCAATAGGTATGCTTGGCCGTTCTGCAGATATGACTCCGATTGAGGAAAATGTTTTGAAAACCTTACCGGAAAGTGCTGTTGTGTATGATGTTATTTATAACCCGAAAAAAACGATTTTATTAAAGCTTGCGGAAAATCTTGGTCTGGAGACTATAAACGGACTGGATATGCTTATTTATCAGGCGGTTTCCGCTCAAGAAATCTGGTTCGGTAGAACTCCTGATTTTAATACAATGAAAATTGCGGCACTGGAAAATCTGTAAATAACTTACAATACTTCCGTAATTGCTGATATCATGCCATTTTCGTCTGCGATATTTTTGCCGGCAATGTCAAATGCTGTACCGTGACCTGGTGATGTTCTTATTATATCGAGTCCTATTGTCATATTAACGGTTTTATCTCCAGCAACGGTTTTTATCGGGATTAATCCCTGATCATGATAATTTGCTATATAACAGTCATAAGGCATTTTATTTTTAGAATAATATGCTTTTCCTGCTTTTACGAATAAAGTGTCTGCCGGCAGAGGATTAGTTATATTAACACCAAATTCACGCAATTCTTCAACCGCAGGATTTAATATTTCAACCTCTTCTTTCCCTAATATCCCGTCCTCTCCGGCATGTGGATTAAAACCGCACAATGCAAATTTCGGGTTGCTAATATTTAATTGTGTTTTGAAAAATTCTCTCAAATTAAGAATTTTTTCGACCACAAGTTCTTTGGTTAAATTAATATCTTTTAAGGCACAGTGTCTTGTCAAAAGCAGGACTCTGAAATCTCCGGCAACAAAAAGCATTTCTGCATGCTGATTATTGTGTGCAAGAAATTTTTGTAAAACTTCTGTTTGACCGTTATAGATATGACCTGCAAGATGTAAGGCATTTTTTGCAACCGGAGCTGTTACTATTGCCCTGGGCTTTATTTCACAAACTTTTTTTAAAGATTGAAATGAAAATTCTCCGCCTTCTTTGGTTGCACTGCCAGGTTTGATTTCACTATTATAAGGAATATTCAGCAGTTCATAGTTTTTATTTAAATTCCCGTAAAAATTCAAAATATTGTTATTTGAAATAATCACAAATTTTTCCGGCGGCAAATCAAGTTTATTAAGTGCTTTTATTGTTATTTCAGCACCGATACCGTTAGGGTCGCCTGTGGTTATTGCAATTTTTTCCGAATATTTATTCATGTTGTTCAAAATATTTCAAAATATCAATTAAAGTATTGACTCCGCCGAGGTTGCCAGATTTGGTAACAATCCATCTGGCATTATGGTCCATACTTAAAGCTATTGCCGGAGCCACTTCATCAATCAGTTGAAGCTGGTTTGCACCTATTGCTTCACAGCATTTGTAAGAAGTTTCCCCGCCGAGAGTTATTAAAATAACATCTTTTTTTTCTACAACTCTCCGTGTCAATTCAGCAAGAAAATCGGTAATAACATTTGCAAGCGATGTTCTTGTTAATTCTGCATTGAGTGAATCTTCCGAAAAACCGTCGAAATTCTTAATTAAATGAGATGTGTGTACAACTACAATATTATTGTTGCCGAGGTTATTTATTACACGTTCAACCAGAGTGTCTGAAACTCCATCGAGTACGGTTTTCATGTCAAGGCTGAGTATGAATGTATTTTCAAATTCATCACTTTCGTCAAGTTTATCAATTTGGTTTGCCGTAATTTGAGTGGCACTACCTGAAACAACAAATTTCGGAAGTTCCGGTATTGTTTTTGAAAAATGCTGAGGTTCGCTGTCAGGCATCCATAAATATCTTAATATTCTTGCTGCAGCGGCAGTTCCTGTAGGAAGTATATTATAATCGGTTTTACTGATTGCAAGCATCACCTGCTCAATATCAACTGTTGACATTGCATCTGCAACAATAAGTTTTTTACCTTGGGAGATAAGTTCTTTCAGTTTTACAAGTATAGGTCCGGCTCCTTTCATAACAGTTGAAAGTTCAATAGAGCCTACAAGATCTTTGTTTGCTGTATCAAGCTGTGATTTTAAAAGTGTCGGAATATGTGATTCAAAAATAGGTGAATACGGATCTCTTGCCATTTCTGTTCTTTCAATAGGCACACCTTTCAAAAGATGATAACCTCCGACGGTAACTCTTGATTCTGCGGGAAATGCAGGAATAATAACAGCAGCATCCCATTCCAAAACTTCAAGCATTGCAAGGACTTCAACCGCAATATTTCCTCTAATTGTTGAATCAATTTTTTTATAGAAGTAATCCGGATTAATTTTTTCTTTAAAAAATTCAGTTGCAAGTTTAACTTTTTCATAAGCCTCGTGAGGCTCAATATTTCTGGACTCGGTAGAAATAGCCCAGGTTTGGGTGTTTTTCAAATTCAACGGTTCTTCTTCCGTATCAAGAAGAATCTGGGTAGTTGCTCCCTGTTGTTGAAATTGTAATGCCGTATCATTTGCACCTGTCAGGTCATCGGCAATAATTCCTATTGTATCCGAATTAATCATCATAATACTTCAGCGTCTCTTTTTGAACCCAATAATCTAATACTGTTTGCAACGATAAGGAAATTTTCTCTTTCGTTTCCTGTTGCTTTATCCGTCCATTTATTTTGTGCGATTCTGCCGTCAACAGCAACCTGAATCCCCTTTTTTACATATTCTCCGGCAAATTCTGCCTGTTTATCCCAAACGTCAACATTAAACCAATCTGTGACTTCTGATTTTGTTTTTGAATCCCATCTGTTTACGGCAACGGAAAAGTTTGCTTTCACTTTGCCTGATTCAAAATATTTTATTTCAGCATCTCTGCCTACACGTCCCACTAAAACTGCTGTATTCATCAGTACCTCTTTCTTATATCTTTCAACATATTACAATAAAAAATGAAACGTTTACATAGTTTTAAAATATTTTAAAGAAATGTAAAATATTCTTATTTTTTTAGTTTTGCAAATATAAATAATCCCGCGGCTCCAAGTGCAGCTATAATGCCTCCCCATGTAATCAGTTTAGGTGTTTTTTTTGTATCTTCAAATGAATAGTGTTTTTGTTTGGTATAAATATCAGTTTTGAGTTGTTTGAATTGTTTTGAGGCATCGGCGTCAGAATACAGTACCGGTTTTTCTATTTTGTTCGGAGGAACAATAACGCCGATATTCAGTTCGCTGTTTTTCATTGAATTATTCTGAACCATATTCACACTGCTAACCATATATTATATAAAACAAATTCCAGTAAAAAATTGCTGTTGCTTTGAAACAAATTATTAAGTATAAAACTAAGAGTATTGACAATAAAGCTTTTAGAAGATAAAATAAGAATTGTTATCAATTAGGATTTTTTATGAATTATTCAAAACAAAGGGAAATAATCTTAGATACATTGAAGAGCAATGTGGTTCATCCGACTGCTGAATATATTTATGAAATTCTTAAAAAGGAAGATTCTAAAATAAGTCTTGCAACTTTATACAGAAATTTGAACCAGCTTGCCGAAAACGGTTTAATTAAAAAAATTGACGGTCTGGAATCATCCTCGCATTATGACCATAATACTCATGCTCATTATCATTTTATTTGTGATAATTGTAAAAAAGTTTTTGATGTCAGCTGCGATATCGCTCCTGATATAGTCAAAAAAATAGAAGACGAGACAGGTTTTATTGTATCTTCTCATGATATAATAATTCATGGTATTTGTAAAAACTGTAAAAATTAAAAAGGAGAAAATTATGGAAAAATTTGTTTGTACTGTTTGCGGATATGTTTATGATCCGGCTGAAAATGATAATATTCCGTTTGAAGAATTACCGGATGATTATGTTTGCCCTCTTTGCGGAGTTGGTAAAGACATGTTCGAAAAACAATAAAAGAAAGGATTTTAAGAATGGCTGAATTAAAAGGTTCAAAAACCGAAAAAAACCTCCGTACGGCATTTGCAGGAGAATCCGAGGCAAGAAACAAATATACCTATTATGCTTCTCAGGCAAAGAAAGAGGGGTTTGTTCAAATAAGTAAAATTTTTGAAGAAACCGCAAATAATGAAAAAGAACATGCAAAAATTTGGTTTAAATTTCTCCATGACGGAAAAGTCCCTGAAACTCTTGCAAACCTTGAGGATGCAGCCAACGGTGAGAATTACGAATGGACAGAAATGTATGCCCAATTTGCAAGAGAAGCCAAAGAGGAAGGTTTTGAACAACTTGCGGCTTTGTTTACGTTAGTAGGCAAAATCGAAAAAGAACATGAAGAAAGATACAGAAAACTCTTGGAGAATATAAAAAATGAGATCGTGTTTAGCAGACAGGAGGCTGTTGAGTGGGAATGTTCAAATTGCGGTCATACCGTAATATCAGAAAATGCCCCTGAATTATGCCCTGTATGCAAACACCCTAAAGCATATTTCTTTATGAAAGCTAAAAATTATTAAATTGAAATACGGGCTTTGCTATAAGCAAAGCCTTTTTTAAGAGATTAGGAGAAGATATAATTATGAAATTTAAAGAAATAAAAAATAGCGTTTACTATTGCGGTTTGAATGACTGTGAAAGAAAGATTTTTGATGAATTAATACCTCTTGAACACGGAACAACTTATAATTCTTACCTCGTTAAAGGTAGTGAAAAAGTTGCTCTTATAGATACTATGTACCCTAAAAAAACGGATTTATATCTTAAAAATTTAGACGAAAATAATATAACAAAAGTTGATTATATAATTGCAAACCATGGTGAACAGGACCATTCCGGTTCTATTCCTGCCTTGTTGGAAAAATACCCTGAAGCGATGGTCGTAACAAATGCTGTTTGCAAAAACAATATTATTGAAATGCTTCATGTTGATGAAAGTAAAATTCAGGTGATAAAAAACGATGATGAACTATCTCTCGGAGATAAAACTCTGAGATTTATGATTGCTCCGGGTGTTCACTGGCCTGATACAATGTTTACATATCTTGTTGAAGATAATCTTTTGTGTACATGTGACTTTTTGGGAGCACATTATACATTTAAGGAAGACGAAATTTTTGCACCGGATTCAAAAGAGCTTGAGCATTCTGCAAAGCGTTATTATGCAGAAATTATGATGCCTTTCCGGGGCGTATGTAAAAAATATACCCAACAGGTTAAGGATTTGAATCCTGACATGATTCTTCCTAGCCATGGCCCTATTTACAAAAATCCTAAATTTATTCTTGATTTGTATGCAGATTGGACAGCTGATGAAGGTAAAAATCTGGTTCTTCTTCCTTATGTGTCAATGTATGGAAGTACGGAAGAAATGATTGACTATCTTGTCGAAAAATTAAATGCGAAGGGTATAAAAACAGAAAAATTTGATATAGTTACCGGCGATTTAGGTGATTTGGCTATGGGACTTGTTGACGCTACTGCTATAATTCTGGGAAGCTCAATGGTTCTTGCAAGTCCTCATCCTATGGCTGCAAATGTAGCATATCTTGCAAATTTATTAAGACCGAAAGCAAAAATTGCATCATTTGTAGGCTCTTACGGTTGGGGAGGAAATTTATTCGGGAAACTCTCAGAAATGCTCTCCGGCCTGAAATTAGACGTGATTGAACCTTTGCTGGTAAAAGGCAAACCGAAAAAAGACGATTTTAAAAAGCTTGACGAAATGGTAGAAATAATATATACTAAATTTAGTTCTTATCATTTGGTTTAGTGTTTAAATAATCAAGGGGGAGACAACAAGCATGTTAGATGGAATTATGTTAAAGCTGGGCTTTGGAAAAGCCGAAAAAGCTTTACCGCTGGGAGAAGCATCCAGAGTGAAAAAAGATTATGAACTTTCTTCAAAATCACCGGACAAACTGGTTAGAAGTCCTAAAACAGATACATTTACCAAATCAGGCTCGGCTAAAGAGCAGACAAAAACAGAAACTAAATAGATAAATGAAAAGCGGTTTTTTATTAAAAGACCGCTTTTTTAAATTTTGTAAAGTAACACCAAAAATAAGGCAATTTTTTATGTTCAGTACGCTTATTCTCAATGGAAATATGAAAATAAGTTCATTAAACAAAACTCCATATATTCAACAGGCAAACAATGTACAGCTGCAAAAGTTTGATACAGGTGAAGAAAATCGTATTGATGTTTCTTTGTATAATCAAAAAGGCTTAGCTGTTCCATTTTGCGGGCTGGTAAAAGGTGCTGATTATATAGAAGAAAATTGTATTAATTTTTTACGGAAAATCAGAGAAAGCAGACGCAGAAAATTTGATGAATATGATATTAAAGAGATGCTGGATTCTCTGAGAAAAGAACAAGATTCCACAAATAAAGAAGGGGTTTTGAAAGAGGTGTTTTTGATTGAATCTGAAGATGCCGGTAAAACTCCGCCTAAAGATTTTATTAAACGTACCTTGAAACTTACGGCAGGAAGGCCTGAAGGTGAACGATTTGCAATACTTGAATTTGCTCAGTATGAATTAAATAATGCCACCAAGCCTCTTGAAGCTTTTTCTAATCTGAATGTTGAAAAACAAAACAAACTGGTAAAAATTTTAAAGGACATAAATGATATTAATGAAATGCCATATTCAAATCCTATGACTTCGGTTGAGCAAAATTTAGACTCTGTGTATGACTTGTTCAGAGTTCTTGTATATGCGGAGGATGACCTTTCAAAATTAAGCGGTTCTGCTGCAAATAAGTATAAAATAGATACATACCATATGTTGAGAGATGATATGGAATATTTTAATAGCCAGTCATACCCTAACGAACATATACGAAATAAAGTCAATGCAACTGTAAAAAACATTTACGAATATTTTCTGGATAATATTTTATAATTATTATGCAAGTAAAAAGTATTTAGGCCGGCAGTGCTTTCGTATTAAAAAATAAAATGCGAAAAGAGTTAAAGACGTTATTGTTGCACTTATTTCTACCACGGATAATCGTCGGGAATTTCCCAGTTATTAAGCTGGATTAATTTGGTGCAGTAAGCACAGTTTGTACACCCTTTATAACATCCCCAGGTGCCGCCGCCTGTCAAACTTGCTTTATTTCCGTTCCAGTTAAAGGTATAAGGTTCAATAAAATTCAAACTTTTTCTGGAATGATTGCCGTCGGAACTATATTTTGCAAACTGAAAGCCAAACCCATTTCTTGGATTTGGTTGCATTTTTCCATTTATATAATAAATTAAATCTCCGCCATTCCCATCTATATGCATCCATATTAAACCACCATTCACCAGATGGAAACAAATTCCCTGCTGAACATTGTTAATTCCGCCAACTACTGCTTCTGTTTGACAATCGCTTACATCCTGATATTTAATATAAGGGAATAGGTATTCTTCCAGCCAGGCTTTCATATCAGCAAACGAATAACTTCCGGATTTTATCCAGTCCTGAAAATTCCCGCCATGTTCAACCTGTGCCATTCTGAAAGCATTGTTTATTGTTGAGTTAAATACCTTAAGTTGATTTTCTGCCACTTTCTTTTGAACATTCGTTATAACCGCGGGCAAAGTCATTGCCGCAACCACACCGATTATACCAAGTGTAATCAGTACTTCAGCTAATGTAAAACCTGTTTTAGTTTTATATTTTTGATTTATCATAGACATCTCCAAAAATTGAATTTTAAATTATATATTTAAATATAAATTATATCTTTAATATTGTCAATATGATTAAATCTTGGTGTATTCTTGAATAATGAGCATTTGTAATGATATCCGAAAACTTTTAATAGACAAAGATATGACTCTAACCCAGCTTGCAAGAGTCATAGCGGATAAAAAAGGTAAAAATTTTTCAATACAAAATTTATCACAAAAGTTGAAAAATAATACAGTTACATTGAGAGAATTTGAAATTATACTGGATGCATTAGATTATAAAATTATTTATGTTCCAAAAACAAAGATATAAAAAAAGACCGCATCACGCGGTCTTTTTTCAGGTTATTTTTACTTATACTTTTGCCGGTTCTTTAGCAAAAGATTCTGCACGGCGTGAGTGAATCTCTTCTTCGATTTTTGAAATAAAATCGTCAACACTCATTGTACCAACCTGCCCGATTCCTCTTGCACGAACTGCAACAGAATTAGCTTCGATTTCCTTATCGCCGATTACAACAACATAAGGTATTTTCTTATCCTGCAGGCTTTCTCTGATTTTATAATTCATAGATTCAGAGCGGTCATCAAGTTTTGCTCTGATGCCTGCCGCCCGCATTTTCTTATAAACTTCTGCTGCAAAGTCTGCATGTTTTTCATTTGAAATCGGAACTATTGCAACCTGTGTAGGGGCAAGCCATGTCGGAAATGCTCCGGCATAATGTTCAATCAAAATCCCGTGGAATCTTTCCATAGAGCCGAAAATTACACGGTGGAGCATAACAGGTGTTTTCATTGAGCCGTCTTTGTCCTGATATTTGATATCAAACCTTTCTGGCAGGTTAAAGTCAAGCTGAATTGTTGCACACTGCCATGTTCTGCCGATAGCATCTTTGACTTTAAAGTCGATTTTCGGGCCATAGAAAGCTCCGTCGCCTTCGTTAATTTCATAATGCATACCGCGTCTGTCCATAGCTTCTTTCAATCCGGCTTCCGCTCTGTTCCAGTTTTCAATCTCTCCGACATAGCTTTCAGGACGGGTAGAGAGTTCAACCTCAAACGGCATATTAAACATTGACATTGTATCAGCTACAAAATCAATAATTTCATTAATTTCGTCAACTAACTGTTCCGGAGTGCAGAAAATGTGAGCATCATCCTGAGTGAAGCCCTGAACACGGGTCAAACCGGATAAGGCTCCTGATTTTTCTTTTCTGTAAACTGTTCCGAGCTCAGCCATTCTTAACGGCAACGAACGGTAAGAGTATCTGTTTGCCTGATAAATCAAAATATGGAAAGGACAATTCATCGGTTTTAAGATATACTGATCATCGCTGTCTTCATCTTTCTGAATAAAGAACATATTTTCTCTGTAATGGTCGTAGTGTCCTGAAATTTCCCAGAGTTTTGATTTTGCGATATGCGGAGTGTTAACGATAACATAACCGCGTTTTCTGTGTTCTGTTCTCCAGTAATTTTCGATTTCTTCTCTTACAACAGCAAGGTTAGGATGCCACAGAACCAGACCTCCGCCGAGTTCTTCTCTGGTTGAAAAGAGGTCTAATTTTGCACCTAATTTTCTGTGGTCGCGTTTTTCTGCTTCTTCCAGAAAATGAAGATAATCAGCCAGATCTTCTTTTGTCCAGAATGCCGTTGCGTAAATTCTCTGTAGCATTTTATTCTTTTCGTTGCCTCGCCAGTAAGCTCCTGCAACTTTCAATAATTTTATTGCATTACCTTTTATATAAGAAGTGTTAGGAATGTGCGGACCTGCACAAAGGTCGTTAAATAACACATTTCCGTCTTTATCTTTTGTCAGATACAATGTAGGATTGTCATTTCTGTGTTCTTCCAGAAGTTCTGCCTTGTAGATTTCGCCTTCATTTTTGAATTCTTCAATCTGTTTGTCAACATCAGGAATAACGTATCTTTCAAAAGTAAGATTTTGTTTAATGATGTTTTTCATCTCTTCTTCGATTTTATGGAGGTCATCTTCTGTAAAAGCGTGACCGTCTGTTAAATCAAAATCATAGTAAAAACCGGTGTCCGTAGAAGGTCCGATAGCCAACTTTGCCGAAGGAAAGAGCTTCTGAACAGCCTGTGCCATAATGTGAGATGTTGAGTGTCTTAAAACGCTCAAAGTTTCTTTGTTTTTTTCCATTTTTAATAACCTTTCATGTCCTTTTGGTTGTACGGCAGATACCGGTTTAATTAACAACACTTAAATAAACCACTGCCACCGGGGTGGACCCCCCTAACTGCTACATGAAAAAGTTTATCACTTAAAATATAAGATTACAATAAAATAGAAAATGCTTTTTTATAAACCTGTTATTTATTATAACTTCTGAAAAATTCCTGCAGAAGTTCCTGACCTTTTAAAAGGGTTTTATAATCCAGATATTCTTCTTTTGAATGCATATTACATACGGTTGCTAAGCCAGCAAGATATGGGGCAAAAGGTTGTCCGTCTGCATTTTTATTATTTGCATAGATATGAGTTTCGGCACCTGCATGGAATGATGAAATTTCCGGAGTAACACCGACTTTTCTGGCTGCGGTTTCAAAAAGTATCGGAATATATTCATCCTCAACTTTTTCAAACGGAGGAAGGTGTTCTTCAAAGGTTAATTCAGCCTTTGCTATACTGTCGTATTCTTTGTTAAATTCATCAACTTCAAACTGCATTCTGTCTTTGAGTTCCTGTTCATATTTTCTGCTGGAACTTCTTATGGAATATGTAGCCTTCCCATAAGTATTAATGACATTTGTGACGTCAGGATTTCCCGAGATGATTCCCCCGATATTACAAGACGTTACGACTTTGCGATCTTCAGAGTAATAAACGCCCTGCGGCAGATTAGCAACAATATCCGCAATTAGTTTTGCAGCATTCTCTCTTGTTCTGTCTGCTATATCTATTCCTGAATGTCCGCCTTTAAAAGAATTCACCTCTATTGTTGCAAGAGTATAACTTGCACCGGAAGTCATCAACTGTCCTAAACTATCGCTGTCGCATACCAGAACATATTTTGATTTAATTGCCGAAAAATCCACATGTTTAATTCCTGACATTCCTGATTCTTCATCTCTGGTGAATATTATTTCAAGTCCGCCATGTTTTAAATTATTTTCAACAAGCCATTTTGCCAGATATAAAGCATTTGCAACACCTGCTTTGTCATCGGCACCGAGAGTTCTTCCTTCTGCTCTTATAAAATCTCCGTCAAGATAAGTTTTTACGGGAGAGTCATCACCGATTACGTCCATATGTGATGACAGAAGTATCGGTTGTTTTGTCGAATCGGTTGCAGGAATATTTATATAAATATTTTCATAATTATCGTATTTACAAGGAATTTTATGATGTTTGCAGTATTCCATAATCCAATCGGAAACTTTTTTTTCTTTTAACGATGGTGACGGAATCTCTGCAAGATTGCAAAACAAATCTACCAGCTCGTATTTTTCGCGAATTTCATTTAAAATCATAATCTCTCCCTTGTTAATATATATATTAGCACATTTAGGAAATTCTACAAGGGTTATTTTATTATTTGGAATAAAGATTTTTGTCAAAAATATAAATATTCAATTTAGTTAATATCAACAACACTGACGCCGTCGCCGCCTTCGGAATCTTCACCGGGTCTGAATTTTGCAACATACGGAGACGTTGAAAGAAAATCTCTGACAGAACTCTTTAAAACTCCCGTGCCGTGTCCGTGTATAATTGTAACAGGAGTAAGATTTGCCAAGCTTGCTTTATCTAAATACTGTTCAAGTTCATCAAGGGCATCTTCTACTCTGTAGCCTCTTATATCAAGCCGGTTAGAGAGAGTAATTCTTTTATATTCAAAAGGTGTAAAGTTTGACGGACGATAGCCGTTAGGTTTATTTTCATAATTTTTATCGTATGGAGCAAGTTTATTCTTTTTTATTTTTGTTTTTATATTGCCCATTTGTACAAGAAGGCTCCCGTGTTTATCGGGTAGAGTAAGCACTTCCACTATTGAGTGAATATCTTTCAGAATTAATTTGTCATTAATTTTGACATTATCCCAGTTGATTTCGGCGTACTGTTCTTTATCCTCGTAATCATCTGTTTTTTCTCTGAAATTCTGTTCAAGTTTTGCCAGTCTTGCATACGAGCGACGAGCAATTTTTTCGGATTTTTCTTTTCTTAATTCCTCAAGAATACTTTTTATTTCAGCTTTTACGTCAAGCATTTCGTGGTTAAATTTTTCTTTTATACTTTTTATTGTTTTCTTTTTATCTTTTTTGATTGCAGATAAATTTTCTTCGTATTCTTTTTTTATTAGTTCGGAATCTTCCTTTAATTCTTCTGCTTCTTTCAGGTTTTCAGAAAGTTTTTGCTGGGTCTCCTGTAATTTTTCAACAACAGCTATGGAATTGTCTTTTTCAGAGGTTAGGATTTCTTTTGCCTTATCAGTAATTTCTTTTGGCAGCCCGAGTGTTGAGGATATTGATATAGCATTGCTGAGACCGGGAATTCCTATAAGTAGTTTATATGTTGGTTTTAGAGATTCTGTATCAAATTCTACCGACGCATTTTTAAAGTTCGGGTCTGAATATTCCAGTGCCTTAAGTTCTCCGTAATGGGTCGTAACCGTTGAATATGCACCTTTTGAAGTTATGTTTTCAAGGATGACCCGTGCGAGAACTGCTCCTTCCTGCGGGTCTGTACCGGCACAAATTTCATCAAGTAGTATAAATGTTTCACTGTCACAATTTTTGACTATTTCTATAATGTTAGTCATATGTGATGAAAATGTAGAAAGACTTTGCTGAATACTTTGTGCATCCCCTATATCTGCAAAAATTTGTGTGAACGGATAAATTTTTGCCATAGTGCATGGTAAAAACATTCCTGATTTTGCAAGCAATATAAATAGTCCTACTGTCTTTAATGTGACTGTTTTACCGCCGGTGTTTGAGCCTGTGATTATTATTGACCTGTAATCTTTGCCAATTTCAAAATTGTTTGCAACTATGTGTTCTGCAACTCCGATTAAAAGCGGGTGTCGCATATTTTCAAGAATAATTTCTTTTGTTTGAATTATTTCTGGTTCTGTTGCTTGAATTTTTACGGCATAGCGGGCTTTGGCAAAATGAAAATCAATTTTTGCCAGCATTTCTTCACTATGTTTTATCGCTTTAATATGAAGTTTAACAAGTTGAGTCAATTCTGCAAGTATTTTTACGAATTCTGCGTGAATTTGTGCGTGCAGTTCCCTTATTTTGTTGTTTATGGGAACAATGCTTTCAGGTTCTATGTAAAATGTTTTATTTGTTGCGGAAACATCGTGTACAATACCTTTAACTTTGCTTTTTGAGGAAGCTTTTACTTGAAAAACGATTCTCTCATCTCTAGTTGTGTAAATAGTTTCCTGAAGATGTTTTGTAAACTCGGCGGAATTTAATAAATCTGTAACTTTTGCTTTTAATGCCTTTTCTGTGTCCCGTAATGAGGCAAAAAGTCCTTTTAATTCCGGTGTTGCATCTTTTTTTATCTGCATATCAGAATCAAAGGTATTTAGAATCCTGTCTTCAATTCCTTTTTCCGAAATCAGGCTTTCTGAGATTCCTTTAAGTTTACCGGCAGGTTCACAGTTTTCGTTAAGGAAATTTTTAACCAGCCGAGATGTACGCATTGTTTTTGCTGTATCAATAAGTTCTTCTTCATTTAGGTAGCTTGCAAGTGAATTCTTTTGAATTGCTGTAATATCAGCTACAAATTCAATCGGAATATCGGCCGGCATATCAAGAATTTGTTTTGCTTCTCTTGTAAATAAAATTTCAGTTATTATTTTTTCTTTATTGTCGAACGGCAGAAGTGTAAGACAGAGTTCACGGCTTTGTTTGATTTTTGCAAATTTTGCAAGTTCCGTGAGAACTTTATCATATTCAAGCGATTTTAGACTTTTTGATACTATATCCATATCATTTATGTTAGCACAAAAAAGCCGGATGGCTTTAAATCTCGTTTTTTTGATGGAACTGTAAAATTTATGCCATGTTATAATTAGCAAAAAAAGGAGAAAATTTGTATGAATAAGATGTTGATGATGACTCTTGCTGTTTGTGTAATAATTGTTGGAATGATTTTTTCTGCATCGTTAATTTCGGGAACAAATTCCGCAAATATAGATGCTCAGGAAACTGCGAGTAATTTTGATTCTATTTCTGATTCACAGGCAAAAGGCGGTCTTTCCGATGTCCGCAGCGGAATTGTAACTTTGAGTAATGAATTAACAAACGTATCTCAAAGGGTTGATAATCTGGAACAAATGCACCGGCAGCTTGCTGAACAGGTTGTAAATGACCTCAACAGTCTTAACAGTTCAGGAGGACAAATTACAACATCTAACGGAAGTCAGGATTTAAAATGTACGGTAAACAATTACCTTGATGAACAATATAGACCTGTTCCGCCGGCAGATATTAATTATGCAACATTAAACAGTGAATTGGCGTCAGGGCAGAAAAAAATTCAAATGACCTGTTCATTTTAATAAAGTCTTGTAAAAGTAGTAAAAAAAACAGACCGAAAAAATTTTCGGTCTGTTTTTAATATTGTGAAAATGTTAATTATTCAACAATGATTGCACCAACCGGGCAAGCATCTGCTGCTTCTTTAACACAATCCATGTTATCTGCTACTGCTGATTCATCAACAGTTGCGATATCTTCTACTTTAAATACTGCGTCGCAAATTGATTCACAAGCACCGCAAGCAATACATGAAGATTCAACTTTTACTGACATTTTACTTTCTCCTTATTATTTATCAACATATCGTGAACAAAAGTTCACAAACATATTATAAAACAAAAATTTAAAATATCCAGTCTTTTATTAAATTTGCTATATAATCAAATCCAGTAATACTTCCGAGGTTTTTCCCGCTGAGTTTTTTCCCGTAAACAAGCACAGGAACTTTTTCTCTTGTATGATCTGTCCCTGGAACACAAGGGTCGCAGCCATGGTCGGCAGTTATTATCAAAATATCATCATCCTGCATTGAATTAATAATATCCGGAATATAACTGTCAATTTCTTCAATGGCTTTTCCATAACCTTTTGCATCATTTCTGTGACCGAACAGCATATCCGTATCCACGAGGTTGGTAAAAATTAAAATCGGTTGGTTTTCGGTATTTGTTTCTGTGTAATCCGAATATGCTATTTTCCCCAGTTCAAGGCTATTTTTGATTGCTTTTACTGTTAATTCCAGGCCTTCTTTGTTGGAGCCGGTATGGATTGCATGCGTAATTCCCGATTTAGAAAAAATATCTTCAATTTTACCTATCCCGATTACTTTTCCGCCTTTTTCTTTTATTTCATTTAATATTGTACGTCTAGGCACCATTGAATAATCTCTTCTGTCTTTTGAAATTCTTGTTGGTTTACCGTCAATTATTTTGTAAGGGCGTGCGATTACTCTTGATACATTATAATTCCCCTCATCAAGAATTTTTCTTGCAATTTCACACCATTGATAAAGAGTTTCAAGCGGAATTATGTCTGTATCAAGTGCAATTTGAAATACGCTGTCTGCCGATGTATAAATTATAGGAAATTTTGTTTTTTGATGTTCTTCATTTAATGCTTCAATTATCGCAGTACCGCTTGCAGGTTTATTTGCAAGAATGCCTCCGCAGCTCGTTTCTTTGATAAACTTTGTAATAAGTTCTTCAGGAAATCCTTCAGGGTAAGTCGCAAATGGTTTTTCAGAGACCAGTCCGGCTATTTCCCAGTGACCTGTGGTAGTATCTTTTCCTTTTGATTTCTCGATTAAAGTTCCGTATTGTGCGATTGGCGTTTTACATTTTGCAATTCCTTTAAAATCCTGAATATTTCCAAGCCCCATTTTTTCAAGATTTGGAACATTTAGCCCGTTATTAAATTCACAAACATGTTTTAATGTATTACATTCAGGTATATCGTTAAAATCTTTGCAATCATCCATTGCCCCGATACCCATTGAATCTATTACAATTATTACTGCTCTTTTCACGTTCATTCTCCCTGCTTTTGTTTATATTTTAACATAAATTTTGCTATTATTACAAAACTTTTCATTACCACCCTACTGTGGTATAGTAAGATAGTAGAGAAGGAGGTTTTATGCATCAGGATTCTGCCAAGATTGAAAGATTATTAAAAACTGCGAAAGGGCAGATTGACGGTATATTGAAAATGATTGACGAAAATCGTGATTGTCTGGAGGTCAGTTCACAGTTATCAGCGACTCAGTCAATTTTGAAAAAGGTCAATATTGCTATTTTGACAAGTCATTTGTCTCACTGTGTCAAAGAAACTTTTGAACATGATGATGAAACTGCCAAAAACAAGCAAATTGAAGAATTTAGTGCACTTCTGGGCAAACTTTTGAAGTAATTTCAACAGTTATGCTGTTTATGGCTGCTGTTTCTGCAATTTTGTGTTTGATATCATCAGCAGTGCATTCAGTGTTTGTAATTGCCACTTTTGCAATAACATTGACATTGTCTTCAGATGCAGCCCATACGTGGAGTTCTTCTATTGAACAATCATTTTTGATTGTTTCTGTTATTTTTGCTTTTGTATCTTTATTTTCGCAATCAACAAGAATTGCAGTTGTTGATTTAATCAGGTTATAAGCCCAGATACAAATTACTGTACCTCCGATAAATCCTACAACAGGGTCAAGGAATATCCAGTTGAAATATTTACCGGCAAGCAATGCTACTATTGCAAAAATAGACGTCAGAGCATCTGCAAGAATATGCATATATGCAGCTTTGAAGTTGAAATCTTCTTTGTGTTCTTTTTTATGGGAATCAATATCGTGGTCGTGTGCTTCATGTTCGTGGCTGTGCTTATGACCGTGATTATGGTCGTGGGTGTCTCCCATAATTAAAATTGATAATGCATTAACAACTAATCCGATTATTGCAACCAGAATTGCTTCATTAAAGCCGATTTGTTCCGGATGAAATAATCGTTCTATAGATTCAAAAATAATAAATATACCGGTTAATCCAAGGAGAATTGAACTGGCAAATCCTGATAGTGTACTAAATTTCCCTGTGCCGAAGGCAAATCTGTCCGAGGTTGCAAAACGTGTTATTAAAATGTAGGTGAAAAATGTTAAAGACAGGGCAAGTGCATGGGTTCCCATATGACAGCCGTCAGCGAATAATGCCATAGAATGAGTAAAGTATCCGACAGCTATTTCCGCTATCATTGTCACTAAAGTCAATACAATGACTAAAAAAGTTTTCTTTTCGGCCTGTTTAATATGATTTATGTCCATATATCCTCCTTTGATACAACACCCCTGTGGGGTATATACTTATGATAAATTATTTTTCATATTTTGTCAAGTCCTATAAAATTCTTTAATGGGAGAAAATTATTACAAGTACGGCACCACATATAATAATAACAGAGCCTGTAAGTTTCCTTAAAATATGTTTTTCTTTAAATATTTTCCAGCCAAATAAAAGATTTAATATTACTGATAGTTGAAAAAGTGATAATGCGTATCCTACGTTAATTCGTTTAAATACAACCGCAGTCGTATATGTCATTAGACCAAAGCAGAGTGCGGTTAATAAATATAGTAGTGCTGATTTGGGTTTTGGAATAGTTAATTTTGTTTTAGTTGTAAGTTTGAAAATAATGTATGAGAAAATTGCACCTAGAAAACAGCTGGTAATAAAAGATATCCTTATTGAGGATAGCAGAATTACTTTTTTTATAAAAACAGCCTCCATTGCAGAGAAAAATAAAGCCAGAAAACGGTATTGAATATCTTTTCTTTCCGCAATTTTGATAGGATTGAGCGTATCAAATATAAAATAACTTCCGAATATAATTAAAAGTACTCCTAAGAGACCATGAAAGTCCGGAATTTCCCCGAGTAAGAATATTGCAAAGATAAGTCCTATAACCGATTTATAAGAATTAATAGGACCCAGAACGGAAAGTTCGCCGTATTTAAGTGCTTCAACCATATAATAATTGCATAAAGCTCCGCAAACTCCTCCAATTAGTGCGTTTAACCAGAATCCGTTTTGAATTGTTTGGTTATGAGTCAGAAATATTAGCGGAACACAAAATATTGCAAGCAGAAGATAGTTAATAAAATTTATACAGACAGGGTTTTCTCCATATTCAGCCAGTTTCTTTTGAAAAACATTACTTAGTGAATTAGACAATATTCTTATTAAAACTAAAATTCCGGTTAAAAAAATTTGCATATGTTAATTAAAGCATGAATGTAAAATTATGTAACAAATGGTTACGATTAATTAAAGTCTCTATAAAAAAATTCCGATACGTTTAATAGAAGTGTATTTAAAGTCTTAATATGGAAAGGTATGTATGACGGCTGATTACAATAATTTTTCATTAAACAAAGGTAAAGCAGGTAAAATTGATTTAGAAAATTTAAAAGGCGGCTTAAAACGTGAACAACTAAAGGATAAAAATTTGCTTGCAATATTTGATGCCATTGATGACGGTAATCATATTTTGGATGCCGGAGAAATTTCTAATTTAAAAAATATGTTGAAGCAGTATGCAAAAAATACAAACCTTTCTAAACGAGAAGCAAAAAAATATTTAGAAAGTCTTTTTGGAAAACAAAAAGAACTTACCATTACAAATGAAGATTTGTTTAAATTTATAAACGGACTTAATGAAAACAGTAAAAATGTCAAAAGTTCAAATGTCATAGAACAGAACGGGCATGAAATTATTCAGACTGAATATAAAGACGGGACTATTGAAAAATATAATCCTGATGAAGGGAAGCGAATTATTATCAGAGATAACAAAACTTCTACTTATGACAAAGATAATAATTTGCTTTCAGAAGAATATTTTGACAAAAGCGGAAATGCTGTAAAAACTATTTATGAAAACCAAAAACCTCTGAAAACTGTAACAGACTATAAAGATAACAGCGGCCAGGAAATAGTTTTTTACAATGAAGATGGTGCGGCAGAAGTCAAGACCGTTCAAAAAGGTTCTGTTACTGATGTTTATGAATATACGGAAAACGGTGAACGATTAGTAAAAAAAGTTGAAAATGGTGTTGGTTCAGAAGATGCGAGAGTAAGCCAGTATGCTTACAATGAAGACGGTTCTGTTATTGAAACTATTTACCAGGGTAATTTAAAGGTCGAAAATTTAACAAGAAACGGTGAAGTTGTATCTTCAAAAACAAGAGAACAGCGTGGTGAAAATGTTGTTGAAACTGTAGTTGATGAGGAAGGTAATGTAACCGAAAATACTTTTAATAAAGACGGTGGCCGTATTAAACAGATTAAAACTGTTGACGGTCAAACTTATACTCTTGAATATGACGGCAACGGAAATACTTATGTCGTTGTTCAAAACGGTGAAAGTATTGAAATGCTTGCAAAACATTTCGGAGTTGATCCTGACAAGGTTAAAGAATTGAATCCTGATAAAGTTAAAGGCAGAGGCAGCCATAAATACTTCCTTGTCGGAGAAGAAGTCCTTATTCCGAAAGAACTTGAAGCTGACGACAAATCTTTACGTGGCAGAAATTCTTCAGAACAAGAATATGGCGAATATGAAGATATGATGAAAAAACGTGAGGAGCTTCGCAGAAAACAAAGAGAAGAAGAACAGCGTCTGCAGGATGAAGTTAAATCAAGAAAACCTATTACTTTTACAAGCGGACAAAAAACTTTTGAAGCTCTTGCTCGACAGCTTTATAAGCAGGAAGGTGTTGCAAATCCGTCTGAACGTCAACTTCAATTAAGAATAGAAGAACTAAAAAAATATAATCCGAAAATCAAAGACGGAGAACTTCAAGGTAAAAAAGTAAAAGCAGGTGTACCAAAGTCAACTTATGACAGAGTCGTGGGCAGACAAAAAGAAGTTGCAGAAATAAACAAAAATATTGCAATAAATAAGTCTGCAGCACAAATTGCGGAAAATCTTTATGATGTTTGTGATGACAATGCTGCCGCAATTAACAAAGATGTATTCTGGAAAGAACTGAATAGAGTAAACAGCGAAAATATTATTCAGGTTCTTGATAATTATGACAAGGTTGTACAAAAACATACGGAAGATTCTTCGCTTGTGGATACAATTTGCAGTGAAGTCGGTGCTTCAGCCTCCAATCGTAAAAAAGCACTTACTTATATCCTGAATAAAATGGCAATGGCAGCACGAAAAGCCGGAGTTAAGGAATCTGACATAACCAAGGCAAAAAAAGATTTTACCAACAGTATGAATGAAGAATTTGCTGCTGTAAGACGTATTAATCCGACAAATATGGAAAAAGCTCTTGACTTCTTACGAGGAGCGGCCGTAGGTGCAAAACTGGCAAAAGATACCCCTGAAGTTTCAACAAAAGAGGCAATGAATACTTTTGTTCACGGTTCGGATGTTCAAGATGAAAACGGGAATGTGTCAAAGCAAGGCGGTCTTGTTGATTTTGATAAAGAGGCTCAAAAAGCGTATAAAGATGCAAGGGAAGCTGAAGGCTGGGTTGCAAAAACAGGAGACTGGGTCTGCGGATTGTTCGGGTGCACAACCATTGATGATATGGATAAAAAACTCGGAAAAAATGCTGCCGATGTGAAAAAACTTGCAGCAGCCGCAGAAAGTGGTAACGAAGCCGAATTTAAAAAACTATACAAAGATATTTTCGGAATAGAATTTAACCCAAAAACCGTAGCAGCAAGACAAACGGCAAAAGAAAATTATGAAGCTGCCGTAGCATATGACAGTTCTTATAAGGCTTTTGCAAATCTTGAAAAGAAAACAAAGAATATGGATTATGCAGGTATTCGTAATGAACTGAAATCTTCGTTTGAATTTAATGATGAAGAAATTGATTCCTTAATTAATGCATATGCGGAAAATAAGGGATTTGATACGGCAACTGATGCAGATAAAAAATACGTATTGGATGCATTCATAAAAGATTCAAAACAGATTTATTTGCAGGAGTACCATAAGCTTTCAAAAGGTAAATCTCTTGAACAGATGAATAAAGATTTGGATTTGTTGACAAAAGCAGCTTACGGAACCAATGATATTGTAAAAGATGTTGTCAAGTTTAATGAAAACCAGCAGATGACTGAGATGGTAACTTCTGCAGCTCTGGAAATTGCAGGTACCATTGCTTTGCAATTTGTTCCGGGATTAGGCCAGATGGCTGCGGCAAGACTTGCTGTTAGTGCTGCTAAGTGGGGTGCAAAGGGTATAAAAGTTGCAAATCTTGCAAATAAAGCATACAAAGCAGCCTCTGTTGTTACAAAAGCTCAAAATGCAAGTAAAAAAGCCCAGATTGCAACTCAGATGATAAATGCAGGGGTAGCAACCGCAGCAGTTAACTTATCTGATAAAAAGAGTGTTGAAGAAACTTTAAGAAAAACATTGATGAATATGTCATTTGCCGGTGTCGGTGCAACTTCCAGTGTATTAGCTCCTAAGTTAATGCAGTCTTTCGGTATTGCAGATAAAGCTATTGCTAACGAACTTGCAGAAGAAATTATTAATATGGCGGGTTCATACGGTATTACAAAACTTTCCGGCAGTGATTACGGTGCTGCAGACGGATTTATTGATATGGCCAGCGGTTTAATAATGTCGAGAATTTCACATATTAAAACTCATAAACCGTCAAAACCAACAGGAGGCTCTGCTACTCCGCCGTCAGCTCCGACACCTGCCCCAGTTTCAAAACCTACTGCAGCTCCATCCGTAAAAACCGGTGATGATGCTCCTGCCGTGGTTCCTCCAAAACCTGTGGATGAGGGTGGAGGAAGTGTATCCAAAACAGGCTCGGAAGGTGATTCGCCTGCCGGTGTAGAAAAACCGTCGGATTCTCCGGTACCTAAGCCTGCAGAACAGCCGGAAGTTTCAGGGCCTACGCCTGAACATCCGCAAGTAATGAAAATTTTTGGTATGGATACTCCTGTAATTAAAATTGAAATAAATAAACAGGGGCAGAAAGTTCTGCATACCGCATATAAATCTAAGATTACTCTGGATTTACTTGACAGACCAATAATAGCAAAAGATCAGAACGGAAATATATCTACTTTTGAATATGCAAATTATTCCGATATAAAACCTTCAAAAACAGTTACAAAAGATAAAAAGAATCAGATTTTGTCAATAAATACAAAGAAAGGGGACACTTCTGTCCAGCAAAATTTTAACGACGGTAAAGAGTATATCTTGAACAATAACGGCAGCGTTATTTCAGAAAGAATAATGAAACTTTCAGATTATCCTGCAGGGGCGAAAGTTCCAGATCCTGATGTCTATTCTGAAAATATGAAAAAACAAATTGAAGAGTGTACTTCTATTGATAAGTTGAACGACCTTAAATATGAGTATAGTATGTACAACTCTCAGTATGGTAAAACTGAAGACTTATTTAAGATGTTTAGTGATAAAGATGTTGAACTGAGTTCAGCAGGGAAATCGGTAACGCCTCATCAGCCTCAATCAAAGCTTGTGACAAGTACAACATTTGATAATGCACTGCAGAATCTTAATCTTAAAAAATATGGTAAAAAAGGCATTCCGCTTAAGTATTCTCATGAATCGTTCATGAAAGATTTGAATGATGCTCTTAATAAATTGTCTCCTGCAGAAAAAGATGCAGTGATGAATAATTTGAACATAAAACTTGTTACGGAAAACGGTAAAGTTGAACTTGCTGATATTCCGAAAATTTCGACAAAAGCTCAATCCCAGGCAGAGCAGGATATACTTGATATTCTGAATAAATATGCAAAACAAAATGAAATTCAAATATCAGATCCGGCACTGAAAGCTGAACTTGAGAATTTTATAAAAGATGTTCCGGAATTTTCATTTATGATTGGTAAGCCTCAAAATGGTAACCATTCATACAGTCTTGATTCTCATACGTTGCAGAATTTGCAAAAGGCTCTGAAATATGCTGATGATGCAAATCTTTCCGATGAATCGAAAGAAATTCTAAAAATGAGTATTCTGCTTCACGATATTGGTAAGCAATTTAAAGGAAGTGCTGTCTCAGATACAGGCCATGCAGTGTTAAGTAAACAATACGCAGAACAAATTCTTGAAAGATTCGATTATCCACAGGATAAAAAAGACAAAATCCTTAATTTGATTGAAAACCACCACTGGTTCAAAGAATTTAATAAAGGAAATATGTCCGCAGAAGATGTGGTTAAAATGTTTGGTGATGATTTACCGCTGGCAAAAGCCATGGCAAAAGCTGATTTGGAGAGTGTCAGCGATGATTTCCACCTGTCAATTCTGGAACCTGGTAAAAAACTTACACAGTCTGAATATGAAACTAAAATTAACGAAAAAATGAACAGCATTGATAATGTTGTAACTGCTGAAGTCCTCGGGTTGGAACTCCCTATCGGTCAGTTGGAAAATTACAAGCCATATATGCTGGATTATACAAAAGCTGATAAGCTTGTACTTGGTAATAATGTGGAATTGGATTTGAAAGATCCAAAATTCCAACAACTTGTGGCAGATCTTAAAGAGGGCGAAAGCTTTGCTGTCGGTTGTATTAATCCAAAAACGACTTACGATGATGTAAAATACCAGATAGGTATGTACGAAGAAGGTGTCGGAAGCCATCATTTGGTTGTTACTAAAAAACACGGTCAAATCGTTATTGAACCGCACAAAAATGTTTCTGTTTTAAAATCTATTCCGACAGCAAAAAACAATAATCCTGTTATTGCAAAGAAAATTGAAGAATTAAGGAATAAAGCTACCTCAATAACGACAAAAACATTTAATATTGACGGAAAACAGGTTCCGTTTGAGGTTCTTCATGGAACGCAGGGCGGTTCAAATAAAGGTTACTATGTAATTAATAAACAGACAGGTGAACTGTTCTATGCAAAATTCGGAGGACCTCAGGGGAAAACCGAAGTGCTAGCAAATAAATTATATGAAATGGCAGGAGTCAATGTACCTGAAATGTCAGTATTTCACTCTCCGGACGGTACAGGTACTTTAAGTAAATATGTTCCGGATCTTTCAAAGGTAACATCCCCGACAGCAAACGCCAATGACGGTTTTGGTATGGATGTATTGCTTGCAAACTGGGATGTTGTCGGGTTGGATAACGATAACCTGCTCAAAACTCCTGACGGCAAAGTTGTAAGACTTGATGCAGGCGGTACCTTTGATTACCGTGCTCAAGGGGCAAACAAACCTTATACGTCTATACCGACTGAAATTACAACTCTGCTTGATCCGACTATCAATGCTAAATCAGCTGCTATATTCGGCAATATGACCCGTGACGAAATGATTAAGTCATTGAATAAAGCAGTAAGTCTCAAGGATTCTGAAATTACCAAACTCCTTGAAAATATGGGGCTTACACAGTATAAAGAACCACTCTTAAAGAGAAAGAAATTCTTAAAGAGTATGCTTGAGGAAATGAAGAATACTCCTCAGGGTAATCTTTCAATGCTGGAATATATGCAGAAAATCAGCAATTCCACTATGGATAAGTTTATTGTCAATGCAAAATCTCTTGACGATTTGGAAGATGCAAAATTAGCATTGAAATATGTTAATGATATTTCAGTTAAGAATGATTTGATTTCAAAAATTGAAAATCGTAAGAAATATCTTGAAGCAACTGCTCCACCTCCTAAAACGTTAAGTGAAGTACAGGTTCAAAATATACTGCTGAAATCAGGCTTTAATAAAATTGGTAATAGCTATCAGCTAAATATTTCAAGTGATTTGAATGACAAACTCGTAAATTACTATGGTTATTCTCTGGCATCAAAAGTAAAACAAAAATTAAATAAACCTTTAGATTCTTCAGATATCCAAAAACTTACATCTATGATTAATGTAAATGGAGGTAAATATATCAGCCTGTGGCAAAAAGATCCTCATGCACTTGTGCTGTTATATCAGAATATTAAAGATTCACATGTATTTTCGGCATCTGATATGACTCCTGCAAAATGGGATGTTGTATTAAATATAGCTAAGACTAATCCTCCAGTTACGGCAGCACAAAAGGAAGCTTTTGAGCATTATAAAGGTTGTGGATATACTGCTATAAATACTGCTCTTGAAAATGCCGCGAAAGGAAAGCCTATAGCACCATCTGTTAAAGCGGAAATAGCCCAGATACAATCATTCATTAATACTCAGGTGATAAATGAACCGATAAGAGTGAAAAGAGGTGAAGGATATGAAGTACTTAATAGTGTAACATTCGCGGACGGAACAACATTCCCGCTGGCTGCAGAAATGCAAAAAGCTCTGAATTACTATTATGCGACGAAAGATAACAGTCTGATAGAAAAACTTAAGAAATTCATAAACACAAAAGAATGTGTTGCAACTCAGGAACACTTCATGTCTGCAACGCTGGCAGGTCCTATGCCTTATATCGGCAAAGAAAAACCTGTACACTGGGATTTGCTTGTTGAAAAGGGTTCCAAAGGTGCCTTCCTTGAAGGTATAAATTTTGACGGCGGATCTCATTCTGAGACAGAAATACTTCTTCAAAAGGATTCAAAAATTGTTATTACAGGTATAGATGTAGAATATGATAAGAAGCATGGTAATCACAAATGGAAACTTATCGGGACAGTATCTAACTAGAAAGGACATATTAATATGGCAGAAGAATTAAATAATCAAGATAACGAGAATATAGAACAGGATAAATCTTTAGAAACAAAGAATTTACAGTTTACGGCATATGACATACAGTTTGCTCCTGAAGATGTAGAGAAAATGAAAAATATGTCTCTGGAAGAAGAAAATGCATATATCCTTAAATTGAAACAAGAAGGGAGATATGTTAGAGTTTATCCTGAGAATAATAATGAATAAGGAGTATCTATGGTAAAAAAAATCATGAAATCTGATACTGTCAGAACTGTCAAAAAAAATCTTAAACAACATATGAAAAAGAAGCTCCCTGAACAGAAACCCGACACTTTTGAACGCAGTGTTCAAAATGACAAATCTCTTGAAACGAAAAATTTGAAATTTAAAGCATACGATGTTGAATTTTCCCCTAAAGATGTAGAAAAAATGAAAAAAATGTCTCTAGAGGAAGAAAATAAATATATTCTTGAATTAAAAAGACAAGGACGTTATAAAGTCATTAAAGATTCTGAAGATAAATCTTAAAAGTCATTTGACAAATCGCTAACGGGATATCTTTTTGCTGCATCTTCAATGTCCTGCGGTTTCTCGTATAAATCTTTTGCAAGCTGGCCTAGTTCATCGCTCAATTCAACATGTTTAATCCATTTTTCAGGAATTTTTTCTACTCCGAGTTCGGCACCTAAAATATTTCCGAGAATTGCTCCGGTGCTGTCACTGTCTCCGTTATGGTTTACTGCCATTTTGACGGCTTTTGCAAAATCTTTTGGCTCTTTTAATGCACAGTATGTTGAAATTGCAATAGCTTCATCGCCAACCCAGCCTTCTCCGAGTTTTTTTATGGCCTCTGACGGAGGAACCTCTGATTTTGCAAGCTTTTGAGCCTTTTCCATTAAGGCGGTAACGGGTTCGTGCCCTTTGTAAGTTTTAAGTGTCTTCATAGTCTCTTTTACTGCACCTTCAACATTTTTACCGTTTACTATATGGGCAATCATTTCACTCAAAACTCCTGCAGGAAGATAGCCCCGCGGATGGCTGTGGGTTAATGCAGCACATTCTGCCCCGACTTTAAATGCCAGCTCCGGATTATCTTTATACATCAAACCGGCAGGTGCAACTCTCATTACTCCGCCGCAGCCGGCACTATTATTTATAGGTTTTGAGATACTGCCGGGATTTCCTCCTGCTATTGCTGAAATACAGGTGTTTCCCGGGGCTCTTTGAATATGCATTTCTTTTATATTGTTTATCCAGCCTTCATTTTTGTGGTGAATTTTTCCGAACTGGGCGTCAAGCCAGAGTTTGTATGATTTGAAAACCTGTTTCATATCAGGCATTTCATTGAGATTTAATTTTTTCAGTGCTGATTTAATAAGTCCGTCTGCCGTAAACATTGTCATCTGGGTATCGTCGGTAATTTCGGCTTTACCGTTGCTTTTTATGACTAAATCTTGAATTCCGTCTTTACCGAACTTCCTTTGAATTTCTTCAATATGTTTAAATTCAATCGGCCATCCGAGAGCATCTCCTATAGCTCCACCCTTGAGACATCCTGTATAATTACTCAGGTTATATCTGCCCTGAAAATTTATGTTGTTATTGTTTATATTAAATCCGCAATTCATATAATCTCCTTTTTTATTTTATCGTAAATAGATAAAGCACTGTAAAAAAAATAATTGCTTTTCGTGTAAAGTTTTATTAACAGATTTTTAGTTAAAAAACTCTTGACTGATAGCTGCTATCAAGTTGTAAACTTAAATTGTACTAAAGTATGGAGAGAAATTATGAAAAAATTTTTAAGTTTACTTTGTATTACATTATTACTAACAGGAGGAAGCATGGTAATGGCAAGAGCTTTGAAACAGCCGTTTGAAAAAGGTGAAATCAATCCTTTCAGTAAATTTTTTACCGGTACAACCTATTTGGGCAGGCTTGTTGAAAAAGATGATGTTTTTAATTCATCAATAGCTAATGTTACATTTGAACCTAATGCAAGAACTAACTGGCATAAACACAGCGGAGGCCAGATTCTGCTTGTAACTGCCGGTAAAGGCTTGTATAAAGAAGAAGGCAAACCTGTAAGAATTCTTGAAAATGGCGATGTCGTGCAGATCCCGCCAAATGTCAGACACTGGCACGGGGCTTATCCGAAGAAACAATTCGTACATATTTCTATTGAGCCGAATCTGCCTGATAATACAACTGAATGGCTGGAACCTGTTAGTGATGAAGAGTATGAAAGTGAGGTAAAATAATGAGTAAAAAAGTGTTAATAATATCATCTTCGCCGAGAAAAGGCGGAAATTCCGACAGCTTATGTGATAAGTTTGCAGAAGGGGCTGTTTCTGCAGGCAACATAGTTGAGAAAATATTTTTGAAAGATAAACAGATTAATTACTGCACCGGATGCGGTTTTTGTAATACAAATGATTACACTGCATGTTCACAAAAAGATGACGCAGCAGAAATTCTTGACAAAATGGTCGGGGCTGATGTAATTGTGTTTGGTACTCCGGTATATTTTTATACAATGTGTGGTCAAATGAAAACTCTTATTGACAGATGTTGTGCAAGATATACTCATATTAACGGAAAAGAGTTTTATTACATAATGACGGCGGCGGATACAAGTTCGGATGCAATGGACAGAGTTATTGAAGAATTTAGAGGTCTTTTGTGCTGTCTTTCAGATGCTGTAGAAAAAGATATGCTTGTTGCAACCGGAGTTTGGCAGAAAGGTGATATTAACGGAACACCTTATCTGCAAGCGGCCTATGATATGGGTAAAAATGTATAAGATGAGGAATATATTTAATGAAAAAGTTTTTAATTAGTTTGTTTATGCTTTTATTAGCCGTACAAGGAACGGCTTTTGCAGCAGAGACAACAGATGAGGTAAACAAAATGAACAGAGTTGATTTTACAAATAATCGGTTTAATGAACTTTTTAAAGGTGAGGAATGTCCTATTGCAGAAACTGATAAAGATTTTTATGAATCAGTAAAAAGATTTGTTTATGGAGATGTTGCTCAATTAGGAAATCTTTCGCTTGAACAGAGAGAACTTATAACAATAGTTGTTCTTACGGCCAACCAACAGCCTGAAATTTTGAAAAAGCACATAGGCGGGGCATTAAATGCGGGAGTTGCTCCTGAAAAAATTAAGTCTGCAATTTACCAGACTGCTCCTTATGTTGGTATTCCAAAGGCTGTTATTGCTGTTGAAACAGCTAATGAGGTATTCAAAAAACATAAAATTAAACTTCCTCTGGAAAGTGACAGAGTCGTAACTGAAGAAACACGTTTTGAAAAAGGACTCGGAACTCAGGTTGAAATTTTTGGAGAAGGAATGAAAAATGCGGCTGACAAATATCCAAAAAGCCAGAAATACATAGCAAGATTCCTTGCGGAATATTGTTTTGGCGATTTTTATACATCACCTGTGCTGGATTTGAAAACAAGAGAATTGTTGACACTTTGTATGCTTGTATCAATAGGAGATACTGAAAGTCAGATAAAAGGTCATATTCAAGGTAATTTAAATATGGGTAACAATAAAGAAACTATTACGGCTGCAATTACCCAGTGTCTGCCATACATAGGATTTCCTAGAACATTGAATGCATTAAAATATCTGGATCAGACAGTTCCGGAATAACCCAATTATATAAAAATAAAAAATCCCGATATTTTATATCGGGATTTTTTTATGCAATGCTTTCTTCTGTTACTTTATTAGCAGGATTCCACTCGTCCTGTAGTTTGTTTTTTATAAGATTTTTGTAATACCCTTCTTTATAATCAAGCAAAGCCAGCTGTTTTTGTAAATCTTCCATCTGCTGTAAAGCTTTATCTTTTGTTGTCTTAATAATTTCAAATCGTTCTTTTAGCGTTGAATCACCTATAAGACACAAGTCAATATATCTTTTAATAGCTTTATTATCGGTACCAACTTTTCTCAAACATTTTACAATTTTTATCCATTCCAGATCATGTTCCGAAAACATTCTGAAATTGTTCTCGTTTCTTTTTAAAAATGGAAAAAGTCCGCTTTTTGCCCAGAATCTTAATGTATGTTCCGAAACATCCATTTTATCGGCCGCTTCTTTTATTGTGTACATAAGATACCTCCGTTAAATATATTATAACACAATCATTTTATTGCGGGAACAAAAGTATTTTTTGGTGTATATTTACATTATGAACAGAGGGCCGGTAAAAATTTATTCAAATCTTGCACTTTTGTGTACGGCAATTATTTCAGGATTGTCTTTTGTTGCTCAAAAGGCCGGTATGGAGTTTGTAGGGCCGTTTACTTTTAATTCCATAAGAGCCTTTCTTGGTGCATTAAGTCTTTTGCCTATTATAGCATTTTTGAAAGCTTTCAAAAATGATTTCAGAACTGATGATGAAAAAAATATTCAGCACAGGAGACTTGCAAAAGGCGGAATCCTATGCGGGTGTATGCTTTTCCTGGCACTTACTGTAAATCAATTCTGCATGATTTATGCCCCGGCGGGGAAGGCTGGTTTTATTACTTCTTTATATATAATTTTTGTTCCGCTTATTTCGGTTTTTCTCAAACATAAATTAAGAATTAATGTTAAAATAAGTGTTATTCTTGCAGTTATCGGACTTTATTTTCTTTGTTTTAAACAGGGAATGTCTGTTGCATTGAGTGATATTTTTCTTCTGGTGAGCTCTTTCTTTTTTGCCTTGCATATAATTGTAGTAGGACGCTATTCGCAGAAAACACATGCATTAAAACTTGCCTGTGTTCAATTTATTACTGTAGGTATATTATCTATGCCATTAATGTTGGTTATGGAACATCCTTCGATTTTTGCTATTGGGGCAGGTATTAAACCTATTTTATTTTCAGGGATTGTAGTTACGGGAGTTGCTTATACAATGCAAATTCTGGGGCAGAAAAATACAAATCCGGTTGTGGCCTCTTTAATTTTAAGTTTGGAATCGGTTTTTGCCGTTCTGGGAGGTATGCTGTTTCTCGGTGAAAGTCTTTCGTTTAAAGAAGTATTAGGGTGTTTGTTTATGATTTTTGCGATAATTCTTTCTCAGGTTAGAGTTCCAGTCAGACGCAGAAAAATAAATGTGTAATAAAAACAGACCGAATTTATGTTTATAATTCGGTCTGTTTTATATTGCTATTTGGGAATTATCCATCTATATCAATGTGAGTTTCATTGTCCTTATTTGCTTCGATAAAAGCCTCACTGAATTTCTGATAGGAGTGAGGTACAAAAAATTCTTTATTTCCATGATATACAATCGTTCCGTTTTTCCTTCCGTTTTGGTTTAATCCGTAAGAAAACGCAATACTATTTGTATTGAATGTGATGACTCGTTTACTGCCGTTGTCAGTCTCATAAGTTGTACTGATGCTGCCTTTAAATGCCGGGGTAATTGAATTAATTTTCATACACTTTCTCCTTTCATTTGTGTAATGAATCGTAAAAACTTATTTACGTCATTAGTGTTACAATAGTAGCAAATGCGTAAAAAGTCAAGTAAAGTTATATGAACAATCTTATCTAATTTTTTATTATAGAAAATTATAGTCTGTTGTTGGTGTTGTCGGATATCTGAAATTTTCCCAAAATGTTGTATTCTGGAAACGGAGACTGGGGCTGATGCGAAATTCAAACAGAAATGTTAATAATGAAGGGACATTTACATCTAATCAAGATATGTCTTTATATTATAAGCGAATAAGGTGTAAAGCTTTGTGCCATAAGTATAATACACTTTCTCCAAATATGGTTGGAGCAAGACTTGAGATTTTAAAACGAATACTTGGAAAAACAAAATCAATATTTCTTATAGAGCAGCCTTTTATGTGTGATTATGGTTTTAATATAAAAATAGGTGAAAACTTTTATGCTAATCATAATTTAATAATTCTTGATGAGGCGGAAGTTACTTTCGGTGATAATGTTTTAGTCGGACCGAATTGTTCATTTTACACTCCGTCTCATCCATTTGATTTTAAATTACGCAAGAAAGGTTTGGAAAGTTCAAAACCGATTTCTGTTGGAGACAACGTTTGGTTTTGTGGGAATGTAACGGTTTTGCCCGGAGTGAGTATAGGTGAAAATAGTGTTATAGGTGCAGGAAGTATTGTTTGTAGAGATATTCCGTCTAATGTTCTTGCGTTTGGAAATCCATGTAAGGTTATAAAAGAATTAAACTCATAGTTTGACCTGTATATCAACAATATGTTAGTATATGGTAAATTAATCTTAATGGAGATATGATGCTGCACAGAATAAAAATAATTATTTATCTGGTTTGTATTACCTGTTTTCTAAACGGTTGTGCCGACAAAGTAAGTGAACAACCTGCAAAGTATAATTTGAAAACTCAATATCCTGAAAACAATGCCTATTACAATAGTTATTTTCATGGTGCAGGAATCAGTTTACGTGTTCATGAGACTGGTTCTGTAAAACTTGTTGCAGATAATGAATTACCAGGTATTAATATTGAAATTAAACACAATGATAATGAAATAGTTAAGAAAAATGTTGTACAAGTTTTTTCAATAAAGAATAAAACTTTATCTTCAGTTTATAAATATTTAAAACCCAGAAATCATGATTCTTCATCTTCTGTTGTATCAGATATACATTATTGTGATTTTTCTGAAATAGATTCCGGAAGAGAAGGTGTCAGAAGATTTGTATTAAAACCTTCAGGAGATGCTCTTTATTTGTATAATGAGTTAAGTAAAAATATGGCAATTCCGTCAACATGCGGAGGCTGGGGTATCGGTAACAGCGGCATGCGATATTTTGAAATTTTTGATACAAATCCTGATAAGGCTGTTTTTGTTGAAATAGGGCAGGAAAAAACATTGTTTGACGAAAAAAGTCTTATTTTAACAAATTAGAGTTTTAAATTTCATCAGTTTCTTTATTTTTGTTTTTTTCTTGTTCTTCTTTGTCTATATATTCACAATGCAGTGCCGATTCAAGTTTATTAAATATTTCCTTATAGTGATATTGCAGAGCATGTTGTGCAAGGTGATGAAGGTCATCAAGGTGATAATGCATTGCAATTTCGAGATTCGCCAGTGCAATATTATAATCATAAAGTGTTTGAGCATATAAAATCTTGGCATTTGTATAGTTGCTTCTTGCCTGCTGCAATGCAATGTAATCATTTTCCAGACTGTCATATCTTTTATCGGCAAGCTGATAGTTTTCCAGAGCTTCTTCCACTTTTTGCTGGGCATTGATTACCTGCAATTCCCCTTTATTAACGTTTAAAAAACATTTTTTTACTTCAAAATATAAATCCTGTTTAAATAATGCAATATCATTGCCGGCAAGGTTTACCTGTGCATTAGCCCGGTCAATTTCGTGTTTAAGTTGTTTTATATTTACTGCAGTTGTCATGTTAACTGACATATTAAAATTATTATTAGAAAGCGTTCTTGTATTGTTATAACCATAACCTACACTTCCTATGATATCAGGATAATATTCCCGTTTTATATATAAAACAGATTGTTTCATAGCATCAAGTGTGGCATCCAGTACCCATAGATCCGGACTGTTTTTATATGCCATTTTGAAAGATTCGTCCATCGAAAACGGCAGTTCCATAAGTTCTGATGTTACTATTTCAGAAATCATATTTTTTTCAATTTTTGTTCTGTATGCAATATTTTTTATATTTTTGTCCTGCAGTGTTTCTGATAACTGGTTTCCTTTTGTGTAAGCGGAACGATCATACAGTTCTTTCGGGGTATAAATATCATGGAAGTTAAATGTTTTTATTTTTTTTATTTTAAAGTCCGGAGCGAAAGCTACATATAAAGAGTTTCCTAAATCAGCCATCGCAATGTCGTAATTTGTTTGAGCATCAGTAAGCTGCATTTTGGCTTCGGTTAGGAAAACTTCAGCATTTACAAAATCAATTTTCGGTTTTTTACCGCTTTCGTAGAACTTTTTTGCACGCCAGTAATTTTTTTCGCATATCAGCAGATTGTTATACTGAATATCTCTTATAGCCTGTGCTTTTAGTGCATTGTAATATTTTGTTTTGACGTCATATATCGTGTTGCAGATACTGTCCATAAACTCGTATTCTGCTGCAAGTTCATAAAACTTTTGCATATTTATTAATGCACTTGTTTTCCCAAAGTTCCATATAAGCTGGTTTAGATAAACCTGAGCGGAAGGCAGATCCCTGTTAGATGAGCCGTCTCCGTCATAATGTTTGTTTGAATTATAATCCTGATAAATGCCTACCCCTCCTCCGAGTGTAGGAAAGTATGCAGATTTCGCTATTCCTACATTACTTTTGGCAACTTCAAGATTATATTCGTATTTTTTTATATTCGGACTGTTGTTTATCGCTATATTTACACAGTCTGCAAGCGTCAGCATCGAATCTTTTTTTATCTGTGTGTTTTCTATTGCTGCAGCAGGTAAAATAGTCAGACAAATAAATGATAATGTTATAATAATTTTGATTTTTTGCATGGGTAAAATCTTCTTCTTACTCCAAAATTATTTTAAGTAAAATATTTATTTTTTTACATAAATTTTGCATATTAAGTTAAATTTTCTTTAGAATTTCCGTTAAATCTTTTTTTTCAATAATAATGTTTGCTTTTTCTTTCAGAATTGGTTTTGCACAAAACGCAACTCTTTTTGATGCAAATTGAAACATACTTAAATCATTTGCTCCGTCACCTATTACGAGGGTTGTTTCCGGTGTCGTACCTGTAATTTTTTGCAGCCGTTTTAGCATTTCTCCTTTGCTGTTGTTGAACATCATCTCTCCGCCGATAAGTCCTGTTAAAATTCCGGATTTTTCATGAAGTGTATTTGAAAATTCACAATCATAACCTAACTTTTCCATAAACGGAACTGTTGCATTTTTAAATCCGCCTGAAAAACATACCACTTTATAACCAAGCTTTTTCAGTTCAAAAATTGTTTCTTTTGCCCCTTTCATAACAGGTAAATTTTCACAAATTTCATTAACGGTTTTTACCTTTAATCCTTTTAAAAGAGAAACACGCTTTTGAAGGCTTTCGAAAAAATCAATTTCACCATTCATAGCCTTGTCCGTAATTTTTTTAACTTCTTTTTCAATCCCGATTTCTTGTGCGAGAAATTCGAGAGTTTCGCCGTCCATTAAAGTAGAATCAAAATCAAAAACCGCTAATTTCATTTGTGTTCTTTCCGTTTTTATTGTGCATTGAGATTAATATATTTAGGATTATGAACTCCGTCGATTTTGGAAATTTCCGACAGAACATTTTCTCCTACTTCAGAGTCAATATTTATAACCATAATAGATTCAGTTTCGTGTTTATCATTTTTTTGAACAACATTCATAGAGCCGATGTTGATATTATTTTCTCCGATAACTTTTGCTACTTGTGCAATCATGGAAGGTTTATTGACGTGCGGAATAATAAGCATATGTTTTTGAGGACGAATGCTTGTTTCATAGTCATTAATTTTTACGATTCTTGGAATATCTTTTGCTACAATGGCTCCCGCTACAATATTTGAACCTTTGTCAGTGGTAAGCTTTATTGTTAAAAGACCTGTAAAATTACATTTTGCATTAGAACGTGTAGAGATTATTTCAATTCCGCGTTTTTTTGCAAGAACTGGTGCATTAACATAATTCACGCCTTCAAGCATTGACGATAAAGCTCCTTTTAAGACTGCAACTTCAAGCGGCTGAATATCAAAGTCTGCAAGATAGCCTTGAGCCGTAATCTCAATAGTTTTTATCATTCCGTCAGAGATTTGCATTGCAAGTTCGCCTGAATTCTCTGCAATCTGCATATAGTCTTTGACCGGTTCTAATTTGTCCGGACGCAGTGACGGAATATTCACAGCAGAAGATGCTGAACCTCCAGAAAGCACTTCTTTTATCTGTTCCGCAACATCTACCGCAACATTAATTTGTGCTTCCTGCGTACTTGCTCCCAGATGCGGGGTCAAAACGATGTTTCCTTCACAGTGAATAAGAGGACAATCTTTGATGTTTGGTTCATTTTCGTAAACGTCAATGGCAGCTCCGGCAACTTTTCCGCATTCAATAGCTTCTTTTAAGTCCTGTTCGTTTATAATTCCGCCTCTTGCACAGTTGACAAGTCTTACTCCGTCTTTCATTTTTTCTATGGAAGTTTTGTTTATCAGATTGACGGTTTCTTTGGTTTTTGGAACATGTACTGTTATAAAATCGCATTTTCCCCAGAAATCATTAATGTTTTGTATATATTCTCCACCGAGCTTTTCTACGGATTCTTTTGATGTATAAGGATCAAATACGGCAAGTTTCATTCCCAGAGCTTTTGCAACTTCAGCAACATGCGTTCCGATTTTTCCGAGTCCTATTATTCCGAGTGTTTTTCCGAAAAGTTCACAGCCTGTAAATTTGGCTCTGTCCCAGTTACCGGCTTTTGTTGAAGCAGCTGCAGGTGCGATATTTCTTGCCATAGCCAGCATTAGTGCAATGGTGTGTTCTGCTGCTGCCATTGTATTTCCGTCAGGTGAATTAACTACTATAATGCCTTTTTGAGTTGCCGCATCAACATCAATGTTATCAACTCCGACTCCTGCACGGCCGATAATTTTTAAATTTTTGCCTGCTTCAATGATTTTTGCGGTGACTTTTGTCTGGCTTCTTACCATTAAAGCATCATATTGAGGAATAATTTTTATAAGTTCATCCTCGGTCATTGTAGGCAAAATATCAACATCTGCGGCTTGTTCTATAATTTTTCCTGCAGATTCATTTATTTTATCTGTTACTAAAACTTTCATTATACCCCTTTCTTATCCAAGAATTCGGAATTTATCCGTTTAATTCTTCTATCAATGTTTTGACTCCGTCACCCAAATTAAACTTGTGTCCCAGTTTATAAAGAACTGCTTCCAAGGCTCCTACGGACGCTATTAAATCTCTGTCGCAGACAAAACCTAACGTACCCATTCTGAAAATTTTATCCTTTAATTGATTCTGTCCGTTTGCAACTACTATATCGTAATCTTCTTTCAATGCTTTTCGTATATCAGGTACGGTTATTCCTTCCGGCGGAAGAATCGAAGTAATTGAATGGCTTGCATTCTCGTCAAGTTCGACAAGAAGTTTTAGATTAATTGCTTTAAGTGCATGTCTAAGTGCCATTGCATGTCGTTTATGACGGGCGTTCATGTTATCAATGCCTTCTTCTTTTATCATTTTTAATGCAACATTTAGTCCTGCAATTAAATTAACTGCCGGAGTAAACGGTGTTGAATTTGCTCTGACGGATTTTCTGTGAGCGGCCCAATCAAAATAAAAGCTAGGATATTTGCATTGTTCGTAAACTTTCCAGGCTTTTTCATTTGCTGTCAGGAAAGCAAGACCCGGCGGAATCATAAATCCTTTTTGTGATCCGGATACAAGTACATCAATTCCCCATTCATCAGGTTTGCAAGGCATTGCACAAACACTGGTAACGCCGTCAACAACAGATAATGCTCCATGCTCTTTTATTATTGAACACAGTGTTTTTATATCATTTGCTGCACCTGTTGAAGTTTCACTGTGGGTCAATGTTACTATTTTTATTTCTTTATCAGTATCTTCGCAAAGACGTTTTTTCAAAACTTCGGGATTGATTACTTCTCCGGCTTCAACTTCAATTTTTTCAACTTTTGCACCGCGTGATTCAGCTATTTTTGCCCAGCGGTTGCCAAAATTTCCGATTACAAGTGATAAAACTTTATCTCCTTCGTTAATAAGGTTTTCCAGAGCAGCACACATTGCACCGGTACCGCTTGATGTAAACATAAAAACATCATTTTCAGTCTGAAAAACATATTTCAAATTGGTATAAACTTCTTCAAGAATGGAGGAAAATTCGGAGCTTCTGTGCCCTATCGGATGTTTTGCAATTTCCAGTAATACTGATTCCGGCACCGGTGTCGGGCCAGGTATCATCAAAAATGTTTTGTCTTTCATTATTTTCCTCCTCCTGTTATGTATTTTTTTATTATTAATCCATATTATAAATAAGGGATAATATTTCATAAAAGTATATGTATTTTTTGTAATAAAATTTATAATTACTTTTGGTTTTGCTAAAATTAGAGAATGATTATCAGAGAAGAAGAACCCAAAGATTATGATGCAGTTTATAGTTTGGTGAAAACTGCATTTGAATCTGCAGAACACAGTGACGGAAATGAACATAAACTTGTTTCTGCCTTAAGGCACAGTAAATCTTTTATACCGGAATTGTCTATTGTTGCAGAGATTGACGGGATAATTACCGGTTATATTTTGTTTACAAGAGTTAAATCAGATTGCGGCAATGCATTAGCACTGGCTCCGCTGGCTGTATTACCTGCATATCAACGTCAGGGTATAGGCAAAGCTTTAATAAATTACGGTAATAAAAAAGCCGCTGAAATGGGTTTTGATTATTCAATAGTACTTGGAAATCCTGCTGTTTATTCCGGTTGCGGATTTGTTAATGCAGGTATATACGGGATAAAGTCTCCTTTTGATGTTCCGGAGGGTTGTTTTATGGCAGTGGCTTTGAAGAAAAATGCAATACCGTTAAACAGTATGATTGAATATGCAAAAGAGTTTTTTGAAATTTAGAAATGGAGAATTTAAATATGAAATTAACAATATTAAAGTTGTGTATTGCAGCATTACTAATTATAGCAGCCGGAATCTTTGTCGGCTATTTATATAGTGTTCCGCTTCAGTCTATTGCCTGTAACCGTAATGCGGGAGTATGTTCTGTGTATTTGCAGAAAACAAGATTTTCACCTAAAATTGTAGAAAATACTTTTGAAATAGCTAAAATGACCGGCTATAAATTAGAACGCAGACAGGTTATCATAAGTAATAAAGCTGAAAATTTGAAGGGGAACCGGTTTAAACTGGTAATAAACACAAAAAATCCTGAAAAAGCTATTGATTTATATACATTTAATCTTTATGAAAGTACTCAGGCTGACGATTTTATAAATAAAATTCGTTCAGAAGACATGTTTGTAAAAAGGACAACTCTAATTGATGTCTTAAAAGGAGAATTATTTAATATAATTCATAGTAAATAAATGTTAGCTTTTGTGGCAGAATATTAATAATTTCCTTTATCTGTATGATTCCTGTAAAGAGTTGTTGACAATAAAAAGGGAATCTTCTACCATTATGGTAGAAAATTCTACCACGGAATATTTGTGTTTAAAATCTAATATTGGAGAGCATTATGAAATTACAGATGACCAGAAAAAAATGGGCTATAGTTGTATTACTGGTAATTATTGTTCCTATTATTTATAATAAAGCTTCTAGTTTTGTTTCTGCCATAATTCAGCGTCAGGCAATGATGATGCCTAAAGAAGTTGAAGTAGATACTCCGCATATTGAGGAAGTTAATGTTTCAGCAGAATCTACAGGCAGAGTTGAGGCAAAATATTCAGTTGATGTTATTGCCAGAGTTCCCGGTTTCTTGTTGAAAAAATATTTTCAAGAAGGTGATTTTGTAAAAAAAGGTCAGCTTTTATTCCAAATTGATCCGAGAGAATATCAGATTGAAGTTAATAACTCTGCCGCTAATGTCAACCAGTACAGTGCATTGTTGAAAAATGCTCAACAGGAATTAAACAGAGCTAACGCACTTATTAAAGAAGATTTAATAAGTCGTTCCGATGTAGATCAAAGTTTGGCTACAAGAAACCAGAATAAAGCCTTGCTGGATGCAGCAAAACAACAGCTTGAACTTGCACGTGTAAATCTAAGCTATACGTCAATTAAATCTCCGATTGACGGAAGAATCGGTAAAGTTAATATAACTGAAGGAAATTACGTTACCGCAACATCCGGTTCTCTTGTAAATATAGCAAGTGTAAGTCCTGTTTATGTAACGTTCAGTTTAAAAAGTGATGATTTTGTTAAATTGCTGAAAGCCAGTGACCATTTTAAGGATGTTGAGGTTAGAGTTCAGTTTAATGACGGTTCCTGGTATGACAAAATCGGTACAATCAATTTCGTAGATAATAAAATAGATAAAGATTCAGGTTCCGTATATATGCGTGCTACATTTGATAATTCCAAAATGTGGCTTGTTCCCGGCGGTTATATGAAGGTTTCGCTTACAGCTCCGAAATTAGTTAAATTTATGACAGTTCCGCAGTCCTGTACAAAGGGTGATGCTATGAGCGGATATTATGTATGGACGGTCGAGGATAATAAAGCTGTCAAGAAAAATATAAAAGTAACGGACAATATTAATAACAACTGGGTTGTAACCAGCGGTTTAGCTCTTTCCGATCAGGTTGTAGTTTCAGGTATTCAAAATATTTCATCGGAAGGGCAAAAATTAAAAATTGTAGAAGCAGCTAAAAATACTGTGGAAGAAGAAAAATCAGCAGGTACAAATTAATGAAACAAATATTTGATAAAGATAAACTGTATTTCTTTATAAGAAAACCAAGATTTGCCCTTGTTATATCACTCTGTATAGTGATATTGGGTTTGATATCTCTTTTGAGTTTAAAACAGGAAAGTTATCCGGATGTAACTCCTCCTCAGGTCAGAGTATCAGCCTCTTATATGGGGGCAAGTGCCGAGGTTATTGAATCAACCGTTGCTACTATTCTCGAAAATAAACTCAACGGTGTTGAAAATATGACTTATATGACTTCTACCTCAACAGACGGTAGTTATAGTTTAACTTTATATTTCAAAGTAGGTACCGATAAAAATATTAACCTTATGAATGTTCAAAACTTAATTCAGAGGGTTCAATCACAACTGCCTGAAGATGTTCAAAGAACAGGTGTAACTGCAATAAGCAGAACTTCCGGTTCCGGTGCTATTATTTTGACTCTTTATCCGGAATCAGGCGAGTGGTCGCAGTTGGATTTGACCAACTATGGTTCTATATATATTAAAGACGAATTAAAACGTGTTGAAGGTGTTGCTGATGTAATGGTTTTTGGCGGCGGCAACTATTCAATGAGAATTTGGCTTGATCCGCAAAAAATGGCAGGATTGAATATTTCGACCAGTGAAGTTGCATCTGCAATTAAAAATCAAAATACTCAGGTTGCAACAGGTGCATTAGGACAACTACCGACTGATGAAGCTCAGGCTCTTCAGCTTACTTTGAAAACCCCGGGGCGTCTTTCTGATGTTGAACAGTTTGAGAATATAATTATTCGTTCTAATTCTGACGGTACAAGCGTAAAAGTTAAAGATATCGCTAGAGTTGAACTCGGTGCGGAATCTTACTCAAATCTCGGTCTTGTTAACGGTAAGCCGTCGGCTGTTGTTGTTATTTCCCAGCTGCCTGATGCGAATATCATTAACCTGTCTAAAGCTGTTAAGGCAAAAGTTAATGAAATTAATGACCGTTTAACAAACGGTATAAAAATTTTATATGTTAAAGATGATGCAGACTTTATTCATGAATCAATGAACGAAGTTGAATTTACTATTTTGTTAACAGCATTAATCGTTGTAATTATTATATATCTTTTCCTTGGCGATGGTATGGCAACTCTGGTTCCTTGTGTAACAATACCTGTTTCGTTAATTGGTACATTTTTTGCTCTGAATGTAATGGGAATGACAATTAACCTGTTGTCTTTATTCGCTCTTGTACTTGCTGTTGCGGTTGTTGTTGATGACGCGATTGTTGTTATTGAAAACGTAAAACGACATATGGAAGAAGGTAAATCTGCCATAATGGCAACACAACTTACAATGGAAGAAGTCGGCTCTTCTCTTGTTGCAATGGCAATGGTACTTATGGCAGTATTTGTTCCTATTGCTTTTATGACAGGTATGACAGGGGTTATGTATAAACAATTTGCAGTTTGTATTGCAGTTTCTATTGCTATATCTGCAATTTGTGCATTGACGCTTTCTCCTGCTATGTGTTCTCATTTCCTCGGGCATAAAAGCGAACAGCATGATTATTCGAAACATCCTTGGTTAATACATGTTGAACATATAAAAGACAGAATTTTAAAGAAAACATCAATTCTTGTTGTAAAATTCAATGAAATTTTTGCCAAAGTTGAAGATTTTTATATGGAATATGTAACAAAGTTTGTTTATAACAAAAAGCTTGTTATCATATTATATATTTCACTTGTATTATTAACTCTAATTTCATTTAAAACAATTTCTACCGGCTTTATTCCTGATGAAGATCAGGGGGTCTTAATTGCAAGCATTACACTTCCTGATGGTGCTTCATTATCAAGAACGGAAAGTGTTGCAAGAAAATTCGTTGATGAAATTAAAGATATTGATGGTATTAATCCGGAAAAATTGACTGTATTCGGCGGAGATGGTGCTGTTAACCAGGCGAATGTTATTATTCAGCTTCTTGATTACAGTGAAAGAAAAATTAATCCTGTAATGTGGATTCAGAGAAAATTAAAAGGACAGGCAACTGATTTATCTCACGTTGCGGTTCTTAATAAAGTCAGAGCTGTTGCTGCAAATACAAAAGAAGCTCAAATACAGGCATTTTCACCTCCGGCAATAAGCGGTATGAGTATGATGGGCGGTTTTGAATTTCAGATGCTTTCGCAGGGTGAATATACTCCTCAGGAATTGGAATCCTGGTCCAGCAAACTGGTGGCGGCTGCAAATCAAAATCCTTCTCTGTCAAGTGTATATACATCTTTTCAGGCTAATGTTCCTCAATATATTGTTGATATTGATTATGAAAAAGCAATGGCTCAGAATATCGATCTGCAGGAATTATATACAACATTGTCTTCAATGCTCGGTACAAATTATGTAAACGATTTTAATAAATATGACCGTGTGTTTAAGGTTCAAATGCAGGCAGAAAGTGATTTTAGAAATAAGGCATCTGACTTGTCCGGCATATATGTAAAAAATAAGAATGGTGTAATGGTGCCGATACTCTCAGTTGTAAAACTAAAACAAACTGTTGGTACAGCATCAATATCAAGATATAATCAGTATAAATCAGTTCAAATTCAAGGTCAGCAGGCTGCAGGTAAGAGTTCAGGCGATGCTATGAATGCTATGGAACAGGTTGCAAAAGAAGTTCTGCCTTCAGATATTACTTTTGATTGGTCAGGTACTTCTGCTCAGGAAAGAGAAGCTTCAGGGCAGACTGTAATGATTGTAGGTATGGCTCTGATATTTGTTTACTTATTTCTTGTTGCATTGTATGAAAGTTATTCAATCCCGGTTGCAGTACTGTTGATTTCCCCTATTGCAGCTCTCGGTGCTTTGATATTCCAGATGATGCTTAATCAATCTTTTGATATATATTCACAGGTCGGTATGATTACACTGGTCGGTCTTGCAGCGAAACAGTCTATCTTGATTGTTGAGTTTGCTAAGGAAGAACATGAAAAACACGGGCTGCCTGTGAAAGAGGCCGCAATTAAAGCTGCTAAACTAAGATTCAGAGCAATTATGATGACGGAACTTGCCTTTGTAATAGGTATATTGCCTATGCTTTTTGCCTCCGGTGCCGGAGCAAATTCAAGAATTTCCGTAGGTTCAACTGTTTTTGGCGGTATGATTGCGGCAGCAACATTGGGTGCGGTTCTCACTCCTGCATTTTATGTTATTGTACAGGAATTTGTTGACCTGTTCCCTAAAAAAGAAATTACAGAAAAAGATTTGGAGATTTCGGTAAAATGAAGAAGATTCTGAATTTAATACTAGTATGTTCCGTTCTTGCGGTGTCTTCCAATATGGTTATGGCAAAGGGCCTGTTTTCCAATAAAAATAAAGAAAATAAACAGGAAGAAGTCCAGCTTGTAAAAAAACAGGAAACAAAAGAGAATAAGACTCTTGAGAATAAGAAAAGTTCAAAATCAGAAAAGGTGAAAAAAGATTCCTCCAAGAAGGTTCATATTGTTGAGCCTGAAAAACAAAAAGTTAATAAACGGCAGGAAAAGAAAAAAAATGCTCAGACTGCCAAAACAAAGCGGGAATCTTCTCAAGAAGCAGAAGGCATGTATGAAACCAAATTCCCTGTCATAAACAGTCAAATTGAATATGCTGATATGAACGGGGAAGTAACATTGAGTGATTGTATAAAACTTGCAATCACACATCATCCGACTATCATGTCTGCAATAAGTAATGCAGAAATTTATAAGACAAGAGTAGGTCAGGCCTGGTCAAATTATTTTCCAACCTTGAGTGCAGGCGTTAGTTATTCCAGAAATAATATGCTTGCTACTATGAGCGGTTCATATGCCAGAATGATGTCACAAACTTATAACATGTATTATGTTCCTACCGTATCTGCTAACTTGCTTTTATTTGACTTTGGAAAAACCAAAGCAAATGCTGATATGGCAAAACGTAATTATGAATCTTCTAGATATGATGCAGAAACAAGCATTGAACTTGTTATTTATAATGTAAAAGTTGCATATTACAATCTGCTGTTTGCTGAAATTCAAAAAACAGTTTATGAAGATACCGTTAAAGATTTCGAGCTTCAACTGAAACAGGCAAAAGCTCAGTATGATATCGGCAGAAAGGCTAAAATTGATGTAACAACAGCAGAATACAACCTCGGTAATGCTAAGGTTAACCTTATTAAGTCTAAAAACACTCTGGAACTTGCTGCTGCACAACTTGCAAATGCTGTTGGTATTCCTGATTTGGAGGGCGTAATTTTAAAAGATAAGCTGAATACAAAAGCTTATGAGGTAGATTTTAAGGAACTGCTGACTACGGCAGAAGCTTCACGTCCGGCTCTTTTGGCTTCAAAGAAACTAATGGATTCGGCAGAGCTTAGCGTTCGTAGTGCAAAAAGAGCATTTACTCCGGATTTAAGTGCATTTGGATCTTATAATTACGGAGGACGTCAAATTGACAGTGATTACGGTTATCAATTCGGTGTTCAGTTGAATTATACGGCAATGAACTTAATGCTGTTGAAAAAACAGGTTGATGAAGCAAAAGCAACTTACCAGAAGGCTGTAGCAGATTATGAACAACAAAAACAAAATGTTTATCTTGAGGTAAAGAGTGCTTATATTAATCTGATGAATTCGCATGACAGTATAGGAGTTTCAAAACTGGCACTTCAGCAGGCTAAAGAACGTCAATATCAGGCATTTAGACGATATCAGGTAGGACTCGGTGATGCAATCGAATTTAAAGATGCTGAAAACTCTTACTTGAATGCACAGCTTGATTACTATTCTAATGTTCTTAATTACAACATTAATGCTGCCGAAGTTGAGCGTGTTATCGGTGCACCAATTAAAGAAAGTGATATAGAACTGTAAGAAAATTTTTACGGTTTTGTAGAGTTTCCAATCCAATCAAGATAAGATTTGGAACCATCATCAATTTTTAAAGATATAATTTCAGGAACTTCATAAGTATGAAGAGATAATATTCGTTTCTTTAATTCGTCAAAATGCATATTTTTTGTTTTTATAAGCATTAAATATTCACTGTCTTCAACTATTTCATTTTTCCAAAAATATATTGAAGTTATTTGTGGAATAATATTTACGCAGGCTGCAAGTTTTTCTTCCACTAGTTTCCCGGAGATTGATTTTGCTGTTTTTAAATCATTGATTGTGCATAAAACCAGAATATATTCCATCATAAAACTCCTTTGTTTTTATTATATATAAACTTTCATATAATTGGTGTATTTTGTAATAATTCTTAATTCGTTACTTGACTGAGAGTTACTCTAATGAGTTATCCTAATATTATATATGAGGTAATTTATGAAAAAAATATTGGTACTATTTACATTATTAATACTAGCAGGCGGATTCTGTACATTTATATTAACGGGTCGCCAAATCAAAAGGGATGTACTTATACGGCTTTAAATGAAATTTCCTCGACCCTAAACAATGAAGGAATTGAAACTGAAATATATTATATAGGAAAAGAGCCTGTAGCTCCTTGCCGTGCTTGTCGTGCCTGTAGTAAAATCGGCCGCTGTGTTATTAATGATAAAGTTAATGATTTTGTCGAATATGCACGGAATTTTGACGGATATGTTATAGGATCTCCGGTGCATTACGGTTCTGCAGCCGGCGGGTTGATTCCATTCCTTGACAGAGCATTTTTTTGTTGATTATATGTCCGGACATGATTCATTCCGGTATAAACCCGGAACTGCGATAGTTTCCGCAAGGCGTGCTGGAACTACTGCTACTATTGATCAGTTAAATAAATATTTTCAAATTAATCAAATGCCGATTATTTCAGGAAGATATTGGAATATGGTTCACGGTCAAAATCCTGAAGAAGTAAAACAGGATAAAGAGGGAATGCAAAATATGAGAATTTTGGCTAAAAATTTGGCATATCATCTTAAATGTAAGGAAGCTGCGGCAAAAGCGGGAATAGTTCCGCCTGCTGTGGAAAATGTAGAATATACAAATTTCATTCATTAAATTAAAAATAAAGGAGAAGAAGAATGCAGACAGTAAAATTAAACAATGGTGTTGAAATGCCTATTTTGGGCTTTGGTGTTTATCAGGTTCCGGATGGTTCGGATTGTGAAAAAGCAGTTAGCGAGGCTATAGAAGTTGGTTATCGTATGTTTGATACTGCTCAAGCTTACGGAAATGAAGAATCTGTCGGTAATGCCATTAAAAAATCAGGAATAGCAAGAGAGGAATTTTTTATAGTAACAAAGGTCTGGATTTCAAATGCCGGTTATGAAAAGATAATCGGGCTGGCTGGATAGATTTTATAATCTTCAAGATCTTCTTGATAATATATGCGGCTGCCATTTTATATGGCAGCCCTTTTATTCAAAATCTTTTAATTTATACTTTCGCATAATTGAAATGTTTTTCTACACAATCAAGGATAACTGCAGCATATTCGTTATGCTTATTGTAGAAAATATGAGATGCATCGGGCACTACTATAACCTGATTTTTTTCAGGATTCTTGCAATGAGAATTGATTTTTTCCATAAATCCTTTCGGATCGCCTTCAGTCAGACTGTCTTTTGCACCTATAACAAATGCTCCGTTTATTTTTATATTGAATAGAGAGTTTGTTTCTCCATCATTGCTTATAACCGGACAATTTTTAAGATTAAAGGCATTATAAAAGCTTAAAACGGTTTGTGCTGACATCGGTGAAAACCCTCCAAAAAGATATGGAAGTATATCTTTTTCTCTGCCATCATTTTCAAATTTTTGTGCAAGTTCAATGCATTTTTTTACATTTGGCATTACATTAAACCAGTGTCCCAAATCAACAGGAGCCGATACAATAAAGTAATCCACAAAATTATCCGGAGTATTGCCGAGATAATTGATGATTTTATTCGAACCAAGAGAGTGTCCGGCAAGAACTATGTTTTTAAACCCATGTTCCTTTGCATATTTCACATAACTTTCAACATCTTCATATACCAGACTGAAATCATCAAAAACAACTCCTGTATATCTTTGTTTATTTATAGAAAAATCCGAATATGCAATACAAGAAAAAGCATCCATTGCATGTCCGGCGATAAATGCTATGTTATTTCTGCTTAAAAGTTCTCCTGTTGCAGTTAATAAATCATTCTGAAAAACATTTGAACAGATACCGCTCATCATAATTACAACAGTATCCATAGAATTATCACCCCATATTGCTCCTTTTAGTTCAAGACCTCTTGGCGTATTTACACGTATTATTTCCATTTATTTTTCTCCTTTATTTTAATACCATCCGAAAAGGGTTTTACCCCTATCCAAAGACATAATTTTTTCTACATCTTCATTTGTAAGATTAAAATCAAAAATATTAATGTTTTCTTTCAACCTTTCTGTTTTGGAACTTTTAGGAATTACTGAAACTCCCGTTTGTACCAGATACTTTAATCCCACTTGACTCGTTGTTTTACCGTATTTTTCTCCGATTTCTTTTAGAACAGGATTGTTAAAGAAATTGTTTTTTGCACAGGCAAACGGACTCCACGCCTGCATGTGAGTTCCGTTTTCTTTGAGCATTTTTTGTAAGTCTTTCTGACGGTAAAATATATGACATTCAACCTGATTAACGGCAGGTATAATGCCGCAGGATTTGATGAAATTCAGATATTGATTTTTATTAAAATTTGAAATCCCGATAGCACGAATCTTGCCCTCATTGACTCCTTCTGTCATTGCTTTGTACATCTCAAGGCTCTGGCTGTAAGGCTCGTGAATAAGCAGTAAATCAATATAATCTGTTTGCAGGTTATTTAACGATTTTTCTATATCTGATTTTGCCCTTTCATAACTTGTGCTTGGAGAATACAATTTTGTTGTAATAAATAAATCTTTTCTATTGTAATGCTTAATCGCATTTCCGACAGCTTGTTCGTTGCCGTACATTTGTGCTGTATCAATGAGTTTGTATCCTAAATTTATAGCTTCAGATACGCATTTCTCACACTCTGAGCCTTGCAGCATATAGGTTCCAAGTCCCAGTACCGGCATTTCTATTCCGTTGTTAAGTTTAACAAAATCCATAAAATAGTCCTCACTTTATAATGCTGATAATGTATTGTTTTTCTTATCCATTTTCGTATTAATTCTCCATATGATGCTCAATATTAAAAATTAAATAATCTAAACAATCAATTTGTTTTTGATTTAAGTGAAGTTTATCAAGTAGTGTCTTTCTGTGACAGGATAATAATCTTAATTGTTCCGAAATTCTTCCGTTTTCGCCAAGTTGAAAAAATTTCACAATGAATTCGGAATTACAGTCTGCATCTTTAAGATTTTGAAACACAATTTCCTGATTTATACTCAAACTTTTGCCTCCTATTTTATATTATTTACGATTTATTTTAAATAGCAAATACTTATATTACATATTTATAAATGCTTGACAGGCATAAATTAAAAAAGTATATTTAAAGTTGAAATACAGAAATCAGCGGGAGCTTATTATATGGAATTCAGGGTTTTACGATATTTTTTAACTGTAGCACGAGAAGGCAGTATTACGGGTGCGGCTAATTCCCTACATCTTACCCAGCCGACGTTATCAAGGCAGCTTCAGGATCTTGAAAGAGAATTGGGCCAAAAATTGCTTATACGTGGAAAATACAAAGTTTCTCTTACTCCTGAGGGAATGATGCTGCGTAAACGTGCTCAGGAAATTGTAGAAATGGTTGAAAAAACTGAAGCTGAATTCAATTCTATAAAGGATACTGTTGGCGGGGATATATATATAGGATGCGGTGAAACAGATTCAATGAGACATATTGCTGAAGTTATGAAAGAGTTGCAGAGTGAATACCCTGATATAAAATTTCATATATATAGCGGTAATGCAGAGGATGTGACAGAAAAACTTGATAAAGGGCTTTTAGATTTCGGAATATTAATTCAGCCTATTGATTTATCAAAATATGATTATATCACAATGCCACAGAAAGATGTATGGGGTGTTATAATGAGAAAAGACAGTCCGCTTTCTACCAAAAAGTTTGTTCAGTTGCAGGATTTATTGGGTGTCCCGCTGCTTGCTTCAAGACAAATGTCAAAAAAGTATTCTGCAGATAGCGGTTTTTTGGATTGGTTTGGAGATGAATTTGATAATTTAAATATTGCAGCTACTTATAACCTAGTTTATAACGCGGCTATTATGGTTGAAGCCGGTATGGGATATGCAGTGACCCTTGATAAACTGGTAAAAACAACTGGAACTTCAGATTTATGTTTTCGTCCGCTATCACCAAAACTTGAATCGGGATTAGATATTGTCTGGAAGAAATATCAGGTGTTCTCTCCGCCGGCAAAACTGTTTCTGGAAAAATTACAGCAAAAGTTTAATACTGATAATGTCTGAATATTTGTTCCAAAAATTTAATTATTATCTGACACCCTTTACTATACGTCAAATATATCAAAAAATATTTTAGTAAAAATATAAAATTTTTAATTAAAAAATAGTTACTTAT